>JGI994J12354_10000478_pt1 | contig 39796 bp, 45 predicted proteins | sample IntmicLarv3ML3BL_FD_12354 | JGI IMG/M metagenome (IMG submission 12354) | reverse complement strand
AGCGTGCGCTAATTTCAATTCGCAAATAGCAAATCAAATATGGAAATGCTCTCACAAGAACTTATTCCGTTTTCAATCATCTGAAGGAACATTTTGAAACGCTCTCAAATCGTGAGCGATTCAAAATATCCATTCAGACGTTTCAAACTGGAATAAGAGCTTTCGCCGCTGTCGCTAAGTTTTTAGTAAGCTTTTGAATTAATCAGTGTTTACCTAAGTTTCCAAGAGGGGAGCGCGGCAAATTTGAGCAATCATTTGTTTAAGGTTCTGATAGTTGATGACTCGACATTTAATTTGGGCGTTTTGCGTCAAATGCTTCAGGTTGACAATTTGCATCCTGGAGAGCTTGCACAGAACTATGAAATAATCGCCGCCAATTCCGGAGCAGAAGCGTTGGAAATGGTTGAAGCTGAAAAACCGGATTTAATTTTGCTTGACATTATAATGCCCGGCATGAGCGGCTTTGATGTGCTTACTTCTCTTAAAAAATCAAACGACACTCGCACGCGCTCAATTCCTGTCATCGTCATTTCGGGTCTGGACAGCGTCGAAGACGAGGAACAAGTCTTCCTTTTGGGTGCTGTGGATTATATAACAAAACCATTCCACAAATCTCTCGTTAAAGCAAGAATCAGAACCCATCTGCGAATTGTTGAGCAAATGCGCATAATCGAACAGCTCAGCTTGATTGACGCGCTGACCGACATTCCGAACAGAAGGCAGTTCGACAACACAATCGCGACCGAATGGAAAGCCGCCATCCGCGAGAAAACGCCAATCAGCCTTTTGATGATGGACATTGACCATTTTAAGCATTTTAATGATACATACGGGCATCAGCAAGGCGACGTGACACTTAAAATCGTCGCAAAAACAATACTTTCTTCTGTCAAACGCCCGAACGATCTTGCCGCTCGCTGGGGCGGTGAGGAGTTTGTCGCTTTGCTTCCCAACACAAATTTCAACGGCGCAATGAGCGTCGCCGAAAACATAAGAAAAGCCGTAGCAAATTCAGAAATTACGAGAATTGACGGCTCTGAGCCGTTGACAGTGACAATCAGCATCGGCGTGACATCAATAATTCCCACCACAGCGGATTCGGTTTTCGAGTTTGTTCAACAGGCGGACAAAGCGCTTTATGAAGCTAAAGAATCTGGCAGAAACAGGGTTTGCTATTAAAACGGGAGGAATATGATGATAAAATCCATCGGTCACACAGCGTTTTTTGTTCGTGACATGGCGCGCTCTTTAGACTTTTACCAAAACATTTTGGGGTTGGAAAAGGCGTTTGATTTAAAAAAGGAAGACGGCACCCCTTGGATTGAATATTTAAGGGTCGCCGACAATCAATTTATAGAACTTTTTTATCCCGAAGCCGGTTTCAATCCTCAAAATCTTCAAAAAGACCGTTCCTATGGGCATTTATGCTTCTGTGTCGATGACATTAATTCCTCTGCAGAAACAATAAAACGCAATGGCGGAACGCTTTTGAGCGAGCCGCGAGAAGGGCTCGACGGAAATTTTCAATGCTGGATTGAAGACCCTGACGGCAACGCGATTGAGTTGATGCAGATTTGTTCAACTTCGCCCCAAAGCAGCGTTTAGCGGAGAGTGTCGATTTCTTACCTTATAAATTTGCAAAAAATTATTTTAAAATTTGACAACACTTTTTTCTCATGATATACTGAATCAAACCAATTTGCGAGGAGTGAGAGGATGCGAATTCTTTCTTGCTGAATAATTTAAAGGTATAATAAATTTCTGAGCGGTTCGCCGCCTGTTTTTGTTGTGCCTCGGCAAGAAAGTTATAATCATTCCGCTCGCGCATTAATATCTTTTTAATATTATGCCTTTTTTGAGTCGTAGGAAAACAACTTTCCTGCCGCTCATTTTTTAATTTTAAGGAGATATTTACATGTCATTAATCAACGTATCAAACCTAACTTTCGCCTATGACGGCAGTCACGACAACGTTTTTGAAAACGTCAGCTTCGCGCTTGACACCGATTGGAAGCTCGGCTTTGTCGGAAGAAACGGGCGCGGCAAAACCACTTTTTTGAACCTGCTCCTCAATAAATATGAATACAGCGGCTCAATTTCCGCGCCATGCTCCTTTGAATATTTTCCGTTTAAGGTGTCAGATGAAAACGCTATCACGCTTGACCTTGCTGAGGAAATTTTCCCCGATTTGAAAAAATGGGAGTTGGTTCGCGAGCTTTCCTTATTGCAAACAGACGAAGAGGTGTTGTTCCGACCTTTTAAAACCCTTTCAAACGGGGAACAGACCAAGGTTTTGCTGGCGATTCTGTTTTTGAAAGAGAACAGCTTTCTTTTGATTGACGAACCGACAAACCACCTCGATTCGCAGGGGAGAGCGGCTGTGAGCGCCTATTTAAAAAGCAAACGCGGTTTTGTTTTGGTGTCGCACGACAGAGCTTTTTTAGACGGCTGTGTCGACCACATTCTTTCAATCAATAAAACAAACATCGAAATTCAACGCGGCAATTTTTCATCATGGTGGCTTAACAAGGAACGACAAGACAACTTTGAATTCGCCGAAAATGAGAAACTGAAAAAAGAGGTCAAAAGACTTGAAAAAACGGCGCGCGAAAAAGCCGCCTGGTCCGACAGAACCGAAAGTTCAAAAATAGGGAGTCATTCCTATGACAGAGGGTTTATCGGTCACAAATCAGCCAAGATGATGAAGCGAAGCAAGTCTATAGCTTCTCGGCAGAAATCCGCCGTTGAAGAGAAAGCAAAGCTGTTGAAAAACATTGAAAGTGCCGAAGATTTGAAGATTACGCAATTGGATTATCACTCAAACCGCCTCTTAACTCTTGACGATGTTTCGATTTTCTATGGTGAAAATGCCGCCTGCCGAAACGTTAATTTGACCATAGAAAAAGGTGACCGAATTGCTCTTTGCGGCAAAAACGGGACGGGAAAATCAAGCATAATCAAGCTGATTTGCGGCGAAAATTTGAAATACACAGGAAATTTTCATAAAGGAAGCGGGTTGCTGATTTCCTACGTTTCACAAGACACATCGCATCTTTCGGGCAGTCTTTCGGATTATATTCGGGAAAACAACTTAGACGAAAGCCTGTTTAAAGCAATTTTGCGAAAGCTCGACTTTTCGCGAATCCAATTTGAAAAAGCTTTAGACGATTTCAGCGGAGGGCAAAAGAAAAAGGTTCTAATCGCCAAAAGCCTGTGTGAAAAATCACATTTGCTCATTTGGGATGAACCCTTGAATTTTATTGATGTAATCTCCCGAATGCAAATCGAAAATCTGCTTTCTGAATTTGAGCCGACTATTTTGTTTGTTGAGCATGACAGTTTTTTCAGTGATAAAATTTCTACTGAAAAAATTATATTGTTATAAAACCTTCGACAAAAATTCCTTAAGCCGCGGGTGTTTGGGTGTCCCAAAAAACTCCTCGGGCGGCGCTTCTTCTAAAATTCGCCCGTCGTCCATGAAAAGCGCTTTTGTCGCGACTTCCTTGGCGAACCCCATTTCGTGTGTGACGACAATCATCGTCATTCCTCCCTCGGCAAGCTCTTTCATGAGCGACAAAACCTCACCGACCATTTCAGGGTCAAGGGCACTTGTCGGCTCGTCAAACAGCATAATGTCGGGGTTCATTGCCAACGCCCTTGCAATGGCGACACGTTGCTTCTGCCCTCCTGAAAGCGTGCTTGGATAGACCTCTGCCTTGTCTGAGAGGTCTATTCTCGACAAAAGTTCGTCCGCTTTTCTGTCCGCCTCGACGGCAGTCATCAACCCAAGTTTAACAGGTGCAAACGTGATGTTTCTTCGAACCGTGAAATGTGGAAACAGATTGAAATTCTGAAACACCATTCCCATTTTTTCGCGGATTTTGTTTATTTCTTTCCCTGCTCTCGTAATTTCAACGCCCTCGAACACGATTTCGCCCGAGGTGGGACGTTCAAGCATATTCAAACAGCGCAAAAACGTGGATTTCCCAGATCCCGATGGTCCAACAATAACGATTTTTTCGCCTTTTTCGACCTTGTAGTCAATTGCGTTTAAAACAGGCTTGCCGAAAAAACTTTTGGAAAGTTGCCTAACTTCTATCACTTCGGGCAAGCCTCCTTTCCAAAAGCTGCAATAATCTTGTTAAAATCATTACGATAACGAAATAGACGATTGCGACAAAAAACAACGAAAAATAGGGCTCAAGCGAAGCAATTCTAACTTTTTCTCCCGCTTTTGTCACGTCCTGAATCGTAACATAACCCGCGACCGAGGTTTCCTTAAAAAGAGTAATCGCTTCATTTCCGAGCGCAGGCAAAATGTTTTTAAACGCCTGCGGCAAAATGACATGAAGCATTGTTTTGTTTTTAGAAAGCCCTAAAGAACGCCCTGCTTCCATCTGACCTTTATCAACCGACATTATTCCTGCTCTGACAATTTCGGCGACATATGCGCCCGAATTTATCCCGAAAGTTATTATCGCAACGACAAGCCCGGCTTTAACAGACGACAAAATTATGTAATACATAATAAGAAGCTGAACAACTACGGGTACACCGCGAAACACCGCTAAATATGCTCCGCACAAACGGTCAAGCAGCTTTAGCCACAGTTTCGGTTTCGTTCCTTCGTTTCTGTTTTGCGCATGATAAACTCTTATTACAGCCACGATTGTGCCGAGAATGAGCCCGATAACAAGTGCGCAAACAGCTATAACGACAGTGTTTTTTATGCCGTCCGTAAACAGTTTATACCTGTTTTCCTTAACAAAGGTTATATAAAACTGATGGCTGAGCCATTCCCAACATTCTGCGATGACTTTATTCATTGAACTGCTCGAGCCATTCGTCTATTTTTCCTTCTGAAACAAGTCGGTCTACAACCTTGTTAATTACGGCTAAAAGCTCATCATTGCCCTTTGCAACTACAATACCGTAATTTTCCTCAACGACTTCGCCGCCGATGTATTGCAGCGGAATGGCTTTTAACTCATCTGCATATTTAGCAACCAAACTTTTTGAAACGTCTTCATCCATGATAACTGCCTCAATGCGTCCACCTCTAAGGTCGAGAACCGCGTCAATTGCGTTGTCATATTCTTTCGATGCCGTTCCTTTGTCTTTCAAGACTCCGTCATTGCCGTCTTCATCGGTTGACATTTCTTCATCAATCCAAAGCTGTCCCGTATAACCTTTTGCAACGCCTACGTTTATTCCCGCCAAATCTTCAACCGCTTTGATTGTTTCATTGTCGCCTTTTAAAATAAGATATTGTGTTGTGTTGAAATAGGGATGTGAAAAATCTACGCTTTCCAGTCTCTCTTCTGTAATTGTAAAGCCTGACGCGGCGATGTCGCCTTTTCCGCCTTTAATCGCCATGACAATCGCATCAAACGGCGATTCTTTAATGTTATATTTAACTCCAAGTTCTTCCGCTATCGCTTTAATGATTTCAATGTCAACGCCAACGACCTCTCCGTTATTTCCGACAAACTCAAACGGTGCAAAGTTCGGATCGGTGTAAACAACAATCTCTCCCGCCGATTTTATTGACGCCATTTTGTCGCCTGAGCTCGAGCAAGCCGTGAACGCAAACGTCGCCGCCATTAAAGCCGCAACACTTAAAAGAAGTTTCTTTTTCATTTCATTACCTCCCGTAAATTTAAATATTATTATGTGTTTTATATTAACATATTGTTCACGCGAGGGCAAGCAATAGTTTTTTCGCATATATGTAAATAGTAAAAATAAAAAAAGGATTTTTGAAAATTATGTCGTAATATATATATGAGCATGTTTTATGAAAGTATAAGGGACCATGTTTTATGAAAGTATAAGGGTCACCTCTAAAAAGGTTGTGTCAAATTGAACCTCCGCGAACTGACTGAACAAAACGAATTTGAAAGGCTGTCCCCATATGCGGCGAAAAGTGCGCTTTCTAAAGGGCGCGAAACACGCATAGATGAGTGCGACCTTCGCACGGCGTTTCAGCGCGACAGAGACAGAATCACCCACTCAAAGGCGTTTCGGCGGCTTATGCACAAAACTCAGGTTTTCATCACGCCCGAGGGTGACCATTACAGAACGCGCCTGACCCACACGTTAGAGGTTTCACAAATAGCGCGCGCAATTTCGCGATGTCTTTTTCTTAATGAGGATTTGACAGAAGCGATTGCTCTGGGGCATGATTTGGGGCACACGCCTTTCGGACATACCGGTGAAAATGCGTTAAACAGGCTTTTCCCTGACGGTTTCAGACACAACGAGCAAAGCGTCAGGGTCGTAAAGTTTCTTGAAAACGGCGGCGAGGGGTTGAATTTGACCTGTGAGGTCATCGACGGCATTGAAAATCACCGAACGGAATGCTCTCCCTGCACGTTAGAGGGTTGTGTCGTTCGGCTTTCTGACAAAATCGCATATATAAACCATGATATTGACGACGCAATCAGAGCGGGTGCTCTTTCGCCCGACGATTTGCCAAAAGAAGCCGTTGCGCTTTTGGGAAAAACTTCTACAGCGAGGATAGATTATTTAATTCGCTCGGTTGTTAAGGCAAGCGAGGGGGGAAATTATATTGAAACAGACAAGGACGCGTATGAAGCGCTTAACCTGCTTCGAGACTTCCTTTTTAAAACAGTTTACAGAAGTCATCCTCTTTCGAAGGAATTGAACAAAATAGACAGAATGTTGGAACAAATTTATCGTTATTTCAGGGAAAACCCGACGGAACTTCCCGACGATTTTTACGTGCAGGGTCTTAGCGAGAGCGAGTTGGAAAGAAACATTTGCGACCACATCGCCTGCATGACAGACAGATATGCGCTGAAACTTTACAGAAATTTATTCGTACCTAATTCGTGGGTTTAAGAGGTGTAGGATTTGCCGATATATTCGCAGGACACAATAGACCAGGTCAGAGAAGGCAACGACATTGTTTCTGTCGTCTCTCAATATGTTCATCTGACGAAAAAAGGTCCGAACCATTTCGGGCTTTGCCCTTTCCATCGCGAGAAATCTCCGAGCTTTTCGGTCAGCGAGGACAAGCAGTTTTTTCATTGCTTCGGTTGCGGCGCGGGCGGAAATGTCATTACATTTATAATGCGAATAGAAAACTATGAATTTCCCGACGCTTTAAAATTTTTGGCGGACAGAATTCATTTCGAGCTTCCGACCGACAATTCTTTAAGAAGCGACAATGGTGGTCTGTCAGCGCTTAAGGAAACGCTTTATGAAGTTAACAAAACGGCCGCGCGGTTTTTTTACGACTCGTTAATTGGCGAGGACGGAAAGCATGCGGTTGAATATCTCGACGAAAGAAATGTTTCTGTTCCGGCAAGAAACAGGTTTGGACTTGGCTATTCCCCGGGCGGAAAAAATAATACATTATATAATTTTCTAAAGAAATCGGGCTATAATGACGATATTCTAATTAAATCGGGTTTAATTATCAAAAACAGAAACGGCGACGGGTTTTTCGACAAATTCTATGGACGCCTGATGTTTCCGATCTTTGACTACAAAGGAAGAATCGTCGGATTCGGCGGCCGAATTATGGGAGAAGGTCAGCCGAAATATCTTAATTCGCCCGAAACAGCAATTTTCGACAAAAGCAGCAATCTTTACGCCATAAATTTCGCAAGAAAAGAAAAAAGCGACAATCTCATTCTTGCCGAGGGCTATATGGACGTAATATCGTTGTCTCAATACGGCTTCAAAAACGCGGTCGCGGCGCTTGGAACGGCGTTTAACGGCAATCACATAAGGCAATTGAAAAATTATTGCAAAACGGTAACGCTTTTGTTCGACAGCGACGAGGCAGGGCAAAAAGCGGCACTTAAAGCGATTGACGTCCTTAAAGACAGCGGCTTGAAAACAAGGGTTTTGCGGCTTGAAAACGCGAAAGATCCCGATGAGTTTCTTAATAAATTCGGTGCTTCGGAATTTGCAAAAGCGTTGGACAGCGCGCTTTATGACACAGATTTTCTCATCAAGACGGCGAAAAGCCGATATAATTTAGAAAACAGTGAGGGCAAGGTCGGGTTTGTAAAGGAAGCAAGCGGCATAATCGCCAAACTTGACAGTTCGATAGAGAAAGAGGTCTACGCGAAAAACGCGGCTGACATCGCGGGTGTGAGCGAGCAATCGGTTAAGGCAGAGGTTTCAAAACGCGAGGTCGGGCTTACTATTTCAGAGGAAATAAGAGCGTCGAGAGCAGGAATGAGAGGGCGCACAACTGCCGCCAAGGGGATTGACGAAGCAAGGCGCAACATTCTTTATACTCTTGCCTCAAGCCGACGGTTCGACGATTTGATTTTGAAACATCTTCAAGCCGAAGATCTGGCTGAACCGATTTACATAAAGCTGTTTGATGTTATAAAAAATGAAAAAGTGAAAAAAGGCTCTGTAAGCCGCCCCAATTTGCCCAACTACTTTGAGGACATTGAGGAGCAGGGAATCGTTTCAAACATTTTCGCGATGCCGAAAGAATATGAGGACGAGGACAAGGCGGTCAGAGATCACATAAAAAGCGTTTTAAAAGGATATTATGACTATAAACTTCTGAATTTCGGCGACGCTTCAATCGGAAATGAACTGATCGAGCTGAGAAAACGGTATATTGACCGCAAAATCGAGTAATGAGCGGAATATTCATGTAATTTATGGTTAATATAATAAACATAAGAGAGGACAGATTTGATTTGAAATCCATTGAAGACGGAGCGTTGATGGACAGGCTCATAGAGCTTGTTGAAATAGGAAAAAGCAAAAAGGGGCTTCTTGAATACAAGGAGGTCATGGATTTTTTGAGCGATTTCGAGCTTGATCCTGAAGCCATTGACAAAATTTATGACTTTTTTGAGGCTCAAGGCATTGATGTTTTGGGCGTTATTGAGGTTGATGAAGACATTGAAAAGGAGCTTGTTAAAGAACCTGAAGCGGTTGTCGAAGGCACTATAAGCGTTGACGACCATGTTCGCATGTACTTAAAGGAAATCGGAAAAGTGCCGCTTCTTTCTGCCGAGGATGAAATATCGTTGGCGATGAGAATGGAGGACGGCGAGGAATATGCACGAAAAAGACTTGCCGAGGCGAATTTGCGCCTTGTTGTGAGCATAGCCAAGCGCTATGTCGGAAGAGGAATGCACTTCCTCGACCTCATTCAAGAGGGAAACTTAGGGCTTATAAAGGCAGTTGAAAAGTTTGACTACAGAAAAGGTTATAAGTTCAGCACCTACGCCACATGGTGGATTCGCCAGGCGATTACGCGGGCGATTGCCGACCAGGCACGAACGATTCGCATACCTGTTCACATGGTTGAAACAATAAACAAGCTTCTTCGCGTGTCGAAAACGCTTCTTCAGGAATTCGGACGTTCGCCGAACGCCGACGAAATAGCGAAAGAAATGCAAATGCCTGTAGAAAAGGTTCGCGACATTATGAAGTTGTCGCAGGATCCTGTTTCACTTGAAACACCCATCGGTGAAGAAGAAGACAGCCACATCGGTGACTTTATCGCCGACGACGACATTCCCGCTCCCGCTGACGCGGCGGCATTCACGATGCTTAAAGAACAGCTTATGACGATTTTGGAAACGCTCACAGAAAGAGAAAAGAAAGTTTTGATTCTCAGATTCGGGCTTTTCGACGGAAGACAACGCACGCTTGAAGAAGTCGGCAAAGAATTTCAGGTCACCAGAGAACGCATACGGCAGATTGAGGCTAAGGCACTGCGGAAGCTTCGACATCCTTCGAGAAGCAAGAAACTTAAGGATTATTTGGAATAGAATTTTAATATTATAAAATGGAGGGGTTTTATGGCAAGTGATTTTTTCGGGGGATTGAAAGACTCGCTCGATGGATTGGCAGGAGGATTGGCAAAGTCGGGAATTGTCCCCAAGGATACACCCGAGGGTAAAATTCTCATTGCACAATCCGAGCTTTCCGATTTTCAAAAGCAGGAAGAGGTTCTGCTTATTGAAATCGGGCGGCAGGCATATGAACAAAACCCGTCTGCGTGGCAGCAAAATTCAAAAATGAGCTTTCTTCGCGAAAACATCGCCTCCGCTCAAGCCACTTTAGACGAAGCAAAGCGCGAAATGGAACAGGCAGAAGCTGAAAAGGCGGCTGAAGAATCCAAGAGTCTTTGCGCTAACTGCGGTTTTAAAAACAATGAGGGCGTAAATTTCTGCCAAGAGTGTGGTTCTCCAGTTACTCAAGCGGAACCCAAGCGTTTTTGCACCTCTTGCGGAATGGAAGTTGCCGCCGGCATGCGTTTTTGCGTGGGGTGCGGCGCGAAGCAAGGTGAATAAAACGGAAGCAAAGAAAAAAACTATATTTGAAAGGAGTAAAATATTATGGCATTTTGCGGAAGTTGCGGAACACAAGTGGAGGACGGCACAAAATTCTGTCCTTCATGCGGAAAAGATGTAGGCGGCGGCGCGCCCGTTCAACAGCCGGTTCAGACGGCACCTGCCGGAGACGCGGAGGCAAACAAGGTGATGGCGATTCTGTCGTACATACTCTTCTTTATCCCGCTTTTGACGGGGGATCATAAGAAATCGCCGTTTGTTAAGTTTCACGCGAATCAAGGGGTGATATATTTTATCATCGCGGTTGGGTATTCAATATTAAGTTCAATTCTCAGAGCGATTTTCAGCACGCGTGATTGGCTTGGTTTTCAACACACGCCTTTCTGGTTAACTTCTATTTTGTCGCTGATATGGCTTGCCGTTGCTGCCTTGGGAATTTACGGCATTTACAACGCCGCTACAGGCAAAACGGTAAAACTGCCTATTATAGGCGACAAAATTACGCTTATTAAATAACACAAAACAAGGAGGCTTCAATTAATGAATTATTATCCAAATTCAAGCTCGATTGCTGTTGTGGTAGTTCCGATTATTTGTCTTATTTTGGCGATTGCAGGAGGGCTTTTCCTCTATTTCGGCGTTCTCACAAAAAAGAACGAGAACAAATTCACCGGGTTTATGGGTTGGCTTTACGATTTTCTTAACTTCAAGAAAATGTTGGCAGAAAGCATTTTGAAAGTTACATACTTAATTTTAGCGTGCTTTATAGTTTTAATTGCTGTCGGAACTTTGCTTTTCTTGCCGAGCGGAAGCGTTGGAATGAGCTTGCTGATATTTTTGGGAACGTTGATAATCGGAAATGTCGCGTTGAGATTGACATATGAATTTACCTTAATTTTCTTGATTATTTGCCGCAACACTACCGAGATAAACAAGAAAATGAAGGACTACAGCAAGGATAGTATTACACCTACAGAGAATGATAATAATTTTATGTAAGAAATGCGGTAATTAATCCACAAATAACGGCGGCGAGGGAAAGTTTCTCTTGCCGCCGCTTGCTTTTTTTGGTACAATTATTACTGGGAGTGCTGTTATATAAGAGAAGCCGTTGAAGCAGATTATCCCGCCATATGTTCGTTAATAAATAATGAGCTTGGATATCCGAAAGAATATCAAAACAAGGGAAGTAGTTCTTCTATCCTGCGTCATGTTGAAAATATCGCTGCACAAAATGGATTTTCATGTTTTGCATTCATCAGCGGAATGCAACGAACAGCGGCACACGCGTTTTATGAGCATAATGGATATGAAAAGAAATCCTATACGTTTTCAAGGGAAATAAGAAACTAATGCATTTATCAAAAGAAAAACTTTACAATTTGTTATTACCCATAATCTTCATAATTATGGGTAATATTTTCATGCTCATTTTCAAAATCGGCGAAAAATATATATACTACTGGGACATTTCGGGCTATTGGGTGAACGCGATGAAATTCACCGACCTAATCGGCAAAGACTTTTCCCTCGCGATGAATAATCTTTACCAAAGCATATTGCACGACGATTACACCCTTCTTCCAACATTGTTTTTCGTCCCTGTTTTCAAATTTGTTTCACGCTCACAGCTTGCCTTTGCACTGACAAACTACAACTTGTTTGCCGTGCCGTTTTCGCTTTTGATGTACGCCTTTTTCCTGCGTCAATTCAACATTTCAGGCTATTTAAAAAAGGCTGCGGCCCTGCTCATAATTTTCACATTCACACCGCTTTTAACACCGCTGATGGGAGGGTATTTAGACGCTTGCGGGCTTCCTTTTGCGGCGTTGTTGCTTTTGTTAATCCAACGATGGGATTTGAGTCGCTTCAGCCTGCCGCATTGCTTAACCGCCACGGCGCTAATTCTTATAATGTGCTTCCTGCGAAGATGGTACAGCTTTTGGGTCATATCGTTTTTCCCTGCGTATTTCCTTACTTATGCCATTTCCGAGCGCAAGTCCCCAAAATCAATCGTAATCGCGTTTTCAAACCTTTTTTCGGCGGGAATTTTGTTGCTTTTGACACTTTTTATCTTTTTCAGACCGTTTCTTGATAATGTTTTTAACAGCAATCTGTCGCTGAAATATTCGGCATATGATTTCGGCGGATTAAGTTATAATCTCAAATTCATTTTCACGCAGTTCGGCGCGTTTTTCCTTCTCGTGAACGCGGCAGGAATAGCTCTATCCTTCGCCAAAAAAGTTCACGTTCGGTTCGCGGCGTTCTTGCTCATACAAGCCACCTTAATTCTCATAATGTTCACAAGAATACAGAGCCTCGGCGTTCAGCATCTTTACCTTTTCGCGCCGGCCGCGCTTTATTTCGCCGTTTCAGCCGTAACGATGATTGAAAAAAGTCGGCGAAATTTAATCATTTACGCTTTCGTTTTGCTGTTTGCTCTCAATTTCGCGCACAGCTATTTCAAAATTCCGATTGTTCAAAACGCCGACATGATTTTTTCTCAGAAAAAGCTATATAAACGTGACCGAAATGACGTTGACGAAATTAAGGCAATGGTTGATTTCATAAACAATGAAACCGGCGGCAAGCAATATGTTTACGTTTTGGCAAGCTCGGGTGTTTTGAATTGCGACCTTCTTAACAATGCGATGCTTCCCGAAAAATACGCCGCCGTTCAAAAGCTTCTCTACACTCCCGATGTTGATTTGCGTGATTGCTTCCCCATGAGTTTTTACACCGCCGATTTGATTGTCGTGGCGAATCCTGTTCAATATCACCTTGACCCTGATAATCAGCGGCTAATCGGCATAATCGCCGACGCGATTCTTGACGGCAAAGCAGAAAATTCTTTGAAAAAAATCGCCGAGTTTAACCTTGATGATGGCATTTCTGCCGAAATTTACAGGAAAACAGGCACTTACAGCCACGCGTTTATCGATTATATAGACGAGAAATTCAGCACGGCATATCCCGATTTGAAGACATTGAACGAAACGAAATCAATAACTTCATATATCTTCGATTTGGAAATAGCGCACGACAGAGAAATTTATTTATTCAAGGAAAACGGCGCGTTTAACCGCGATGAAATAGGCGTTGGCGTCGGAATCGAGGGAACGAGCTTTAAAATAAATTTGGAAGCGAAATGTGACGGGATTTCATTTAAAATGACCGCGAATTATAATCACGACGGGGAATCGGGAGGGTTTTTAACCGTTTTAAACGACAAGGCCGAGATTTTAGGCGAATTTGAGCTTACGCGTGAGGAAATGCTTGTCGAGCTTGACACGAGGGATAATATGTTCGTCGAATTTGTCTTTTCGGCGGGGGATGGCGGGGCTTATGTTGGGATTCGGGAGTTTGATATGGGTGGGATGGAATTTAATAGTAAATAAACTCAATTGAAAATTTCTAAATGTAATGACATTACGTTTAAAATGGAGTATAATCAAGGAGAAAATAATGTCAAAATACATGAAAAAGGAGAAAAGATATATGTCAAATATTATTAACGCAATCATAAATCTTATTGAAAAGCCAAAATTCGAGTTAAAACAATATGCATCAAGCCATAACAGAGCAAACAATATGGGTGAAGCATTGGAAGAATATATTAAAGACCTATTTGCCGATACGGTCGAGGAAACAAACTTAATACAACGTAATGAAAAGATTTCTGGAATTTTCAGCTATTTAGGCAATCAAAACAACCCGCCGGATTCAATCCTCCGAAATGGTGATGCTATCGAGATTAAGAAGATAGAGTCAAATGACTCAAGCCTTGCTTTAAACAGTAGTTACCCCAAGGCAAAACTGTATTCAGACAGTCACATGATCAATCGCGCTTGCAGAGAGTGCGAGAACTGGGAAATAAAAGATATGATCTATGCTGTAGGCGTGGTAAATGAAAGCAATTTGAAATCTTTGGCTTTTGTTTATGGCGAGGATTATTGTGCAGAAAAAGAGACTTATGAACAAATTAAAGCGGTTATAAAAAACGGTGTTGAAAACATAGGTGGCGTTGAATTTTCAAACACAAAAGAATTGGGAAGGGTAAATCGCATAGACCCACTTGGAATAACATATTTAAGAGTCAGAGGAATGTGGGGAATTGAGAATCCTTTTAATGTTTTCAATTATGTATTTGAAAGAAATCATTCTGAAAATTTTAATTTTATGTGCATTATTAATATTGAAAAATACAATTCGCTTGATAATAAAATTCAACTTGAGGAAATGTGTAACAGGATTGAGAATTTGAAAATAACGGATGTTAGAATAAAAAATCCAAACAATCCTGCTCAACTCAAAAACGCTAAGTTAATTAAATTCATTGTGTGAGGAGATTTATAAATGCAGCTTATTAGTTTGTTTTCCGGTGCTGGTGGTCTTGACCTGGGCTTTGAAAAAGCAGGATATGACATTGTATTGGCTAACGAATATGACAAAACCATTTGGGATACATATGAATACAATCATTCTGCACCTTTAATAAAGGGTGATATACGAAACATTAAATCATCTGATTTTCCCGATTTTATTGATGGCATTATAGGCGGTCCTCCTTGTCAAAGTTGGAGCGAGGCCGGAGCACAAAGAGGAATAAACGATTCAAGAGGTCAATTGTTTTTTGAATATATTCGTATATTAAAAGAAAAACAACCAAAGTTTTTTTTAGCGGAAAATGTATCAGGAATGTTAGCCAACAGACATTCAGACGCTGTTAAAAACATAATCTTAATGTTTAGTCGATGTGGCTATGATCTTAATGTAACATTGGTTAATGCATCTGATTATGGAGTTCCTCAAGACCGGAAAAGAGTGTTTTATATCGGTTTCAGAAAGGATTTAAATGTTTCATTTGACTTTCCAAAACCAACGACTCCATATCTAAACCAAAAAGCCACATTAGAAGCCGCTATAGGTGACTTGGAAAAATCAGCAGTTCCTGCATTGCCTCGCAATAAAGCAAATGTTGATTTGAAAATATTAAACCATGAATACTTTACAGGTGAATACTCGACAATTTTCATGAGCAGAAATCGAGTACGCGCATGGAATGAGCAGGCATTTACAGTTCAAGCAAGCGGACGTCAATGCCAGTTGCACCCTCAAGCCCCGAAAATGAAATTTATTGAACAAAACAAACGTATTTTTGTGCCGGGTAAAGAAATTTTATATCGCAGATTAACTGTTAGAGAATGCGCAAGGGTGCAAGGTTTTCCTGACGATTTTGAATTTATATACACAGATGTTGATAATGGGTATAAAATGGTTGGAAATGCAGTTCCTGTCGAACTTGCATATCAAATCGCCAACGCGATAAAGAACGCTATGTTTAAAACAGCAAATCACACAATATAAAAAACAAAAACGAAAGTGAGGAAATGCATTGAATTTTTCAAATTTTCATACAAAACCCGATTGGGAAAATCTCGAAGTGACAAGCATCAACCGCGTTCCGTCTCATGCGGAATTTTGCGCTTTTGACACGTTGGCGCGTGCCGAAAATGGCGGCGAATCGCCGTATAAAATCAGTTTGAACGGCGTTTGGCAATTTAAGCTCTACGAAAATCCTCAAGCCGCCGCCGAGTTTTTTGAAACTGACGCGGAAACAAGCGAAATTAATGTGCCGGGAAACTGGGAGCTTCAAGGTCACGGCGAACCAATTTACACAAACATTGTAATGCCGTGGAGCGACGAGCTTGACGAGCGTTGCAACATTACCCCTCGAGATGGAAAAGGCACGTTTCCGAACCCGCCATATGTTCCGTCGGCAAACCCCACCGGCTGCTATCGCAGAACATTTACTCTGCCCGAAAATTTCGGCGGCAGAGATGTTTATTTGAAATTTGACGGCGTTGAATGTGTGTTTTATTTGCGGGTGAACGGCAAAGAGGTCGGCTATTCGCAGGACAGCAAGCTTCCCGCCGAATTTAGCATTACCGATTACATAAAAAAAGGTGAAAACACGGTCGAATTGATGGTTATTCGGTTCGCCGACACAATTTATTTGGAAGATCAGGATTATTGGTATCTTTCGGGAATTTACAGAAATGTTTGGCTGACGGCAAAACCCAAGTTGTGCATTTCCGACTATTTTGTTAAGACTCGCCCGAATTTGCCTCTTGGCGGCGGGATTTTCACCGCCGATGTCACTGTTTCGCGTGAAAATGGTTTCGCCGATTGCAAGGTTTTGGCGATTGTTTATGATAAATTAGGCAATGAAGTCACCCGCGGCGAGTCGGAAGTCAGAACGATGGCTGATTATGTGCTGACTTATGCGCCGACAGCAAACACCGCGAGAATAACTCTCGATTTGCCCGAAATTGATTTGTGGTCACCCGAAAGTCCCGATCTTTACCGCGTTGTTTTCGCGTTGAAATCAAAAGATGGAGAGATTATTGACATCGAGGGCTGCAATTTTGGTTTTAAGCTTGTTGAAGTTAAAAACGGAATCTTGCATTTGAACGGCAAACGTCTTGTAATCAACGGTGTAAACCGCCATGAGCATTACTATAAATTCGGACGCGCTGTTCCGAAAGAAATCATGCTTGAAGAAATTAGACAGATGAAGAGGATGAACATTAACTCGGTCAGAACGAGTCACTATCCCGATTCACCCGAATGGTATGATTTGTGCGACGAATATGGCATTTTGCTTGTTTGTGAATGTAATATCGAAACGCATGTTTTAATGGGAGCACCCACACAAGACCCTAAATATGCACAAAATTTCATCGAACGTGCAGTCAGAATGGTTCAAAACCACAAAAATCACGCCTGCATTTATTCTTGGTCGCTCGGAAACGAAAGCGGTACAGGAGCAAATCACGCGGCGATGTACGGCTGGATCAAAGAGTTTGACAACACTCGAATTTGCCAATATGAAGCGGGTAATCCCGGCAAAAATGTTTCGGATGTACGCGGCTGGATGTATGCCCAACAGCATTATATTTTGGATTTGCTGGCAGACCCCCGCGACGACAGACCGATTATTTTGGTGGAATATCTCTATCAAATTCGCAATTCGGGCGGCGGAATGAGCAAATTTGTTGCACTTACGGAAAAATATGAACGTTTCCAGGGAGCTTATGTTTGGGATTGGCAAGACAAATCGTTGCCCGCCAAAACCGCTGACGGCGTTGACTTTTTCGGCTATGGCGGCGATTTCAACGAGAAAATGACCTCGGTAAAGGAATGCCCGCTTTTCATGTGCAACAATGGCGTTGTTCTGCCCGATTTGACGTGGAAACCTGTCGCGCATGAGATTAAACAGGCATATTCGCCCATTGTTATTGAGAAAAATTTCAGAGAAGAAAATAAATATATCGTTAAAAACAAATCAATGACGAGGAATCTTTCCGATTATCGCTGTGAAGCTGTTTTAAAAGAAAACGGCGCAGTCATGGCAAGCAAAACCGTTGAATTTCCCCCAACCGCACCGATGTCAACAGCATGGGATTTTTCAATTGAATTTCCTCATGAGAAAAAAGATGGCGCAGAATATCATGTTGATTTGGCGATTGTTCAGAAGTTTGACTGCTTTTATGCCGAAGCCGGCTATGAAATCGCTTCGTTTCAATTTGAAGCAGGCAGAGGAAAAGCTGTTAAGTCCGATGCTTTTAGCGGTCAATATAATTTTAACATGGAACAATCACCGACCGTCATAACCGTTTTCGGTGATGGATTTTCTTATGAATTTTCCAAGATTACGGGAGAAATTATTAAACTGAACAAGAATGACACCAACTATCTCGTGAACGCGGGTAAACTCGTTTTCGACAGACCGTTTTCGGGGCTTGACACGCCGGGGCTTTGGGATCTTTCCGGCGTTTCGTTTGAACATTGTCTTACTTTCCCCGAAAACATGACGAAAGAGGTTTTAAGCGTTGAGGGTTATTGCGGCTTAAACGGCGGCGCTGTTGTTAGGGTTGAAACAAGATATTTGGTTGGAAACGGTGAAGAAATTAAAGGAACAGTTGTTTATACTATTAAGGCGAATGGCGCAATAAGGCTGGGATTTAGCGTGAACACTTCCGCTTTCTCAAAGCACATTGCTCGTGCGGGAATTGAGCTTTTGATTCCGAAAGGTTTTGACGAAATTGAATATTTCGGGCGGGGCGAGGTTGAAAACTATTGCGACAGAAAGCTTTCAGCGAAGCTCGGCATTTATAATTCGACAGTTGAATCGCTTCATTTTCCGTTCGCGCCGCCGTCTGAAAACGGAGGGCATGAGGACACACGTTGGGTTAAATTGACAAACGGGAAGCAGTCAATTAAGATAATTGGCGACAGGCCGTTTCATTTTGATGCGAGAAAATATACGAACGAGGAGTGCCGAAACGCCAAGCATGATCACGAAATCAAGAAAATCGGCGAAACGGTTCTGCATATAGATGCCGCGCATGGTCCGATTGGAAGCGACATGGCTTGGAGTACAGTTTTGCCTAAGGAGCATGAGCTTTTAAGGGGAAGCTATTCGCTTGGGTTTGAAATTGAATTGGGCAAGTGATTGCTCAAAAGAGAGGTTTTTCAGATAATGGAAATTAAAATTTTTATTACACAAATAAGCGGGGCGGCGGATTTGCCGCTGCCTCGGTACATGACGGAAGGCTCGGCGGGAATGGACGTTTGCGCTAATGTTTGCGGCGAGGTTGTGATTGCGCCGAGTGAGACCGCCATGATTCCGACGGGAATAAAAATCTCAATGCCTTTAGAATATGAGGCTCAAATAAGACCGAGAAGCGGTCTTGCGGCAAAGCACGGCGTGACGGTTTTGAATGCGCCCGGTACGGTCGATTCTGATTTCAGGGGCGAAATAAGTGTCATTTTGATTAACCACGGGAAGTGTGATTTCGCCGTGAAACGCGGTGACAGAATCGCACAGATGGTTATTAATAAAATTGAAAGAATCGAGTGGGAAGTTGTTTCCGATTTGGATGACACGACGCGCGGAAGCGGCGGTTATGGACATACAGGAGTGTCTTGAGAAAAACTTTGTCAAACGCAAAATTCCTTTTGATTCTAAGTAACCGACGAGTTAAGAGCAGTAAAAGAAATCTTGAAAATGCTTAACATAAAACAATCCCGACAGCGCCGGGATTGTTTTATGTTAAGCATTGTAATATAACCCTGTTTTTTACTCCCCGCAAGTCACGCGTAAGGCGTGACACAAAAATCCCGCACAGGTGGCAAACGCCGCACCTGTTGTGCATTCGCCCGTGCTTTCGTCAACGCTTTCGCAAGCAATGCCGTTATCCATTTCTATCAACGACAAATGCTTCAAAGCGCTTTCTTTATGCCCGCAAAGCAAGCTGTTTGCAATGCTCAAAACCCACGGGTGCGGTGCGTGCGCACAACCGATTTCGGCGATTGGGCTTTCGGCGAAACTGTATTTATACTTTTCGGAACGAATCAATGCAGATGTTGCGACATAAATCGGGTTGTCGAGCTCGCAGAACCCATAATACGGAAGCAAAAGAAGGCTTCCCGGCGGCTCGTCATAAACATCAAAATTGTTTTCTAAATCCAGCGACCACGCAAATCTTTTCTCGCCGTCAATTTCCTTGACGCAATGTGTCCAAATGGCTTCCATCACATCCTTTGGCGAAGCGGGACATTCAAACCGCCCCGGATAAAGCTCGTCAATTGCCGACAAGCTATACCAAACCAACGCATTATCATATGTAAGATAGGGATATACGTTCATGTCGTCGGTCGGTTGCAAAAATGTGGAAAACAGCGAAATTTTTTCATGCTTACGTTTCGCCAATTTTCGAAGAATTGAAGCAATGCCCTCTGACACATCTGTTCTTTCCAAAATGCTCTTATCGCCTGTCTTTTCAACATATTTATTAAGCGCGATTACCGGCGCCATCAACTCATCCAGCTCAAAACCCGGTTCAAGCACCGTTCCGTCAATAAATCTGGAATGAATTCCGATGTTTCGGCATTGTCTGCCGAACACATAAAGCAGCATTTCCCTCGCAAGCTCTGTGTCAGCGTCCAAAACAGCGGGAAACGCCCAAAGCAAACTGTCCCGATCCCAATATGCCGCGCTCACATAATATCTCGGGCTTCGGCTTGTCATTAAAGCCAATTCCTCTGTGTCAACGGTAATTCCCGACGCGTAAAAGAGACAGAAAAACAGATTTTCGTTGTAAAGTTTAGTGAGTTTCGGGTCGGGCAAATTATATATGCGTTCTTTCAGCCACGAAATAGTGGCATTCATTTCAAAATCCCAACCCTGACGAAGCATTTCCTGCGCGCTTGTCGCCGCCGCAACCTCTTCAAAGCCGATTCCCCAAAACGTAGTGAGCGTCAAGGTTTCTCCCGGTTCAACGACTTTTTCGCGTGTTATGTTACAGAAAACGTCGTTTGAAGCTCTTCCTTTTCCGCCGCTTAAAAGAATAATTTGGGCATCCTCCTCGACTGTCATCGGCGCGAACGCGAACAAAGGCGTTCCGCAGCGCATGTCGAATATATACCCTCTGTTCCAAAAGCTTTCATAGGCGTGTTTGGGTGCGTCAACAAACTTATCCTCGTTCACTGAGTGAAAAACGCTTCCCCAGCAAAGTTTTAAGCCAACTCCCGCTTCCGCCGAAGTGCCGCCGATGTTTTTTATTTCAAGTTTAATGCCAAACCCTCGTTCGTCAACGGGCGTAAGAATTGTTCCGTTTATTTTAAAATTTTCCGCTTCCCCCGTGAAATGCGGAATCCAATGCTCCGAACGAGTCCATGTGAGGTTTGAAAGCGGCATGTCCTTTCCACCGATTATTAAAAACGACGCAATAAGCGGTTTGTCGCCGCTTCCCCTCACGTCGAACATTCCCTTGCTTCCCATGTGCAAAAACGTAAAGTTTTCTATTGCCGCGTCGGTTTCCCGAACACACGGCAGCGAAATCATTTGATTCCCTGTCGGAATATAATTCATAAATTAAACATCATCCTTTCACGGTTTGAATTGGAGCGTGTTAACCGATAATTAATAGTAACACATACTCGGCACTTAAATCAAACATAATATTGTTAAAATATTCAAACCGCGAAACACGTGAAAAAAGCATTACTTCCCGCAATATTTCTCATACATCGCGCCGACAAACCCGTCAAAATACTTAAAATCCTTCAGCGCATTAATCCAATATTGCGGAGAGTTAATGCTCGACCCTTTAACCAGCTCCAACAATTTATCTTCAACAGTAATAACCTCAGCCAACCTAATCCCCTCCGACAATTTCACTACATCCTGCCCATAATAAAGACTTCCCGCCCATTTGCCGCCGAGCGCTTCGACCGTCGCCGCCGTCCCTTTAATTTCGGGAAAATGCCGCGGGTCTGTCGTGTCCTTTCGCGGATATCCCTCCGCTCCTGCATATAACGCCAAATGGTCAAGCTGTGCTTTAATTCCGTCGTCCCAGCTGTCAAACTTCTGATGCGCGTTTTTGTCGAAATCTCCGCCGCCCGCCGCCGTTTTCATACCGCATGGGTTTTTAAAGCTTTCGTTCAAAACGCCGCCGAACCTGCCGAATGCAGTTTCTTTTGCCGCTTGACAATAAGCGACAACAGGGTTAACCCCGCCGCACGTCGGTGCATACTTGACATATTTTTCGGCAAGCGAAACAAACAAAGCCGTTGCGTTTTTGCCTTTCGCCCATTCCTCAAGCGATTTTGCAACAGACGCCTGCGATTGCCCAAGTTTGGCGACAATCTTCGTTTTACCCATCAACGCAATAACCCCCGAGGCTATGTCGTTTTTCAATTTCGTCCATTCGCCCGAATTATTTACATAATACATCGGACAAGACTTTCCCGTTACATCATAATGCCTGAAAACAGCGGAAAGCTCGAAGTTATATCTAAAGCAAATGTCAGCGCTGAGCGCGACAAGGCTTTTTCTCGTTATGTCACTAAACTTTCCGCCCGAATCAGGGTGACAGTTTTCAATTCCCAAATAACGCGCGTTGTTCAATTTCGCCGTCTCCTTATATTGCGGCGCATAAGATTTTCCCGCATGCTGTGCCCGTTCGTTTTCGGGCACACATTGAATAATTTCGCCGTTAAGCCCGACGACATAGTGCGCCGACACATAGTTTCCGCCCGAGCCGTTTTCAAAATAGTTTCGGTTGGCGATGGCAGAGCTGCCGGGGTTTCCTACATAATGAATGACGACCCCGACAGCCGAAAGCGGTTCACCTGTGCGCCCGTGTGCCGCTCCTTTTGTTAACAATTTCTGTGTAATATCAGGCATTTTTATCATCCTTTAACTGATTTAATATGTCCTTCAGCTTCTTCGGATAGGCAACACCGAGCCTTCCCGCGTTTTCAAGAACAGATATTCCTTCGTTTGCAATGTAGAAAAATATGACAGTATTTCTGACAATTTCACCCTTTCCCAGCACATATAAATCAACAAAATGTGCAATGCAAACAAGAGAAAGAGAGCAGAGTTTTCTAACCAGTCCCCAAAACCCTATTTCACTCGAAAGTTCTTTGTTCTTGACCGCCGCAAGAACGCCTGTCACATAATCAAGCGCCATGAAAAACATCAGTGTATAAACAAATCCGTCAAGCCCGCCGAAAAAGTATCCCAAAACGCCGCCGATTGCCGCGAAAATATATTTTACAAAACCCAAAAAACCATTCAAACCCACACCTCCTCACTCTTTTCTTCTTGTCCCCCGCCATATATAATATGTGAGACAATTAATAAGGTTACAAATCTAAACAAATTCACCGTTTTCATATGTCATTCCCAAAACATCCACGCTGTCGTCCTCAAGCCTGACGACATTGGCAGCGTCTACCTCGCCGCTTAAATATGAAACGCAGACGCATATGTTATTTTCGTTTAACTGCGCGTAAATAAATTCTTCCATTTCTGTTTATCTCCTTTCTTACATTTTATAACAGTTGATTTCAAAACTCTTTAATCTGCTGTAAAAACAATATTTTTACAAGAAATTTATTTATTAGACCTGTCCTGAAACCCGAATTTTTACCGAACCAATTTTTGTCCCGTCTTGACCGGCAATGGTTTTTCGCGATGTTTGCGAAAAATCATGAGAGGGGAAAAGGGACTGAAAATTGTGTGAGGTAGTTTCAGGACAGGTCTATTAATTACTCTCCACAAAATATAGGTAACCGATAATTAATTGAATTACGCTTACTTAAGTAAGCACTGATTAAGGTAACCTTACGAAAAACTTACAAAAGCAAAACGTTCGCTCCAAGCCATTTTTCTTCGAAAGGCTACCTCTAAAAGCTCTGTTTCACAAGCTTTCGCCGCTGTCGCTAAGTTTTTAGTAAGCTTTTGAATTAATCAGTGTTTACTTAATAAAACTCCACAAGCTGCCAGCTGAAATACTTAGGCACGGGGTTGCCCGAACCGCCGTAATAATAATGCGGAAGCAATGTTATGAGCGTATTTGTCATGCTCATAAAATACGCGTTTTGAATTAAACCCGCATCATCCTGCACTAATGAATTATTAATTGTAAGCAAGCATTTTGCCGCCGAAACCGCCGAAATTGTAATGCTGACGTTTTGAACAACTCCGCTTGACACCGCCGCCAACGCTCTTCCTCTCTGAACACTTTTAACCACGCCCTTTGCCGCCACTGTTTCACTTATAAGCGTGTCAAGCGGCTTTGACATGTCCGAATTAATTTTTAAAACTTCACTCCAACTCACACTACCACCTCCGTAATTACTCCTTGCCCGAAGCTCGTCGTTATCGTGACATCACGAACGATATTCGCCCCCGAATAAACCTTTTCGTTTGTCGCAACCGTGCCGTTTGCGTTAAAAACAACGGTTTTCTTCGCAACCAACTGATTATTCGAGCTGTTTTTAATATCCGTAACTATTGTGTTTCCCGTCGCCGTCGTCGTCACGGTCGTCGTTGGTCTTGCGCTCATGTTTTCAAAATCAAACTGTGCAGCAAGTCCGATTTCAAGTTTCGCCGCGTTAAACCATTGTGCAAACTCCTGTTTAATATTTTCAATCTCTTGCTGCTTTCCTGCGTAGCTAACATCAAAACCTTGAAACTTCTGTGTCAAAAGCGTGTTCCACTTTTCTGTCTGCGCTGTAATATTGTTATCAACCGCAGTCTGCCAGCTTGAGGAATCAAGCCTGAGCAGCGTATTTATAAGCCCACACAAATTCGCGTCAAACCGCTCGTCCGTAATGTCAGAAGCGATAATTCCCGTTTGATTCGCGCCGATTTTCACCTTTGCAAGCGAAAGCTCCCAAACATTCTCGTTCCGCTCAAGCTCCGGAGGAACAGGCGAAGCCGCCGCCACGCCCATTTTGTAGTCAATCTTAATTTCTCTGCGTTCAATTCGCCTGTCAAGCCTGATGACAATTCTGTCAATCCTCGGCGAGTAAGGATTGGCAACCGGCAACCGAACATTGACCCGATCCCCGTCGTCATCCGCGTCAATTCTCAACAAATATCCTTGAACAACCGCAATCCCCGGCTTGACATCAACCGAAAGCCCGTCACAGGAAACAACCTCCAAGCAATCACCGCCGTTTCTAATCCCGTCGGTAAACAACGAGCGATTGTGTCTTGCCCAATCCTCCGCCAAAACCATTCGCGGATCTTCAGGCGTAGAATCAAAAAACGCATACCATGTTTTCGCCATAAACAACACCTCCTATTTCTTCACAAACAAATCCATCAAACTCGGCATCTTTCCGCCAATTCTAATTTCCCGTCTATACCCTGTGTTTCTTTCCCAAATTTCTTTAACATTCGTGACAACAGCGTCGGTTTTAACGCCGATTGTTTCAATAAAAACGCTCACTTTGTCGCCTAAAGAATAATCCTCGCCAAACTCAAAAACCTTGGGAAGCGTGTTCAATTGCAGCGATTTCACCTCAGACGCAGCCGACATCTTCTGCCCGCCGAAAAATTTCAATTCTTCAACATTCTCGGCGTTTCCACAATCAACAAATGTTTCCCACCTGTCCATTCCCTCGTTTTCCGCACCAATGGCGTAAACCAACTGCTCATCGTCAACCCCTGCGCCGCCGATATATCCGACATTTTTAAAATTCACAAAATCTTCAGAATAAACATAGTCCCCGACATTATGATATTTCATTCTGAACGTAACCGGCGAAACCTCGCTCTGTTCAATCGTTCTGTCCGTTCCGCAAACAATGTCGGCAATCCATTTTTTGTTTCCCACATCAGCGAAAATTTCCCAACCCATTCCGCCGTAAAGACAAATTTCTCTAAGCTCTTCCTCTAAAACGCTGAACCGCGCCTGCCAGGGAAACTCAGTGCCCCTCATCAAATCTTCTTTCAATTCAATGCTTGCAAACTTGCGGCTAATGTCGTCAGGCTCAGTCATGTGCTTTTTTATATAATGCTTAATAACCGTTTCGGCGTTCCCCGAAACCCTGTCATAACCGAACATTCCCGGCGGCGGAACAATTCTTCTCTGCTTGGCGAAGCCGTTTCCCGTTTCGCCGTAAACAGTCAGCTCGGCGCAGGTTCGGTTTTCCTTAATCGAAAAATCTCTTATAACAGCACTTTTATGACCGTCGCCGTTAATCACGGCAACGTTCCCGCGCCTCAAAAGCTCGGAAGCACCCGATTTGTCATATCTTAAATGAACCTCAAACTTTCCCGCGCCGTATAAATCCCTCTCAAGCTGAACCGATTCCGCCGCCGTAACCGCTCCGACCCAGTTAAAATCCCTGTCATAAATTCTTATTTCACAGCTGTCGTTTTCCATAAACTAAACCCCCGCATATCTGTCTCTGTAGCTCAACACAACCGAAACCTTTCTGTTGTTGTCGTCGGAATAAAACAACACCTCATTGATTCCCGGCGCAAGCGTAAACAGCTCTGAATCGTCCGTCAAAAACCCGAACGCGTTTTCAAGCCGCTTCTCGTTTGTTTCCGCGTCTGTCGTTTCAAATTTAACGCTTATGTCATCGGGGTCTGTATTGATGTAAAGCCTGTCGCTTTCATGAAACCCTCTGTTAATCTGAATTTTTTGCCCTGTAGTTTTATTCTTGATGACAGGGTTTTTTGAGCCGCCGCCGATTGAAAATCTAATCGGAACAACGCCGTTCCCCTCGTTATTAATTTCCGCCCTATAGCCCAGCGTTCCGAAAAACGCGGGAAATTTCAAAGGAAACTCCAACCCTCCCTCAACATAAGAAAGCCTAACCGTCTTTTCCTCCTGCGAAAGCCAAAAAGGCGAAGGGCATTCAAACACAATTTCAATTGTTTGAATGCCAAATCCTTTCTCTCCGTAATTCATATCTCGAACAAATGCCCCCGTCTGCCATTTCCCCGAATCATTTTCATACATAAGCGTTCCCGCGCCCAAAAGCGGATTGCAGACCGACGCCGTTTTATATCTCAGTCTGTACATTTCCTCATTATCAACACCGTGAACATGCCCCGTCATTCTCACAATCCTTGAAGAAAGCAAAACCGACGCCAGCGAATAACCATGCTGCCCGACCGCCTGCGTATAAACCGCCTCAGCACCCGCCAAGCCAAGCCCGTCAGCCTTCCAAAACACCCTCGGCGCAAAATTATCGAAAGAAATTTTTTCGCCCGCAGCGTTAACAAATCCCATTTTCTGCAACAAAATCACCTCCCGTATTTCAAGGCATTCACCAGAGCGAGCTGCGTTTCCCGCGCCAATTCCGCCGGTGTCATCGCCTGTGAATTAATGTTCTGATAAACGCTGACGCCGCCAGTTCCCGCGAAATTCCCCGACGAAGCTATTTCGGAAATTGCGTTCACAATTTCCCAATATCTGTCGCCCAAAAATTCGTAACCAACACCGCTGTAATGATAATCAAACGCCGTCTTGCTCATAGTCCCGTCGATAGCTTCCCTGAGCGCGTCCATCTGTGCGTTCATCATTTCTTTATAAAAATCCTTTTGCACCTGATACATATTCTTCGTCCATGCAATCATTTCATTAAGCGCCTCTTTTTCATCAACAAGAGCTTCTCTATATTTTCGCTTGTCGTTCTCGGCAGTAATTTTAGCGATTTCCTTCTCAATCTCAAATCTGTTAAATTCATCCTTTTCAAAACCAAGCGCGGCGTTAAGCCGATTCATTTTTGCGGCATATTCTGCGTCCGCATCCTTCCGCCCGATCATTTTCAATTCGTTGTCGATTTCCTTTATCCTGCTCGAATAAACAGAAATTTCTTCGTCCGCCTGCGCTTTCGCTGCGCCGATCCTCTCTTGATAAATCTTTTTAATATAAGCGGTTTGCTTGCTTTCAGCTTTAAACAACGCTTCCGTAATCGCCGTAATCGCCGTGCCGACCATTTTGTTCACTTTGTCAAGCCCTTCCGCCGTTTCCTTAACCATATCCAACATAATCTACCCTCCGAAAAACTCGCCCGCGCCCACATAAGCCGCAGAGGATTCACCATTTTCGCGGCGAATCCCCCTAATCTCAGCGCATTTGCCCAAAACCGCCGCAATCTCGTCAAAATAATAATCTTCAAACAGCTCTCTCTTTGAAATTCCATAAACAAGAGCCGCGGCGATGAGCTCCTGAAGCCATTCACCGTTAGCGTCCGACCTTACCCGCGCCCCGCCATCTTTTTGCACAGGCGATAAAACTTTTTTAAACCGTTCACCTCTATAAAAGCGTCGACAATCTCGAAAATCCCCGTCAACCCAACCTTTTCATCCTCTTTAATCTTCTCCGCGTCAATTCCCAAAAGCTCACAAACAAACTCCAATGCAGCCTTAGGTGCGGTTTCGACGAAATAAACCAAAAAATCCGCCAATTCCGAACCTTTCATCGTGTTAAGCTTCCCAATCGCTTCTGTAAGCGTCAACCCGTCAAAAATCCTTTCGGCAAGTTCTTCTTTTGCGCCCGAAATTTTACCTAACGCTCTCAAATAAGCGCCGATAGGAAGCTTTTTAATTTCATAACCATAGAGTGTGACACTCGAACCAATCGAAAGCTCCGAAACATCCTCTTTTTTCTTTCTCATCGTTTACGCCCCCACTTTTTCAAACAAATCAAGAAATGCGCTTTCTTCCGCTTCCCCGTCTTTCATGACATAAGTCTTGTCGTCAACCCGTCTTTTGCCGAACATTCCGACAATTTCATAGCTTCCCAGCGTCGGGTCTTTTCCTTTGGTCTTCGCCGCCGACTCTCTGATTTCCGTGACGGTAAAGCTGAAAAATTTATACATTCTATATTCCCCTGCCGCGTTAAGACATCGGAACGACAGCGCAAACTCCTTGTTTTTCCCTTGCGGGTCAGCCGAAAACACGCCGCTCTGCGCGTCAAAGTTTCCGAACCCGAGCGTTTCCATCGTTTCAAACGGCATTTCAAGCAACGTCAGCTTAGTTTGAATGCCGTTAAACTGCTTCAAATAAAGATAAACACCGTCGTCGGCATAATATTTTTGCTCGCTTACGTCGTTATCCCTTGTCATTTCCTGCGCGCCGTAAATCGAAATTTTCGCGCCGACCTCATAACTGTCCGCATCATTTTTAATTACAGGAAAAATCGACAGCCTGTCAAACCCCTGCAACGCAATCTTTTTACTCATAACAATCCCCCAAACTTCATCGTCACCCTAACCGCCGAATCCCTGCGGTTAAATTGGTTAAACGAAACATTATCCTCATAACCCGAAGTGAAAAACCCGTTCTCATCAAACAAATTTCTAACCTTGTCTGCCATTTCCTCCGCCGCCTCCCAGCCTGTTTCCCAAATGTCAACAGTAACGCTCACATTGTCGGCATAACCCTCATTGTCAGCAAAAACAGCAGGCGAAAAAGCACCGACATGAAACGACACACATGGCATGACCGACGGCGCCTGAGGGCAGCTGTGAAGCACCGTGATTCCTTCCAACTCCGCCGCGTCATTCAAAAACGCGAAAATCCGTTTATTAATCTTATCCACCCGTCATCGCCCCCTTGCCCTTTTTCATTTCCAACGAAGCCTCAATGTGCCCGTCATATTCCTTAACACCCAAAACCACGAAGCCCCTCTCTCCGTCCGAAATCTCGTCCAACGATTCAAGCCCGATATTTTTCTCATCTGTAATAAGCAAAAACTCCGCCGAATAAACATACCCCGCGAGCGAAAACTCACTCTTATCCTGAATCGGCTGAATTTTCCCGAAAAACTCACGCCTCGTGTCCTGCGCCTTATAGGCAACTCCTCCGACACCGTCCTTAACCCCGACGAACTTCCTAACCCAAAGCCTCTTCAACCCTTTTTTCACAAGTCTCACAACGCCCTCACCGCCCGAAACATATTCAAGGCGGGCAAAACATCGCCCTCAAGACTGTCAAACGCCGCCGAAACAGCGCCCTCCGCTTTCGAGCGAAGCCCCTCTGCGCCGAGCTGATTAAACACCTTTCTTGCAACAAGCGATTGAATCCCGTCAAAAATCGGAATCCACTCGTCCTCTTTTCTGTTCGTATAAGCCAAAATTAAATCCCGCGCTTCGTCGGCAACTTTACCCAAAATGCCGTCGTCCGCCTCGCTCACCCCAAGCATGTTCCTCAAAACCTCAACATCAATCATACCGCACCCCCCATCCGCAGGGGCGAGCTATATTCGCCCGCCCCGCACAATCCTTGCATCAAAATTACGCCGTCAAATGCACATAAACCGCGTCTTTCTTATTGTCCAAAACAAACGCATCATAATAAACACGCCCCTCAATCAACCAGCCATTAATGCCCGGAGGGTTGTCATGAATCTTATATTCCGCCAGCTTAACAGGCGAAACCAGCGCGAGCGGGTGTGTAATAACAAACCCGGAACTCGCAGGCAAATAAGCCTTAGGGGTCATAACAACCACCGTATTGTCAATCATTCCGACCAACCCTTTAATCTTCAAATCGTTCGCCATGTTTCCCACAAGCGTAAACGACGGATCCAATTTAATAAATCTGTAAAACTCAGGCGTAACAAACGCGACACGCCCGTCAATCGGCACTTTCTTGTCCGAAAGAACCTCTCCGCCTTTCAAAAACATTTCATAAGCGTTAGCCTTAGTCACAGCCGCTGTGTTGCTGCTTCCGCAATTTTGGCAAAGTTTATTCAATCTGTAAATATCAATCTCAGGAATAACAACCTCATCAAGCTGTCTGTTCAGCGCTTCCCCCGCGTTCATCGCGTTTTCCGTTCCCGACTGCGAACGTCTGTCAATCGTAAACGTAAACGATCTGTCACGCGCAAGCGTAAGCTCCTGAACCGAATTAGCCAATTCATCGGGCGAGCCGTAACGACCCGCGCCCGAAAGCGAATAGTCGTTCATCGCAACCGTAGGCACAGAATAAACACAAACCGTCTGCACCCCCGTAAAATCATAACCGTCATTAACGGCAGGTGTTGTCAACGCCCCAAGCTTAAATCTTTCATCAATCTGTTCCGAATACTTCTCAGCGTAATTAATACTCATAAAAATCCCCCTTTTAATTTTCATCCTCTTTACAACGAAGATATTTCTTTAGTAATCGCTGATTAAGTCAAAAAAGAAATTTCGTTGTTTAAAAAAGCGACGGTTCTATAAGCTTTTTCAAACGTTCTTAGAAATTTCTGACACCTTATTCAGCGTTTACTTTACAACTGCGGAAACAACCCGCCCCATGTTGTCATTGCCGATTCCGACCCGCAATCTCCCCGTTTTCCATTCCACAATTTACCTAAAAATAACACTACTTCTTAAACAACCCCGCCAAAAACGGGTCTTCCCCGCCTTTCGCGACCTTAGTCGGTGCCCTTGCCGTCATCAATTTTTCCGCCAAAAGCTCGTCAATGCGCCTCTTGATAACATCATCAATCTCGCTTTCCCCAACGTCCCTTTCAACAACCTCACCGCCATCTTCGACATCGACAACAACAACGCCCTCATCATCGACCGCCGATTCTTCCAACATTTCCTCACAGACAACCTTCTCTTCGTCCATCTCCATCACCCCCTTTCAAACCGATTTTAGGCAACAAAAAAACCCGCACATATAAGCAATCATGCAGGTATTCCCAAAATCCTCTATTCAATTGCAATTCAAACCCCCAAACGCTCACCGCTCACAAACGATGCTTCAGACCTCATCTCATCTCATTCCAAACCGTGCAAAGCTGCCCTTCTTCCAATTAAGCTTGTAACGAAATCGTCTTTCTCATAACGCTCCGACAATCGCTCTTCCAAATAATAATCAAAAAAGAAATCAATATTAACCCCATCAGCCTTGCAAGCATGAAGCACGCCCATAGCTCTAAAACGGACCTCTTCACCTCGCAAAATATTATTTAAAAACATACAATTCGACTAATCAATGAATAAATTAACAACATCTTTATCGTAATTTTTGCATTTCAAGCAAATATTCAACCACCTTATCCATATCTTCCCGTTCTATGTCCGTTAATTTCAACTCTAAATCCAACGCAGAATCGCTGTCCCAACAATAAAAACCGTTTTCAGTCCTGTAATAAACCTCGACAAAAGCAACCGGCGTCATCGGATATTCACCATGTCCTCTGGCTAAATGAGATATAATAACAATATCATCAAAGCCGTCACCGTCAATATCCCGGCTCAAAATCTCTTTCGTATCTAAATAGTAGAACCAACTATTCGCCTGCTCAGGGAAAAAATACACTATATTATCGTCATCGTCTACCAAAAAGAAATACCCCTCAACCTTTCCGCTTTCAGGTATATATACAACCGTAAAAAAAGAGCATTTTTCATTATTAAAATCAATTTTTATATCACTTTTAACAACATCCATTATGCGTCTTTTTTCACTGCGAGTTAAAATAAGCTCTTCAAATCGTTCATTCAACTCTATTTCTGTATTTTTTTCATTACCCGTTGTTGTCTCTTCCTCACTGAGCGTTAAAACAATATTCTTAACCCGTTTATTAAATTCTCGCCCTTCAACCTTTTTACTATCTGTAAAAACCTCATTTTGCACACATCCAACACACAATATAAGCATCATTATCAACACGCGTAAAATTCTCATCTTTGCCCTCCTCGTAAGTAAGAGATGATTAATTTAAAAGTAACTTTTAGTTGTAAAAAACGACCACGATTCTACACATGTCCACCCGACCGGTCATGGCGAAGCCGTGACGAAGAGGGTTGGGTGTTTTCAGCCGCCTTTAGAAATTCTATCCCCTTAATCTCCTATCTAATTCCTGCCGCTTTTTCGAATTTTTCCAAACTACCACTATAATTTTTATCGCCATTATATGCTTCTATCGCCGCTATATAATTATCCTCTTGTAATGCTTTTAATATAACTCCATTCCTATAATTAACCAAAAACGTTGTGAATCCATCCAATTGCGCCGAATATCCTCTTGAAAACTCTTCAAACATTTCTTTTGCCGATGAATATCCCAACTCCTTATAGTTATGACCCATTATCTGAGAAAAACCCATGCTAACGGACTCATATGCCGCCTCTTCATCCAAACCAATCGCCCATTTCAACGCGTCATATCGCATATCAGGTGTGTCATGTATAGGTATCCACTGACCATTCACATCATAGCGATAATATTCCTCTGAGTTGGATACCGAGTTAACCAAATCCTTACTTAATCCCGCTCTATTTATAAACGTATAGTTCTCAAACCGGATAAGCAACCGCCCGTCGTCATAAAATCCTGTTCCTCCCGATTCGGCAAAAATAAACGCTCTCAAATATGCGGCTTTAATTCCGTGTTCCTCCGCAAACTTATCAATAATATCACCGAATCGGTCTACAAATTCCTCAAAATTATTAAATGCTTCCTTACCATCGCTCGGCTCAATCCGACACCGACACCCATAATGGCACGTCTAAAAACTCGTTGTTGAACCGCTTTTGATTTGAAAAAGACTGGTTTCTGGGTCTTTTTCAAATTAAAAGTGTGTGAAACAGAGTTTTTAGAGGTAGCCATAATGCACCAGCGGCAAATCACCCTCCGGCCTCCGCTCCTTTAACCAAATAAACTTTTCCGTCCCGCGTAAAACATTATAATTTTTTCTCAACCTCTTATCGCGCGATAATATCTATGAGTGTCCCCGATAATTATTATCTCGTTATTATTAAGAATATAAAATGTAAAAATGTTATCCGAATATGGACTTAAATACTTTTTCACATATACTTTAGCATATTTTTTAAAGCTGTCATCTACAGAAAACCCCATTTCTCCCGGCGCAAACATTCCGTCAAAAGCTTGCATATCTGCACTTGTAATTATTTGAATTGATATTTTAGGATAATCAACAAGTATGTTACCTTCATAACTAATCGCATCTTCATAAAATAATACTTTTTTACCCACTTCGAATTTTTCAATTTCAATAGTTCTATGCACTCCTTGATAACCAAAATCTTCCACAATCTCCCAATCTCCATAATAACTTTCTACCACAGAAACCAATAAAGAACTGTCCCCTGCTCCTTTATTTTCAAAGTTTTTGAGAATAACTGCAGCAAACACAAGTATCATAATAAGTATTGTGCTAAATATTACAAAAAGTAATATCAATCTCCTTTTTGTTCTACTCATAATCAGCCTCCTAAAACCAATCCGGTTTATCAGGGAATTTTCGGGTATAATCACCGTTGAAAAATATATCCAGTTCGTCTAAGCGTCGTCTATATAAGCCAAGAGCCGGTTTCCCATTTACGTTTATCCACGTCATAAACTCATCATACATGTCTTCATAAGTTATATTTTCGCCTTTTATAATGTCCCTTAACTCATAATATTCAGTTAACCAGTCGGGACCGGTATTAAATGTAAAACTCAACAAAGCGTCGTATTGCTGTTGTGTTAAAACGACATCATTTTTTTGAAGAAAATCATCTAAATATTGAGCTGCTACTATTTGGATATCGTTCTTAAGTAAAGTTAACGCCTCCTCTTCAGAAATACCGTTATCATAATAATCTTCATCTAAAATAACATGCCCATATCCGACAGTTCTGTTTTGGTTATCCAATCCCCTATAGGGCATTTCATGATAGTCCTCGTAATTTGTTATAAATACAATCAAATCATCACTTGGTGTTTTAGGTCTATCCGGCTCAATCCGACACCGACACCCATAATGCACCGGCGGCAAATCACCCCCGGCCTCCGCTCCTTTAACCAAATAAATCTTCCCGTCCCGCGCCTCACATTCCCGCAAACAACTTACCTTACAATAGATATATTATCCAAATACAATATATCCTTTTCGACCTTGTACCCACTCCCATATTCAACCAATCCTTTTTCTTTCTCCCAATGAAACCACTCATAGAAATACCTTTCTCCGTTGGGTGACACATCATATCTATTGTAATGAATTTGATTTCCTTTTTTCACAATGTTGAAATTCTTTCCTTCTCCCCCCTGTTCCGGATCACTGCGGATTTCTTCCGGCTGACAAACAACATCACTATTTTTTATCAATTTTTCCTCAGAATCCAATGTGCTCATAAGCAAATCGTCATCATCATAAAATGTTATCATGCCCTCATCCGCATACACATACGACCACAACCTGTATATTTTATCATTTGTCACATAGAAATATATATTGAGCCTTCCTTCTTGCAAATCTCCAACAGAATCGATTGCCAATTTGAAAAGCGCACCGTTTTCATATGTTCTCAGCTTATTTACCCCAATGTAAACGTCCTCAACCCCATATGGCGACAACCCCCATTTATCCTCGTTGTTATATTTTGCCGTCGCCGTCAACAGCACATAATCTTCCCCGTAAAAATAGCCCTTATTAATTTCCGTTTTTTCAATTCCGCAACCGCTTAACAAAACGCAAACCAAAATGAAAACAACGTATTTATTCATGCTATCAGTCTCCTGTTATTTCAAAATGCTTTTTAGTAAAAGATACACCCCGACTTGGTCATCAACTAAATCATTATAATACTTACTTACACGGTTATCATTTTCATCAAATTCTTCAACATATTTTCCGGAAGTATACACATTTGTTCCGCTATACAAATATGGACTTACGCGGTTGTTGTTATAATATCCTAATCCATTATATACTTCCGCAAATGCCATCATTGCAATAATGTCATCCGAACCTAACCACAAATTGTATCTGTCAATATAAGCTTTCTCATCTTTCATAGCGTCTATTGCCGCTTCTATAAAATCATTAAAATCTTTTCCCACAGGAACCAGTTTAGTAGGAGTTCCTAATTTTTCACCATTATGTAGATACACATTGAATGTTCCATTAAGGAAATCAGGTGTATTTTCTCTATGATGAATAATTGCAATCAATTCGGGTGGCACTCCTGCTTTTTTTGCTATTTCTTCATAAACACTTTTATTTTTTTCATAAGCCTCTGCAAATTTTTTTACTTCATCTTCAAATTTTGAATCTATTTCAAAAATATTGCCTACCATTTCTTCGGTATATTCATATAGAGGTGTATCCGGTTTGTCCATATAATCCTTACCATCGCTCGGCTCAATCCGACACCGACACCCATAATGCACCGGCGGCAAATCACCCCCGACCTCCGCTCCTTTAACCAAATAAATTTTCCCGTCCCGCGCCTCACATTCCCGGCAAGTCTTTCTGTCCTTCTCCGCCAAAAACCTATACCACTCAATCCCATCAGCCTCACAAGCGTGAAGCACGCCTATCGCTTTAAAACTGACTTCTTCCCCTCGCAAAATATTATTAACCCTATTCCTGCTTACCAAAAACTCCGTTCTCAACAAATCAAAGCTGCTCGCTATATTATCGGGGTTCAAAAACATATCCCTCGCCAACCCCGTAACAGTAATATACATTCGCTTTCGTTCCTTGGCAAGCTTATCAAAAAACCCGCCAAAATCAAGAGCCGACTTCCTAAATCTGTTCTTCATCTCAATCTCATTTTCAACATCTTCGCTTGCCGACACGTAACTTTCCGCATAAACATCACGCAAAAAAGCTTCAGCCTCACTCGTTATTTCATCAAAAGCATTCTCTAATCCCTTGCCCGCCGCAAGCCCAACATTCGCAGAATAGCCAATCGAAGACCTCCGTGTCACATTTGTTCTTGCATATCTCGGCAAATCCGCAGACGAGAAATAACTCCCCAACAATTCCCCCAATTCATCTTCCATTTCATTATACAACGACCCGATCAATCTTTCAACAGCTTCTATTCCCATCTCTTCAATAACTCCTCTTCAGGCAAAATCCCATGAAGCATAGCAATAGTCTGCGCCACCTCATACTCATTAATAGGCAGCACCCGATTAAACCCAACAGAAGAAAGCCCGAACTCGCCCTGCCCGCCAAGTCGCAAAACCCGCTCAAAGAACCCTATTCTCTCTTTCAATCCCGAAACAAAAAACCGCTCCTTGACCTTAGCCAAATTTTCAATCGATAACAGCTTATATTTAATCGCCACTCCCGTAGAATTTCCCGAAAAATGCTCATCGCTGAAATCGGGCGTCTGCGAAAACTTGTGAATGTCCTCCGCGATAGCCTTTCTCAAAATCTCAGTTTCCGCCTCGTTCATTGTCTTAGTCAAATACCGCGCATCCGCGCCGTCATAAGGAAGCTCCAAAATCCTGTTGGTAAGCATCTTCGCCGCCGACTCATCATCAGGAAACTGACAGCCTTGAATCAACAAAACACTGTCAACAAACCTCTCTTTGTCGTTAATTCTGTCCGACTGCAACGTATTATAAGCGTCAATCAGCGACAAAACATGTTCAAAATCGCCCATGCCCTCGTCGTTGTTCCAATATTCAATAAGCGGCACCCCGCCGAGCAAATGCTCCTCAACACTTTCCCGCCAAAGCTTCCCTCCGCTTTCCCTGTAAGAAACGATTTTCTCTTCATCATAGACCTTAACGACATTAACCCCGTCACTCCCCGGTTCAGCGCCGTAAACAACCCCGAAAAGCACTTTCTGCCTAACCGTATTATCCCTCACGACAAAAGCATTCCTCGGATCGACAACCGCCAACCCGACTTTCCCTTCGTCAACATAAACAAGCTCATACCCAAGCCCGAAAACCGACAGCATCTTTGCCAACTCCGAATCATGACCCTGCGAATCCGCGTCAAAAAACGCCTTGTCCATAATCTCCTGCCCGTTTTCAAACTTCAAATTAACAGGATTGCCAAACGCATACCCAACCGCCGTGTCAGTAATATATTTGGCAAAATTGCAAACAATCCGATTGTTAGGCGACCATTCGCCGCGCTGCTCCCTGCTTAAAATGTCATGCTTTCCGCAATAATAATCATTAAGCTTGTCCGACCTTGCGCATTCCCTCTTATGCCCATCAATAAAACCTCTCAAAATCTTCTTGTCAAGCCTGTCTTCATTTCTATCCATAAAAAACTGCATATTAAAATCCCCCTTAAAATCTATATAATCCCCCGAAACCGCCCCTTATCCCGAATCCGCCCGTTCAAACGCGTCTCACTCTCCACAGCATACCTTAAAGCATCAATGCAATGATTGTCCCTGTCCCGAAACACCGCCAAATAATTACCGCGCCCATCGCTTTCATAGCAATACCCTCTAAACTCCCTCACACAATTCGGACATCTCAACGGGTCAATAACAATCTCCCTCAAATCCTGCAAAAACTTAACCCCATAATAAATCGAATCCTTGCCTTTCTTAGCACCCGTAACCCTAATGCCATAGGACTTAAGCTCGTCAATGCTCTTAGGCTCAGAGCTGTCCGCCACAACAAGCCCAACCCCACTGCTTTCCTCTTTAATCAACTCCGCTGCCCGCCAATTCGGAAGCCTGAACGCATAGTCCTCGTGAAAAACAATCAACCGCCCCGCTTTCTTCTCATATTCGGCGCAAACATACGCAAACGGGTCAGCCGCAAATCCGAAATCAATCCCTCTTTTAACATTACAAAACCGCTCAATTTCGCTTTCCTCAACGCTTCTTACGTTAAGATTCCGAAACACCTCACCGCCCGTACACCCGACCTCGCCCAAATATTCGTTTTTATAAACCAATTCATTCTGCTTCTTCAAATATTCTGCTTCATCAACAAACGCCGACCCAAGCCATTCCTCAGGAATGTCCAAATAAGTAGATCTGTGAACCAACCTGTCCTCTCTTGTTTCCAGTGCTTCCGCATTAATCCAATGCGCCGCTTCCTTAGGAGGGTTAAACGTATACAAAACAACGGGCGACATTTTCCCCCGAACAACCGATTGTAAAACCGAACGAAGCTCGTTCATTCCCGAAAACTCGTCCGCCTCTTCAAACCAAACAATCCCGAACCCCGCCCCCGCCTTAACAGATTTAATCGAATGGGCGTTGCTGACCCCCTTAAAAAGAATCTTCCCGCCCGTCTGCAAAAACTCAAGCTCATGCTCTCTTTTCTTCCAAAGCCTTCCGACCCCAAGCTTGTCAATCACCCACATCATCTGCTCAAAAACGCTGTCTTTCAATTTGTTTTCAAACTTTCTGAACACAATGGCATTTTCCGCGATTTCCTTTCTCATAATCCCCAAAACAACGCAGATCGCCGCGAAAGTGGATTTTCCCGAGCCGCGCCCGCCGCATAAAAAATAATGAGTATGCCCGCCGTCAATAAAATCCTTATAAACATCATAAAACCCTTTCCCGATAACGCCGCTCAAAAAATTTTCATCACTCTCTAAATCGTATATCATCCACAATCACAACCGTCCCTTCCCCATTACCGCCGCCTGTCATTTGATTTTTTAATTTTTCCGATAATTCAAAATAAAGCTTAATCGCCGAAACATTTCCGCTCTCACACTCTTCAAAAAGTCTTCCCCAAACTCTTCCGTCCCAATCCTCTTCGCCAAACATATATTCTCTATTAATAATTTGAATCACCCCTCATATATAATTATTACACCATTTTAATGTTAATTATATACAACTTATCAAATTTATTAAATTTATTTTTTATACATATTGACATATACTATTTTTGTGTTATCATTTAAGCAAGCTGTCGCTCGCACGTTTGTTCTCTTCAATGCGCGCAGGGCGCGACGCCCCCGACACGCCTCATCCTCGTCATTGCGAGCTTCGACCCGCAATCTCACCCCACTCTATAGAAAGGCACACGAATCCATGACAAACTTCGCAAAAACACTAAAAACACTAAGAAAAGAATCAGGCGCAACCCAAGCCGAGCTCTCAAAAAAACTCCACCTGTCACGCCTGACAATAAGCAACTACGAACAGGGCCGCCGCCAACCCGACTTCGACACCCTCTGCTCTTTCGCTGACCATTTCAATTGCACTGCCGACTATCTCCTCGGCAGAACCCCGAACATATGAACCATATTTTATCAATAACAATACGAAAAAACCACTTGAAACAATCCTCAATTAAGGTTATAATACTTTAAGTAAGCACTGATTAATTCAAAGGCTTACTAAAAACTTAGCGACAGCGGCGAAAGCTCTTACTTATTCCAGTTTGAAACGTCTGAATGGATATTTTGAATCG
>JGI994J12354_10000477_pt1 | contig 39889 bp, 36 predicted proteins | sample IntmicLarv3ML3BL_FD_12354 | JGI IMG/M metagenome (IMG submission 12354) | reverse complement strand
GGCTCGAACCAGCGACTTCATGATCTTCAGTCATGCACTCTCCCAACTGAGTTACCACGGCGTAATTCCCCCTATGGTCAGTTTTCTATTATAAAGTTTGCTGGCGATCATTCTTTCGGCACTTTACCTTTTGGTACTATCTCTCGGTCCGCTTTTCGTTCCGCTCCCGGCTTCTTGAGCCTGAAGAAAGTGACATCCTCTCCCTTTTCCAACGATACTTTATGTTTTTCCGATATGATATGGGATACTACCGCAAACCCTACAAAGAAAGCCGCCGCTGTGAAAGCCACTATGACCCGCGCGCCCTCATTCTCCGTTACGGATGCAACGCCGAACAGGATCATGACCCCTGCCGCTATGATCGCAATGACCATTATTGCTTCCCAGAGAATGTCGGTTCGCATGATCACTCTTCCCGCTGCACTTCTCCCTGTTCCTCTGCCTGCTCCTCTTCACTGTCCGATACCAGAGGCTGGACCGCGGTTATCTTGTCATCGTTGCGCATATCCATGATCCTCACGCCTTTGGCGTTGCGTCCGGTCTCGCGTATCTCGTCGACCTTCATGCGTATCATCTTGCCCTGTTTGCTTGTGACCATCAGCTGATCGCCGTTAGCCACTTTCCTTACGGATACGACTTTACCGTTCCTCTCGTCCGTCTTTATCGTAATGACACCTTTCGCACCGCGGCGGGTCTGACGGTAATCGTCGACCTCGGATATCTTGCCGTAACCGTTCTCGGTCACCGTCAGCAGTTTGTCACCGGGCCTGACGACCGCCATGGATACCACGCTGTCATCGGAACTGAGGGTCATTCCCTTGACCCCCATCGTGTCCCTTCCGGTGGAACGCACGTCGGATTCGTTGAAACGGACCGCCTGTCCGCATCTGGTCGCGAGTATGATCTGTTCGTTCCCGTCTGTCAGGGCGGTCTCGATGAGTTCGTCCCCGTCCTCCAATTTTATCGCTTTGATACCTTTGTTCCTGACGTTGCTGTATGCACTGAGGCTGGTCTTCTTGAGAAGACCGTTCTTTGTGCAGAACGCAAGATACACATCCTCGGGGAAGTCGTGCACGCAGATCGTGTTCTCGATCATCTCCCCGGGTTCCAGGTCCGACAGCAGATTGACTATCGGTTTTCCCTTTGACTGTCTACTTCCCTCGGGCACTCTGTATCCCTTGAGCCAGTGCAGTCGTCCGTGATTCGTTATGAACATCAGGTAATCGTGGGATGATGTCACGAACATACTGGAAACATGATCCTCCTCTTTCGTCTGCATTCCCAATAATCCCACTCCTCCGCGGGCCTGTTGTCTGTACGTGTTGAGGGGTATCCTCTTCACGTAATTGTCTCCGGAGATCGTTATGACCACGTCCTCCATCGGGATCAGGTCTTCCTCGTCGATGTCCAGGGCATTCTCGTTGATGGTCGTCTTGCGTTCATCTCCGTAAGAACTCTTCATCTCAGTCAACTCTTCTTTGATTATGATCCTGACCCTCAGCTCATTCTCCAGAATATCCCTGAGATCCTTCATCGTCTCTATCAACAGGTCGTACTCCTCTTTTAGGGAGTTTATTTCCAACCCGGTGAGTTTCTGAAGCCTCATGTCCAATATGGCCTTCGCCTGTTCCTCGTCGATCGTAAGAAGATCCCTCAGACCCTCGTTCGCCTCCGCCGCATCCTTGGATGCGCGAATAAGGGCTATCGTTTCGTCGAGCATGTTCAGAGCTTTCATCAATCCTTCCAAGATATGATATCTTTTCTCGGCCTGTTCGAGATCGTACTGCGTCCTCCTGACGATCACTTCTTTCCTGTAATCGATGTAATATCCTATCATCTCTTTCAGACCGAGGACGGTCGGCTTGTTATTCACCAACGCGAGATTGATTATACCGTAAGTTATTTCCATCTGGGTCCTTTTGAAAAGGTTCTCCAAAACAACGTTATCTATCGCATCCCTGTGAAGTTCTATGACCACCCTCATACCGTTCCTGTCGGACTCGTCACGAAGATCTGTTATGTCCTCCAACACCTTGTTCTTGACGTGTTCCGCTATCGCTTCCACAAGCGATGCCTTGTTGACCTGATACGGGAGTTCATCGATTATGATGCTTGACTTACCGTTCGACAATTCCTCGAAATGGGTGTTCGCCCTGACCTTGATCTTCCCTCTTCCCGTGGTGTATGCCGATATTATCCCGTTTATGCCGTATATCGTTCCTCCCGTGGGGAAATCCGGACCTTTGATGAACTGCATCAGATCGTAGACTTCCGCTTCGGGATTGTCTATCATGTGGATTATCGAATCGCAAACCTCGGTGAGGTTGTGCGGAGGCATCTTGGTTGCCATTCCAACCGCGATACCGTCCGATCCGTTCACCAGCAAATTAGGGAATTTTGCCGGGAGGACACTGGGTTCCTTGAGGGAACCGTCGAAGTTGTCCACGAAATCCACCGTGTTCTTCTCCAGATCCGCCAAAAGATCGCCGGATATCTTTGACAGTCTGGCTTCGGTGTAACGCATTGCCGCGGGAGAATCCCCGTCGACAGACCCGAAATTACCCTGACCGTCGACCAAGGGATACCTCAGAGAGAACGACTGCGCCATCCTTACCATCGCCTCGTACGCGGCGGAATCTCCGTGCGGATGGTACTTACCCAGCACTTCTCCCACGACCCTCGCGGACTTCTTGTGGGGACGGTTGTACGGTAATCCCAGTTCGGACATTGCGTAAAGGATCTTCCTGTGGACCGGTTTAAGCCCGTCCCTTATGTCAGGAAGAGCGCGCCCCACGATGACACTCATCGAGTAGTCGATGTAGGACCTTTTCATCTCTTTCTCTATGCTCTGGGGTATGATCTTCTTCTCTCCGTCCATGATATCACACATCCAGATTGATCACTTCGTGAGCATGTTCGATGATGAATTCTCTTCTGGGTTCCACATCATCCCCCATCAGTATGGAGAACAACTGATCTGCCAGCATGACATCTTCTATCTCCACCTTCTTCATCACTCTGGTGTTCGGATCCATCGTGGTCTCCCAAAGCTGTTGGGGATTCATCTCTCCGAGACCTTTGTATCTGCTGACATTCGCGCCTGTACCGAGTTCCTCGACGGCCTTTACCATCTCGTCCTCCGTGAATGCGTATATCTCTTTCTTTCCTTTGTACACCCTGTACAGAGGCGGCATAGCCAGATAGACATGTCCGTGTTCGATGAGGGGCTTCATTTGTCTGTAGAACAATGTCAAAAGAAGTGTTGCGATATGAGCTCCGTCCACATCGGCATCGGTCATGATGACAACATTGTGATACCTTATCTTCGTGACATCGAACTCCTTTCCGAGACCGCCTCCTATAGCGATGGTCAGGTTCTTTATCTCTTCATGATCCAATAATTTGTCTGGACGTGCCTTCTCCACGTTCAGGATCTTGCCTCTGAGGGGAAGTATCGCCTGGAACGCACGGTCCCTTCCCTGCTTGGCGCTTCCGCCCGCAGATTCTCCCTCCACGATGTACAATTCACATTTTGCCGGATCCCTTTCGGAACAATCCGCGAGTTTCCCGGGAAGACTTGACGACTCGAGAACACTCTTCCTTCTGGTGGCATCCCTTGCCTTCCTTGCCGCTTCCCTTCCCTCCAAAGCGGATATCCCTTTCCTCACGACCAATGCCGCTACGGCGGGGTTCTCAAGCATGAATTCCGCAAGCTTTTCGTTCATGAACGAGGAAACTGCGCCCTGGGCCACGCTGCTCCCCAACTTGGCCTTGGTCTGACCTTCGAATTGAGGGTTCGCCATTTTTATGCTTATGATCGCCGTCAATCCTTCCCTGACATCTGTTCCCTCGAGGGTCGTATCCTTGAGAAGGCCGTTCGCTTTACCGTAATCGTTCACCGCTTTCGTCAAAGCGGTCCTGAACCCCGTAAGGTGGGTTCCGCCCTCGGGAGTGTGGATCGTGTTGACAAAAGCATCGATCGCCTCATGATATCCGTCCGTATACTGCAACGCGATATCGATCATGATCTCGTTCCTTTCTCCGGACATCGCTATCGGCTTGTCGTGAATGGGCTTCTTCGTTCTGTTGAGATACTGAACGAACTCGGACACTCCGCCGTCGTAATGGAACAACTCCGACTTTCCTGTTCTTTTGTCTTCGAAATATATCGTGGCTTCCTTGTTCAGGAACGCTTGGTTCCTGAACCTGTTCTGAAGCAGGTCGTATTCGAATTCCGTCGTCTCGAATATCGTGTCATCGGGAACGAATGTTATCGTTGTGCCTGTTTTATCAGATGTACCGATCACTTCGACGGGTCCGTCCGGTATCCCTATCTTGTAAGACTGACGAAAGACCTTGCCGTCCCTTTCGACGATTGCGATCAGTGTCTTCGAAAGAGCATTGACTACCGAAACACCGACGCCGTGAAGACCTCCGGACACTTTATACGAGTTGTTATTGAACTTCCCTCCCGCGTGGAGGTCCGTCAAACACATTTCGAGGGCATCCTTGCCCTCTTCCTTGTTCATTCCCGTGGGGATCCCTCTTCCATCATCGTTGACGGTTATCGACCCGTCCTCGTTGATGAATATACTGACTTTCGTGGCGTATCCCGCCATCGCCTCGTCGATACCGTTGTCGACGACCTCGTACACCAAATGATGGAGTCCTCTTGCATCCGTACTTCCGATATACATTCCCGGTCTCTTTCTGACCGCTTCCAATCCCTTCAAGGCAACAATGCTGTCCGCATCGTATAGCCCCTGCTGTTTGTTCCCATCCATCTCTAAGACTCCTGTGATAACGTATTGCGTATGCGTGCGCAGTATATATACGCGTGTATGCGCCGAGCCAGCCGCGATGCACTGGACGGGTTGATATCGAACAAACCATGAAATAACGAAAAACCATCATCCTCACCAATGAGCACCATTATGGAAGAGGCCCGCAGAGGCGTTACCCCTTTGATAAGAAAGATCGCCGAAAAAGAGAGAGTGAGCGAGGAATACGTTAGGAACGGGATCGCCTCGGGACGCTTGGTCGTACCCTGCAATCCAGTCCACGATCCCATCCCGTCCGCGATCGGCGAAGGATTGTCCGTGAAGATCAACGTTAATTTGGGAACTTCCAGGGACATTGTGGATCTTGACAGCGAGTTGAGGAAACTCGATATCGCAATGAAATACGGTGCGGATGCGGTAATGGATCTCAGTACAGGCGGGGACATAGACCACATACGAAAGACGCTCATAGACAAATGTCCCGTAATGATAGGTTCTGTTCCGATATATCAAACGGGACTGACCGCAGCAAGAAAGGATGCCGTAGTCGAAATGACCGAAGATGACATATTCAACGGTATCGAGAAACACGCAAAGGACGGAATGGATTTCATGACCGTTCACTGCGGCATAACAAAAGAGAGCGTAAGATGGCTGAAGAAAACGGACCGTCTGACCGATGTCGTTTCCCGCGGAGGTTCGTTCCTTACCGCATGGATCCTTCACAACGACGAAGAGAATCCTCTCTTCAAGAATTTCGATTATCTGCTTGAACTCGCAAGGAAATACGAGTTCACCCTGTCCCTCGGGGACGGCTTCAGACCGGGTTGTATCCGTGACGCATCAGACCCCGCCCAATTCTCGGAATTGATGACTCTGGGTCATTTGGTGAAACGGTCACGGGATGCCGGTGTACAAAGCATGGTGGAAGGTCCGGGGCATGTACCTTTGGACCAGGTTCCGATGAATGTGAAATTGGAAAAAGAACTCTGTTACGGTGCGCCCTTCTACGTTTTGGGCCCGCTTGTGACAGATATCGCCCCCGGATACGACCACATAGTGGGAGCGATCGGCGGAGCGGTCGCCGCACAACACGGAGCGGACTTCCTGTGCTATCTTACCCCTGCCGAACATCTGTCCCTTCCCGATGAGGATGATGTGAGGGAAGGAGTTATTGCATCAAAGATCGCCGCTCATGTCGGAGACCTTTGCAGAGGGATCGGATTAGAAAGAGATACGGATATGGCAAAGGCAAGGAAGAAATTAGACTGGAATGCCATGTACGATGTGTGTATCGACCCCGAAAAAGCGAAACGCTACAGGTCCAGAGGATGCACCAAGGAAGAGGACGGCTGTTCAATGTGCGGAGACGTTTGTGCGGTGAAGATCGTCAACAAGTATCTCATTAAAGACATCGGCAACAAGCACGAAGATTGCTGAGGCGGACGGAATGAACAAAAAAAGGATCTTTACGGCACTCTGTATGGCATTACTGATGTCGTTCTGTATGTCGCTTGTCATGACCTCGGTCAATGTCGGTTTCGCCCCGCACTTCTTCAATGCATGGCTGAAAAGTTGGGCAATAGGTTTCATTGTCGCTTTGCCTCTGGCTTTGATCCTGCCGCCGTTGATCCAAAGATTGGGATCGAAACTAAACATTCAATGACATATCATATCGAACAGGCCGATGCCTGAAAAAGACCAAAATTGAATGTGGAGCCACTGGAGGGGATCGAACCCCCGGCCTACAGTTTACGAAACTGCCGCTCTACCGCTGAGCCACAGTGGCATTGAACCTGTTGATTGAAACAACAGATAAAAAGGTTTACTTCCTGTACTTGGGAAACATGTCCCTGAATACCGTTGCATCTTTCTCGATCAGCGGCGATTCGCAAATGAAAGTGCAATCCCTGTCCACATCATTCAAAATGTCAGCCAGATACTGCATGTCGGGATCTTTCTCGCTTAGCGGAAGATGAGATATCTCTCCTTTTTCTCCATATTTTATGCAACTTATGTGAAAATGCGCTATATCCCCGCACAGCGGAAAGAATTCGTCGATGAGGGCCTGCATATCATTCTTCGTTTTCAGCATGCCTACTCCCCTTGCATGAACATGAGCAACGTCCAGAACAGGTCTCACTCCGTCGACGGAATCCATTACCTTAGATATCTCCGCCAACGTACCGAACTGCCCCTTCTTTCCCATCGTCTCTACGCCGAGGATCACATCTTTTATTCCCTCGTCGTCCATCATCTCTTTGCAGATATTGAGTCCGTGTATGACGGAATCCGAAGCCGTTTCCGGTGATTTCCCGTATGATGCCGCATGTATCACGATTATGTAAGCTCCGAGATCGTGGGCCGCGTGAACAGTGTCCATTACCCACTGTACACTCTTTTCCCGGGTCTCCTGAGTTTCGGAATTGAAACTTATGAAATAGGGGGCGTGACAACTTAGCCTGATATCCAATCTCTTTGCTTCTTCTCCCACCGCTTTCGCCCTTTCGGAGCTTATTCTAGCCCCTCTGACGAACTCGACCTCCAACGCATCCAAACCCAACTCTCTGGTGTATCGAAGGGAGCCTTCGGGGGTCTTTCCCGCACTGGGGTATCCTGCCGGTCCAAAACGCATGCGTCTCAAACGTCCTACAGATATTTCTTTTTTCTCGAATCCTGTAAATACGGAGTTGGAGATACGCGAATGTGCATATTCGTCTTGATGTTTCACTCGATCCGACACTCGGATGCGGTCAGGCACACCGCTGGAGAAGATCCGAAAGTAAATGGACAGGCGTGATCGGAGATAAAATAATCACGCTGGCACAATCTGAACAAGGCTTCGAATGTGAAGGGTGCTCGGACCGAAATGAGATACTCGCATATTTCAGAAGCGATGATGATCTCGATCAAATAATATCTGAAATATCAAAAGCGGACCCGTATGTTGCGAGACTCGCACGGTCGTGTCCGGGTATGCGCATACTCAAGCAGAACGAGTGGGAATGTTTAGCGACCTATGTCCTTGCCACAAACGTCAACGTGAAACGTATTGCGAAAATGACGGAATCGGTCTGCGATCAATTCGGAAAGGATCTGGGAGAAAGAAGGGCCTTCCCCTCTCCGAAGGAGATCCTGAACGGCCGTGAGAGGATCGGCGAGTGTAAACTCGGATTCCGTGAGAAAAGATTCGTGGAACTCGCGGAAAGGACCGAGAACGGAGAGATAGACCTCGGCGCGATATCCGAAATGGATTATGAAGAGTGCGTTAAAGAGTTGATGGGGATCAACGGGGTCGGACCCAAAGTGGCAGACTGTGTTGCCTTATTTGGATTCGGACACTTGGAAGCCTTTCCCGTGGATGCCAGAATATCAAAATGCCTGAACGACATCTACGGCAAAACAGGGAATTACAGAGAACTATCTGTCTTCGGTCGGAATCTTTTCGGAGCATATGCCGGCTACGCACAGGAATTTCTGTACCACAGCAACAACATCGTTATCTGATCTCATGCTCCGGGATTCGTCTTGAGATAGAATTCCGAGATATCCCATTCCTCATCTTCGATCGAACGTTTCTCCTCTATCCTGACGCCGAGCGACCTTGCCACATCCTTGATGAACTTACGGGCCTTTTCGTTCCCTTTGAACCCGTCCACCTTTGATCCGGAGGAGGATATCTTACCAGAAAAGCTTCCTATGATGTTCGTACCGTCGAATATCACGCATTCGCTCGCCCCACATTCCCTCTTGATGGTGTCTCGCAGATAGAAGTGAAGATTATCCTGAGTGTTCAGAAGGAACATATCGGTGAATGTCTCCGGTATGATCTCTTTGTCTGTCTCCAACATCCACATCAGCGTCGAATCATCTTTGATCAGGAATCCCTTGACGAGGAATCTTTCCGCTTCCAATTCCGCCAGCAACTGCCTGACCATACCCATCCTCAATCCCGTGAATTGAGATAATCCTTCGGCAGAGAATATTCCGAAATCTTTGAAATGTGTTCTGATTATCTCTCTTGTCGCCTCTTCTTTCGTGTATTTTGAAGAAGGCACAACAAAATAGAATGAATCCGCATCCTGACATATCATCGATGTTTTCGAGAGTTCACCTATCGTTTCCAAGGTCTTCTCCTCCGATAATCCGGATATAGCCAGTATCTCTTTTCTGGAAACGGGCTGTCTGTCCTTTATCAATCTGTAAATGGAGTTCATTTCCTCCGTGACATCCCCTTCTTTAGCTGAACGGATGATGGGTGCGAACTCCTGAGTTGTGTATCCTACGAACCCCGGAAGCAAGGACATTCTGATCAGATTCCCTCTTCCCAGCAATTTTTTGAACGGTATTCTCTGAAGGACCCTGGTGACCATCTCCTGATCGTTCCTTATGTACCATCTTGCCTGGACGGCTTGGTCGATCGTGTGATACCTCTGCATCTTCCCTACCCTTTGCCTGTAGAACACATAACTCTTCCATTCGTCGTCGGTCATCGTCTTGGTGATGAACTCACCCTTTGCGTAGAACCCGTTCACGAATTTGTATCCCCTTTCCGTCAGGACCTTCACGGTATCTTCCTCGAGCTGCGAGGCGTCCTTGCCCAGGATCTCCCTCACCCTTACGACGTCGACCCCTTTCATATTGAAGAATCTCATCAGTTCGTCCACCGCGTCCAATACCTCCGGGAGATAGTCCGGATTATCGATGTCTATTCCTCTGACCTCTATACACCCGGACATTTCCCATATCTCGAGTGCTCCGATGACATTGTTCGCTTTTGTCGCCGGATATATCCATCTGTCCCCGTATCTTGCTGATAATTCGGACCATTTAGAACCCAGGTCCGGATCGTACAGGGATCTTATCCTGATCCTTTCGGTAGATTTTTTCGACTTCTTGAGTTTGGATATCTCGTCGGACATCACATACATCGGATTCTGTCCGTTCCCCACGAATATTATCTCCGCGCTGATATCCTTCACAACTTCCTCTATATCCTCGACGGAAATACCCAGCAGGAAACGCAATGCCTGCGCGGGTATCGGTCCGTACGATCTTATGCACCCTCTGACGAGATCCGCGGTCGGGTCCTTCTCGGGTATTTCCGGACGGTATACCTCGTATGTATTCTCAGTTCCCCAGTCCTCCTTTTCACTGAATGCCCTTACCACAAGCAGCGAACGGTCCAGTCTCTGGATCGATTCCTTTATCGTGTCCTTTTCCATGTTGGTCTCACTTACCAACTGTCTCATGGTGGCCCTTCCCATTCCGTCGATGATGTTCAAGAGATCCTTGTCGCTTTCCGTGATCTCTTCGCGTCTGAGCTTCGCAAGCCGCGCCCCGTCCTCCGCGAGTACGTAACGCACTTTCCCTCTGACGAACCTTCCGAGAAGCAGTCTGCCTGATTCCCTCATCTCGTGCCAATCTTCAAGGTTGAACCCTTTGACCCTGTTGAAAACATCGATCTCGCTTCCCGCAGACCCGTAGAATTTGAAAAATGCCTCGATAGTATCGAAGGATTCTCCTTTGGTCCTTCTGTACTCCTCGACCGTGTCGTAATCGAAAACATTTTCCTTGCCTGCCCTCAGCCTTATGCGGTCTATGCTCTTCATGTACTGCGGGTTCTCGGATATCAGGAACTGCCCCTTTGCCACATCCTCGCTTTTCACGAGAGACTCCAGGGCAGAACGTGCTTCCTCATCGGTTATCGATAACGAAAAAGAAACCTCGGGAACAGTGGCGGGAGCGAAACATTCCAGATATCTTGCGACTATCTCGTCCAAACACTTGTTCTTATCGAGTTTTGGATGATCCGCTTTTGAGAAATACCACTTATTGTTCGCTGTAATGTCGGATCTTGTGACAAGGTACATCGATTCCAATTTCCTTACGGATCTGAACGTTACGTCCTCGCTGATCTCCAGGGCCGCGGTGATATCGCTGAGTGCGGTCCTGTCTTTGATCTGATCGTACACCTTCTGATCAACTTCGTTAAGTTCGCGTATCTTTGCTGTCGCCGACGCATACACCGGGATCTCGGATACCGCCATTATGTGCGGCTCATCCATGAAGACCGTTCCGATCTTCCCCTCTTTCAGAAGTTCTCTGATCCATTCGTCGACCACTTTCTTGTCCTCATCCGAATATGAATAGATATTGCGCCCTCTTTCCCTTATGGCTTGAAGCGGGCCGGTGCGCATCAACAGCGGAACGATGTCCGCCTTCGACATCACCCTTCCTATCTTCTGTCGGAAATATGGGATGACCGTATCTTCATCGAACTCGAAATCCCTGACAGAATCTCCCAATGCACGGTGAAGCACTTTTCGGTGAAGTTCTTTCAGCAATTCGGATCTGTCTTCCATCAAAACTATGTCTGAGAATCCCGAAAGGATTATTGAATGCGCAAAGGGGGACGGCGTCCCTGAGAAATGCTGAACGACCACTCCCATTTTGCCGTTCTCGATCATTTCCAGGACCTCTCTGGCACTCATGATGTCCATGTCGTCCTCCAAGACCTCTCTGTACGTTTCCTCTATGACCGGTGCATTCTCCATATCGCCGAGCATGTCGAGAAGATACGATGATCTGACCTGCTGTCTGTTCACCGATATTGGACGGCCGAGGTAATTCCTGAGTATCATGAAACTGCGTGCGGCCGTGTGTCTGAATCTTAATTTGAATATCTCGGAATCCTTTATCGCCTTTCTCAGTATGGATTCCAATTCGCGTGACGTCAGCAGATTCGGAACATCCGACAGATTCATTTTTCTGGGGGTTCCGATCATGAAGTTATCGTCGGACATAGTGACGGAAACATTAGCTCCGAGGATGTTCGACATCTTGTATGCATAACCTCTGGAAAGAGCGTCATTGACCCTGCGTCCGAATGGGAAATGGAATATTATCCTCTGATTCTCCGAAGGATCTATGTACTCCTCGATTACGAGTCTGTTCGAATCGGGTATCATCCCCGCCACGGCCCTCTGTTCCCTGAAATACGATATCAGACTTCGAGCGGACCCCTCATCGATGTCGAATTCATCGCTTATCTTCGGAATTAGAGTTTCTATATCCTCATCCAGCATTTCCGACATCTCTTTCCTGAACACTGCCACATCCATCGACAGATCGAAACTTCTCGGCAGCATCTCCCCGGCCCACGACGGCACGGTGGGTTTGCGTCCGCTGGCTTCCTTCACGTGCGCGACCATGCCCTTGGACCTTACAAACTCCAGGGACCTTCCGCCCAATACGAATACATCCCTGGGTGCGAGTCTCTCGACGAATTTCTCGGATAACTCTCCCGCGGTAGAACCGTGGTGCGTGACCACACGGTAATTGGCTTCTTCGGGGATGGTTCCCAGATTCATCAGATAGATCATCCTGGCGCCTTTCTTTCTCCCGAACTGGTTCTCATCCAGATCATACCAGATCTTGGAATACACGCCTTCGTGCTCATCCTTGCTTCCGAGATATCCGAGCACGTCGAGGAAACTGCTCTTCTTCAGATTTCGGTAACAATACGAACCTTTCACGATATCGTAAGCTTCGTCCACATCCCATCTCTGGTCGAGACTCATTCCCACGACGGACTGCGATAGCACGTCCAAACAATTTTCCGGTATCCCAACTCTGTCGATGTCTCCTCTGTGAGCTGCACGGCACATGACCGCACATTCGACCAGATCGTCCGGATCGAAAACGATCAATCGTCCCTTTGCGACCTTTCCGAAACTGTGGCCACTCCTTCCGATCCTTTGCAATCCCTTTGCAACAGACTTGGGAGAACCTATCTGGCACACCAGATCCACGGATCCGATATCGATACCCAGCTCGAGGGATGTGGATGACACCACACACTTTATCTCCCCTCGTTTCAAACGCTCTTCCACGTCGAGTCTGATCTCCCTGCCGAGAGAACTGTGATGGACCTCGACGCTTTCCAATCCCCTTTCCTTGAGTTTGTAGACGACGCTTTCCGCACCGGACCTTGTGTTCGTGAATACCAACGTTGTCTCGTGCCCGTCCACCAATTCTTTCAGTGTATCGTACATCATGGAATTCACGATGTCGGAAGAAAGCGTGGTCATATCCTCGGTGGGACAAATGACCTGCAGATCCAATTTCTTCTTTGAATCGGCTTCGATCAGAGTGACATCCCTTATCGAACCATCAAGATTGCATCCCACCAGATAACCCGCGATCGCCTCGATCGGTGCCAATGTTGCAGACAACCCGATCATCGAGAACTCCGTATCGCAGTGATGGCGCAATCTTTCCAAAGTGAGTGAAAGGAATGCTCCCCTTTTTGAGTCACAAATATCGTGGATCTCGTCCAATATCACCCACTCGACACTTTTGAAACTCTCTTTGAATTTGGGGGCCGCCAGGATCAGAGAGAGCGATTCCGGAGTTGTGATCAGAATGTGGGGCGGATGGCGGACCATCTTCTGCCTCTCGTTCTGAGGGGTGTCCCCGGACCTTACGGCAACACGTATATCGGGAATATTGAGGCCGTGGGCTGCCGCGACCTCTCTCATCTCCTGCAGCGGAGTGTTGAGATTGCGGTTAACATCATTGGCGAGAGCCTTGAGGGGCGAGATATAAATGCAGTATATCTTCTCCTCCAGACGGCCCTCGGAGGCGTATTTTGTAAGTTCGTTGATAATACTTGTAAACGCCGTCAGGGTCTTACCCGATCCGGTCGGAGAAGAAACAAGCACATTCTTCCTGGAATGTATCGCCGGGATAGCCTTGGCCTGCGGCTCCGTAAGTCCTGTGAATTTCTCGTTGAACCATGTGGATATCAATGGCTCCATTTGAGCCATTACCTCCTCCATAGTATGCGTCTTATTGACCCGTTCTATTGCTCCCATTATAAACAGCTAAACCTTACATTAAAGTTGTATTTATTTTATCCGCAACCAAACGCATGATAACTCCCTATTTCGTTTCGAAAAATGTATTATCTACGGAAAAGATAATAAGCATGGGAGTGTGATTGAAAGCTGATGGAGAAAAGAATCGTACTGGCGATCTTCGCGGTTGTTTTACTGTCTTTCACATTGTCCGCCGCATCGGTCGATGGCGCGGAGGGTGATCCTGCACAGTATCACATAGAGGGATACGTTTTGGAAGGAGGAGGGAATCTTCCCAAATCAGATGTAACGGTCACTTTGAAAGATTCTCTTGGAAATACCAACATATCGATCACAAATCAGTCCGGATTCTTCTCCTTGCCTGCGCAAACCAACACGAATCTTCAGATAATGTTCGAAACACACGGATACTCTCTGTCCTCGTGTCCATGCACGACAGTCTTGCCGGGAACCGAATTCCTTGGCTTGGATCTGTCCAAGGCTAGTTACAATTCCATTACACGCACCTACATGATCACTTCCGATGCCGCAGGACTTCAGTGTGTGATCATGAGTGCTACCACGGGAAGGATCATGGGTACGATCTCCTACACCGACGGTACCATCAACGGTGCAACGGTAACATTGAGTCCGCTCACGGGCGATTCCGTCTACACCGCGACCACCGATTCCAAAGGATTTTTCATGATCAGCTGTCCGATAGGCTCATACACTCTCATTGTGAACCGCACAGGATTCGAAACAAGTATCCCTCTGGCAGTAGAGATCAGTCGTAACGACAATATACAATCGGTAACACTGGTAAAAAGCGATGTTAACGAGTATATGGGGCTTGATGTTGCTCATATCCTCATGCTCATAGCTGTCTGTCTCGGCTTATCCCTTGCCGCTTTGGCATGGATATTAAGCAACCGCATGAACCGGCCAGATCGCCCCGGGATCATTGATGACAGTATCGACGAAGAAGAGGATGACGATATCAGACATCCCTGATCAACGAAGACCTTACATCATCGTACAAACTGTTTCCTTTGGCATCCATTGCAACTATCAATGGCCCCAATCTTTCTGTGTCGAACTTCCAAAGGGCCTCGGCCATACCCAGATCCTCCCATTCCACGCCGGTCACCCGGTGGATCGCTTCCGCCAGGGACACCGCCGCACCGCCTGTGGCGGCCAGGTAGACACATCCCTGTTCGCTCATGGCCTTGCCCACCTCTTTGTTCATTCCGCCCTTACCGATTATCGCCCTGATCCCGAACGACCTTATCATTTCCGGTTCGAGAGAATTCATTCTTGCACTGGTGGTCGGGCCCGCCGATACCACCGTCCATCCTTTGTCGGTTTTTTTCATGAGCGGACCACAGTGATATAGTGCGGACCCTCTGATGGCTTCCGGGATCTCCTTCTTTTCCTCGAGGTGTTCAAGTGCGCGGATATGCATCTCGTCCCTGCCCGTGATCACTTGCCCCGAAAGATACACTACATCTCCCAATTTCAGAGATCTTACATCCTCTTCACTCAAAGGTGTCCTCAGTTCGATCATATTTCCGCCCCCTGTGAATATTCCACACTCTCGTCGGATATCCTCGCGGAAGCCCTCCTTGTCGCCCAACACCCTATGTTCACGGCCACCGGCAGACTGGCAGTGTGGCAGTATGCCGTTTTTACTCTGACCCCCAAAACGGTCGTGGAACCTCCGAGCCCCATCGGGCCCAATCCGCTTCCGTTGAGTTTCACGAACAATTCCTCTTCGAGTTCCTTCAACATCGGATCCGGGTTCTCGATGTCCAATGGGATCAACAACGCTTCTTTCGCCATGGACAGACAATCATCAGCCGCTCCGCCTATGCCTACCCCGACTATGCTCGGAGGACATGGCTTTCCGCCCGCGTTCAGAACAGAGTCCACAACGAATCTCTTCACCCCTTCTATACCGTCCGAAGGATTCAACATCTCCAGTCTTGTCATGTTCTCCGAACCCGCACCTTTCAACAGAACGGATATTTCGGTAAAGTCGTCATCGGTCGGGATAAAATGGATCGTCGGCATCCCTTTTCCCATATTGTTACCGGGATTCTTCCTCGTTATCGGGTCGACCGTGTTAGGCCTCATCGGGATCGTCTCTGTGGCCTTTTTGAGTCCGGCCGCTATCTCATCCCTTATTGAATTGTTGAACCTCCCTTTCACGTAGAATATCGGGATCCCGGTATCCTGACACATCGGTTTGCCCATGAATTCCGCTTTTTTCACGTTATCCATTATTGCTCCCAGTTGCACGTACGCGGTCTTGTTCGCCTCCCAAGCGGCAGCCGCCTCCAGTGCCCATCCGATGTCTTGAGGCAATTTCGTATTCGCAAGCCTTAACAGATTCACCACGACCTGTTCGACGGGCTCAGGCAGTCTCTTCATAGTATCCCCATGTAATCTCAACAAAAAAACCATTACGGTACATAATAGAGAATATCTTCTATTTCTGTGACGCTCACAGTCTCTCCGATCTCGGATTCCGGCGGTATCCTTATGTCGGATGTCATGTAATTGCGAGGATCCATTACCTGGATCTCGTCTCCCGCCCTGCTGATCACCGTCGCAGCCCGCAGTGCGTTCCCTTTCTCGTGTATCTTGAAAGAGGGCATATCCGACCTCCGGACCGACCTTTCTCTGAAATTCATGAGATCGATGATCTTGCCTCCGTTGCTGCCCACCCTGTGGAGCTTGTAGTATATCCCTTCGAATATCACAACGTCTCCGATGTGGAAATCAGGTAAACGGACCAGATATGTTATGCGGTACATATCCTGTCCGTCATCGGTCTGTCCGACCAGCTTGGCGGATTCTTTGGTCTCCGCACAATACGTATCTGAAAGGTCCTTCGTCACAGCTTTACCTAAGGAGATCGATGAAAGGTACACGTCCAATCCTCCCTGAACGATCTCGGTCTTGGTGATGAATATGTGCCTGTTGTTCCTTGCTTGATTGTCCACGAAATTCTCCACGCGTGTCAACGCTTCCCTTCCGAGGTCCTGCGGCAATTCCTTCGCGCCGGACCTTATCTGCACTATGGATTCGTAATAATTCCCAAGCTGTCTGGAACATCGTTTGCAGACTGTATTCTTCAGTCTGACCGTTGTGGATGCCGTATCGGCCGCCGCACAACCGGAGATGTCCAATCCCGCCTCCACGGTAACAACGAAATTGACCGGGTCCTGCTCTACCTTCATGACCCCGACATCGATGACCTTTGCTTCTTTGATTATCATCAATTCGTTAACGGCGGCGTCTTCTATCGCAGTATCGATATCCTTTTGAACCCAGCGATCCTTGACCTGTACCTCTCCGCAATTGGCACATGTGAACAGATCCACATGATGGGGCAATGTCATCAATTTACGCCCATCAAGGAAACAGTCTATGCATAATCCGTTGATGATATTGCTGATCTCGACACCGCATTTCACACAGAACGTCACATTACCACCGCTTGTGCATGTTTCACGTCGCCGATGATCATCACATTGTCCTCGGATATCAGACCCGCACGCACTGCTGTTTCGACAACCTCGTTCCCGACCAGATTCATTATCGTGACCGATTTCGTCCGTTCGATGAATATCTCCTCGGTTATCCTCTCTCCGCCGTAAAATCTCTCGGACACTGTTATCTTTGCCCCGTTCCCTCTGAATGTCATACCGAGGATCTCCTCATCGCATGCCGCCAGTATCCTTTCTTTCTCGTGAACGTGTATTCTTGCTGATATCATCTTATGCCCTCTTGTAGCACCCTGGTCTCGGAGAGAACAGTGTTCCGTCGTTCAACATCATATTCAATTTCTTCCTTATCTCGTCCTCGGGTACTCCTTCGCCTTGAGCCTGTATGATCAGATCCTCCTCGAATGCACCTTCAGCACCATATTTATTCACTATATTCAACAGGATCTTCAGCGTGTCCCTGTCCTTCTTCACTATTCCCGATGAAATATTATCTATGTCCCAGCTGCCGCCGTTGGGCGCCAGTATCTTTCCCAGATAGTATTCCACGAGGTTGACCGCGCGGTTCGCGTCATCCTCTTCAACTACAGGACTAAGCCTCATTCTGGCGGAAGCCTCCGACAAACGGACGAATGCCTCCAACTGCCTTGCGGTGATCGGTACCGAATCATTCTCTCCGGCTCCCATGGCCCTTATCCTCAGATAATTGTCTTCGATTATCGCGACCGCTTTATCGGACATGATCGGAACTATTCGTTTGGAGTAGGCCACATATTTCCTCAGGATATCGGCGTCAAAGACCGGACGTACATTCGATGTGTCTTCTCTGATCTTCTTGAGATCGATGCCGAATACCAAAGCTGCCTCCTCTTCGATCTGTCTCGCCTCCCCTCTTCTGTGGACCTTCAGAATGTGTGTGGTAATATCTCGGTCGGTTTTCGCGTTGGGTTTATCGGTAAGCACGAATATCAGGTCAAAACGAGACATCAGTGCCGGGGGCAGGTCTATCTGATTCGTTATGCTGGCACCTTCCATCTCGAACCTTCCGTATTTGGGGTTCGCGGCTGCCAGCATCGAACATCTGCATTGTAACGTTGCGGTTATTCCCGCTTTCGCAACGGATATCTTCTGCGATTCCATCGCCTCGTGAAGTGACGAACGGTCCTGGGTCGTCATCTTATCCAATTCATCGATGCAAGCCAATCCTTTGTCGGCAAGCACAAGGGCACCTGCCTCGAGTGTCCATCTTCCATCCCCAAAATCATCCTTCACCGCGGCAGCGGTCAATCCCGCCGCAGAGGCGGATTTCCCTGATGCGTATATCCCTCTCGGAGCAAGCATACTCATGTATCTCAGGATCTGGGACTTAGCCACTCCGGGATCTCCGACAAGAAGAACATGCATGTCCCCTCTTATCGTCGTACCGTCATCCATCTCTTTGTGACAACCTCCGAACAGTTGCAGAGCGATAGCGCTTTTGACCTCATTCATTCCGTGAATGGTTGGAGATATGGATGCGATTATGTCTTCGTACAACCTCGGGCTTTTTGACATATTAACGATCGTCAATTCATCCTCTTCGGTTATCTGTATCTCGTCATACTCATGCTCTTGGAACTCGACCGAAAGTACCTCGATGAATATCTCGAACACCGTGGTCTTATCTCTGTCCTGTTTGTCAGCGGACCTTATGATCCCGTTGAGAGTTATCCTGTTCCCCGCGGTTATGATGCCCGCGACATCATCCTCCACGAATCCCGTTATCCTTTCCGGCTGTGCGCCCCCTCTCAATCCTTCCGGGCTTTCCTGTATCTCCACTTTTTGAGTATCTATGTAAATGGACCTCTTTCCGTCCAGGTCGAAATGTGTGGCCTGTTTGTTACAACTTCCGTCCGGATTCGTACACATCATAGGCTCTCTGATGTATGTTCCGTATTGCTGTTCCCAGATCTCGGCACCGCATCTCGCGCATCTGAACAATGCGTGAACCATTCTCGGCCTTACCGTTGTGGCCTTTCTGACGAGACCCTCGACGGCCACCATCTTACCCAAATGTTTCGATCTGAGCTGGCGTATGTCCACTTTGGCATCCCGGGGAAGATTTATTATTCTGAGATTAACGGCATTCCGAACATCCCATGTCGGCGGCATAGCCGCTTTGACTGCCTCTTTTCCTTTCCTGAGACACAGATCGGGATTGTCCAAGAAGAACATTGCCAGATCCGTGTTGTAACTGTCGATATCCTCATAGGTCACATACAGACTTCTTTTCTCCGGATAGCTTGCGGCGATATCCGCGAGCATCAGCCTGTACTTGCTTTTCCCGAGGATATCCTCCCAACCTGCCGTGACCTCGCTCTCTTGGAAATTCACGGTCAAGGTGATCCCTGTTCCTTTCGCTGACGACACTCTTCGTCAGCCCACCATATCCAGCCACCTTTTTCCATTGAGATCTCCCCCTTGATGTGTCCCGTTCTCCTGAGTTTTGCCAATGTTTTTGCAATATCATCAGGACATCGGTAATTGAACAAATGATCCAATCTTTCACTCGCTTCTTTGGTTGTCAGGCGGTCTTCCCCCAAAGCCGCCCAAATAAGCGATAGAACATCGTCGGTCATTGCGCCAACCTAATAGACGGACATGGTACATAAGGGTTGCAGGGAGCATGGAGGGGTTTCATTTCTCCGAGGTTCCGATCACTTGTTCGATATACTCGTTCTGGATCCTTACAACCTCGGTACTGTCCTTAGCTCCGGCGTAATCTTCAAGCATGGATTCGTTGAGTCTCATGAATTCCGGGGCCCAATTGAACCTTGTCAGGAATTCTGCCGCTTGATCCTTTTCGCCCAATATCAGCAGAGAAGCCATCACTGCCTCGGCGCTGTTGAGTTCCATCGGCCGCCCCCAGTTGATCGGATTTGCCGCAAGAAGATACGGAAGTGCTCTTTCCTCGGCCTTTTTCACCTTCGGAAACTCGTTGATGTTGGTCCACGTAAGATCCATCACGACCAATCCCTTCTTCGCGTACTTCAGATCCGCGGGGGAGAGCGCCTTGTCCGCAAAAGGCGACAGAACGACTGAACCCGCAGGTATGGACGAAAGTTTCACCTCTTTTCCAAGATCGAATTTCATCATTCGTTTTGCCGTACATTTCTTCGGGTCGCATTGACATTTATCATAAATCAGCACCGGGATCATGCACTTACCATCGATCTCAACTTCTCGACATCGCCCATGTTCTCTTTGACCCATGTCCGAACGCGCTCGATGAGTTCTGAATAACAGTTTGCCAGTTCAAGATCGTCCGTGGCGTCGAAATCATCGGTCGTTCCCATTTCGAAAAGGATCTGTTTTCCCTTCCAAGGGGTTTTCCCCGACCATTCTTTGAATACCGGTTCTCTGAGATAGATCACGATGTCGAACACTGCGTCCGCAGGAAGATCGTCCTGATTCCTGAAATCCTTGGATATCTGACGCCTCATGTCCTCCCCTTTCTGATACATGACGGATATCATCTCGCAATCAATGATATCATGTTCGGGGCCCGCGCTGTAGACTTCATAAAGCCTATCGAAATAACTTCTGGTGAAATACTCCGCAAGCTGCGAGGTGAGTGTATTCTTCTCATCAACAAACAATACCCGAAGTTTTTTCTCCTGTTTCTTGAACATAATGTTTCATTGATGGACAAACTCCGTTAAACACTTTCGCAAATCCTTTTGAGATTCGAACGCTGTCACAGCCAAACGCGATTCTTTTACACATATGCCTGAGAAATTTTTAAGCTATGAAAAGAACTTTATTGACTGACACACATCTTCTTCCGTGAATAGGGTACAATCGAAGATACTCATTGTCCTTGGCATACTGTACGCCATTCTTTCCCTGATAATGATTGAATTTTTCGGCAATTTTAACTTTATCTTACTATTTATAGCTCTGATAATGGTCGCAATCGGGGCATATTGGTATTCCAAAGCCCCTAATGTTCCCAAACCCGAAAAAACCAAACCCCTAGAAAAAACTGAAATGTGCCGTGAGGATTTTTTTCGCAAAGCCAAAATTCCCGGATACGTTCAATACAAATACCTAGACGAAAAAGGAAAAGGAATAGTGATATTTGCACTGTTCATCATCGGACTCTCTTTATTTACGCTCTATTTTTACATCTCTTTCCACAACTCTAATGTGAGCGATTTTGATGATTTTATTTGGATCGGCCCCTTTGTTCTGTCATGCGCAATGGTGGGGGTTTATTTTTCCATATTTTGGTCGATGATAGATATTAATGCTTACTGCAACCGCATAAACATGCCCAGCGATGATGACTTTTGGTCCGGAGGGTATATTAAGAATACTAAAATGGCAATGATAATACTGGTTCTGTGCGCAGCCTTCGCATTGATCGGCATGACGATACTAACGTTAAAATAAGATACTGGCCACAGAGATTTATCCTTACTCATTGTGGCTCCCACAATTTCTAATGCGTACACCCTCTACGAAAACATGCAATTCGTTCCGAAAATGCATCTGACATTATCATACACAACCATTATAGGTCGTTTCACCAATGCGATTACCATAATTCAACATGATACCGATCAAGAACTTACGTTCGAAGAATTGTGCAAACTAGTTGAACCAATAGCCAGAAAGCATGGAATGATCAGATTGTATCTCTTTGGGTCCAGAGCCAGAAATGAAAGCCACCCAAACAGCGATTATGATTTTTGTTTGGTGGCTCCAAAAGAATATGGCCTCATGAAGATAGGTTCATTTTTGTACGACCTACAAGAAGCTCTGAAAGAAAAAGTAGACATTATTTGCGAAGAAGATATGCAAACAAAACCTGATCTCATGGAGAAAGTGCTACGTGATCGCAGGATCGTTTTCGAAACGTAACCTAGGTCGTCTGCGGATCATAATAAGAATTGTTGTGTAACTGTCCTTAATAAAATCTTCAACGCTTGAATTATGAGATTGAAGAGAACTGTCTGCGGTGCAAAATTCTATAATGTCACAAAAAATAACAACACTTCTTTGTTCTGTGTTCAGATAGTGCTTTATCTTTTACTTCCATTAGGAAATGCCGCGATGATGAACATTTTCGAGCTGACTATGATGATAGACGGGCGAGCTGAGCGGTATTCTATTCAATAACTGTAAATAAACCCCTTTCGATTGTCTTTCATGAAGCCGGTTCTACAGGTCGCCTTGGATCTGATGCAGCTTAACAGAAGTGTTATCATTGCCCGCGAGGCCGTATCAGGCGGTGCGGATTGGATAGAGGTCGGTACGCCGCTGATAAAAAGCGATGGCGCCGAAGCAATACGAACACTGAGAAAAGAGTTCCCCTCAATGAAGATAATCGCAGACACAAAGACAATGGATGTCGGAGCTTTTGAGGTGGAGATCGCGGCAAAAGCGGGTGCGGACATCGTGACCGTGTTGGGATTGGCGGATGATTTCACGATCTCCGAAGCGGTGTCGGCGGGAAGAAAATACGGCACCGAGATAATGGTCGACATGATCAACGTTGCAGACCGCGTCAAACGATCCAAAGAAGTGGAAAAATTGGGAGTTTCTTACATCTGTCTGCACATGGGGATAGATACACAAATGCGAGGCGAAAGTGCTCCGATCGATGTACTCCGAAATATCGTGAATGAAACCTCCGTGCCGATCGCCGTTGCCGGAGGGATAACACCTCAGACCGCCTCCGAATATGTGAGTGCCGGAGCTTCGATAGTCATTGTCGGAGGAGCAATAATCAAAGCCGCTAACATCAAAGACGCGGCCTCTGATATCAAAACAGCCATGTCTGGCACTAAGGTGCTCTCGGATATTTCGAAGAAATATGACGAAGAAGGACTTTTCGAAGCTTTTTCCAAAGCTTCCACCTGCAACATATCAGACGCATTCCATAAACGCGGAGTGATAATCGGCCTCACTCCTTTCCTCAAAGAGGGTGCGAAATTGATCGGTCGTGCTTTGACCGTTCAAACCGCCAATGGAGATTGGGCCAAACCCGTGGAGGCCATCGACCGTGCAAAACCTGGCGATGTCATCGTGATCGACGTGGGCGGTGCACCTATGGCTGTTTGGGGAGAACTTGCTTCGAATTCGGCTGTTACAATGGGCGTCACCGGAGTGGTCATCGACGGTGCCATACGGGATATCGACGATATCAAGAAAATGGGATTCCCGGCATTTGCCAGATCTGTGATCCCATGTGCCGGAGAACCGAAAGGCTACGGCGGGATCGGTATGGAAGTAACTATCGGAGGTCAGGTCGTGAGAACCGGAGATTGGATCATCGGAGATGAGAACGGCCTCATTGTCGTGCCCAAAGAGATCGCAGTGGAAGTTGCGAACAGGACCGTTGATGTTAACGAAAGAGAAAACAGAACGAGAGAGGAGATCCGCAGAGGATCCACTCTCTCTAAAGTAAACGAATTAGCTAAATGGGAACCGGTAAAGTGATCACTCGTGAGCTGACCTTCTCTTCTTTGCGAAGGGATCCTCTTCCTGCGGTCTCTGATCCTTCGTCTTACCCATTTTCTCTGCGAGAGCGTAGAGTCTCTCCACTCTGTCATCCATCGGCGGGTGTGTGCTGAACATGCGGGAGAGCCTGCCTTTTTTCCTGATGGGGTTAGATATCCACATACTCTCGTAACTTGAATTACTATATTCATTCCTCGGAGAGGCCACGCCTTTCTCGATCGCTCTGAGTGCGTTTGCCAGCGCGAGCGGATTTCCGGTCATTTTCGCACCGGTCTCGTCCGCGAGATATTCACGATTCCTCGAGACTCCCAATTGAACCAACAATGCCGCTATGGGAATTGTCACGCTCATGATTACCGCTATGGCAATAAGAAGGATATTTTTCTCCCTGCTGGCAATTGTCATCCAAAGCAAATATCTAGAAACGAATGACAACACCGCGGCCATCGTGGATGCGACCGACATAACGAGAATATCCCTGTTCTTCACATGAGCTATCTCGTGCGCGATCACTCCCTCCAGCTGGTCATCGGGAAGCATGTCCAGGATTCCTCTTGTCGCTACGACCGCTGCATTCTTGGGATTCCTCCCGGTAGCAAATGCATTTGGCATCGGAAATTCCGAAACACCTACTTCCGGCATCGGGATTCCTGCCTTTGCGGAGACCCTCTTCACTATTGAGTAAAGTCTCGGTTCCTCGGCTTCCGTCACTATTCTTGCTTTATTAGCCCTCAACGCGCTGCGCTTGGAGCCGAAAAAGGCATAAATGTTGAAAATAACGGAAACGCACAACAACGCCGCCAATCCGATCCACATACTGCCAATAAAAAGACCTACAACAAGCCCTATCGCTGCCATTATCAACGACATCACGATGAACATCAATGCAGTTCCTGCGTGCCCATTCATATTGATTCCTCTCCGACACTCTACATTATTATGGTATTTAAGGCTCGTTCTTTAACGGGGAATTCTTCCTCTTTTTAACCGGAGATCACAGTTCCATGATCGTATCAAATATCATATTCCGCTACATAACCCACGTAAAAATCAGACACAGATTTGAGTCCCAATTCTTTGCGAAGATACATCATCCCTTCTATCCCCGTACAGTGATTCAAACGAAGGTCTGTACAGTCATGATCCGAGAATTCTTTTGCGATCGCAGCCGCTTTGTCCTTCTCTTTCTTCTTGATGTCCACTCCGCCGATATAAGCCACCGGATACTTGCCGAACCTTTCCTTCACTGCGTTCATGATGTTGACTACTCCGGACGGGGAGCATGCCGTTATGACCGCCGGACCTTTTTTTGTCGCCAGAACAAGGAACGATTCCTCGCCTTTGCTCGTACTCATTGGTTTTGAAAGGAAAAGGTGCTCGCTTATCTCTGTCCAATCATCTATCGGATGCATTCTCACTTTACCGGAATTTTCAGGTCTGATGTAAACGCCTTTTGATCCCAGTATATTCTTGCTGCCTTCCGCAGAGCGGGGATACACTATCGGCAATACTGTTTCCCTTTCCTCGAAAATATCGTTGATGCCTCCGACGTATGGATTGCTTCCGTGTGAAATGACGAGTTTATCTATGCTTTTCGTGGATATATCCAGATGCATCAGGTTTGTCAAAAGATATCTCCCTCTTCCACCTGTATCGAACATCACTTTGTTCCCGTCGACCTCGATAAGAACGGAGAATCCTTTAGCTCCGATCAACGGAGTTCCTTCCATCGCACCTTCATCATACAAACAGGTGATCTTCGCAGACATGATAGCCCCGAATAACATTCGGATTGAATAAACTTATCAGCGGCGGTACATCATATCGGGAATATCCTTGCATATTCTGAACACCGCTTCTTCAGATAATGCTCCGGAGGCCATGAACGATTTAATTTTATTTGGAACCGTGTTCACAGACATTATCGCGCCTGGTTTTTCCGGGTCATCGATGTAATCCGTTTCCAACATGAACCTGTCCGTACCTTTGCCGAGTGCTTCTTGAATGTTCTTTTTTGACGCTGGTATCGATGGCATGACTCCGTATGTTTCCTTTTCGGTGACAAAGGGCGGGGAAGAATGTTTTATCACCAGTCCGGGATCCAATCCTGCTTTCTTTGCTATTTCAGATAAGGATCTATTCGTTTCGGTAGTTCCCGATTCGCAATGTATTATCACAGGACAATCCAACTCTCTGGCATATTCCATTCCCCTTTGCAGGATACGGTTGGATGAATCTATGATCTCCTGCGGCACGTCGAAATGCGGCCTTCCGATCTCTCCGATCGCCTTCGCCCTTCCTTCCGCAACGGCCTTCGCGGCATACTTCATCCCATCCATCATTATTTCTTCCGCCTTCTCTAGGCCGTAGGTCTCCGCCAACGGCAACAACAGTACCGGATAAGGTCCGACTGCGATGTTAATTTGAAGGCCTGTCCTCTCGATCGCAGCATCGGCAAGAGAGAAGGTCACTCCGTATGATGTGAGAAAATCCTCTCCGCTGCGTATAACCACTTCTTTATATGGAAGTGTGACCAGGGTCAGCCCCGTCCCTCCCGAGGCCTGAAACTCCAAAAGGGCCTCGACGTTCCTGCCTGACGGACTCATGTGGATATGATTATCGTATATGGGGATGTTCTCGGGCATAGTATCACAAGCGGATAGTATAATAATAGATTCTTCGTTCTTAAAATGCAATGGACCCGAATTCCAGATTCCTGCTGAAGTCTTTCAGGAAATATTACAAAGAGAACGCCCCCCTCATGCCGGAGCGCTTCACGAAGAGAGAATTCGGATTCATGTTCTTCGACCGCCAGATGGTCCAAAGACACATGGGATTTTCCAATCCGGATGATCTGAGAAAATTCATGATCGCCCAAGTACCCAGTCACAGTTATTATTCGACCGCATACTATCGAAGACCTGATGCACCCACGATGGAAGAGAAGGAATGGTTGGGTGCCGAATTGATATTCGATCTGGATGCGGATCACCTGGAAGGTGCGGACAAGATGTCATACTCCGAGATGCTTGTACGCATCCGGGAAGAGATGAAGAATCTGACCGACTCATTCATCTATTCCGATCTCGGATTCTCTGAAAAAGAGGTTCATCTCACATTTTCCGGCGGAAGGGGATACCATGCCCACATACCCGCAGACCGCGTTCTGACCCTGGGCACGCACGAGAGAAGAGAACTCGTGGATTACATCACATGCTCCGGCCTGAACATAGACTGGGTCTTTCCTTTCCGGAGGGTAGCGACCTCTCAGTTCAAGACCGCTGCCGGCAACAGAACGAACGTTGCGCGCGACAGGCTGATCCCTCCTCCCGAGTCCGGCGGTTGGAAGAGGAAGATGAGGAACGGCCTCATGGACGTGGTCAACGATTTCTGCGATGCTGATGTGAAGACCATAAAACAAACGTATCCTTCCATCAAATCCTCTACAGCGGCAACGATCATCAAAGCGCAGGATGATATCAAGAACTCCAGAAAGACTCTGTTCGACAAGAACAGCATGGCAACCCTGAGCAAAGCGACCCAAGAGATGCTGGTAAAGATCATGAAGGAGGATGTTGCCCCCAGGCTTTCCGGGGAAGTGGATAAACCCGTCACTCCCGACATAAAGAGGATAATCCGTCTTCCGGGATCCGTTCACGGAAAGAGCGGGTTGAGGGTCACTCCGATTACACGTGATCAACTGACCGACTTCGATCCGCTTCGGGATGCTGTGCCTTCTTCGTATTCGGATGAGGCTGTGAAAATAACGCTGAAGAAGGATTATGAATTCGATATGAAAGGACAACATTTCTCACTCAAAGGAGAAACAGAGGTCCCGGAATTCGCGGCGGTATTTCTCGTAGGCAGAAAAGTGGCGGAATTCGGCCACATCTCCGAAAGAAAGGACTCTCTTTTCTGACTGACCCAGAACACACAAAGGGTTATTGTTCTTCGTGAAAAAGTAAAGAAAAGGAAAGGGTTTAATCTTCCTCCGAAGAAACGGTGTTTTAAGTCCTGCGGCTGACGATCACTCCGCCTGCGAGGATCACGATCAATATCAATATCATCGCAAGGATGTATATTGTCGTGTTATCACTCTTCTCAGAGAACTCTGCGGTCAAGAACATATCCTCGGTGACGCTAGATATCGTTATCGAATCAGCAGAATCTGATATTGCGCCTTCCCACCTGTTGAACTCTCCGCCCTCGAGAGCCGTGGCCCTCAGGGTCACCTCGACGCCTTCCATCACCCAGAAAGGCTTCGTGTATATCGAAGAGAAGACCCCGTCAATGACGAACTCGACCTGCCCGAACCTCTCATCGAACTCTACCGACACGAGGGAGGAGTTCGGAGGGATCGCACTGTATATCGATATTGTGTGGTTTATCACCACGTTGGAGAACGTGTACGTCTCTGGTACGGTGATCAGCTGCACTCCGTCTATGACGACGGCGATTATCTCATACCCCTGCTTAGCGGAGTACTCATAGGTTACGGATCCTCCGTAGACAACCTGCGACACTCCCGCCGGATATATCGTAGAACCTGCGTTGGCGTATGCGGTTATCCTCCTGGTCTCCTGCGGGGCTTTGACGATCACGCCAGTGGTGTATTGGATCGTTCCGTCATAGCCCTCCGCAGAGACTTGCACGGTGATCGTGCAACCTATATCGGCCGCAACCGTAAGATAGGTGTTCTGTGCACCCGACTGCAACGGTGTGGAAGATCCCGAACGGAACCATGTGTAATTCAGACTGCCGAGCGCGTCCGGAAGCCCTGTGGTTGTGGCCGTCAGCACCCTATCGGACTGCAAGACCCCTGTTATGACCACGCTACCCTCTATGGGATGATACGGCGGAGGGGACAGGCTCGGGGTCGAACCTGTATTCTGGAACCATATCGAGCTGCGTCCGTCGTTCAACAAATCGACGAATGCTGCGCTTCTCATCTCGGTTGTAGTCTTACCCTGGTTGTTGGCTGCTGTTATTCCGCCACCTTCCAAGATACCTGCCATTGTGTGGATACTCGTATCCCAGTAACATTTTTCCACAAACCCGCCACGCGCATTGATTGCTATGTTCGAGGTAAGTATTGACGCTTCCGACGAGATTATCTCTGCCGTTGAATAACTATTGAACAGAGAAACCGATTTCGTTGTGACTCCACCATATATATCGCCCATGAAACCAATCAATCCCGCCACCAGGAATTGTTCATTCTTTGTGGAGACCTTTATGATCCCGGTCGTGAAACAGTCGGATATGTCTATCTTCGCATTGGGTTTACTGTATCCGTTGAATCCCGCCGTACCGACCAGCCCGCCCGCGGATGCTTGGCCGTAACAATCCATGATCACGTCGGCACTGCATCTGCTCATGCTTGCATACGTTTCCGAATGAACTGCACCGATCATGCCGCCGATGTATTCGCCGTTCCCGAGCCATTTCGATGGGTTTACCGTGACAATCGTGCCGCTCACATGACAGTTTATGACGTGCGAATCGTAAAGCATCGCGGCCAATATGCCCGCTTGGTTAGGATTGTCAAGCAGATTCAATCGTGCGTCTGCCAAAGTCAGGTTCTTGATCGTAGCGTTATCTCTCACCATTGTGAAGAATCCCATCCATGCCGAACCCGAACGTGCTGTGTATCCTTCGTCGATGTAGAGGTTGTAGACTGTGTGTCCGTCGCCGTCGAACGTGCCTTTGAAGGCTGATCTGACGGGATCGGAGACATAGTTGCCTATCGGCACCCAAATGTGCCCATCCAGATCTATGTCCGCACCCAACGTCACCGTCTTTCCGGCGAACATCTTGTCGTCTATATTCACGATATCCGCGAACCCTTTGAGTTCCGCAGCGGTACTGATGGTGAATGAATCCGCTCCGTCGTCGTACCAAGACCTATCCGAGTCGGAACCGTTCCATATCTGGTCACTGTCCAGACTCAGTTGGATCGCCTGTTGCTCGGGTGAGTGTAATGATATCAACCCCGCGCCGACGATCACTGATAATATTACCGCAACTGCGGCGATTTTCGCATATGTGTGCATTGTGTTTACCTCCAGATTGTAGTTTATCTGCATCACTATCTGATGAACACACGCTCTTGAGATTACCCAGAAAATGTGTGCTCCCCCGAATACATTTTCAAAGATGATCGATGCTGTATGTAATACGGCGGTGAACTATATAAAAACTTGAATTCAAAGCATGCGAATAAACACACTGACACATTGCCTTCTTGAACTATAGTGCCGCTCTTTGGGAGGCACACGTGACAGCAGAAGTGCTCCGCCTCATCGGTCATTCCCCCAGATCGAGTGTTACATCCCGCTCATATATCGTGATTCACTTGAAAGATATGACCTAAAGCTTTATAAATTAAATATAATTCACCAACCCTATGAAAGCATTCCGTATAGTAGGTTCATTCGCTGACCCTAGAAAGAGACAGCCCTTCTCCATAGAGATGGCTGCAGAGGACGAGGCCGCTGTCAGAGAGAGAGCATTGTCCACCCTCGGTAGCAAACACAGATTGAAGAGAAGAGACATCGACATCACCGAGATCGTCGAACTTACACCTGACCAGATCACGAATCCGGTCGTAAAATACGATATCGGAGCATAAACATGGAAGACGGTGAATTCCGTCAGGCCATGGCGGTTCTGGAGTCATACAATCTCCAATTGGAGACAGTGAGCAGACAGGTCAGGCTCCTTCAGGTCTCTCTGGAAGAGACCACCCGGGCCAGAGAATCGCTCAAAGCGTTGAATGATGCGAAAGAAGGGGATGAGATACTCATTCCCGTCGGAGCTTCGTCTTTCGTACCCGTAAGAGTTGTCGGGGAGAAGAAGGCGCTCATCAACATCGGAAACAGGATATCCGCCGAGAAGAGCATAGACGAAGCGATCTCTTACATGGAAACCAACGGCAAAGAATTATCGGAAGCGCTCAAGAATGCGGTGGCCGCATTGGAAGAGATAGAGATGCGCGCTTCGGAACTCACCGCCGCGATCCAAAACGAATATCAGAGCAGACAAGATTCTGTACAGTGAGAATAAATGTTCGACTCTCTGAAATCAAAACTGAAGAATGTTTTCAACAAATCGTCTTCCATCGACTCCGAGAGCGTATACGAAAAAGAAGTGGACGTTGTACCGCCCGAGGTTGAACCTGTAATTTCAGACAAACCCCCGGCGGCACCTCCCGTTGTCAAACCTATTGAAGAAGAAAAGAAACCGGTATCCCGAAAAGAACAGCTCAAACAGAGCAAAAAAGAGCCGAAACCTTCGAAATCCTTATCCGAAGATATGGTAGGTACGTCGGGAAAAAAGATCAAAGAAGATCCTTTGGATGATCTTTTGGATGAACTCGAGGTCGCTTTATTGGAATCCGATGTTGCATATCCTGTAACTCAAGAGATAATCCTCGGTGTCCGCGACAACCTTGTGAACAAGAAATACGGTCGACAATACACCTTGGAAGAGGTTGTCGAGACCGCGGTCAAAGGGGCTGTCAAAGACGTTCTGAAAGTAAATCAATTCAATTTCGAAGAATGGCTTGTGGGAAGAGAAAAACCGATCGTGATAATGTTCGTAGGAATAAACGGCACGGGAAAGACCACGACCATTGCAAAGATAGCACACCTACTGAACGGAATGGAAATGAGTGTTGTCCTTGCCGCATGCGATACCTTCAGGGCAGGAGCGATAGAGCAGTTAAGCATACACGCAGACAGATTGGGCGTCAAGATCGTCAAACAGATCCAAGAGGCCGATCCGTCCGCGGTTGCCTATGATGCGATCGAACATGCAAAATCCAAACGAAAGGATGTTGTTCTCATTGACACCGCGGGAAGAATGCAGACGAACAACAACCTCATAGAAGAGATGAAGAAAATAGCCAGGATATCCAAACCCGATCTCAAGATCTTCGTCGGAGACGCGCTCGCCGGAAATGATGCGATCGAACAAGCCAAAGTGTTTGATAACGCGATTGGCGTGGATGCGATCATTCTCACAAAGATAGACACGGACGCAAAAGGCGGTGCCGCATTGTCCATAGCCCACACGATCGGAAAACCCATCGCGTTCGTATCGAACGGTCAGGAATACGAGGATTTCGAAAGATTCGACCCCGATTGGATGCTTGACCGTCTTTTTAATTGAGCACGCACAATTTGTAGAACAACGTGGCGAAGACCTTTGCATCAGTCATGATATTCTTTATCTCAACGTATTCGTTGGGTCCGTGAAGGGTTCCTCCTCCGCATTCCCAAACATACGCGTCGTATCCTTCCAGTCTGAAGAAATTAGCACATGTCGCTCCGCCGACCCCGACCGGCCTGGGCCTTTTACCGATTATCGATTCTATTGATTCCATCAAAGCCTCAAATATCGGGCCTTCGGTTGCCGATATTTTTCCCGATACGTGCCTTTGGATCTCGCTCACTCCGATCTCGGCACCACTTTCATCCTCATGCTTTTTGGCAACCCGTTTCACCGTTTCCAAGATCTGATCCGGAGAATACTTCGGAAGTGGCCTTATGTCCATTGAAAAACTGTAATTCCCCGGTATGGTATTCACATTCAGGACCGTTTGATCGCTCTTGGTTGGTTCGAATGTGGATTCGGGGGGTTCGAATAAGGGGTCCCTGTCCGGATATTCTGTTTCGAATACCTTCAAGAGATCCGCCAAAAATCTTACGCCGACCTTGAACGCATTGATCCCCGCATCGGGCGTGGATCCGTGGACTGATTTTCCGATGATGTCGAATTGTGGCCATATTAGATTTTTCTCAGAAACATCTATCAATCCGCCTTCCGGACTGCCCCAGTCGGGAACGATGAACACATCATCCTTTGAAAAGTATCCTTTACGAATAAGATATTCGATACCCATTTTACTACTTGTTTCCTCATCGGCAACGTATGCTATCCCTATCGATCTGCCTTCGAGTTCCTCTTTGGATATGAATTTAGACGCGAACATTGCAGAAATTATAGCTTGTCCGTTGTCTTCGGTGCCTCTGCCGTATATTTTCCCATCTTTTACAACCGGCTCAAAGGGGTCTGTATCCCAATCATCAAGATCTCCCGCGGGTACTGTATCCGTGTGTGCGACGATCCAGACCGTGCCCTTGCTTTTACCTTTCTTCCGGGCAAGTATGTTTGGCCTCATGACCGAAGGGTCAATATCATCAGGTACATCTTCTCGTACGATCTCGTCATATCCTTCCAGGTGTTTCAACAGCATATCTGCTCTTTTTCCTTCTCCGTCCCCTCCATTGATCGGGGCCAAAGCGGGAATGCGTATCATCTCGCACATCGTGTCGATAATGTCCTTTTCCGACGCTTCGATCATTTTGAGAATCGCAGACAGCTCTATCCTAACACCTACCACATCAACGGCATGAAATTATTTAATCTGTTTATATGAGACAACTTTCAAAGCATCATCTTCAAAGGATGATTTTTCAAAAGCCTTTGTTCAAGTATATATGTGATTAAGACAATATTTCAACATCGGTGGTAAGAATATGTACAGACTGACCTTACAAATGAATGCACGCCTGCAACCGCTTACCCGCGGCGAGCTCTACGAGGACCTTATAGGAGAAGCCTTGGAAGCGTATGAGATTGGAGGAGTGGACGGCGGAGGAACGATGTTGCAAGAAAGCGGAGAGATCGAATTTTGCGATGTCGAGATCTTCCTCGATAAGAAAACAGACGAGAACATGAACCTCCTTTTTGAGATCATAGCCGAATTGGGTGTTCCGAAAGGCTCCAAATTGTACGGGGAGGATGCCGAATACAAAGTGGGTACGCTCGAAGGTTTAGCGCTTTATCTGAACGGAACGGATCTTCCCGACAAAGTGTACAAGAAATGCGACATAAATCATGTTATCGAGAAGATCGACGAACTGCTCGATGAAGAAGGAGCATACTACAGCTATTGGGAAGGCCCGAATGATACGGCCCTATACTTCTACGGCGCTTCTTTCAACAAAATGAAGAAGATAATGGAACCTTTCCTTGAAAAATATCCTCTGTGTGAAAAATGCAGAGTGGTACAAATAGCCTGATCGAAAACAAAACTGAAAATCCGAAAAATTATTGGGGGAGGGGGGTCCCCCAAATGGTTTACTCGCGACGAATAATCATCGTCACCGCGTTACCGCCACCAAGACAAAGAGTACAGAGTCCCGTCTCCTTCTTGCGGTCCTGTAACGCATGTGCCAGCGTTGTAAGTACACGGGCTCCTGAACATCCTATGGGGTGTCCGAGAGCGACCGCTCCTCCGTTGACATTGAATTTCTCGTCGGGAACGTTGAGTTCCTTTTGAACCGCACATGACGCTGTTGCGAAAGCCTCGTTGTGTTCGAAGAGATCGATATCATCGATCGTCATTCCCGCTTTCTTGAGAACGTGACGTGTTGTGGGTATCGGTGCCTCCATTATCAATTCCGGTGCGACTCCGCGCTCTCCGTAAGCCACGATGCTCGCCAAAGGTTTTATGCCGTGCTCTTCAGCCCACGACCTTGAAGCTACGACCACTGCGGCCGCTCCGTCGCTGAGTTGCGACGAGTTTCCTGCGGTTACGACACCGTCTTTCTTGAATACCGGCTTGAGTGATCCGAGCGATTCCATTGTTGTATCGGCTCTGACCCCTTCATCGGTATCGAACACTGTGTCCCCTTTTCTTGATTTTATCGTATAGGGGACGATCTCGTTCTTGAATTTGCCCGAGGCCTGAGCGGCAGCAGCTTTCTTGTTGCTTTCGACCGACAATCTGTCAGCGTCCTCTCTTGTGACCTTGAATCTCTCGGCCACGATCTCTCCGGTGAATCCCATGTGTTGGTTATTGAATATGTCCCAGAGTCCGTCGTGTACCATTGCGTCCACTATTGTCTGGTCATTCATTTTGAATCCCCATCTTGCGCCGTCGACGATGTAGGGGATATTGCTCATGCTCTCCATTCCGCCGGTCATGATGACGTTGTATTCTCCGGCTTTTATCGCGTCCGCGGCGTTCATTGCCGCTTTAAGTCCCGATCCGCACACAGCATTGACCGTGTAAGAACCGATCTCAACGGGAAGGCCCGCACCTACCGCGGCCTGTCTGGCCGGATTCTGCCCGAGTCCCGTCGATATGACGTTTCCCATTATGCATTCCTCGATGTTGTCGTTGGTCAGTCCCGCTCTTTTCACAGCCTCCGATACGACGGCCGCGCCGAGTTCTGTTACTTTTATCCCGTTCAGAGCCTTACCGTATTTTCCTATCGGGGTTCTTACCGCACTGAGTATTACTGCTTCTTCCATTTTTTACACCTCAAAGAATATGAACTTGTGAGAAAAAGAAGAGTATATATGACTGTCGGTTATGATGTACGTCTATTGACGAATACCACCGGTTGTTTCTCTCCCATTCTTTTCAATGGTTTCGATAAATGCCTTCTTGCGGATTCGGGGGGTTCGTACCACCCTTTCTTCGCTTCTCTCGCGATCTTTTCCCTCTCGGGGCTGCCCGAAGAAGTATGACACATCCTACATCGATATCCTTTATCCTTGCCTATGGATTCCATTGTCCTTGAACAAGAAGGACATAGTGGATTTGAGATCTTCTTGTATTCTTCCATCAATCCGATCACTCTCAGTTTTTCCACATTGAGTGTTCTGGGCTCGTTTCTCAGTTCACCCATGACACCTACGACATCGCCCGGGATCAAATTGTCGAAAAGATGTCTGAATTCTTTTGACGGTTCGTATGCGCCGATGGTTATCGTGCCATGATCGGTCTTCATTTCCATGAACACATGTCCGCCCTTTTCATGTCTGGCTCTTGAGACTATATCGCCGTCGACATAATAGGAATGATCAGGTATCAGTTCGGAAGCTTCGAAGATAATGTGGTCGTCCGTTCCCTGATTTGTGAGGAATATCATCCATCTGCTCAAAGGTTCGGTCTTGATGATCTCGTATCCTCTGAGCAATTCTTCTTTCTTCTCACCCCTGAATCCGTACATGATCGGGCACGGCGTAGAAGGTACCATCGTGACCTTCTGATGTCTCTCTTCCCAGCTGTTGAATGTTGAAGGAAGGGTCATATCCGCCTCCCTTATCGATAATGGATCGAACACTCTCTCCGTCCCCCATCTTTCTCTGGGCCTGTACGTCAATAATTCCAACGTACTGTCGCCGGGCTCCCACGCCATGCCGCAAAGACTGCCTATCAATCCTCTTCCGCATCCGATCTCGAATGTCTTTGCACCTATCCTTTTGATCTCCTCGTTCACCGTTTCGCGATCGAGGATCGTACGCACCCCTTTCCAATAGAACGATAGGTCTGGTTTTTCTCTGCTCACCAACACTCCGGGATCTGCCGAATCTTCATGATTCTTCTCTACCAGAGGAATTATCCTTCTCATCATCTCGTCCTCGTTCAGAGGACAGGAACTCATACTTTCATAACAGAAGATATCCTTGCCTTCGATCGATCCTATGCGATCTTTTTTTCCTTCGCCTTTACCGAATCTCATCACAAGAGAACCGTTTCCTCTGGTCTTCCACGGGATCGCAGGGTTCAATCGTACGAGCCGAGGATAGCCTATCAAGTCCAGATCGTCAAATTCATTGATTATCTCCGTGGCAAGAAAAGTCGTACAATTTCCGTTGACGGAATCAGTATCGTCGACCGCAACGTACATAGCAGATGATTATAACATTCACAATAATAATTTATGCCTGTTCCAATAGTCTCATTTCCTTGATGAAGAACATATTTCCGTCGGATGAAAAACTACCTTTGATGATGTATACCTCATCATTCATAGGTTTGTCATAAGAAAAACACCTCATGTTGGAACCTTTTGTATCTTCGAAAGAAAACGTGAATCCTTTTTCTGTTCCGTGAACATCAAAAACAAGCCCTGTGATTCCCTTTTCTTCTTTTTCTTCGTATTCGGGACTTGTTATCATTGCGATACCGATGATGAAAACCACGGAGATACATAGCAACGGATATTTTCTTTGCATAATGTATCATTTTTTCAAAAGATTAAGAAGAAGGCAACTACAATTAGACTTAACGCCCCCACCCCTCTATTTCCACTGGAGATCCGTTTAAGGAATTTGAATAAGATATTTGGATCTTAAAGTAAAAAAATTCAGAGATATGTTCCTATAACCCACAATAATCCTACAAATGCAGCTATTCCGAGAATACAACTTCCGATTATCACTATCGCTTTCTTCATTGTGATACACCTGCGAAATGAATCGCATTGACCGTATTATTGTTCACTTATAAAACAAGCATACATCATTTTTTCATAAATAAAAAATGGGGAAAAGAAACTATTATAACGCGCATCTTTCTTCTAGTTAGGGTTGATGCGGAGATTATGAAATGATTAAGAAGGAGTCAATTTTCGACAGATCTATCAATAAGAGAAATACTCTCATAAAAAATAGAAATATTCTTCAAACAACATATATTCCTGATCAACTTCCTCACAGAGATAATGAGATAAAAAATATTGTCGACATAATCACTCCTTCACTCAACAAAGATAAACCATCTAATATTCTTATAACGGGAAAAACAGGAACAGGTAAGACCGCCGTCATGAATTTCATAGGTAAAGAATTATTGAAAGTCGATCCATATGAAGAAAATTGCAGTATGATCTATGTCAACTGTGAGATCGTCGACAATCAATATGGTATTCTTTACAATATATCAAATCAAATAATAAAAGAACAAGTCAAAAAGATACCATTCACCGGATGGAGTCTGGACAGGGTTTATGATACGATCGTCAGTAATATCGATGAAGACGATAAAGTATTCATCATTGTACTCGATGAAATAGATCGTATACTCCAAAAAAGTGGTGATGACATATTTTATTTCTTAACCACTATGAATGAAGTATTAAAGAAATCTAAAGTATCTATAATAGGAATAACCAACAATACCAAATTCACAGAATTATTGAGTCCAAAGATCAAAAGCAGATTAGGTGAAGAAAAGATAATATTCTCACCGTATAATCCAAATCAACTTCAAGATATTCTTAAAAGAAGAGCTGAGATAGCTTTTGAAAAGGAAATATTGAAAGAAGGAGTCATACCTTATTGTGCAGCTATTTCCGCACAAGATTCCGGAGATGCAAGAAAAGCTTTGGACCTGTTAAGAGTGGCAGCAGATATCGCGGAAAGGAACGGAGACAGTGAGATAACCGAAGCACATGTGGATTCCGCAAGAAATAAAATAGAATTGGATGCCGTTGTGGAAGTAATAAAAACATTAACAGCTCAGTCGAAGATGGTCCTCATGAGCATAATAAAGAATCATGAAGGCAACAATACATCAATAATCACCGGAGATGTTTATGCAACTTACAAAGAAATATCTTCCATCTTGAATTATACTGTTCTCAAAGAAAAAAGAGTTGCGGATCTTATTTCGGAATTGGATATGTTGGGTATCATTCACGCGAGGGTGAAATCCTTCGGAAGGAACGGAAGGACCAGAGAAATAGATCTTAACATTAACAAAGATATAATAAATCTGATAATGAACGATGAATTGTTCGAACCTTTACAGAAATACAAACCGTCAAAACAAACGACACTCATCTGATCATTTTTTTTCCAGTGGAAATAGAGGGGTGGGGGCGTTCTGTTCTTCGGATAATTCTTTACGGTATTTCACGACATCACGATAATTCCAGAAACAGAACAATCCTGCCAATCCGAATATTATCGTCAAGAATACTATGGCTATGCAAGGTATCGAATTCGGAACCTGTTGATCGACCACTGCACCTTTTCCGTTCAACATCATATTTATCGAACCCAACCAAGGTATCTCGATCCAAGCAACAGATCTTATTATTTCTTTAGAAACAAGGTTATTTATTATGCCACCGGCTTGATCGAATACGGAATTATTGTCTCCCATTGTAATGAATCCGCTTGACGGTGCGACGTTCGCCAATCTATCCAGGTCTATACTGCAGGTGATATCCTTGTAGCCCATTTTTCCCAACATGAGGATCCCGGAAAGGGCCATATAATCGGTATTATGGCCGTTGGACCAAAGCGTAGAAGGATAATCCTTCAGTGAAGGTGCGCTCCATGTATGGTCCCCGTTATAATCTAACCATAGAATGGCACGATGGATCACAGGATTCTGGTCACCTCCCCGGTCATAGATGATAACATGACCATAATCTCCGAAGGAGGTGAATCCCTCTTTGTATCCGTCGACAAAAGAACGGATATCCACCCGATCGCTGCTCTTAAGAATGATTATGTCCCCGGTATCTATTATTCCCAGTTGGGAACCGACCCCGTGTTGCATACTTTGCGAGTTAACGGTGGTTTGAGGATGGTCAAGGCCGGACATTGTTTTAACGCTACCGACCACACTGCACAATATGATTATCGATATGGCAATGATGATCAGTGCATTGCGAGTGTCCTTCTCCATGTATCGGTGATTACGTACAAATTATTAAGTTAATGCCCTAAAAGAGTTATACGGATATCATGTTAACAGTATCATGGACAGACCGTCAAACGATGAATATTTCATGAGCATGGCAGAATTGGTCTCTCAAAGATCGACCTGCGTTCGCAGAAAGGTCGGTGCGGTGGTAGTGAAAGACAAACACATTCTTTCCACAGGTTACAACGGATCCCCGAAGGGAACAAAACATTGTGAGGAATTGGGCTGTATAAGGGATCAGATGAAGATTCCTTCTGGCACGAGACACGAATTATGCAGAGGTGTGCATGCCGAGCAGAACGCTGTCGCACAGGCGGCGTACTTCGGGGTCAGCGTGAAGGACGCGACGATATACACCACGACCTTCCCATGTTCGATGTGCGCAAAGATATTGATTAATTCTGGGATAAAGGAAGTGGTGTACAACACGGGATATTTGGATGACCTTTCCGTGGATCTGCTTAAGGAAACGAACATAATTGTACGTGTTTTCCCCGAGAAAACGGATTAATCCTTCGAGTTCTTTTCAGAATCCGTGTTGTTCGACACAATTACCCTTAAGTATGTCCACTCGATACCGAAGGTCTGCATAGTCGGGGTTTGAAATGAGCCGAACTGACGTACTTTCAGAAATCAAGAGGGCTGAAGCAGAGGCGGATGCCAGAGTCGAAAAGGCTGAGGCTGATAAAAAGGTCGCGATAGCAGATG
>JGI994J12354_10000476_pt1 | contig 39979 bp, 35 predicted proteins | sample IntmicLarv3ML3BL_FD_12354 | JGI IMG/M metagenome (IMG submission 12354) | reverse complement strand
AAGCTTCTAAATGGAAAGCCTTACTCTATTTTTGAGATATTGAAAAACGAGGATTAATCTCCTCGCATTTTTGTATCTCTTTTCTTTTAGCTGTGAATAGTAACTAATATCTTTCTTCCTTTCACTTTTTCCATATTCAATTTTTTACTGTTAAACTCAGGAAATCTTCTTTTTTAAAATATCTTTTGTTAATAATCTGTGTTGAGAATAGCTCAATTTTCTTAATATTTATTTGTAAAAGTCCAACATATATGCTATAATACTTAACATTTGAAAGAGGGGTATTATGAATTTTATAGTTGATTCAGGATATAAAATACAAAAGACAAATAGGGCGATTAAGAAGCAAAATACATATGGAATAACATTACCAGATTTAATAGTTAGTCCAAGTTCTTCAGTTCCAGAGGGAACAATCATGTCAAGAAAAGTTGGACAACATGGAAGTCCAATCACAATAGAAAGACTTGATTTATATAGAGAACTAATACCAACAGACAAACTAACTCTATTAAGAATTCCAACACATATTAAAACAATTGAAGAAGCGGAAAAAGCAGGATTTTATGAACCAGGTTTTAAAGACTTTCTAAGTTATTTAATAACTAGATATCCAAATATAATTCTTTATTCAAAAAGTTCACTGGCACAATCTATATTAGGAACATATTTAAAAGAACTAGATTCTACTGCACCACAAAAAAGACTGGTTTTAGACGTAAACCAGTCAAATAGAAGAGAAAGTAGTTTTTATTTAACAAAAGGTAGCTTAGATAAAATGAGTGAAGAAGCATTAGAATCAGGTAAAAAAGTTATATGTGATTATGGATTGCCAAGAACTATTGATGAATCTAAAGTTCTAACAACAACTCAAATGCCATATGTTGCAGCAAGAGAGGGATTATCACAAAGCCTTTGGGTAATAACACACGACCCAGATAAGATGACTAGTAACATAAATCAGTATATAAAAACATATTATGCAATGAAAAGAAGTTAGAATTACTTCTTTTTTTGACAATATTTACCAATTAAAAAGAATATACTTAATTTGGTGATAAAATGAAAGTAAAATTATTTGATGAAATGCATGAAAAAGATTTAGAGACTAATGTTAACAATTTTTTAAATGAAATAGGAGAATCATATGTTGATATTAAATACCAAGTAGCTATAGCAATGTTTTCAGAAGAACAAATATATTGTTTTACTGCCATGGTTATATACAATGATAAATATGGGAATAATGAGTAAAATTTACATAATTTAATGGATATTTTTATTTGATTTAATATTTAAAGGGGTATATAATTAGTAATTGAAAATGAGTAGTATTCTCATTAGGAGGCAATATGTTAAAACTTACAAATATAAGCAAAAGTTATACAACTGGGACATTTACGCAACAAGCATTAAAGGACGTAAATCTAGAGTTTAGGAAAAGTGAATTTGTGGCAATACTAGGACCATCAGGAAGTGGTAAAACCACAATGCTAAATATCATTGGTGGATTAGACAGATATGATAGTGGTGATTTAATCATAAATGATAAATCAACAAAGAGATTTAGAAGCCAGGAATGGGATGCATATCGTAATAATTGCATCGGTTTTGTGTTCCAAAGCTACAATTTAATTAGTCATATATCTATTTTAGATAATGTACAAATGGGAATGACTTTAAGTGGAGTAGGACCTAGAAAAAGAAAAAGAAAAGCCTTAGAATTACTTGAGAAAGTTGGGCTAACAGAACATGCACATAAGAAACCAAATCAGTTATCTGGCGGACAAATGCAACGTGTAGCAATAGCAAGAGCATTAGCAAATGACCCAGATGTAATTTTAGCTGATGAACCAACAGGAGCATTAGATTCAAAAACAAGTGTTCAAATAATGGCACTTATCCAAGAAATAGCAAAAGATAAATTAGTTATAATGGTAACTCATAACAAAGATATAGCAGAAAAATATGCAACAAGAGTTGTTACTTTTAAAGATGGTGAATTGATTACTGATACAATGCCAATAAAAAAAGATGAAGAAGTGAAAGAACCATACCATATAAAGAAAACAGCAATGAGTCTTTTAACAGCATTAAAGTTATCATTTAATAATATTGTTACTAAAAAAGGAAGAACCTTAATAACAGCATTCGCATCATCAATAGGAATAATAGGTATTGCTTTAATTTTATCTTTATCAAATGGTTTTGATAAGCAAATAGATAAGTTTGAACAAGAAACACTTTCAAGTTTCCCATTGATTATATCAAAAACAGCACTTGATTTAAGTGAAGAGACAATGATGAATGCTCAAAGTGACCATGGTAAAACAGAAAATTCATATACAGATAAAAAGTTTATTTACCCATTCGACCCTACTATTAATCAAATAAGACATGAAAATAAGTTTACTAAAGATTATATTGATTATGTAGATAAAATAGATAAAGAGTTAATATCAGCAATAGGATACACTAGAGCAGTTGGACTAAATATATTAGCAAAAACAGGTGATAAAGTAGTAACAACAGCAAGAAGTGGCAATAACCCAATGGCTAGTATGATGTCAACATTTGTAGCTATACCAAAAACATTAAATGAAAAATCAAATTATATAACTAATAATTATGATATATTACAAGGAAGACTTCCTAAGGAAAAAGAAGAATTAATACTTCAAGTAGATAATAAGAATAGATTATCAAAAGATATAATAAAATTATTAGATTTAAATCCAAAAGATGAACAAATTTCATTTGATAAAATAATTGGTAAAGAGTTCAAATTAGTTTTAAATGATGACTATTATATAGAATTAGGTGAGTTCTTCACAATAAACCAAAATTTAGAAGAATTATACAATAGTAAAAATGCAGTTACATTAAAAATTGTTGGAATAATGCGTGCAAATGAAGACAATAAGCTTTCAGCAGAAGGATTTGGTATAGGATATACTGAAGATTTAGTAGATTATGTAATAGAAAAAAATACAAATTCAAAAATTGGTCAAAAACAACTTAATTCAGATTTTAATGTCCTAACAGGTCAGAAATTTGATTTAACAACTGAAGAAGGAATAGAAACTAAAGACAACTTAGTTGCTTATCTTGGAGCATCATCAATTCCGTTTGCAATAAGCATATATCCAAAAGATTTTGCATCAAAAGAAAATATAACAGCATATTTAGATATATATAATAATGATATTGCTAAAGCAACTGAACCAGGTGTGCAAAAATACCTAGATAGTTTAAAAAAGACTGTTACAAGTGTAGATGATTCACTTCTAAGTGAAGTAGATGAAGCATTAGAACAGGATGTAAAAATCAAATTAGTTAATTTAACATATGAAAATGAAAAGATAGATGGAACAATTCAAACAGAAAGATGCGAATTTAAAGTTACAGATTCTGTAATAGTTAAATCAAATTGTGGAGTTTCATATACTGACTATGCAGCAACAATAATCTCTCTTTCAGGTAATATTATGGATGCAGTAACAATTGTACTAATAGCATTCTCAGCTATATCATTAGTTGTTTCCTCAATTATGATTGGTATCATTACCTATATATCAGTGCTTGAAAGAACAAAAGAGATTGGTATTTTACGTGCATTAGGTGCCAGAAAGAAAGACATTTCCAGAGTATTTAATGCTGAAACATTTATAATTGGTATATCATCAGGAGTTATAGGTATTGGTATAGCATTGCTTCTAACAATACCAGCAAACATAGTTATTTATAATCTTACTGAACTATCAAATGTAGCAAAACTTAATCCATTACATGCAATTCTACTAATAATAGTAAGTATGACTTTAACATTAATTGGTGGATTAATACCTGCAAATATGGCATCTAAGAAAGACCCAGTAGAAGCATTAAGAACAGAATAAGGAGACTAACGTCTCTTTTTTAATGAAAATAAAAACCAAATATGATAAAATAACTTTATTAGGAGTATGTAACGATGAAAAAAAATAAATACTTAATAACATCTTTAATTGCTTTATTAATAATATCAGCAATATATCTAATAAAAGGAATATATCCATTTGGTGATAATTATGCAGTTTGGAGCGATATGCATGACCAAATAGTAGCAATGTATTATCACTTTTGGGATGCAGTAAAAGGACAAGAATCTTTGATGATAAATTTTACTACAGGTGGAGGAATTAATTTTATAGGTCTAATTGGATATTATATATTAAGTCCATTTACCTTAATAATACTGTTATTTTCAAGAGAAAATATTATTTATGCAGCAACAATAATAGTAGGCTTAAAAATGATTGCAGCAAGTGTTACTTCTCTTTATTGCATAGATACATTCTTTAAAAAAATACCAGATTCATATAAAATATTATTATCCATTTTATATGCATTTTGTGGTTATGTTTTTATATCTTATGTAATAACTGCTTGGATGGATGCTGTCTATATGTTACCAATAGTAGCAGTTGGATTAAAAAAACTACTAGATTTAAAAAGTACTAAAATGTATATTATAACAATGACTTTACTATTAATATTTAGTTTTTATATAGCTGCAATGACCTTAATATTTATAATATTTATCTCAACACTATATATGATTCTATATAAAACAAATGAAGAAAGAAAAAAAATCGCTTTTAATTTAGGTGTTTCAACAATCATAAGTCTTTTATGTGCATCATTCATTTTAGTGCCAACAATAACCCAGTTACTAGCATCAGCAAGAGTAAACACAGGTTTTGATACTATGATGTCATTAACAATAGGACCGATGTATGATAAGACTTCCTACTTTTTTGCGAGTGGAATAGCAATTGCTACCGTCTTACTCCTACTTTTTGAAGTTAAAACAAAAAAACTTGATAAATGGTTCATAACAATAATTCTAACACTTCTATTAATACCAGTATTTGCAGAACCAGTAAATAGAGTGTGGCACTTAAGTAGTTATACAGGATTCCCTTATAGATTTGGTATCATAACTATGTTAGCTCTTACCCTAGTAACAGGTTATTACTTTAACAACTTAAAAGAACAAAAAACTAATAATAAAAAGATTTATATAACAACACTTATTACATTTATAGGAATAATAGCAATTATTATAATAACTAAATTAGGATACACTGATACACAAATAACAATAAATAAACTTACTTTAACACATCTTAAACAAGGATACTTTTATATATTTGCTATATGCCTAATTACCATATTTGTCGCTTTATCTATTCTTTATTTAAATAAAAATAAAAGCAAATTCACACTCACCATGTTATCAGCAATAGTATTAACAAACATAATGAGTATGGGGCTTCTATATATTGGTATTGACCATGACCAAATTAATTTACAAGATGCCTATATCCAAATGAATGAACTAGCAAAAAATAAAGAAAAAGATGACTATTATTACTTGAAAAATACTGAAAAAGTTATGACTAGAAATTATGGGATGGTTTCAAAATATAACACATTAACCAACTTTTCATCATTAATAGAAAACAACAATTTTCAAACTCTACAAAGATTAGGATATGATGCATATAGCATGGATACTGAATCAGTTGGAGGTAATATATTCACAGATACATTATTAGCACAAAAATATTTAATTAGTGATAAAGAAGTATTAGATTCTTATTATGAATTTAAAGAAAAAGTTCAAAAGTTAAATCTATATGAAATGAAAAATACTATATCCTATGGTTATTTAATAAAAGATATACCAGATACAATAAATGCCAAAAACAGTTTCGATTTTAGTAATATAATTTATAATTCAATAACTAATAAAAGCAATTTATTTAACATATATGATGACTTCACTGTTATAAATGCCAAAATAGAAGCTAAAGATGACAGGGTATTTATTACAAGAGAAGAAGAAAAAGCATCATTAGTAAAAGTTATTAATGTAAGTGGCAAAAAACGTTTATACTTAGATATATTTGACAGTTATGATTTCCATACTAAATATAAGCAATATAAGACTCTAAATATAAAAGTAAATGGAAAATTAGTTGAAGAAGAATACCCAAGCTATTTTAGAAATGGAGTATTAGATTTAGGTACTTATGAAGATACAAAAGTAACTATAACCATTGAATTATTAGGTAAATGTAATTTTAAACATATACTTATTGGTGAAATGGATATTCAAAAATATGAGGATTTTGCTAATAATTATAAAGTTAATACTAAAGTAAAGATGCATAGTAATACCATTGAAGTATCTATTAATGCTATTGAAGATAAAATTTTATATTTGCCTATTGCTTATCATGAGGACTATAAAGTAACTAATAATGGCGAACCAGTAGAACTATTAAAAGTATTTGATAACTATATAGGAATAAAGCTTCATGTTGGAGAAAATAATATAAAAATGACCTATACTTCTCCTAATATAAAAGAAGGTTTAATATTAGCAACTATTGGTATCATTCTAGCATTTGTATGGATAAAATACTTATCAAAAATAAGCGTACCAATTTTAGAAAAAATTATCTATAAAGTCCTAGTTGCTGTAACAGGATTACTAGTTATAGGTGTATATGTTATACCTTTACTATTTTTCATAAAATCAATTGTAGAAAAAATAATATAAAAAAAGATGGAGCATTCCATCTTTTATAGCATGTAGTTTCCACTATGATATTGTGGATAATCTTTCATCATCATATGTTCCATTCCATCATCATACTTATTCATCGGAACTGGATAACCATAATGACCACCCTCTAAAGCATCAACTCTTTTATTAAGCTTCTTTACCTCATGTTCCAAATGATGCATTTTTTCCATAACATGATGCATATCTCCAGCTTTATTAGTAGCAAAAGCACCCATGTTGATATCCATATTAGGCATAGCCATACCAGGATTCATATTTGGCATATTCATTGGCATTCCATTATTCATTATTAATCTCCTCACATTCTATTTATTATATGCTAGCAATAAACAAATGCTAATAGTTACTAAAATAAAATAATATGTTATAATAGTAATAGGTGATTTTTTTGCGATTAAGAAATGTAAAAAACAAAAAAGAAATATTATCAAATAGTAATTATATAATAGAAAATCCTAAAGAACATATTGGTAAATGGCGAAAAGTATTTACCAATAATAACCCAATTTATATAGAAATTGGAATGGGTAAAGGTAAGTTTATTATAGAAAATGCTATTAATAATCCAAATATAAATTATATTGGCATTGAAAAAAGTGACAGTATTTTATCTATTGCAGTAAAAAGAATGGAGAAAGATATAAGTAATTTAAAACTAATAAGATTAGATGCCACAAATATTGATGAAGTATTTGATAAAGAAATATCACTTTTATACTTAAATTTTTCCGACCCATGGCCTAAAGAAAGACATAGCAAAAGAAGACTTACAAGCAATATATTTTTAGATAAATATAATAAAATATTTAAAGAAAATAAAATAATTTGTCAAAAAACAGATAATCAAAATTTATTTGAGTATTCTGTTGAGTCACTTACTAGACATGGTTACCAAATTGAAAAAATATCACTTGATTTGCATAATTCAGAACTTAAAGATAACATTATGACTGAATATGAAGAAAGGTTCGTTAAAGAAAATAAGATAATATATTATTTACTAGCAAAAAAATAACATTCATTTTACACTTAATAAGAAAAATTATTACCATAAATAAAAAATATTTGCTATAATTAATATAGAGTAGGTGAAATGTGAAAAAGATTATATTTTTACTCTCTTTAGTTACACTATTTACAGGGTGTAATATAGAAAGACTGGATGATAAACAAATAGAAGAAATAGTATCCATAGCATTAGACAAAAAAATAAATTTATCAAACATAGATGCTAAAGGATACAAGTACTACATGCCTAGAGGTATGAAGATTGCCAATAAAGAAGGCAATAATACAGAACTACATTATAAAGGAGATATCTTATATCTATATGTAGATGTTGTTTCATACTATCATAAAACCCAAAATGAACATGTAAAAAATGAAGAAAGTTATTTTTATAAAGAATTAGATTTAAACAACAAATCAGGTTATATTGAAATAAATAAAAAAGATGACAAATATTTCATAGAAATGATGTATAATTATGCTAAGATTGAAGGCTTTATAGAAGAGAAAAATCTAGAACTGATAATGGCAAATTCACTATATGTCCTAGCTTCCATTACCTATAATGACCAAATCTTAGAAACATTAATTGGTGAAAATATATTAATATATCAAGAAGAACAATTTAATATATTTGATTCTAGGCAAAAAGATGGTAATTGGCTAGAATATGATAAAGATTATAACAATAGTGGTATATCAGGTCCAAACATAGAAAATGAAGATATAATACTTCTTAATGGCTATGATGAGTAGAAAGGTGTGAAAAGATGGGACTATTGGACAAGCTAAAAGGTGTTTTCTTCGAAGAAGAATATGTAGAAGAAGAGATAAAACCTAAAAAAGAAAAAGAACCTATTGCCAAGAAAATAGATTTACCAGAAAGTACTACAATAAGCAAAAAAGAAGAAGTAAAAAAAGTAGAAGAACCAGTAGAAGAAGTTAAAGAGCCTGTTGAAGAAGAAAAAAATTACAGATTCCCAATGAACTTTGAAGATGAAGACTTCAAACAAGACACACTTACTGAAGTACCACTAATAAGTGAAAAACCTGAAGTAAAAAAAATAGAAGAAAAATTGCCTGTAGAGGAAGAACCAATCTATCATCAGCCATATGCAAGTAGAGATGAAAGAAGGGAACGCTCAACATTTAAAGCTTCACCAATAATATCACCAATATATGGTGTGCTAGACAAAAACTACAAAAAAGAAGAAATAGTTACAAAAAAAGAAATTCATCTATCTTCAGCACCAAGGAAGTTTGATGTTGATTCAATAAGAGAAAAAGCCTATGGTGATTTAGCAAGTGAAATAACAGCATCAATTCTAGACGAAGAAGAACCAGACACAGTATATGATTTACTTGAAGACTCTTCTCCAGCAGTAGCAAGCGTAACAGTTGGAGATGCAGAGGAATATTTTGACGATTTAGGGTTAGAATATAATGTAGATTATGAAGATAATTCTACCAAAGCAACATCAAGTAGAAGAAGTAGTAGAAAAGCAATAATAGAAGTTGAAGATAATGATGAAGCAATTGAAATAGACAAAATAGAAGACTTACAAGAAATAATAGAAAAATCAGATGACAATGATATTGAAGACCACCTATTTGATTTGGTGGATTCAATGTACGAAGATAAGGAGTGATAAAATGGATTTTTTAACAGAAGCATTACCAGCCTTAATATATATACTAAGTGCAGTATTATTAGTATATGTTATAATTTTAGTAAACAAATTGATAAAAACTGTTGATAAAACAAACGCTATATTAGATGATATAGAAGAGAAATCACAATCACTTAACAATCTATTCTACATGATAGATTCAGTTAGTGATACTGTAGCATCAATAAATGATAGAGTGATTGATGGGTTAACAGGAATTATAAAGAAAATATTTTTTAAAAGGAAAGGAAGAAATGACGATTATGAGTAAGAAAAAAGGTTTAGGAAAATTTTTAGCAGGAATAACTATAGGAGCAGGTTTAGGAGTTTTATTTGCACCTAAAAAAGGTAGTGAAACAAGAGCAGAATTAAAGGTGAAATTCGATGAATTAGTTAAGAAAGCAAAAGAAATAGACAAAGAAGAAGTAAAAGCTATGATTGAGCTTAAGATTGATGAAATTAAATTAGCTTTAGAAGATCTTGATAAAGAAAAAGCAATGCACCTAGCAAAAGAAAAAGGTGAGCAGATTAAAGCTAAAGCAGAAGAATTAGTTGTAATAGCAAAAGAAAAAGGAACTCCAGTACTTAAGAAAACAGCTGAAGAAGCAAAGGCAAAAGCAGCTGATGTAGTTAGAGAAGTACTAAAAAAATTAGAAGAACCAAAAGATAGTAAGAAGAAAGAAGCATAATTGGCTTCTTTTTCCATATTATATTTTGTGTGTTGATAATTCTTATTTTATATGCTAGAATACATTTATGTAACAAGGAAGAACTATAGTAGTTAAAAAAACAAGTATATAGAGAACTAATGGTTGGTGAAAATTAGTACACATTTTTAATGAAATACAAGTTTGGAGTTATAAAGGTTACGCTTTATAGTATTGAGATATAGTATTTACTATGAATTAAGGTGGTACCGCGGAAATTCGCCCTTATATATTTATATATAAGGTTTTTTAAATTTAAGGAGGAATTAAAATGAAATTATTTGATGAACTAGTTTGGCGCGGATTAGTAAAAGATGTTAGCAGTCCAGAAATTGCAGAGAAAATAAATAATGGAGGAGTTACTTTTTATATAGGAACAGACCCAACAGGTGACTCTATGCATATTGGACATTTTTGTTCATTTTCAATAGCTCAACGATTAAAGAATGGTGGTCATAATCCTATTCTTTTAATAGGAGGAGCAACTGGACTTATAGGTGATCCAAAACCAAGTGCTGAAAGGTCTATTATTACATATGAAGAAGTAAAGAAAAATGTAGATGGATTAACAAAACAAGTTAAAGAAATATATGGATTTGATGTTGTAAATAACTATGATTGGTCTAAAGATATTAATTTTATAGATTATTTAAGAGACTTTGGTAAATATTTTAGTGTTAATTATATGCTTGATAAAGACATAATAAAAAGAAGATTAGATACGGGAATTACCTATACAGAGTTTTCATATATGCTTATGCAAGCTCTAGATTTTCTATGGTTATATGAAAATAAAAACTGCACAATGCAAATTGCAGGTTCTGATCAATGGGGGAATATAACATCAGGAATTGAATTAATCAGAAAAAAAATAGGTAAAGAAGCATATGGATTCACTGGACCATTAATTACTGATTCACAAGGTGTTAAATTTGGCAAAACAGAAGGAAATGCTTTATGGCTAGATAAAAATAAAACTAGCAGTTATGAATTATATCAATTCTTAATTAATGCAGAAGATGAAATGATAATTGAATATCTAAAAAAATTAAGTTTCTTATCAGTAGAAGAAATTATGGAACTTGAAATTAAACATAAAGAGCATCCAGAGTTAAGAGAAGCACATAAAGCTTTAGCAAAAGATGTAATATCTTTCTTGCACAGTGAGGAAGATTACAATATAGCAGTAAAGATAAGCGAAATCCTATTTAGTGGTGAAATAACTAAATTAACTAAAGATGAAATAAATATAGCATTTAAAGATATGCCATTCTTAAAACTAAATGAAGAAAAGAATATCATAGATGCCTTAGTTGAAAGTGAAGCATGCTCTTCAAAAAGAGAAGCTAGAGAATTTATTACAAATGGTTCAATAACATTAAATGGAGAAAAAATAACTGATTTAGAATTCTTAATTAATAAAGATAATGCTATCGATAAAGAGTTAGTAATAATAAGAAGAGGAAAAAAGAAATATTATTTATTAAAATTTAGCTAATAAATAAAAGTTAATCAAAAAACTCAGTGCAGTATTAAGTTGCATTGAGTTTTTAAATTGAAATGATAAATAAAATATTAGTGCCTTTTTTTAAAGTCATCAAATATAGCAGATAAATTAGCTATTTCTCTTGAACTATAATTTGAGTCTTCTGAACCAAGATTAACATTATCAGAGTTTGAATGAAAAAGGTCTTCATTAACTAATTGCTGCATAGAAGGTCTTGCACTAAAAGACGACTGTTGTTTTATAGCAGGCTTAGGATTTTTTATAATATGCATTGCATTTTTTGAAATACCATTAAGCTGAATATCATAATTATCTGATATATCAGTAGTAACCATTCCATTACTACTTATTAATTGTTGATATCGTTCTCTAGAAATATCTGCCATTCTACTTAACACATTAACATCTGTTCCAAAAACTGTCAATATAGCTTTAAATGGTAAATCAGTTAATAAAATTATATCTCTCATATTTTTGGCATCAGTTCTTCCAATTTTCTTATAAAACAATTTCCTTTCCCAATAATCATAATCTGAATATTTTGCTTGAAGATAACTATGAACATCACTTTTTCTAGACACAAGTCTTCTTGCTTCACTAGAAATATTTTTTTCATCACTATCTGCATTGCCCCTTAAATCATTTATTTTAGAACTTGCATGACTCCACACAAATCCACTCACAATGCCAGAACCAATAATGCCAGGAATAAGGCTTTTCACTAAATTAGTATGCATAAAAGGCATTATATCTTGATATTTGATATTTGGATTAGAATCATATAAAAAAGCAAAGATAAGTGCATTAATTGCTGTAATAACTACTGGAACAGTGCCAAGCACAACCAATGAACGACTAGAATTACGAATAGTTCTATAAAATTCAGATTGCATTCTATGCTCTTGTTCTTTCATATCACCATAATCACTAATTCTCTGACTTGCTTCAAGCAACATTGCAGTTTCAGATACTAAATCATCCTGAGCTATCAACTCTAGAGCTTCTCTAACAAAAACATAATTGGAATTACTCATATTATCACCTATAAATAAACTATAACACAGGAGGAAATAACAGTCAATTAAACAAAAAAAACTGACATCAGTCAGTTTAAAATCAATTATTATCTTGAATAGAATTCAACTATTAATGATTCATCAATATCAGCAATTAATTCATTTCTTTCAGGATATCTTACAAATGTACCAGCTAATTTATTAGCATCAAATGTAACATATTCAACTCTATTAAGTACTTTTTCTAAAGAAGCTTTAACAATAACCATATCTTTATCTGCTTCCTTAATACTAATTGTACTTCCAGGTTTAACTCTGAATGATGGAATATCAACTTTATTACCATCTACAGTAATATGACCATGATTAACAAGTTGTCTAGCTCCACGTCTTGTAGATGCAAAACCTAAACGATAAACTACATTATCAAGTCTAGCTTCAAGCAACTTTAAGAAGTTTTCACCATGAATACCCTTCATTTTACCAGCTTCATCAAAAGTGTTTCTGAATTGTCTTTCATTAACTCCATACATGAATCTTACTTTTTGTTTTTCCTTTAATTGTATTCCATAATCAGATGGTTTACCTTTTCTAGCTGCACCATGTTGTCCTGGACCAAATGGTCTCTTTGCTAATTCTTTACCAGTCTCTAGTAAAGAAAATCCTACACGTCTAGCTTGTTTATAACTAGAACCAGTGTATCTTGCCATAATTCATTCCTCCTCTATTTATTCAACATAAACGAAGAACACGATATTCTCTATCATAGGGAGTTTATTCTAATATGTTCACCAAGACAGCTACTTGCTACTAATAAACTTAATAAACACGTTATAATAAAGAAATATCTGCTGTTTTTCATAATATGCAATAACGATTATATACAAAAAGCCTTAAATAGTCAACAAATTCTGCATAAATAGTACCGATACCTCTCATTATATAATATGCTTATAGGCAAAAACTGCTTAATAGTTCCAAATTGTTAATAATTTATCTATTAAACTATATGTACAAAAAACCACAAAATGTGCTAAAATAAAGTTATTAATAAAATAGAGGTGATTACTTTGAATAGTTTCAACTATTTAGCAATCTCATTTAAAAATTTAGATATTGTAGTAACTACCTATGCTATAGTAGCATTAGTCTTTATTATAGTTGTTTTAATATTGGTGAAAAAACGCAAAATTAAGAATTTTAAAAAAGAGATAGCACGATTAGATAAAGAAAAAAATGAAATAGAAAGTGCACCCATTTTATCAGAACTTAATAAAGTAGAAACAATTATTAAAAATGATAAAATGGAAGAAAAATATAAATCATGGCAAGATAAATTTGAACAAGTAAAAACACACCAAATATCTAAAATAACCGATATGATAATAGATCTTGATATCTTTTTAGATAGAAAAGACTATAAAAGTTATAATGAAAAACTTGCTAAAGTAGAAATTGAATTATATAAAGCAAGAGGAACTACCAATAATATATTAGATGAAATAAATGAAGTAAATTTAAGCGAAGAAAAATATCGTAAAATAATAACAAAATTAAAAGCTAAATATAGAGAATTAGAAAAAGAATTTGAAGAAAACATTGACCACTATGAAGAAATAGCTGAAACAATAGAACTTAGATTTGAAAATATTGAAAAAAGGTTTCAAGATTTTGAAGAATATATGGAAAATAATGATTACAGTGAAGTCTTCCATATAGTTAAAGCTATTGATACATTAATTGATCACATTGGCATTGTAGTTAAAGAAGTACCAGATTTAGTATTGCTAGCTAATAAATTAATTCCTAAAAAGATTGAGCAAATTACTGAAATATATGAAGATATGAAAAGTAAAGACTATCCTCTAGAATACTTAAATGTTGATTATAATATTGAAGAAGCACTTAAAAATGTTAATAAAATTATTGATAGAATAAAAGTATTAAACTTAGAAGATTGTATGTTTGAACTTAGAACATTACTAGAATATTCTGAGACTTTATTTAATGAGTTTGAAGCAGAAAAGAAAAATCGTAAAATTTATGAAGAAGAAAATGAAGCTTTTTCTAAAAAACTAGAAGGTATTAATTACATAGTTGATAATGTCTATAATCAGTTAGATGATATTAAAGGAATGTATGATTTAAATGATCAAGATATAAAAGAAATTGATAATATAAGAGAAAGACTTAATCTTATTAAAAAGCAATATAGAGATATGCTTAAAGAACTTAAGAAAAAACAATGTCCATATTCTAAAGCATTAACAATTATTGAAGAACTATCAACCACTTTAAAGGAACTAGAAGAAAATCTTGATACATCACTAAAGTCCCTTGGAAATATGCATGATGATGAAGAAAGAGCTAGAGAACAACTTGATGAAATTCAAGAATTATTAAAACAATCTAAAGTAAGAATAAGAAGTTATAAGTTGCCAATAATCTCTAATAATTATTTTACAGAATTAAGTGAAGCTAATGAAGCAATAATTGAGATAATAAAAGAATTAGAAAAGAAACCAATAAGTATTAAAATACTTAATACCAGAGTTGACACTGCAAGAGACTTAGTACTTAAATTGTACACAACAACAAATGATATGATAAAAACTGCTAAATTAGCAGAGAGTTCAATAGTGTATGGTAATAGATACCGTAGTGAAGATATTAATATTGAAACAGGACTTAATAATGCAGAACAGTTGTTCTTTAAAGGTAACTATAAGAAAGCATTAGATGTAGTTGTAGGAACTATTGAAAGAATAGACCCAGAAATAAGTACTAAAATAAACGAATCTTTCGATAAGTTCTAGGAGGAAATATATGAAAAAATCAATAAGATATATCTTATTTGTTTTGTGCATTTTTGCATGTGTATTAACAGCTAAAGTAGAAGCAGCAGAACTAGCTTTAGAAGATTCTAACTATTGCTTATATGATTTTACTAATTGGAGATCAAAATTATATGTTATACCCTATTATAAATCAGGTGGCAATTGGCAAGGAAATAGTGATGGTTCCATTAAACTACTTCTGTATGATCGATGGGTAGATTTGAATGATACAAATAAAGAAAAAGATTGGTGGATCACTGTAAATGACAGACTAGGTAAATATGCAAAGTACAATATAAAATCAGGAATAGAGATGGATAGTAGTGGAAAAATAACAAAATGTCCCGATCTTTGTGGAACAAATCTTGAGGGAACTCCAGATCGATGGCAAAATGTCTGGGAAGGTGACATTTATTTTCATAAAAGAATGCCTTATAATAATTTTGATGTTTTAAATGAAGTAAAAAAAGATACTAAAGAGGACTTCGATGTAAATGGTTGTATACCATCAAACCGTCAAATTCAAGATGTATATGCAATTAGTGAAGCAGGAGTTCCAGTAAATGCAGGTTCAGCTGCAACTCAACCAGAAGAACCAAAACCACAAGAAATACCTGAAATTGAGAAATATAATTGTGATACTATGTTTACACCTGAGGCAGTAGCATTGGTAGCTAAAGTTCTTGGATATATTCAATTTTTAGTACCAGTAGTACTTATAGTAATGATTAGCACTGATATGGTAAGAGCAGTTGTTGCTCAAGATGATAAACAAATGAAAGCCGCATATGCTAAGTCTGTAAAAAGAATTATAGCAGCAATAACAGTATTTATAATACCATTATTTGTAACTATTCTTTTTAAAATACCAGAAATAAGAAAAGTACTAGAAAGCTCAGGTATAGTTGAAAATCCTTTATGTCTTGGAAAAGGAACAACACCAAATCCAAAGCCACAAGAAAAAAAAGATTCAGGAGAAAATACACCTAGCATTCCTAATACAAAAACTGTTACAAATGAGGAAGCAGGATCAATAAAAATTCCATCTGATTGGATAGAACGTAAAAATTATGGAAGGGAAGTTATTTATGAAAATGCATCAAAAACACAAGAGATAGCAATTAATATGGTAGGATGTGCAGAAGGTGAAGGAGTTGCTGCTGTAATGTGTGGTAGCACTGCTGAGTCAGCAGCAAATAATCTTAAGAATATTTATAGTGATACAAGTAAATATAATGTATCTATAAGTGATGCTACTGTTGGAGACAGTATAAAAGCAAAGTTAGTTACTAGAAAGTATGTAAATGAAGATATTTTAGAACACAGCTACTTTTTTATAAATCCTAATGGTGATGGAATGACTGGTAAGCTTTTAATCAGAATAACAATCAAAACAGATAAAAAAGACACAGGTAATTTAAAACAATATGTTAGTTCATATAAATTTTAAAGCAATTAAATACAAAGAGTTTTGCAAAAAGCTCTTTTTTTGTATATAATTAAGAAGGTGATATAAATGGGATTATTTAGTAAAATAAAAAATATGTTTTCCAAAGAAGAAAACAATGAAGTTCTAGAAAAAGAGATAATAGATACTAAAATAGAGCTGGAAGAACAAAAACAGGAAGAAAAAAATGTTGATTCAGTCAAAATATATGAAAAAGGACTAACTAAAAGTAGAGAGAACTTTATTTCTAAGCTTATTAAGTTAACTGACAAGTACAGTAAACTAACAGATGACTATTTTGATGAACTTGAAGAAATACTAATTATGGCTGATATTGGTGTTAATACAGTCATGGAGTTTATAACAAGATTACGTAAAAGAGTAAAAGAAGAAAAAATAGAAGATGCTAATTACTTAAAGGAAGTAATAGTTGATGAGTTGTTTATTATATATGTAAATGATGAAGTTATAGTAAATAAAATTAATTATACTGAAAAAGGACCAACTGTAATATTAGTTGTAGGTGTTAATGGTGTAGGTAAAACTACAACAATAGCTAAAATAGGTAATAAACTTGTTAATGATGGTAAAAAAGTAATGATGATTGCAGGAGATACTTTTAGAGCAGGTGCTACTGAACAATTAAAAGTCTGGTCAGAAAGAGTTAATGCAACATTTGTTGGTGCATATGAAGGAGCAGACCCTTCAAGTGTTATTTATGATGGTCTAGAATTAGCATTAAAAGATAACACTGATGTTGTTCTTATTGATACAGCAGGAAGACTCCAAAATAAAGTTAATCTAATGAAAGAATTAGAGAAAATTAATAAAGTAATAGGTAAGATAATACCAGAAGCACCTCATGAAACATTACTAGTAATTGATGCTACAACAGGACAAAACGGTATTGCCCAAGCTAAGTCATTTAAAGAAATAACAAATATTACAGGTATAGTATTAACTAAATTAGATGGAACAGCTAAAGGTGGTATTGTTCTAGCAATTAAAGAGAGTGTGGGAATACCAGTTAAATATATTGGACTTGGGGAAAGAAAAGAAGACTTACAAGTATTTGATATAGAAAAGTACATTTATGGACTGTTCAAGGATATGATGGAGTAATTATGGATAGAATGTTATATTTAAGTACCCTTTATGAGCTATATAAAGGACTATGTACTGATAAGCAAAGATTATATTTTGAGGACTATTATTATAATAACTTATCTTTAAGTGAGATTGCTGAAAACTATGATATCAGTAGAAATGCTGTTCATAGTCAGTTAAAAATAGTTGAAAGTAGATTAGAAGAAATAGAAGGCATATTAAAACTCAAAAAGAAAAAAGAGAAAATCTTAAAATTACTAGATGGTAAAATATCTAATGAACATCTATCTAAAGTAGAAGAACTACTATAATAATTGATTTTTAATTGGTAATATGTTATAATTCACTCACTTGCCTAAATTTGGGCATTAAGGGGGGAAATACAATGATATATTCAGTACCAGGAGTTGCAGATAGTAATGTAATTAGAAACTCTAGATTAAGAGAAAATGGTTATAAAAACAAAATTCAAGTTTATTATTTAGGAGGTAGAGAGCCAGAGTTATTTGATGAGTCATCTCTTTCTCAAATAGAAGCTTTTCAAGAAGTCCAATTACGTACCTATTTAGATTGGGGATTGCAACAATTTGGACCATATCAAAGGAACATAAGTACTGGATATCCAATACCAACTTTATCTGCTAATGTAGCTAGCTATGAGCATGCTAATAGAAACTTGAGAAACACTCAAAATGTTATTGCACTATTAGGAACAGGTGGGTCTGTAATACTAGCTATGACTGGTAATGAACATTTAGCAATCACCTCTGGTGCAGCTTTATTAGCAACTGAAGGTATGTTGGCAAATGTTCATAGTAATAGAAGAAGAAAAATAGAATCAGCAAAAAGTGAATTGGACTATATTAGAATGCTTCATTTTTATGATGAAAATAGATTAATATTTGGAAATCTGTTAGACTGTGTATGTGATGATAAGGCACTGCGAGTAGATGCAAAATATACTAAAGGTGATGGTATAATTAGTGTAAATAATGTAGATGGATATACTATAGAAAATCTTATAAAAATAAGAAATGACGCAGTACAGTATACAATGTCAAGTTCTAGCCTTAGAGGTACTTTTACTAGGTTAAAACCAGAAACCGAAATAGATGTTTGGAACATTGCAACTGGTCAAAAACGCTTAACTGGACCAAATGCACATATAATATAAAAAAAGAGGTGACTTTATGTTTGAAAGTTTAGGGGAAAGACTGCAAAATGCTATGTCTAAAATAAAAGGATATGGCAAAATAAGTGAAGATAATATTAGTGAAATGATGCGTGAAATTCGTTTAGCATTATTAGAAGCTGATGTTAACTATACGGTTGTTAAAGAATTTACTAATACAGTTAAAGAAAAAGCATTAGGTGAAGAAGTAAAGAAAAGTCTTAAACCTGGAGATGTTTTTGTTAAAATCGTCAAAGATGAGCTTACAGAACTATTAGGTGGTGAAGCCAAAACTTTAAATATAAGTGGTCATCCAGCAACATTAATGCTTGTTGGACTTCAAGGAAGTGGTAAAACTACAGCAATTGGAAAATTAGCTAACCTTTTAAGAAAAAAGAATGCTAAGAATCCTTTATTAGTTGCTTGTGATGTTTACCGTCCAGCAGCAATTGACCAATTAAAACAAATTGGAAAACAATTAAATATAGCAGTATATGATGAAGGACAAAAAAATCCTGTTGAAATAGCAAAAAATGCTATGCAGTATGCTGTTGATAATAAATATGATTATGTTCTAATAGACACAGCAGGCCGCTTACACATTGATGATGAGTTAATGGAAGAACTTATATCATTAGAAGAAAATATAAAACCTATGGAAACTATTCTATTAATCGATTCAATGATGGGACAAGATGCAATTAATGTTATAGAAGGGTTTAATAGTAAATTAAAACTTACAGGAGTAATACTTACTAAATTAGATGGTGATACTAAAGGTGGAGTTGCTTTATCAGTAAGGCACTTAACTAATGTACCAATTAAGTTTATTGGTACAAGTGAGAAAATGGATGGTATTGAAGCGTTCGACCCAGAACGTATGGCAGGAAGAATTCTTGGCATGGGTGATATAATCTCACTTGTTGAAAAAGTATCAGCTGATATAGATGAAAAAGAAGCAGAAAAAGCAGCTAAAAAGATGAAAAGTGGTAAATTTGATTTAGAAGATTTCTTGCAACAAATGAAAATGATTAAAAAAATGGGACCATTAGAAAATCTTTTAAAATTAATGCCAGGAGCATCAAAAATGGGACTTAACAATATAAATATAGACCCCAAACAACTAGCACATATTGAAGCAATAATACTTTCAATGACACCAAAAGAAAGAAAAAATCCTGATATAATAAAAGCTAGTCGTAAAACAAGAATAGCTAATGGATCTGGAAGAAATGTTCAAGAAGTAAATAAACTATTAGGACAATTTGAGACAATGAAAAAAATGATGAAACAATTTTCAAATGGCAATATGAAGTTACCTTTTTAGGTAATTTTTTTTTAAATTATATTTAATATTTTCTACTTATCTAGGCAATGTAAATATACTAGTAATTATATAGTGAATAATATAAATTAGATAGGAGGGAAAGAATGTTTAGAGAACCATATGACAATAGAGAAAATAAATTTAAACAAAACTTTGTAGGTGAAAATGATATTAACATGAATATTGATGTTGATATGATAAATACTAATATGAATCAAGGCATGATGCCAATGACGGGTTCCCCTATGGCAGCTATGCCAATGAACCCTGCCATGGGAACTTTATCAGCACCAATAATTGAACCAATGCGTGAAAGAGTAGTAAATAGAACAATTATGCATGAGGTACCACATATCTGCCCAAGTAGAACAAGAATAATTAATAATCATGTATATAGACATACTTATCAACCAACACACACATGTTGTGAAGAAAATGTAGTGTCAAATATGCAATGTGGATCATGCTGTAATTACTAATAAATAAAGAATAAAGGAAGCACTATTTTTAGTGCTTTTATAATGACCATTTTTAAAGCTTATGTTATAATAATGATATAATTAAGGACAGGTGATAATTTATGATAGGAAATAATAATATGCATCGATATCAAAATTTTAATGAAGGTAACGAAATAAATAAAGAAGTCAGTCCATTTTTAACCCTCTTTATGATTGCTCTATTTATTGCAGTAATAGGTGGAGGATATTGGTTTTTATTTATAAGAACAGTGAAGCATGATTTACAGTTAAAAGAAGGAGTTAAAACTCATTATTTTGAAAACACTGTATCTACTTTTCCGACTGATTATTTACTAAGTAATGATAAAGATTTTGTAAATAGTTTAACTCTTTCAGTTAATGGAGAAACTGACTTTTCAAAAATAGAAGGTGCAGTTATTGATAATAAAAATGAATTACGCTTAGCAATAAATAAATATACTTATACTCTATCTAATGGTGAGAACTCAGTTACTTTTGATGTAGATGTTGTTGATAATATGGCACCAAGATTTTTGTATTATCCAGTTGAAATTAGAATAGTAGTAGATGCAATCGACTTCACATTCCCAGAATTTTTCGCAGCAATCGATCCAAGTGGTGCTAAAATCACAACCACTGATAAAGATAATGTTAATATAAATAAAACAGGAACTTATCATATGACTGTAAAAGCTATGGATAGTTTTGGCAATGAAGATGGTGGCGAGATAAAAGTAATAGTAGTTAGCACAGAAACTGCCCTTAAAGCATTAACAGGTAAAGGTGGAACTCTAACAAGAATGGCAAATGGCGAAATACCAATGAGTAAAGCATTACTAGAACTACTAAAAGATAAACCAGTTAAACCTACCTATACTAATCCTATTGTTAGAGCAGCTCTAGCACAACTTGGAAGTCACGATCAATGTTCAACAGTTGTTAATAATTCGCTTAAAGCAGTTGATGTAAATGCAGTTAAGAAAAATGTATCAATTAATGGTAGTGTAACTTATTATTTAGGAACAGAATCATTCTTCAACGTTGGAACAGAGGTACCATTCTCAAATGCTCAACCAGGAGATGTATTATACTATCCTAATAACGGAAGTGGCGGAACCCATGCCGGAGTTTATATAGGTAATGGAATGGCACTTCAAGGAAATGTATCAGGAACAACAATGATAACTTATGCAATATTCCCAGGACTCCCAACCCCAAGAGTTATAAGAATAAACTATGATAGAGAAAAATATGGATATTAAAATAAGATACTTATCAAAAACAGGTAATACAAAAAAGATTGCTTTAGCAATAGCAGAAGAACTTAATATAGAAGCAAAAACAATTGAAGAACCTGTGGATAAAGCTGATTTACTATTCATAGGTGGAGCATTATATGGTGATAAAATAAACTCAAATCTAAAAACATTCATAAGCAAATTAGATAACAATATAAAGACTGTTGTAATATTTGGAACATCAGCAAGTAAAAATACAGTATATAAAGAATTAAAAACATATTTAGATGAGAAAAATATATCAGTACATGATAAAACCTTTAATTCTCCAGGTAATTTCCTATTTTACCAGTTTAAAAGACCAAATAAAGAAGATTTAAATAATGCTAAAACATTTGCAAAAGAGATAAAAACTGAACTTGACAAATAGTGTAAAAGAGTTAAAAATACTAGCTCTTTTTCTTGTCTTTAAATTAATAATAAGCTATTATTAAGATAGCAAGGAGGGGTAAATAATTAATATAGGTCGAACACTAGTTAATCATTTTAAATCTTATAGAAATACAGTTCATAAATAACTTATGAAAAGAATAAATATTTATTAACCCTTATCTGTGGGAAACAGAATATAAGTATATAATTGTATTAATATAATATGTTAACTAGCTATATTAAGCCTTGCAAAATTTAAGATGAAGCGTATTCATCATAAAGTAAGAAAGAGCGCATATTTCTTACTTTTTTTTGACTCTAGTTATAATTTATGATAATTTTGTGAATTTCAAATTTAGCATTGAAAAAATTGTCGATTATTGATAAAATCATATGTAGACTAAATCATTAGGTGGTGTTAATATGCGAAAACAAACTATTTTATTAATTACTGGTCTTCTAGGAGTTTCGATGCTAATAAGTGCAGGAATTATAACGATGACTAAAAATTATAAAGATGACATATTTAAAAAAAGAGAAGAAGAAGCAAGAATAATTGATACTATAAATAAAGATTATAATGAATTTAGAAAAGATATAGAAGAGTTTGCTGATAATACTATTGATATTATAAATGGAATCTCAGAAGTAACTTCTCTATACTCATCAATAGAAAGTAACTATCAATTAATAGTAGATGCTATTACTGAGTATGAAGAAGGAATTAAAAGTATAGAAGATAAATATAAGGAATTTAATGAGCTTTGTTATGAAAAAGAATATCACTCATATCATATTAACAATAAGTGTAGAACTTTTGAAATAAGTAGAGAACAAGTAATAAATACTTTTGTAAGAAATCTTAAAGCAGTTAATGTAAAAATAGAAGAATATAATAATTGGATAAAAGAAGAAGGCAATGAAGAATATAAAGCCTTAAAGATAATTGAAGCTAAAACATATAAAGATTATGTTGATATTAATTCAGACGGTGAATACAAAAGTCAAATAGGAGATTAGATATGAGTAACAATAAAGTAAAAAACAATAATATATTAACTAAGAAAACAAGTAAAAGATTTATTGCATTTGCTATTATCTTTTTTCCACTTTTGACCTCTTTATATATAGTATCAATTAATAGTAATGTCCTAATCAGTGAAACATTGTCTATACCTATACTAGTAGTTGCTATATTATCATTTTTATTATTAATTACTGGTATTATAGGTGTTATAAAGCACAAAAATGAACCAGGTAAAAGATTAAGAAAATGGCTTAGAATAGTACTTAATATATTCGCTTTTATATATGTTATTGGAGGGTTTTCAGTTACAGCATTACTATATTTACCAACATCTAACTTTAGAGAGTGGATTATACCAACAGCAATGACTACACTTGACCATCAATACCTTGCAACTTGGTTTTATGATGAATATACAATATCTTATGTTCTAGAAAATCATCAAGTAATTGAATCAGGTGAAGATACAAATGTTGAATTAGTACAAATAGTAGAACCAAATTTTGAACAGACAACCTTCGCTAATGAGTTTGAAAAAGAGATATTTACCAAAGACAAAGGTAATGATTTATATAAAATAATAGATATAAAACGTCCAGGGCTACAGGGAAAACTTGCAGTAATATATGACCCATCAAAAGTTAAAATAGCAGTATCAAAAGGCGTAGGAAGTTCGCTTACTACGTCTTATGGACAATTTGTAACAGAAATGTCAAAAGACAGTAATGCAATTCTTGCTATAAATGCTGGAGGTTTTTATGATCCAGACTGGAATTCTGCTGGAGGAGTACCTCATGGAATAGTTATTAAAGATGGTAAACTAATAGCTGATAACAGTAGAGCAGTAGGAGTTGGAGGTTTAGTTGGTTTTAATGCTGAAAATAAATTAGTATTAGCAAGAATGACATCTAAACAAGCATTAGCTGCTGGAATTAGAGATGCAGTCGATTTTGGACCATTCTTAATAGTAAATGGAGAAGCCTCTTTTGTTAAAGGTAATGGAGGATGGGGAGAAGCCCCAAGAACTGCTATTGCACAAAGAAGAGATGGAATAGTCTTATTCCTTGCAATGGATGGAAGACAAGCAGCATCTATGGGAGCAGACATGAATCACCTATGTGATATTCTTCTAGATTATGGTGCATATAATGCTGCTAATATGGATGGTGGAACTTCAACAGTTATGACTTTAAATCACGAAATAATTACTAATCCAAGAGATGGAGCTTTCAGACCAAAGACAAGAGCTGTGCCTAATGCATGGATACTTGTAGAATAAAATAAGATATAAAAGATAGTTTATATTTGGAATTTAAACTATCTTTTTTGTTGTCAATATTATATAATTATATATGAAAACATTATAGAAAAAGGTGATTATATGAAATTTAAAATTATGGATGGTAATGAAGCTTCAACATATGTTTCATACCATTTTACAGAAATAGCTGGAATCTACCCAATAACACCAGCATCAGCTATGGCAGAATACGCTGACAAATGGGCAAGTGAAGGTAAAACTAATTTTTTTGGTGATAAAGTAAAAGTAGTAGAAATGGAATCAGAGGCTGGAGCTATAGCTATGGTTCATGGAGCATTACAAAATGGAACATTAGCAACTACTTATACAGCTAGTCAAGGACTTTTATTAATGATACCAAATATGTATAAAATTGCAGGAGAGCTTCTTCCTTGTGTTATAAATGTATCAGCAAGAGCACTTGCAACACACGCATTATCAATACTAGGAGACCATCAGGATATATATTCAACAAGAGCAACAGGATGGGCAATGCTTGGAGCTTCATCAGTGCAACAAGTAATGGATTTGACTTCAGTTGGATATCTAGCAACTCTTAAAGGTAAAATTCCATTTATTAACTTCTTTGATGGATTTAGAACTAGTCATGAACTTCAAAAAGTAGAATTAATAGATATGGATAAAGTAAAAGAATTAATAGATATGGATTCTTTAAATGACTTTAGAAAAAGAGCATTAAGTACTAATAAAGTAACTCGTGGTACTAATCAAAATGATGATATATATTTTCAAATTACAGAAGCACATAACAAATATTATGATGCACTTCCAGATATAGTTAATGAATATATGAAAGATATCAGTAAGATTACTGGTAGAATATATAAACCATTTAATTATTATGGAGCCATAGATGCTACAAAAGTAATTGTTGCTATGGGTTCAGTATCAGAAACTATTAGAGAAACAATTGATTGCTTAGTTGATAGTGGAGAAAAAGTAGGACTTATGGAAGTTCACTTATATCGTCCATTTAGTGCTAAATACTTTTTAGATGAACTTCCTACCTCAGTTAAATCAATAGCAGTATTAGATAGAACTAAAGAAGCTGGCGCTAGTGAACCATTATTCTTAGACGTTGTAAATGTCATAAATGAAGCAGGAAAAGATATAAAAGTAATAGGTGGTAGATATGGTTTAGCAAGTAAAAATACTACACCATTCCACATCAATGCTGTTTATAAATATATGGATAATGAAGATAGTGCTTCAAATTTCACAATTGGTATTACAGATGATGTAACTAATTTAAGTCTAAAACCAGTTGAGTTTGAGATTAAAAGCAATAACCATGAAGTATTAATTTATGGATTTGGATCAGATGGAATGGTAAGTGCTTCTAAAGATATTATTAAAATAGTAGGAAGTAATAGTAATGCATTTGCACAAGGTTATTTCCAGTATGATTCTAAAAAATCAAGAGGACTTACAATGTGCCACTTAAGATTTGGTAATGAACCAATCAAATCTACATACTATGTAGAAAATCCAAGTCTAGTTGTATGTACAGAAGAATCATATTTAAGAAAATATAGAATGCTATTAAACATTGAAGAAAATGGAACATTTTTATTAAATACAACTTGTACTAAAGAAGAAGTTCTAGCTAAGTTATCTGTAAGAGATAAGAACATTCTTAAAGAAAAAAATATTAAGTTCTATATAGTTAATGCCACTAAAATAGCACTTGAAGTAGGACTTGGTAATAAAATAAACACTATAGTATCTACTTGTTTATTTAAAGTTGGGAATCTAATTGATGCAGAGTTTGCTATAGATGAAATGAAAAAATCTTTAGAGGTTCTGTTTACTAATAAAGGTAAAGAAGTAATTGAAAAGAATGTTAATGCTATTAATAGAGCTTTAGAAACATTAGAACTTGTTGATGTAGATGGTATTAAAGTAGAGAATATCGAAGAAAAAGACAGAACTTTATTTGAAATAATATCTGCCCATGAAGGTAATAATTTAACAGTTAAAGAATTAGAAAAATATGTTGATGGAACTTTTGAAGGTGGATTATCTAAATTAGAGAAAAGAGATGTGGCTGAGGAACTTCCTTGCTTCAATCCAGCAAACTGTATTATGTGTAATCAATGTTCATTTGTATGTCCACATGCAGTTGTTCGTCCATTCTTACTTAATGAAGAAGAAGAAAAAAATGCCCCTGAATCAGTTAAAAATACTTTAATGCCTTCAGGTATTGAAAATTACAAATTCACTATTGGAATTAGTTTAAAAGACTGTACAGGATGTGGTTTATGTAGCAAAATGTGTCCAGGTAAAAAAGGCGAAAAAGCTATTACAATGGCACCTTCTGCAGAAGTTAAAACAGAAGAAAATATTGAATATAATGACTATTTATTTAATAATGTTACCCCAAAAGAGGTAGCTAATAAGTTTACTTTAAAAGGAAGTCAGTTTGCACGTCCAACATTTGAGTTCTCAGGAGCATGTGCAGGTTGTGGAGAAACACCATATATAAAATTACTTACTCAACTATATGGTAAAGAATTAGTAATAGCTAATGCTACAGGATGTTCTTCAATATATGGAGGAGATATTCCAGGAACTGCTTATAGTAATCCATGGATGAACTCTCTATTTGAAGATAATGCTGAATTTGGTATGGGTATAGAGGTAGCAAACAAATATCATAAAGATAGAGTAATTGATATAATTAAAGCTAATCTTGATAAATTACCTACTGATTTAAAAGAAACTTATACTTCATATGCTGAAAATCCAACATATGAAACAAGTATATTTGTATATGACTCAGTAGAAAAAACTAATATTAAAGAACTTATTGAATTAAAAGAGTTCATTAAAACAAAATCTACATGGATAATTGGTGGAGATGGCTGGGCTTATGACATTGGTTACAATGGCTTAGACCATGTATTATCTACTAGAGAAAATGTTAATATCCTAGTTCTTGATACCGAAGTATATTCAAATACTGGAGGACAATCATCAAAATCAAGTAGAACAGGAAGCATTGCTAAGTTTACAGCTACAGGTAAAGAAAATACCAAAAAAGATTTAGCAAAAATGGCTTTATGTTACCCACATGTATATGTAGCAACTATATCTTTAGGAGCTAACATGATGCAAACTATAAAAGCATTTAAAGAAGCTAAAGAATATAATGGACCATCTATTATAATTGCTTACTCACCATGTATAGCACAAGGAATAAAAGGTGGTATGTCAAATAGTATTGATGCTGAAAAGAATGCAACTGCTGCAGGATACTTCCCATTATTCAGATATAATCCTGTTACAGAAGAATTCAATATGGATAGTCAGTCAGACTTTAGTAAATATCTTGATTTCTTAAAAAATGAATCTAGATATACAACACTTGAAAAACTAAATCCAAATAGATATGAAGAATTCTTAAACATAAATAAAGAAGATGCTGAAAGAAGATATGAATATTATCAAAAATTAGCAAAAAAAGATGAATAAATAATAAAAGCAGTAATTTATATTACTGTTTTTTTTAACATTTGAATATCATTATATAAGTGTTATAATATCTATTAAGAGAGGTATAAATGGAAGAATTAATTAAAAGAACAAAAAAAGTACTACAATTAGTACATATATTTATGATAGCTATCCTAATTTTTTTATTACTTTATGTAATTAAGATGACAGGACTAATAAGTTTTATAAAAACATTACTAATTATAATGACCCCACTATTTATTGGAATAATTATTGCTTGGTTATTGGAACCTATTATTGAAAAAATGGCAGATAAGAAAATAGGAAGAGTCTCAGCTACATTAATTGTATATTCAGTTTTACTATTAATAATATCTTTTCTTACTTGGGTTTTCATTAAAGAAATATATATAGAAGTTAATAATTTTATTACCATATTCCCTGATATACTTGATGAAGTATCAGTATGGTTAGATAAAATATTTGCTGATATTCCACAATATAATAGTATAAAACTTGATATATATAATACACTTAATAACATAAAAAATTCGATGGTTGAAAAGCTTCCTACACAAACAGTAAATGCAGTAAAATCTATCATTGCTAATATATCTACTGTTGGTATAGGATTCATAATAGCACTTTATTTTACAATTACCAAAAAGAAAAATAATTTAATTGGAAAATTAAATAAAGATTTTAGAAAAGATGCAGCACATTTATCAGACCAGATTAATAATTCATTAAGAAGTTTTGTAATAGGAACATTAGCAACATCAGGAGGATTAGGAATAATATCAGCAATAGCATTCTTCTTTATAGGATTAAGGTCTCCAATGTTATTTGGATTCATCTGTGGAGTAACTGATTTAATACCATATGTTGGAGGATATATTGGAGGAGGTATTTCTGTTATAGTAGGATTCTCAATAAGTACTAAAGTAGGTATATTAACTTTAGTAGCAATAACAGTTATTCAAATAATCCAAAGTTTCGTATTAAAACCGATAATAATGAGCAAATCAATGGAAATGCATCCAATAACTATTATTATAGGATTAATGATATTTGGACATTATTTTGGAATGATAGGAATGCTTCTTGCAACACCAATAATGGCAACTACTAAAATAATTGTAGCATTCTTAAATAAGAAGTTTAATATATGGGATAGAATAGTAGAAATAGGCAACTGGTTAATAATGAGTGATTAAAAAATAAAAAAAACTGAAAATTTATTTCAGTTTTAAATTGCAACAAATTAGGAGTCCTCCCCCTGAGAAGAACTCCTTAAAAAAGAATAAAAAGGGGTTGGCTAGTGTGATACTAGCGACCAATTCGCCAATTCCGAATTGGTGCTTTTTATAATAACCGACAAAGTATATTTTGTCAACATAAAACGAATAAAAATTCAAATAAAGTCTAAGCTAATTTATTATTGATATCTAATACTTGATAATAAAATAAAATTATATCATCATAATCAAAATTTCTATTAAAAAAACTTTTAAGAATAAGTATTTTATGTTATAATAACGAGCGTAAGGAAGTGGTAGTATGGACAAAATATCCAAAGTAAAGGGAATAGGACCAAAAACTGAACCACTTTTAAATAAAATAGGAATATTTAATATAGAAGATTTATTAAATCATTTTCCATATCGCTATGATGTATTAAGAAGAAGTGATTTAAGAAGTGCTTCAGCTGATGATAAAATAGTAGTTGATGGCAGAGTAGAAAGTATGCCAATAGTAATTAGGTTTAAAGGTGGCGTAAATAAACTAAACTTTAGATTATCAACACCTACTGGCATTGTAGGGGTATCAATTTTTGGAAGAGCTTTCTTAAAAAGTAATCTAACTATTGGCACTAAAATAATAGTAATAGGTAAATATGATCAATCAAAAAATATTATTACTGCTAGTGATATTAAATTTGGTATGTTAACAAAAGAAGAAAAGATAGAATCTGTTTATCATACTACAAGTGGTCTGTCACAAAAAATATTAGCAGGTGCTATCAACAATGCATTAATGAGTTATGGTAATGATATAGAAGATGCGATACCAAAATATCTACTAGATAAATATAACTTTTCTAATAAAAAGACAGCTTACAATATTGTTCACAATCCACCAAATTATGATAAATTAAAAGAAGCAAGTATTCGTCTTAAGTATGAAGAATTATTTGAGTTTATGTTTAAGATTAATTATATAAAAAAAGAGAACAATAAGAACAATTATGGTGTTGAAAGAATAGCTAAAAATGACACTATGAATGACTTTATAAAAACATTACCATTTGAACTTACAAATGACCAAAATGTAGCATTAGATGAAATAATAAAAGATTTAAATAGTAAATACAGAATGAATAGAATACTTCAAGGAGATGTTGGTAGTGGTAAAACCATAGTAGCAGTACTAGCAATGTACTATAACTATTTATGTGGGTATCAGAGTGCTTTAATGGTTCCTACAGAGATATTAGCTATTCAACATTATAATAGTGTTAAAGAATTATTTAAAGATAGTCCAATTAATGTTGAGTTATTGATTGGAGCTGTTTCTAAAAAAGATAAGCAGCCAATATACAAGGAACTAAAAGATGGTATAATCAATGTTATTATAGGAACACATGCCTTGATTCAAGATGAAGTAGAATATAATAATTTAGGATTAGTAATAACTGACGAACAACACCGTTTTGGTGTAAATCAAAGGTCAAACTTAAGGAATAAAGGTATTAAGCCAGATGTGCTTTATATGAGTGCAACACCTATACCAAGAACATATGCCTTAACTATTTATGGTGATATGGATATCTCTATTATTAAAGAGATGCCAAAAGGAAGACTTCCAATTAAAACTTATTTAAAGAAAACAACAGAGATGAAGCAAATATATGAACTAATGACTAAAGAATTAAATGAAAATCATCAAATATATGTTATAGCTCCTTTAATAGAAGAGAGTGAAGAATTAGATTTAACCAATGTTTCAATGTTAAAAGATAAAATGAATTTAATATTTGGTGGAAAGTATAATATAAAGATTGTTCATGGCAAATTAAAAAGTGAAGAAAAAGAACTCATTATGAATGAGTTTAAGCAAAATCAGGTTAATATATTAATAAGTACTACTGTAATTGAAGTTGGTGTAGATGTGCCTAATGCTACTATGATGATTATATTTGATGCTGATAGATTTGGTCTTTCAACATTACATCAGTTAAGAGGAAGAGTAGGTAGATCAAACTTACAATCAACATGTATTCTTATAAGTGATTCTGATGCTAAAAGATTAGAAGTGATGGAAAGTACCAATGATGGATTCTTAATCAGCGAAGAAGACTTTAAATTAAGGGGTTCTGGAGACTTATTTGGAACAAAGCAAAGTGGTGACATGACATTCAAAATTGCCAACCTGAAATCAGACTATAAGATATTAGTACAAGCAAAAAAAGATTCAGAAGATTTTCTTAAGGATGATGATTCTAAAAACAATGCTTTAAAACTAAGATTGATAGATAAAATAAAGACAACTGAATAATTGTGTAAAGAAGAAAAAAAAACAAAAATTTATATTCTAATTTAATTGACTTTTATTAGATTACATATTATCATTAATGTACATAATGATAAAACATTATGTGTGCATTCTTACGACTATATAAGGTGAGAATGCGTTCAACCAAAACCCCCTGAATGGACGCGAAAGCGTCCTCTTTTATTGTTTTAGTTTAAAAATATTTAATAAATATTAAAAGAATTTAGAATTAGTATTATATAATTTGAAAATGTTTAGAAAAAAGGAGCATATTTTGATTTAAATTTAGAGTTGAAATAGAAATATATAGTATAATATTAATAGGAGATGATAATGTGATTATATCAAAAATTAATAAAAGTATTACACTTGAGTCATTAAAAGAACCAGAGAATCTTTATTTTGATAGAAAATCAGCTAAGGTTGATTATCGAGATCTAGCAAATGAGTTAATGGCCTTTGCTAATGCTAATGGCGGAACATTGGCTGTTGGAATAACAGACAGTGGAGAAATAGATGGATTTAATAGTTATGGCATAACTAAACTTAATGATGCTCAAAAAATTGCTAGTACATATCTAAAACCATGCCCAATATATGAAGCTGAATTAATTAAAATTAAAAATAGAAAAAACGAAGATGATACAATTTTATTGTTTCACATCGAACCATCAATGAATTATGTTGTAAGAAACTCTAAAGATGAAGTTTATTGTAGGCAAGGGGACTCTTCAATTAAATTAACTCACGATCAAATTAGAAATTTGGAATATGACCGAAAAGAAAAAAACTTTGAAACAGAGATAGTGTTAGATTCTTCTATAGAAGACATTGACAAAGAAATTGTATCATTATTCAAGAAAAAGATTGATACAGATTTAGGTGATATAGAAGTATTAATAGCTAGAGGTTATTTGAGAGAAGTAAGCGGTAAACTAAAATTTACAAATGCTGGGATGCTATTATTTGGTTTAAATCCGTCGAAATATTTACCTTGTGCTCGTTTGAGAGTAATAAAATTTGAAGGAAATGATTTTCAGACAGGGTCATCAATGAATATAATAAAAGAAAGTACATTTGATAAAAATTTATATAGAATTCTAAATGAGGCTAAAACTTTTATAAATTCACAATTGAGAGAGTTTAGTTTTCTTGGTAGTAATGGGTTGTTTGAAAAGCATCCAGAATATCCAGAATTTGCATGGTATGAAGGCATTGTAAATGCAGTAACACATAGAGACTATTCTAATAGTGGTGAACAAATATTGGTTAAAATATACAATAACAGAATGGAGATATTATCTCCAGGAAGACTAGGTGGCTTTGTAACAGTTAGTACTATCAGAGTAAAAAGATATTCAAGAAATCCACAAATTGCTAGAGCATTAGTTGAATTTGGAATTGTTAGAGAATTAAATGAAGGTGTAAAAAGAATTTATAAGGAAATGAATGACTTTTGTTTGAAAGAGCCAGATTATTCTGAGCCAGATCGTAATTCCGTTTTGCTTGTTTTAGATAATGATATTGAAAATAGATCAAATGTTAATAACATTGTTAATGATGATAAGATTAAAGGTATATGGAAAAAATTAAGTTATCCAGAGCAAAAAGCGATTGAGTTTATTATTAATAATAATGGAGCAACCCGTGAAGAAATAAGTGCTGTTATTGGAAGAAGTAGGTCAGTTGCTATAAATGTATTAAATAAATTAATCGAAAAAGAGGCTATTGTTTGGACCGGAACTGCTAAAACTGATGCATATGGTAAATATAAATTAAAATAATTATGATATGCTTTTAAAGCTTACCGAAGCTTACCGAAGCTTACCAAAGCTTACCGAAGCTTACCAAAGCTTACCAAAGCTTACCAAAGCTTACCGAAGCTTACCGAAGCTTACCGAAGCTTACCGAAGCTTACCAAAGCTTACCGAAGCTTACCGAAGCTTACCAAAGCTTACCAAAGCTTACCAAAGCTTACCGAAGCTTACCGAAGCTTACCAAAGCTTACCAAAGCTTACCAAAGCTTACCAAAGCTTACCGAAGCTTACCGAAGCTTACCAAAGCTTACCAAAGCTTACCGAAGCTTTGAAATATTAATGGTAGCAAATTTCTAGGTGCTGATTAGGTGCTATAAAAAAAAAGAATCTCTAAACATTATTAACTTCTTTTAAAATAAAATGTTTATTAAGTTTAGCAAGATGAGCAAAAATAAACAGAAAGTAAGTATTTTAAGTCGAAAATAATACGCCCCCTGAATGGAGCCGAGAGGCTCCTCTTTTGTTGCCTTGATTTAATTTAGATTAATAATGAAACTCCAAAGTTTAAGATAAATTAAATAAAGTTAATGTAATTTACTAAAAATAGCACCTAATTATATAATTATAAAAAGATTGTTTTACATGGGAATTAAAAACTAAAATTAACTAGTACAAATAATTTGAATTGATTAATTTTATGATATAATTATTTAGATGACTTACAAGAAGGTGAAGCAATGAGTATTAAAACAATTGAAAAAAAGAATAGTATACGACCAATGCTACGTGTTGATGAACTGGTTGATTACATGAAAAATAAAAATATTAAATTTGAAAAGGTATCAGAAGATTTAGCTGAAAACTATCTTAGGTATAATAATAATTACTATAATCTTACATCATATAAGCATAATTTTGAAAAGTATATTGGTGGAGAAAATGATAATAAATATATTGATTTAGATTTTGCATATTTAAAAGATTTATCAATTATTGATATGAGAACAAGAGTAGTTTTATTTAAAATGATTATAGATATAGAACATTATTTAAAAATAAGGATATTAAATATAATAGAAGATATTGATGAAGAAGATGGATATAACATTGTTAATAAATATTTAGATAAAGATTATAATGATAAAAAAAGAGTTCATAATAGTATATTTAAGAAAATGGGTAATGAATATTATAAAAAAATATTTTCAAAATATGACTTTGATGAAGATAAAATAATGATAAATATACCAATATGGGAATTTTTAGAAATTATAACTTTTGGAGAATTGGTCAGTTTTTATGAATTTTTCAGTGAAAATTATGAGCTTAAATCAGAATATCAAAATATTTTCATACTTAGAGAAATAAGCAAATTGAGGAATGCAGTAGCCCACAATGCCTGTGTTTTAAGTGATTTGGTTTCAAAAGATAATAACCATAGACCGGATTTTAAAGTTCAAAATTATTTGAGAAAATGTGGCATAACTGGTTCTAGTGGTAATAAAAGATTAAAGAACACTAGAATTAGACAAATTACATACACCCTTTATATGTTTAATGTTATTGTAACTAGTACAGGTGTAAAAGAAAATATAAAAGATGATATTAATAAATTGTTTTTTGGTCGCATAATTCACCATAAAGAGTATTATAATAATAATGAACTATTAAGATCAATATATATTTATTTTAAAAAAATAATTGAAAGTGACTATGTAAAGAACAATCAAAATAGTTTGACATAAGTGTTAAATATATGGTAATATACTTATGCAAGGAAAAAATGTTTAATCATTTTTGTAAGAGCTCTGTCTTTTGATGGAGCTCTATTTTTTTTTGGAAGTTTTCACTCTACTAAAATATATAATAAATTTTAGGTGCTTATTAGGTGCCATAAACAAGAATTTATCTAAACTTTATTAACTGTTTTTAAAATGAAATGTTTATAAAGTTTAATAATATGATTAAAGCTAAACTGAAAATTAATATACTAAATCGAAAATAATCCGCCCCCTGAATGGACGCGAAAGCGTCCTCTTTATTTTAAATAATTTAAATTATTTTAAAAATAGGTGCATAAACATTAAGGGGTGATAGAATTTTCTTTCACTTTTTAAATTGAATAAATATCTAGCTATTATTATATAAATTATCTTTTAAGTAAAAAGGATTTATCTGGGCTTTTATACTCATCAATCCTTAATGTTCAAGAACCAAAAAATATAATAAGGATATTTAATAAAATATCAAAAGGTTTAAATAAGTTTAAGAAAAACGCCACCTAGAGGACATAATTAGTGAGGTAGCTTAAATGGATCAAAAATACTATCATATACATAAAAAAGGCATTAATGATAATATGTGGAAAATTGGAAATATAATAGAAATCAAGGAAAATGATTTTATAAATAGATGTTTAAATTTTACTAATGTGATAAATGCATATAATAACACTAATGTTCCACTGCAAAATGTTATTGATTATTCAATGCAAATAAATGATGTGCAAACTCAGATAAGTCTTTTGCCAATAGCGAGAAGTGCTATTTTAGAATATGCTATGTTAATTAGAGAATTAGTATATGAAGAAGTTAGAAAAGAAAAATATAGTCATTTACCAAGTCGACACAATTGTATTTGGTTATGTAGAAAAGAACAAATAGAATATTGGAAAGAACAAATATTATGCGAATGTGAAATATTCGAAATACAAGTATTTGGCCCAGTGCATAAAACAAGAAATTTATATATATCATTACCAAGTGATGATTATTATACTATAAAGAAAAAAGCAAAAGAATATTGGTCTGAAAATACTAACAGTTTATATGAGGATGATGAATATTTGTATAGTGGTAAATTTAAGATTTTAGGTGGCATTTAGATGGCAAAATAATAAATTTTGACAAATATTGTTAAACTTTATTAAATTAAATATTTAATGGCTAACTGAATTTATAAGAGAAAGATTAAAGTTAAATCAAAAAGATTATAAGTTTAATAGCCACTGAGGGAGCCAAGAGGCTCCACTTTTTTGATTAAAAATGTTTAAAAATAGAATGATATAGTATATTGTAGTTTAAGTTTGATTAATAAAAGTTAGAAAGAATGCTATCTAATTATGCTTTTAAAGATAGATATAATATATATGAATGACTAGAATATAATTTAAAAAAATGTTATAATAATCTTATTATTAATATGACTAAAAAAGGAGCTAATTATGAATGTAGAAAAAATAAAAAAAGCTTTAATACAACAAAAAAAAATTAATTTATCTGGAAATTTATATCATAAAACTCAAATAGAATTTTGTTACAACACTAATCACATTGAAGGTTCAACTATAACCCCTGATGAAACTGAAAGTATCTATGATACAGGAACGATTTTAACAAATAATGAAAAAATAATTAAATTAAAAGACATGACTGAAACAAAAAATCATTTTACTTTATTTAAATATATGTTAGATACAGTTGATGAAGAATTGTCAGAAGATATAATTAAAAAGTTTCATTTTATTTTAAAGGATGGTACATTAACAGATGATGAAAAGGCTTGGTTTATTGTTGGTGATTATAAAAAAATGAAAAATTTTGTTGGTAACATTACTACAACAATTCCTGAAAATGTACCAAAAGCAATCAAAGGATTGTTGGAATGGTATAAAGCAATAAAAAATAAAAAATTAGAAGATATAATAGAATTTCATGTTAAATTTGAAAAAATTCATCCATTTCAAGATGGCAATGGCAGAGTTGGCAGAATAATTATGTTTAGGGAATGTTTGCATAATAATATAATGCCATTTTATATAGAAGATAGAAACAAAGAATTTTATATCAGAGGCATTAAAGAATATCAAAATAATAATGAAAAAGGATATTTGGTTGATACCTGTTTAAACAGTCAAGATAATTATAGATACTTATGTGAATATTTTTTAGAAGGTCAAGATAGTTAATTGTTTGTAACCTTATTTAATAAAAATATACTAAAAGAAAAGTCTTTTAGTCAATAACAATGCAAACCAAGCAATTTCTTAGTACAACTTGAATGAGAGAGCCTAAAAGGTTCCACTTTATTTATTTATAATTATTTTGATAAATGAATGAGTTTATAACCATCACAAAACTGCCATAGTATATTTTGTAATTGTTAAATTAGTTTTTAAATAATTAAGAGAAAGGAATCAATCTGTAGATTATTTTAAGATTGATTGTTTAGTAAATATGATATATAAGACCGAAACTCATCTTCATACAAAAGAGTCCCAAACAAGTATAAGACAAAAATCATCAGCAGAAGAAATAGTGAATCTATATAAAGAAAAGGGATATAACACTATAATTGTTACAGATCATTATACAAGAGAAAAACTAGATGGAATATCAATAAATAACTGGGATAGCAAAATAGAACAGCTACTAACTGGTTATAAAACGGCAAAACAGTTTGGAGATGCTTTAGAATTAAATATTCTTTTTGGAATTGAGCTGACCTTATTAGAAACGGGTAGTGACTATTTAATATATGGTGTAACAGAAGAATTTCTAAAAAAACATAGCCATTTATATGATTTAAAGTTTGAAGAATTAGTAAACTTGTGTACTGAGCATAAACTTTTAATTGTACAAGCACATCCATTTAGAGATGACATCATTTTAGCACCGTTAGAACATCATATTCCAATAGAAGCTTATAATGGTTGTCATAGTGAAACCTCTAGAAATGATAAAGCAATAGAATATGCTAAAATCCATAATTTAATAGGAACATCAGGATCAGATTTTCATCATATAAATGATACAGCTAGAGGTGGAATAATTACCAAAGAAGAAATAAAAAACATAGAAGATTACATAAAAAATATTAAAAATAATACTTTTACAATAATTACATGTGAAGAGGTATCAAAGTGAAAAGATTATTAAAAGTTTCTTTCGATTTAACATTGTTATCATTAATACCAGTGCTATCTTGGTTTACCTTAGGGTTGCTAGTAGATAAAACTTTAATTAATGTATTTACGCTTATTTATCCAATCCAATTTATTTGGTACATTTGTAAATCAATTTTTTCAACTGGCGCAAACATTAGTAAGGAAAAAGATAAAAGCAACAATTCAACTATGTCTGGAATAGTAATTGGAACTATAACATCATTTATTATCTTTAGTTTCATTGTTTTAAATATAGATAATTATATAAACTTTATGAATATGAGTACTGAACTCTATAAATATTTTGCCATTTATGCTGTAATACAATTATATATTCAACTTATTTTTAATTTTTATATTGAGAAATTATATTATGAAGAAAAGAACACATTAGCAAATAAGTATTCTTTAGGATTTAATTTACTAAATTTTATTATATTAACAATAACAGCATTAATATTTAAAAATAATTATATTCCAATAATAATTATAACATTATCAGTAATTTTAATTTACACGATTATAGTAATTATCAAGGAGTCAAACAAGTTTAAACTAGAATTTAAGTTATTAAATTATATAAAATATGACTCTGTTGAATTATTTAACAATATTGCCTTTTTCTTTATTTTTTTGTTTGGACTCAGCAATGTTCTAGAATTTGGAGAATCATATGCGACTGCTCTTACATTTGTAGCACTGATTACTGATACTCAATGGGATGTATATACATCTATTACAGTAGTATCAAAAATTGATATTGCAAAAAATAAATTTAATTATATAGAACATCGAAATAATGCCTATAAGTTATTGATGTTATTGATAATATCTATTTCTATAATGTTCTTAATATTATCTAAATCATATGATTTAAATATATCTATTGTGTTGATTTTTTTAAGTTTCGAGATAGTAAATTTCTTAATATATCCCATTTATAGAATTAAGACTTGTTATTTACAATTGGAATATTCTGCAATAAAAACAACAATAAATAAGATCGCAGCAAGTACATCAAGATTAGCATTTTCATTTTGGAAAAATCCATACTGCACTGGAATAGGACAAGTTTTTTCATCATTATATCAATTTATTAGTATTAACTATATTTTTAACAAAAACTACAAAATTGACTCTTCGGGGAATGTGTCTAAAAGAGCATTAAAGTGATTAATATTTAGTTAACTCTAATAAGTCATAGCAGTTTTCCTATTTATTGTGTTTGCGATAGTGTAAAAAGGTTGCGGAAAAGTTACATAGGAAAATTAAGAATGAGCTAAGGAGTTAAGAGCAAGAAAGATAGGAGAAAGCTTGGCAAGAGATAAA
>JGI994J12354_10000475_pt1 | contig 40051 bp, 50 predicted proteins | sample IntmicLarv3ML3BL_FD_12354 | JGI IMG/M metagenome (IMG submission 12354) | reverse complement strand
CCCCCCCCGTGGGCGGTTTGCACAATTATGCAGTTTGTACAAGATTCGGAACATGGATCTCACCTCGTTTCTTTAATGAATTTTGGGTATTATCTGAGTTTCAGAGTAGCCAAAGCACTCTATGAGACGCTCACGTTTTGCAAATGCCAATTCGCATATGGTATTGTGAGCGCCCGAACAATGCTTTTTGCTTATGTTTTTGCCGGTTCCTTTTTGAATATGATTTTCACCATTGCAGACAGCGCGAATAATAAAGCGATTCCGCCAATAACCCAAAGTATATTTGCGGATATGGCCGCTAATATATTTCCAACGTATCGGATATGCAATGTGACGCGGCCAATCACGTTGCCCTCATAGGTAATCCAGTTATCAGGGAAGGGATTATCGACGCCCTGCGTTCTGAATGCCCGTTGTCCGCTGTCCTCATAGTTATCAAAGACTTCGATAATCCGGTGAACAACCACCGTTCCGTCCTCTTTGGTGAACACGATATCGGTTCCTTTATCAAGTCCGGCCTGCAAAGGCTCACCCGGCTTTACCGCCCATGAAGTAACAAGACTGCCTTGCGGGTACACGGATTTCATTGAGCCTGTTAATACTGTGTTGTACGCGAATGGACCAAAGCGTTTGCCGGAATCGTCACTGCCTGACCAGATAAAGGAGAAAACCACCGCGATAACCAGAATTGAATAAAAAATTGTGCTTCTGATAATGGAGCCTTTAGTCTGGATTTTAGCAGCCTGCGTTTCTTCAAGGTAGCAGGTGTAGTCATAATGGCGGTTAAACTCAACAAGGGATTTCACCATCATTTAACCCCCGTTTCCTGATTTGATGTCTGCAAGCATCTTTTCAAAATCAGTGGGAAATGGCTTGAGTTCATCAACCGATAGGGTTTCTTCACTTAACACAACGCCATCTAAAACCACCGGTTCAGGAGTGTTCTCATGTATCGGAGCCTTCACACCGTTCATGATTTCTGCAGCGGTTATTTTCGCCTCAATCAACGCGTCGGCAACGGCGGCTCTGTTTTGCCGGTGTTCACTAAGCTCTGCCTCAAGCGCCTGATAATCGTCATACATTTTGTTATAGGCGTCCACCAAGGCGTTTAAGTATTTATCAACCCCAGCCGTATCATAGCCGCGAAGCTTTTTTTGAAATTCGGGGACTTCATATTTATCAAGCTTTATGTAGATTTCATTGAACAGCTCTTTTTCAAGCTGTTTTTCCGATTTTGCTTTGTTTTTCAAATGGATTTCTCCTTTCGGCATACAATTTTTTCTTTTTTCTTGCCGCGATATATCTGATTTACAACATAATGTTGATTATGTTGTAAACAGACGGGCACAACAAAAAAGCACAGAGCCGAAAAGCTCTGTGCCGGATAAAAAATCAGTATAGGGCGGCAAACGTCGTCACCAAAAAGATGATCGTTTTGAGCCGCCTTGGTTTTGTTCGCCCATAACTAAAAAAAGCACATCAAAAGATGTGTTAAATCAAGGAGGATTTTGCGTGAAGATAAGTCTGAACTGCAATTAAGCAGTAATTATCTGCAATTCAACGGAAATTCCCCCACGAGAAAATATTTTGTGATATCTTTATGCTCAGATTAACATGTACAGGAGAAAATACAAGTTGATTTCAGAGCTAAAACTACAACATAATCAACATTATGTTGTAAACCGCTATGTTCCCATTAACCCAAGCCCAGCCAGCTCGCTCCGGTATTCGTTGCCGCTGGTCTGTATGTAAATGCGGGTGGTCTGGATATTGCTGTGGCCGAGAACATCGGCAAGACGGGCAATGTCCTTTTTAAATTGGTAATAGGTTCTTGCGAACAGATGCCGTAGATTGTGAGGAAACACCTTTTCCTTATCCACATCCGCTCTGCGGCTTAACTCCCGCATTTCACGCCAAAGGTTACTGCGGTCAAGAGATTTGCCGTTTCGTGTGACGAATACTGATCCGGTCCGGGCGCCGGTTTTTCTGATATAGCCAAGCAGCAGCTCTCTGAGCTGGTCATGGATAAAGATTTCACGGATTTTGCCTTTGCAGTTCACCGTTACTTTCCCGGCTTGTACGGCTTCTACCGTGATATATGCCAGTTCACTGATACGGATACCAGTGTTGCATAGCGTCTGCATGACGATGCACAGTCTTTCCTTGCCTTCTTTTTTCGCAAGCGCAATCATTTTTTCGTAGGCTTCCTGACTTAACTGTTTATCCTCGCTGGCAAATAAACGCCGTTGTGTTTTGAGCGGTTTGACCTTGCAATCGCCAAACCCCAAAAAATCAAGAAATGTGTTAAGCGCCGCTAACATGGAATTGATGCTGGATATTGCAAACAGTCCGGTCAGTCTCTCCTTGTAAGCAAGGGTGAGTTCTTTGGAAACAGCTTGTCCATATGCAAAAGATAAAAATGTGTTTGCGTCACGAATGTATTTTTCTACGGTATTCCGGCTTTTTTCTTCCTTTATTAAAAACTGTCCAAACAAAGAAAGTGTTTCTGCGTTTAGTTCCATTTTCCGTCCTCCTAAAATTCATCTATCCCATCATTGTACGAAATTATCAATGAATTATCAAGGAAGAGTGACGTTTCAGCGAGGTCGGTTACGGCTGATCAACTGTCCCTTTTGAACTCCCGGCTCATACATACCCCGGTTTCCGTTAAGTGCTCTGCGTGTACGGCGCGATACGGTTCGCAGAAGAATGCCGGTGGGGATAATCGACGCTGCCGCCGTGAAAGCCAGAAGATTCATGTAGGTAATGTCCGCGATAAACAGCTTTAGAATCATAGGAAATCCGACGATGAAAATGGCAAGGAATGCGGCACATAGGGAATATCGGATTTTCAGATTCCTTGCTTTAATCTGTTTACAGCGTTTGCGTAAATCCCATAGGATTACATAAAGGTCGGAAAACAGAAAGATTGTGAATAAGAATATAAGTCCGGTATTTGCCGGAGCCATCACCGCGTCGGCGGTATTCAGTTCCAACGTTACAAGCTGCGGAATATCCTCGCTTATCAGATGCTCAGGGTTATTTTCACAAACTTTGTGACGGTGGCCGCGGGCAAACAATGTCGGTTCGTCGTCGGTAATCCATTCACCGTAGCTGTGTCCGGTTGCGGTCATGGTATCTGTATAGTGGTCTCCGCAAATGGTACAGGCGAAAGTTATATACCCATTCTGTTCGCAATCCGCTTTCACTTCCGATTGCACCTTATATTGATGCTCATGCTCGGAAACCTTTGGAACCGCTTCGGTGTAGCTGTCTCCGCAATGCTCGCAGATAAAGGTTCGGACACCCTCTTTATCATATGCCGGCAGCATGGTTATTTCGTCCTTATAGCTGTGACCGGTTGCCTGACCGAAAGGCTCGGTATAACTATGACCGCATTGTTTACATGTATAGGTTTTTACTCCGGCGTTGGTACAGGTAGGGTCTTTATTCGCAGTTTTGTAATCATGACCGAGTGCCGGAATGGACTGCGTTTCCCTATGCGGAATAGCTGTGGCTGTGCAGGTTCGGTGCCGTTCGCCCGGCGCGGTGCAGGTCGGCGGTTTATCGGTAATCCATTCGCCCCAGTGGTGATCGGTAGCCGGAAGTATCTGCGTATACCGGTATCCGCAAAGGTCACAAGTCGAAATCTTTTCGCCGTCAGTTGTTGCGGTTGGGTCTCGAACGGTTACGCTGTATTTATGCCGTCCCACCGCGCAATCGTAATCGTCTGCCGCGAATGCCGGAGGTGATAATGAAGTCATTAGCGCCAGAATCAACATTATGAGAAAACTGATGCTTATAGCTTTACCTTTCAATATCCCATCACCGCCTTCCTGAGCCGGCTTTGAGTGTTTCCTTTAATTCAGCGTATTTATGGCGGCTCAAGGGGATTTTTTTACCGTCCCGCAGGGTAACTTCGGTGTAGGTGATGCTGTCAATAAAGGCCAGCGCCACAAGAAAGGATCTGTAATTTCGGAAGAATCCGTATTCCGACAGGTCGTTTTCGATTTCACTCATGTTTTCCTGCGGAAAATCAAAGCTGTTGTCCTTGTCGTAATATACCGTTACGATTCCTTTGCGCGTTTCATAATACCGTATACTGCTGAGTGGGATATTACGGGTTTCGCCGCCGCCGCAGTAAGAAACATATTTTTGTTTCTTTTCACTTTGAGATTGAATCGCCCGTATGAATATCTTTTCAAAATCCGCTTCGGTAGTTTCGCCTTTGACCACATAATGCAATGCTTTCACATCAAAAGCTTCCCGAAAATGGTTTTTAGAAACTGTCAGGAACACGATATCATTCACATAGCCGTTTTCCCGCAGACGGTGAGCCGCCTCGTCACCGGTAAGACCGGGCATATTGATGTCCATAAAAATGAGATCAGCGGTGAAACGGGAATCCTGAGATTCAAACAGCAGTGATGTAGCTGAATCATATGTAAACAGCTCCAATTGCACTTCGTGCTTGGCAGACAGCTTTTCAAGCATTCCGGAATACCGCTCCCTCTCTTGCGGTTTATCGTCGCAAATAATGACTTTCATATATATGACCATTCCTTTCGTCAATGAAGAATTGTCTTCATTCTTTTTCTTCCCGCTCCGGGTTGATATGTTGATTGTCAGGTACAGCCTCGGCGATATCTCCAATATCACAGTTCAACGCTTCACATAAGCGCAGCAGCACCGATACCGCCACCGGTTCGTCTTTTTGCAGTTTTCCGGCAACCGGAGCAGAAATGCCGGCCATATGCGCCAAATCAATCCGTGATATATTTCTGTCCACCATGAGATGCCGCAGTTTTTTGTAGCTTATTTTCATGCTTTTTCACTCTTTCCCCGCACAATGCGACAATTTTATCCTTATAAAGTCTATCACATTTACGAAAAAGAATCAAACGGTAAATCATTCCTTTGTTAATAAATTCGATTAAAAGTTTAGAGAATGAAACAAACATTGCGATTATTAAGCTATTCTATGCGCGAGGATGCTATGGTTTCCTGCACGGCTGCAAGTAAATCGGGGTCAATAATACTTGTAGCTGTTGGTACTTCAATGCTTTCAAATGTTTCCGATTCATCCGGCAAAACAAATGGCTCATTCGGCAAAGCAGTAGTTTTATCTGACGATTCTTTTTTTAAACATTCTCGAACGATTGACAATACCATACTTTTTAAAGCGGCAGGGTTGATTCCGGCAGTATTCGTTTCTGATTCTCCAGTGTAATGCAATATTGCCTCAGCAATAAAATTTGCCTTGCGACGTCCCTGACTTTCCAGAAGTTCAATCACTTGCAAGTGTCGGGGATCGTCGGAATTGAATTGAATACAAAACCGCCCGCAATATTTCTTTTCGCTCAATGCCATCACCGCCTATGTAACTGGTACATCAGCTCATAACCTTTAACATTCGCGTTGATGTCTTCTATAAAGATATGCGGCCCTATTTTCCCGCAGGTATCAATATATTTTCTAAGAAGAATCGATCCGCCTCCGATGAATATAGTTTTGCCAATCCTTAAATCAATCCCGCGTTCACGGAGAATGCCTACTAAATTTTCTACAAACGCAGCGGTCATGTTATATACGATCGTTTTGATTTGAAATGGAAAGTCATTGTCATGGTTTAGAATGATAGCGTCAATATCCGTTTCCGAAAGCGTTATGTCCAAATCGGAATTGACTTTTTTGAAAATATCGTTGTATAAAATAATAACGCCATGCTCCAGCGAATCGCAGACGGAAAAATCCGCTTTACCTTTTTGCATCTGCACATAGTCCGCAGTGTATCCGCCCAAATCAATTACCGTACAGCGCGAATACTGTTTGATTTGTCCAAACACAGTCATAGCGGCGGCTACCGCTTGCGGAAAACACATTGAATTTTCAATTTGTATGGAATACGTTTTATTATTATAGATAAAGCGTATTAACCCGCGGTTTTTGAAAAACGTTTCAAATGCTTTGTACTGTGCGCCAAAATGAGCAGGTGGAAGCCCGCAGCAGAGCGTAAGCCGAATTAGTCCGGCAGCAGGATTCATCCCCGCCGCTTCAATTTCCTTTGCAATGGCAAACAGTGTGAGGATAAAAAAGCGTTCATCCTCGTGTTTACGCCGTGTGTAAGGGATACGCTTTTCGGATAAGGTGTAGTATTTGTTGTTATATCGTAAGATATCATCTCCAAACGGCGGCTTTGTATCGCTCTCCGTAAGTCCGCTGGTGAAAACAAAATGAGAACTCTTCATTTGCCGGTTCCCGTGGTCGATTGATAGTAACATAGTGAAAATCTCCTTTGATTCTCTTATACGCTTTCAATACGTTATATTTCAACAACAATACGCATTATTTTTTAAAACAAAAGAAAAACCCGCTATTCCTAAAAGAAACAACGGGTAAAAAAGAGAGGGGGAAAGCTTTACGCTCTCTCCCTCTGTACTAAACTGGCGGCATATTTTGATTACCGCATCATTCTATTATTTCCTCCGGCTCTTCATCCCAAGTTATATCGGAATCGGCCTCAAAGGTAGGCTTGTCATGGAAGCTACTGCTTTCAACACCAATGGAAGGCTGAAATTGATGAGGATATGAGGTGATTCTAACTTCATTTTCGGCTCTTTCCAGAGCTTCATCAGAATCGTCTGTATTGATAATGTATTCCACTTCAACCTCAAATTTGCCTTTTACTTTGCATTTCATATTTTTCTGCCTTTCTGTTTTGAATTTGTTTTGTTATGCTGCTCTCCATTCGGGGATTACATTTACGGACTCATGCCAGTTTTCATCTTGAAGAATACTCAGGCAACGCAACAGCATAGTTTTATCAAACCAACCAAAGTGACATTCCCGGTGAGGAATGCCAAGAACCTCAGCCAACCATACATATGCCTGTTCACGGCTGATAGGGCCTTTATTCTTCCAAAGAGGGTCAAACATTGCATGACATTGGATTTTCAAATCACGTAATTCCTGATTTGCAAGCCGCCCCATCGGGATTGTCGTTCCGCCATGCACACCAACATAAGAGTCGCACCCAGTGCATTTATAACATTTCCCGCTACCGCGTTTCTTACCGTAAATCACCTCGTTGCCGATAAGGGTTACAGATGAGCCACAATAATCACAATCGGTGGGGATAGGATAAAACTGAATACGTTCACTCATGCTGCCGCCTCCTCAACAAGTTTAATGTTTATATATTCGCTGCTGTGAAAAAAACCGTCTCCGTTTTCGATCTTTTTTATAACCTCTTTAACGGGAGGTTCTTTATCTCCTCGAATGGTAATACTTCCTTTGCTCTGTTCGATGAAGTGATAGGTAAACTCTTTCATATAAAAATTCCTTTCAATTTTTTTAAGCAGCCTTTAAGGTGCTTTCTGCGTGAAGCATTTTTCTTTCAAAAAGCGCAAGATATTTTTTCACCTCCGGAGTAGTAGAGCCGTTGCTTTGGCCGCGGGTCTGATGAATTCTGCCGTCACGAAGCTCCATTGTGTAAAACGGCTTACCGGGTTCTTCTGTTCTCCGTAAAAACAAGATAACAGATTCACCGTCTGCCACATTTGAGACATAAGTTCCGACACAATGACGCAGAGCGTGACCTTCAGAAACAATTTCCTGTGCCGTTTTTGGTGGTATGATTGTAAACCCGTTTTTGGTAAAACTATACCGCTTCAGCAAAGAATCATAAGCGCCCCCAATCATTCGGTCATTGATTTCAGATTCATGCTCCTCATATAAATCGGAGGCCAAATCATGGGCTTTTTTAAGGTCATGCGGAAACAGAACAAAATCATTCTTTAAATCATATTCCAGCTTTACCGCTAAACGCAAATAATCCTTATATTCAGATAAAACTCGATTTGCGTTCTCATACCGAAGCTGTCCAAATGGCACCTTTTCGTCTTTTACCTTTTCGTACTGTCGGTCGATGTACCGCATCAATTTCATGGGTGTTGTAAAATCAAGTGCCAACAAAACATCTTTTTGAAAAGGTTTGCCGATATTCTGGCACCACCGCAGAAACACCGGATCAAACCGGATATTGCATTTGCGTAATTTCTGCAATAATGCAAGCTGATAAATGTTTGCATTTACCTCCTGTAAAAAAGGAATATCTTGCGGCGAAACGTCTAATATCTCACGGATGTTTTTTCCTTTAAGATTAAGGACATCTTCATCAGGATAGTTATAAATCACATAAGCAGCCATACGGCTTAATCCCAATTTTATCAGATATTCAATCATTGGATACCGCAAATAGCTGTGAAAATACGGCAGAGTTTCAAGTGGGTTACGCTCTTTCAAGTAGAACTGCTTCATCTGACTATATTCCCAAGCGGTTTCTGCAAGCACATCATCCAGATTCCGGTGATACAGATACCCGCAAAGATCAGGTTCAAAGTTTACAGCCCATTTGTTAAGAATTGGCCTGAACCCCTTTTTCCAACGAGTCAGAATACCACGTCCATAAGCGTAGTAGTGAGGGAGGATATTCATTTTTTCATCACCTTGATAGCAAACAAAAAATCTCGCGTTTTCCCACACTGACACTCTCGGCTCTCGAAAGCTTGACCTATAGGACTTGTTTGTTTTGAATATTCGCACCAGTAATTCTTTATTATTGATTTTTTGAACAATCTGAACTGTCGCACGATCATACAGAGAACCAATCCGTCCGGATGCTTTGAAAGTAATACTCCTTTTGCATCGCGGACACACACCGGAAAGACCGTGACGTGCTTTTGCGACAGTTACATCATGCCGGCAGGCAGTACAATAGCCCTTCATCGGCTTCTTGATTTTATGATAGGTATAAATGATATAGGCCGGCAATACCTCCCGGTGAATGAAACCCTTAAAATCTCTCGGAACCGCAGGAACACATTTCATGCGTTCAATGATTTTACGTTCTCGTGCCAATGTCCGCTGCCTTGTCCGTTCGTCTAAAATAGCTTGTTGTTTTCTTGACAGTGCATTAAAACCAGTTTTATCCGAAACCGCACAAAACCGAGTGACTCGTGTTTCATCCGTTGGAGAATAAAACGCACAAATTCTGTTAAAGTAGTCAGGATAATTACCCATACGGTCAAAGCTGGATATTCGCCATTTACCTTTACCGTCTTCCGTCTGATCCCATGTAATATAATCGTTTTTTGTCTGAAACATTGTATACATGAGAACATATTGGCCTTGTACCGCTTGCAATTTGTCATAGAAATATAACAATAGTGTCCGCTGTCCGGCAATGTTTTTTACCGCTGTGCGAATGATATAAGTTAGATTTTCCATGCAGAGCAGCCCGCTGCCGGAACTGATTAACAGCCCCGGATCAGCATATTTACGGCATTCTTTTTTGTTAATTCCCATTTATGCCACCTTATCCCAGAGCGACACTTGTTTTTCCTCTTGAACAGGAGTCTCTGGTTTCTTTTTTGGCTCGGATTTAGCCGGTTCTTTTTTCTTGCTTTTGGATTTTGCTGATGAACCGCCATAATAAGGTTTTGGCACAAATTTTTCTTCTTGAGATTCATCTTCTTTTGCGTTTGGATCAGAAAAATAATCCTCGGCCCATTTATAGCACAAATCATCGGGAACATCGCCGCCGAAACTACCGCCAACCGCTTTTTCATCATTATCTTTCATTTCCTGCTCCAAAAATTCCCTTGCCATGCGGTTGATGTATTTGAAACAGTTAATCATACTCTTGCGAGGATGACCGACCATTCTGGCAAATGCGGCGTTATTCATGCATTTTTCTTTAATGCAATCGGTAACACAAATTTTCATGTTACGTCTGGTTAGCCGTTCAGTATCGGCATCAACCTTTTGCGAAGACTGCGCTCCGGCTTCAGCATCAGTCATAGCCTCCCACGCGGCCAAAGCTTTTGCGTCCGCTTCCTTTTTGACTTTTTGTTTAGCATCAAATTCAGCTTTGCGTTTAGCCTCAGCCTCTTCATGTTTCCGCTTTTTCTCTGCCTCGGACACATCATCCGGTTTATTAGCTGTTGTATCGGGTTTATCGGCAGAGGGAACGGATGGATCAGCAGGCACATCTGAAATGGTTTTTTCAGGCACAACCTCTGATTCCGGTTCCTTTGTCACCGAAGCACTGGCTATTTCGAGAGTTTCATCGTTTTCTCCGGGCGCTGTTTCATAATTTCGCGCAAATTCATCGACGATTTCCGGCTCATGATAATTGTCCGGTTCCGTATAAGCGGATGCAACAGACGTTTTTACCGGAGCAACCGTTGTCGGTGCTGTAACAACCGGAGGTTTTACAGGCGGAACAATAGGCTGCGGTTTCTGAACCGGCGCGGCGGGTCTTTGTGCTGCTTGCGGTCTGGCAAACGGGAAAAAGGGCATTGTAGGTTGTTGATTACTCATGATAAATAAATCCTTTCATAATAAAAAATTGAGCCCGGCGCGGGATACATTATCCACGCGCCGGGTCTTTGTAGTTTTGTTGCGATTTTTACCAACTCAACAATTAGTCGAGTTTATCATCGGTAAGGCAAGAGCCGGTGAAAATTTCACCGATACAAACCCTTCCGAATCACGGTAATAATACCGCCGCTGTTCATTGTCGCTCAGTTCGATCACGTCCGAGGGCGAAATACTCCGGCCGTGATAATCTTTTGGGAAATCATCATTAAAAAGCTTAAAAATCCGCTCCAAAGCAGAATTTTCCGAAAGTGAAGCCGGACAGCACATCGTACCGTCATATATCAGACGGTATTCCGAAGCCGGTGGCTGTTCATAACCTGCCTTGTGTAAAGCTTTGATTCCCTCAAATGCAAACGCTTTCGGTTCGATTTTATCACCAAAATCCAGTTGATAAATCCGAAATTGCCATTGCTTACGTTGAGCTAAAAGTATCGCTTCCAGATTTTCGCCTTGCAGATTCGCCTTATACTCCGGTTCGGTCAAGCCGAGATATTCACAGAGCGTTTGATTCTTTTCCTGCGAGTTCTGCCATTTGTCTATGTAATCCTCTATGTCATAAAAGGGACACAGAGCATACAAGAATTTTTCCTTGAAGGTCAATTTGTTCACCTCCTTTGATTTTTCTTTCTTTTTCCGTAGCGCAAGCTGCCAGTCATCAATCCCTTTGTGATTGGGATTCCATGTCAGCGGTTTGCATTCCAGTTTGTGTTTAGCAGCCAGTGCAAAGATTTTAGATTCACCGTTTACAATGTGAATATTACGGTATTTGTCCATATCCTCGGCTACAACGATTAGTTTTGTGCCGTTTTCCGCTAATAACGCAAACAACGGATCTAAGCCAAACACATTATTACCGCCTGCCGTTGCCAAAAAAGTACGGTTCATCAGGCAGTGTGCAATATCGGCTTTGAGAAATCCCTCTGTTACATACACGGTTTTAGCGAATGGATCGCCCACAAAATGAACCGGTGTACCGGACGTGACCCCCATACGTTTACTATTGGAAGAAAGCCAAATGTACTTTGCGCCTTTATCTTCCGGATCGGCATCTTTTTCTTTGATTGGCTTATCTAACCTGATTTGTGCACCGCGAATCATAGCATCAATGCCACGCACCGGAATGATGATTCCCGCCGTCCAACTGCTGAAATTTACCGTCCATTGGCCGCTGTTATCCACATAAAAGCCGGGGACACCCTGAACGGTACATCCTTGTTGAATTATTTTTGTGGTTAACCCTTTGCATTGCCACGCTTTCGGTGTGCTTTTATAGCCAAGCTTGTCAATCTGTTCATCGGTCAATCCTCGGTCACGAAGATTTTTCCGGTGAAGCTCTGACAGCGTAAGCAAATTAAGCATAGCCGAAAATGTTGCGTGAACAACGGGAATATCAACCATTTGCGATTGCGGTATAGATGGGGGTATTTCTTTACGCTTATAATCCGCTGATTGAGTAACTGCCGGATTTCGGTGCCCGGTATTCAGAGCCGAACATATTTCACGGTAGGCATCCGAATTGGAAATGTCGCTGTGTGTACGTGAATACAATTTCAGCATTCCGCCCGTTTCATCGCAGTAATAGCAATGAAATGAATCCTTTTCCGTATCCAGCTTCATTTTCCCTTTCTTTTTTGGATTGCAGCCCGGAAGAGGACAATCCACATATATGCGGTTAGTCATTCGCCGCCGAACGGTTAAGTTCAGAACAGACGCTATATCCAAAATAGTAAAAGGGAAATCATACTTGCCGTTTGCCATCGGCGGCGCTCCTTTCTTTATGGATTGCCACTAATGGGAATCATGCGGCTTTTTCTTCTGCGGGTTCGCCTAACAAAAGCCTCGCCCCGGCACGCAAAATATTGTTATCTCCGTTATAGCCATTTACATACCATTGTAAGCTGACAGGACGATTTTCCAACACCTCTGTCAATGTTAAACCCTTGCAGGTTCCTATATCCACAATAACCGCTCCGGCCTCTTCCGGTGTCATATCTGCAAGAATTTTATCCACAGACATATCCGGGGTAAAACGGGACGGAACTGCTTCGGTCGGTTCAACAGGAACATCGGACGAAACAAAAATCGTATCTACTTCCTTCGCTTCTGCCTTTTCATCTGCGGGAGCGATTGTTTCTTCAACAACAATCGGCGTTTCTGCTTTTTCAATAGCCGGAGCTGTTACAGTTTCATCGGGTATTGTAGCTGGTATTGTAGCGGCTGCCATAACATCTGCCGGTAAATCTTCTGCTTGCACCAATGCAGCGTAAGGATTCTGGCGAACATCATTGAACTGACAGCCGAATCCCGCGGCGGACAACGCCTCATTTTCGGCAATGTACTGCGCCGACTGTATATACAGTGAGCCGTAGATTTCTTTTTCGCATGTTGCTATATATCCCGATGCCGGTTTTGTATCTTCTTTATCAAAGAAAACGCGACATTCAATAATAGCGATGCTGTCGGTGATTTGTAACGCGACCGGAAACATCCTTCCATTAGGATATTCCAACCGAAACCAATGTTTTTTCATTCCCAGCTCAATATCGCAGGTGACTTCACCGGTTGCTTTGTTAAGAATCTTCTTCAAATATTTCTTAGGTTCAAATTTTGCACTCATTTCAAGCACACTCCGTTTCTAAATTTTTTGTTACGATGTTTTGATCCATCGTTCTTTTTGGGACTACGCCCCAAGCTTCATTGGGATAAAACTCACGAAGATGCGCTTTTGCAGATTCTACATTTTTTGCATTGATAAAGCGTATCTCTGCGACAGTGAGAGCATTCCCATTTTGATTCTGGTGAAAATCCGAAAGATTTATTGCCAGATAGGTTTGGTCTTTACTCATTTTTTCATCCTTTCAGCAGAGGTTACCGTCAATCCAACGCATGGTTTGACGCGATAACCAATCGCTTGCCAACATTTGTTCATCACTGCCACCCGAACGGTTAGAATTGGTCAAATCAGCGACAAAAGATTTCCAGCGGTTTGCAAACTGCGAAGATTTGCCATTACTTTAAAACTCATTTATAATTACTCCTTTTTCTATAAACAACAAACGCCGGTGCAAATCTCTGCACCCGCGCACCATTGTTTTATAATTTTTTAGGCGGCTTCCGATTTTTGCGTTAAGGCTATGGCATATTGCCTTATCCTATGTGCAAGCATCGTATTTCGTTTGCCGTCTTTGTTCTTGTGGATGGTCGTGATAAGCGTGCCAAGCTGCCCCACCAGAATAACCCGGTGTTTAGCGCGGGTAATGGCAGTATACAGTAGGTTCCGGTATAACAAAATCGTATGCGCTGACAAAACGGGAACAATTACCGTGTTGTACTCCGAACCCATCGCCTTATGCACCGTCATGGCAAAAGCCAGTTCAATGGTGTTCAGGCCGGTATGGTCGTACTCTACAATGCGGTTATCCCCAAAGTCAATCATTACTATTCCGTTATAAATCTTTCGGACAAATCCTACGTCGCCATTGGACACTTCACCTTTGTTTTTGGTTTGCATGACCTTATCACCCAATCGAAAAATTCGACTGCCAACGGTAAGCTCAGGGGTGTTCGGGGAAGAAGGATTGAACCGTTCCCGAATCGCCGCGTTGAGTTTATCCGCCGAAGCATCACCGCTTTCATTCATGGGAGACAAAATCTGAACATCTTCAATACCGTCACGCGCAATTTCTTCCAGATAGATTTCCTGAATCCGCGCCGCCGCCTGTTCGGTGGTCTGACACTTATCCAGAATAAAATCATTTCCATAGACTAATCCGGTGCGTCCCTGATTGATAAATCGTGCGTTGTAGGCAATCAGACTGTCTTTGGATTGACGGAAGATTTCGTCAAGTACGGTTACGGGAATCATCCCACAATCAATGAGTTCTTTAAAGACATTGCCGGCGCCCACGCTGGGAAGCTGATCGGCGTCACCGACAAGCAATACCTTTGTGCCTTTTTGTAAACGGGAAAACAATTCCGCTCCAAGCCACATGTCAACCATCGAAAATTCATCAATTATTAGCAAATCGGCATCAAGCGGATCATCACTGTTCATAAAGCTGTTTTCCTCACCGCCCAAAAGCCCTAAAGCTTTGTGCAAAGTCTTTGCATCTGAAAAGCCGGTGCTTTCAGCCATTCTCCGACTGGCGCGGCCTGTAGGTGCGGCAAGTGAGATTTTTCCGTTTGGCATGAGCTTTTTGAATACCTCAATTACCGTTTTCAAAACAGTAGTTTTACCGGTTCCGGGCGAACCCGTAATAATGGATAAATTGCTTTTAAAAGCAACCATAACCCCGGCTTCCTGTTTCGCTGACAACGAAATTCCCAGAGCTTGCTTGACCTCCGCTAATTCGTGTGAAATGTCCCGTACTTTAACCGAACGAGCCAGAAGGCGGACGATGTGTTGTGCAGCAGCGTCTTCATCTGAGAAACTACGGCGTAGATACACCGCTTCACCGGACGCAACCAATTTACCTTCCAGAATGGTATTGTAGAGCGCATCCTTAACTTCCTGCAACTGCACCTTCATAGGATCAGGCAGCTTATCGTTCAGAAGTTTCAATGCTCTTTTACACAAACGCTCCTGCTCAAGATACAAGTGTCCGTCTTTGACGCGGCTCTGATCCAGCGTGTAAAACAATGCGCCGCGTATTCGCATGGGGTCATTAGGACGGCAACCGGTTTTTCTTGCAATGTCGTCAACCTTAATGAATCCGAAACCGGAAATACGGCAGAGTTCAAACGGGCGATTGCGTATAACCGCAATACTTTCCGCACCAAACTCCTTGTGTATTTTTGCCGCCGCGTTCGGGGTAATATCAGCCGGACCCAACAACGCCATTAAATCGCTGAGAATACGGCTTGACGCATAAGATTCCTTGATTTCCGACAGTTTGCTGTCAGTAATACCGGGAATCTCCAGATACCGCTCCGGTTGACTTTCAAGAATATCCAGTGCAGAAATTCCAAACCGTTCCACGACCAGATTAGCGGTAGCAGGTCCAATGCCTTTTACCAAACCGGAGCCAAGATAACCCTTAATACCGTCTATTGTCGGCGGTACATTTTCACGAAAATATGCCACCTTCAACTGCAACCCGTGTTTGGAATTTTCCCATTCGCCCTCTAACACCAATTCTACCTTATCAGACTGCGGCAATCCGTAGCCGACAGCAGTAAAATGGTTCAGACCGTCCCGGTAAGTGTATTTGCTTCGAGCCTTTTCGGGAATATCCGGATTTGCAGTTTTGACGCCGATAATACAAAAACGGTTATCGGGATTGTGATAGATTGTTCGCTCATAAATTGCTTTGATCTGCATTATGCTGCCTTCCTTTCTTCCGAAGCTCCGGCAGATTCGTTATCCGCCGCAACCGATTTAATGCTGAAACGTCGGTTTTCGGAAATCGTAACAAATTTCTCATAAATATCCGGGTATTGCATTTTCAGCTTTAGCAGATTGTCTTTGTTAATGTCGGTGCGCGGAGCAGGTTTATAGCTGACCTCATAAGCGGTTTCGCCATTAAAATAGGAAGCCATACAGCTTTTACCCATTTTGTCGGCGATACGCCCCTTAATCAGTTTCATTTGATTTTCAATCGCCTTTGAGCCGCGATCCCATTTGCTTTTTTCCGCCTGTAACGCCAAATACTGTTCTATATCTGTTGCATAGCCATCATCCAAAAGGATTCCGGGGGCAGTAGGAACAGCTAAACCGTGGTGACGTTTGACGCTTTCCAGTACCAAATTACCGGTTTCGGTATAAGGCGGCGGGGCTTTTTGTAGTACGCTATTATTCCAAAAGTTTTGTTCGTGGAAAATCAGTTCGGCTTCATAATCCATATCCCTCTCAATGCGCCGGATAATCACATCATCAATACTGTTTCCGTAAAGACAGCAGTAATATGTCCGGTTCATATCCACGACGGGCATGTAGTGTCCGCCCTGACTTTCATAGTACAAGGGTACGGTTTCTCTGCTGTCATACCACCAATTATCTTTAGCAAAATAGTTAGTGGTTTTGATTTCCACAACAGCGGGACCGTCTTGATCTTCTGTAAAATAATCGGGGGTAGCAAGCATAAAATTGTGAACTGGATGCCGGTACATCTTTTTTGCGGAGTAAATAGGCAATCCGGTTTTTTGTTGAAATATACGTGCGACCAGATCCTCTAAAAGATGTCCAATTTCAAGCTGTACCCAATTACTTTCATCCGGTTCTGCCGGCGCTATTCCCAGCTTTTCGTAATACAAATCCCGCATTGTCTTGAATGGCGAGATTCCTAATACGGCTGCTGCATCGCTGCCGCCGATGCCTTGTCTGCGTAATTCGAGCCACTGCTGTTCGCTGATCGCGGACGTATCTGCTACGACCAACGGTTCGAGGCGTTTTAATGCTTGCATTTGAAAATACTCCTTTCTTTCGATTTTTGAAACGGATACCGGTTCGTTTCTTTACTTTGGATTTCATGTGGATTCACCTCTTTTCCTGTTTGATATATTCCAAAACCTTTCGGTTTTTAGACAAAACAAAAAAAGCGGGAATGAACCACACCGTAAATCCGGCTGTTGTTCGCATAAAAAATACGAACCGTGGTCATTCCCGCTTTAAAAGCAATATTTACTTTTCAAAAATAAAAAGCACCGACATCACCGGCCCAAAGGGGCATAGTGATAGCATCGGCACTCACATACAAACTTAACAACGTGTGCAACTCAAACCCGAAAGTTTAATCTTTCCCATAAGGGAATACGCACAAAAATCAATTACATGAACAGTATAACACTATATCTTGTGGTTGTCAAGAAAAAACGATATATATTGTCTATATATCGTATCACAAAAGGCATAATAAAACCGCCGCTCACAAGGAAACGACGGTTCATTTCTTTGCCGATTTTTGTTTGTGTTTAATAATAAGCAGATCAGCATACTCTTTCAAGTCAGCTTTTGCAGATTCCGGAAAACCTTCAGGTAATGCGAAATGGTTAGACTTATCCAGTTTCAATTTTTCATCGGTCAATCCAAGTAAATAATCCAGACTTATGTTTAATTTTTCGGCAATGACTACCTTTTTCTGATCATCCGGCTCGTAAAGGTCTCTTTCATATGCCGAAACAGATTTATAATTCACACCCAATAAATCTGCCATTTCCTGCTGCGTTAATCCCGCCGCTTTTCTTGCCTTAGCAAGTCTTTCACCAATCATGTTATATCTCCTTCTTTTGATAATACTATTATAAAGCATTCTGATTTCCCCATATACAAGCGTTAGCTATCCAATTTCAGCGAAAACGCTTGAAACGGATAGCTAAACGGTATATAATGGAATGCATAGAATGGTAAATATGATGATAACATCAAAAACACCATGTATAAAGAGGGGCGATTTTATGTTGAAATGCGCGTTTACAGGTCCGCGACCACAATCGCTGCCGTTTCGTTGCCACGAAGACGATCCGGCCTATGATGATTTAACGCAGCGGATGATTAAGGAAGTAGTGGAACTATGCGAGCAGGGAGTGAATGAATATTATTGTGGTATGGCTCTCGGAGCAGATTTGCTTTGTTGTGAAATTGCTTTGTCCATGAAAGAAAGCTATCCAAATGTTACGGTGAACGCTGTCGTTCCATTCAGAGGACAAGCTGATAAATGGAGCTGTGAAGAGCAGGCATGGTATAAAAAGCTATTGAAACAATGTGATACCGCTGTTTGCCTGCAGGAAGAATATACAGAGGATTGTCTATTAAAGCGTAACCGATATCTGGTCGATCAAAGTGATTTGCTTGTAGCAATCTGTGACCCGGAAAAAATTCCGCTTCGTTCGGGAACCGGAGCAACAGTACGTTATGCTCAGTCAAAAGGAAAACAAATTATTTTCATTTCACCGGTTATCTCTTGAAAATCACATAAAAAAACAAGGCGCAGAAATATCCGAAGATACTCTGCGCCTTGTTTGCTTTTAATACTTGTACTGTAAAACTGCGCCAATATAATAACGAGAATTACAGTCGGCACTGCGAATGAATTCATCAAATGGGATGATTTCACGGCAATCAAGCGCCACATATGCACCGAATTTATCACAAAAACTTTTATTTAACTGATACATCAAATCCGCAATTATTTTACCGTTTGCAAAATCGCTAAGGTTTCCACCTTCAATTTTTTGCAACGTGTTGCAAAATTTCTGAAATGCATCTTTAAAATAGTTTTCTTTGCCGTTCGGTAAAATTGTAAATGAACGGTCATCAGAGGAAACTGCTATTTTCTTTTGTTCAAACAGCTCCAGCAGCATACGGCGTTCATCATCCGGATCATTGACTTTAACTACCTTTTCGGCGATTTCATTCGTAAACCAATGCTCAATAAAACTCATTTCGTCAATATAATCACCGAGCCTTATTAGTGAATTTGAAATTTGATAGATATTAAAATACATGATTTTGACTCCTTTCTAAAACCCCGCTTTATAGCGGTTATAATTGTTTTACTATAAAACAGTTCTTATTTGATTGCAGGCAATTTATCAAAATACCTGCAATCTTTCAAAACATGATTTTCAAGATATGTTTCCATATCAAGTGAAATTCCCAATTTGGTAGCGAGATGTAACATAGAATAAATGTGCTTTGCCATGCTGTTTAAACAGTGACAGCAAAACCTTTCATCATCACGATCTCTGTCGGACATCTCGAAAGCAAAAAATTGAGATTCTTCTGCATTTTCCCGCAGCATAGAGATCCATTTCTGTATCTCCTGCCAATCTTTTTTCTGGTTTACTTTAGTTTCCTCCGTTATTATTATTTTGAATTGCGTGAAGTTTTACATCAGGATGCTTTTGAACAAACCAATCCACATATATTTTCAGACAATCAGGAATGGGGATCAGCTCAATATCAGTACACCCTTCATCAAATTTTCCAATCAGATATCTACGGTATTCAAGTGGCGAATAAACATACGCCACTTCTTTTTTTGTATAGCCGGAAGTATGTAAATATCTGATCATGTCCGGGAGATTGTCAAAATGATAATCAGCCTTTCTTTTAAGGTGTGATTCTGACGAGGTTAAAAGTTCCCGGACAACATCATTTCTTGTCCTGAACACTTCATCATCGACAATTAAATAGGGTACTCTGCCGGGAAGCGTCATATCGTCTGTAATATACAGTTCCCGAACCCTTACCAGTATCTCCAAATACTTATCAAGAGGAATATCCCTTTTTGGCAGTCGGCACACGGAAATTTTTTCAGCCTCACATGCTTTCCTGAAAGAATCGTATGTTTGGCCGTAAACGGTAATTGGCTTTCCCGCGGTTTCCTTAGTTAAAGGCTTTGTAAGCGCATCTATTAACGTCCATCCGTTATGAATCCGGTTTATTGCAATCAAATAATTTTGACCGTATTCTACCGCCGCGGCATTGATCGAAGGATAGTGTACGCCTTGAATATCAACACCCAAGCTCATAGCGTGTTGTATGGCTAACGCTAAATCATCTGTTTGTTCTCTTGTCATGTAGTCATAGACAACGCCAGAGGAAACTCCGAAAAGCTGACATACAACTGCAATGCTCTGATAGGTTTTACCCCACAGAGAAACAGCAATGCCGCGCTGATGCCTCCATCTGCTATTTTGAATAAAATTTGAAGGAACAGCAATGTCGTTTTCATCATAACCTGCAACCGGCACATCTTTCAATCGAACCTTTGCCTCTGAAGACAACGGCTCCGGCGCGGCAAGTGCTTTATCTACCAAACCGTATTTCGATAATCTGGCTGTAAATGTCACATATGAAAACGGCGGCGTCAATTCATTGTATAGCTGGCGTATGCTTTGATATGATTTACCGTTGTACTGAATAGGTTTTTTTGTTGGCATTTTTTACTCCTTTCACAGCAAGGCGCGCTCCGTTAAGAGAACGCCTTGCTGTTGTTACAGCATGTACTCTGAGTGTTTGGGAAATAGAATTGCAAGTTGAATTTTAAATCATTATCATTTTGATTTTTCACTTAATATTCTTCTTGCCACTATTTCAAAATCCTCTTGACTGAACACGTTTATTGGATCTTCACCACAACAGTAATCTTCCATATATTTATATATGGCCTCTCTGACGACGTGCCTTATTGCACATAAGGGAGAAACACAAGTAGGCGATATGTTATTTAACCTGTCCTCAAAATGATCCACTGTAAAGATATACAATTCTTTTTGCTTTGCTTCCAAAACACATTACTCCTTATATGATTTTTTTATTTTAGTTCTTTTCCATATTCGGTATCTTTCGGCCAAAATCTCCCGTTATAAGAAATTCTACCGACATATTCACCGTTAAAGTAAACCTCGCCGCCATCCCAGTTGCCGCCGCCCAAATCATATTTGTCAATATAATCAGTACATGCCTTCTGGCAATCCTGTATGTTTTCGCCTTGGAATATTCCGATTGCCGTTCCCAAAAGCGGACGAGCCGAATTCTGACCGTGGTCTCTATTGCCTGCATTTGACATTTTTACAGTGTATTTATTTTTATACAATTTAATCATTCCTTACTGATTCTTGATTTATCAAAAAACGGCAAATACTTTAATTCATTGCCATCATGATAAAAGAAGTTAGAGCTTACACCGGCGTCTATTTCAACAATTTCGCGCGGTTTTGGCGTTAATTCATCCTGATATAAGCCCGCTTCGTAATATTCCACGGCGGTTAGCTCCGTAGTTCCGGATTCGCGCAGCATATAATTATGTTCGGACGGGATATAGTTTTCTATATCGTTAGATAATCGGATACATAGCATTTCGTCAAAAACATCTTTAAATCCGTAAATGCGTACAATCCGGGGGAATATCTTTTTGGGACACCATATGGGAATACCAGTTTTTGAATCTCTTTGCTTGAAGCGGCGAGCTTTCTTTTCTCCGAGGCAGAACTGTTCGCCCGGATTCATCATTGCCCCGTGTTGCCGTTTGGAGTATCGCTCATTGTAAACAAGATATTTCTCACAATCAGAGCAGTGAGGTTTTCTGATTTTTATTTTTGACATTATTCATCCTCCTTTGACAATAAAGACATCACACGGCTGTAAGCTATCATATGGATATTAGCGCAAGCAAAACCAATTAAGCGCACAATCTCTTCAACATCATCAGATACGTTGATACGATTGACGCAGCCTTCAAGTTCTCTATTAACCGACTCTCTCTTTTTCCTATCAAAAGGTTTATCAAGTAAATGCATTATTTATCTCCTTTTTATCAGTTTGTAAAAAACAAATTAAAAATTCTCTTCACAGTCTGGACAAACATAATCGTACTGCAGAAGGTCACTTTTATACAAATGTCTGTCACAATCCGAATGTCTGCAAAGCTGATCCGTGAGCAATTTTTCAATGACGGTGTTAAACGGTTTGAGTATGGTTTCCATATCATCAAGCACTTCATTTTCGTCATTGATAAACTGAGATAATAGCTCAACATAGTCCACTATATGTATAATGGAAACGATACTCAGCTCTGAAATCGCCTTGCCGTGATCTAAATAATTCTTTGTACCATGAACGGCACAAACCTTATCTAAACAATCGCTATGAACAATAAAGCCTGTCAGCAGCTCCTTGCCGCAAATTTTACATTGTTTCATCTTTCTTCTCCTAACTGAATTTATTGATTATTTTGTTTAGTTTTCTCTCATATTCCATCTTTCAATTGCGAATTCATAGCCCATATGAGAAGCAACTCTTCCGCCACAATATAAACACATAAAAGTGTAGCCGTATTTATCATCATGAAATGTTTTAAATACATCTTTACCGCAAAACGGACATGGCTTGTATTCCATTTTCACCATCCTTTCAATTTTTCTGTTAATAAAAAGAAAAGCGGGAATGATACACGCCTTTCGGCTAGTACCCGTATAAAAATACGAACCGTAATCATTCCCGCTTTTATTGGTTCACCGAACCGAATTAAGCTACTTTTTGATTGTTATTTTTGGTATATACACAAGATGCTTTTATCAGAATTGGAGCTTTTATCTATCTTTGAGTATATGACCGCCTTGAAAAGACTGTCGCCTTCATCATGCATGTGTAAATCACCGTATTTTTTGCTGAATTTAGCATGTTCAAGCGCTTCCGTCACCTTATCGTCGTATTCGATTTTACCGAGTGCTCTCTGTTTCTCTGTCGTATAATCGAACTGTGTAATGTTTACACCACGCAAACGGTCGAATTCTTTTTGAGAACCGTGGTAAACTTTATATTTCTCCACGTTCACATTTTCGCCGTAAAGAAACCGAATAATTATCTCGCACAGGTGATGCTGATATTTGTTCGTGTTAGCCGGCGCAATATTTTTGTTCATATAAAATCATCCTTTCCAATTTATATATGTTTTTTCTTCCTTTATTTCCGGTCCCGGTGGCACAAGAGTTGTCCCTTTGGCTTTTTCATACTCACAAAACCTTTTAGGATTCAGATACCCGGAATTTGTGAACCGATATACAGTAATCACATGAGCATCGTCGTCATAATCGACCTTGACATGGATAACACCGTTTACCAAACGAGTATCTAGTGGAAGGTTTAAAGCGTCCCATTCTTTGCGGGAAACAAGCTTATCGGTTTCTCGATACAGGAACAAAACACTATGATCCGGCTCACTTGGGAATTCAACGGCTTTATAAGTTTCCTTCCACCGTTGTAATTCCGCAGTATCTTTGAAAGCAATGTTTTGCCCGTAATAATGGTATATACAGCCATCAACCGGATTTCTCCTGTAACTGATGTACTGTTTTTCCCAATCTTTCGTAGAGTAGCCGGGGTGTTTCTGATCTGGAGCGACATACTCCCACACATTCACGGTCGCCTTGAAATAAACTGAACTGTGTGCGGGCAATATACAATGATTGCTGAATGCCGCGAACATCTTCTCACGCTTACCGATATATGTGAGCAAGGCAGCGTCAACAAAAGCCTCTGGACCACCGCTGGTTTTGAAAAAACCAACTTCCTGCTCGTTGTCCTCACTGTAAACGAAAGGAACATAAGGATGGACGTTAATCAAAATTTGTCCCTTTACATCATCAAACTCCTCAATGTGCGCGTTTTGACTATACTCGCCATACTCATTTGTGTGCTCAATGATATCGCCAAGACACGGATTTTCGCTGCGTGTACCTTCGATAAGTTTAATCAAGCAATTCACTGTTTCAACATCATCCGCTTCCAGTCCGTGTTCTCTGTCAAAAATCGGATTCAATGGTTTGAGGCTTTCTAAAGTATACATTTTCAATTATCCCTTTCTTTAAAAAAAATTAGTCGTGAGATGGGTATGTTAATCGTTCCCTTCAATTTTTTTTGCATCATCCATGAGGATTTTTATCGCATCTTCTTTAGCGTGCTCTCTATAAAATTTAAGCGGTTTCTTATATGACAACCTATATGCTGTCATATGCTTGTTTTCATATAACCAGTCGCGCACAACTAAGAATGCTTTTTCTGCCTGTTCTATCCTATCCATATAGCAACTCCTTTTTTTCGCATTTTTAAGGCACCGGTCAAAGCTTTAATCAATTCTGATTTTCATATTGCTGAACCATAGCCCTAACCATTGCCGCGCCTAATGAAGTCTCTTTTGGTTTTTGGACAAGCAAAGCCTCAAATTCAGATTCGCTAAGTACCGTAACACCAAGACTCCGAGCTTTATCAAGCTTACTGCCGGCCTTTTCTCCAACAATGAGATAATCAGTGTTTTTACTTACTGAACTCCCGGGTTTCGCACCTAAAGAGATTAGTTCCATTTGGATACCATCACGGGTGTAATTCTCCAATTTACCGGTAGCCACTACTGTTTTTCCGGCAAAGGGATTATTGTTATTGATTGTTTTAATATTTTTCATTGGAAAAGATACCTCTTTCTTCATTAAAAATAGGGTTTCGCTGTTTTCAGGTTTTCCAAACCATTCATAGATATTGTCGCGGAGCGTTTGTCCAAATCCGTCCAATTCAGTAAAATCGAAACCGGACTTAACCGCCGTTTCCAATTCGTTAATATCATCATTGAATTTATCAGATAGAATTCGGCTAGCTGTAGATCCAATCATCGGAATATCCATTGCAACCAAAAAATGCTCAAAGTTAACACCTCTGCTGGCTGTAATAGACATCCAAAGTCGGTCATATGATTTTGCACCAAAACCGTTCATATGAATGATTTCATTGCAATGCTCATTCAAGTGATAAATGTCGGCATAGGTATGCAACCAACCTTTGGCAATGAATCTTTCAAGAGTTGCTTCCGATAACCCGTCAATATCCATCGCTTTTTGACTAACGAAATGAACGAAACGGCGAATGTGCTTGGCATCACAGTTTTCGTTAGGACAAATCAACACCAAAGTCGTTCCGTTGCTGCATCCTTTAACTTCTGTATTTGTGCTGCAGCAGGGGCAGTTTTTTGGAAATGTAAATGTCCCCCGGAAGCGGTCAAGGTTTTCCTCTACTTGTGGGATAATCATATTCCTTTTAGAAATAAGGATACGATCTCCAACGGTTAACTCCAAATCCTGAATAAAGCTCAAATTATGAAGTGTTGCTCTGGAAACATCACAACCGTCTATCTCGACTGTATCAAAAATAGCAACCGGTGCGATTTCTCCGAACCTTGAGGGATTCCATTCGATTTCGCGTAAAACCGTTTCATGCAAATCATCCTCAAACTTAAAAGCAAGACCGTCCTTGTAATGATGTCCGGTAGCCCCGCAATTTGCGGAATATTCGATATCGTCGTATGTAACCACAAGACCGTCAATGGGAATATTATTTTGATCTGCATAATTCTTCAGCCAGTCCATCTTATTTTCAAGTTCTTTTGTTTGCCCGTCATTTGTCAGCATAAGCAAATCCGCACTCTCAAATAAAAATGAATGGCAATGTGAAAATCCGAGATAATCCAGTTTATCTAATTTTGCCGATTTCCTTGTTTTAAGGAGCGGCGTTTCGTCAAGCCCTTCCAACACCTTGAACGGAGTAAAATACATCATCCGCTGCGAGCATTTTTCAGAGCTATGACACCGAACAGATCCGGATGCCATACACCGCGCATTGCGATAAGGTTTTCCAGTGCTGTCAGTGATTTTCTCTTTCAACATCTCAAAGTCGTTTCGATGTATAAATGCTTCACCGGAAATTACAAGGTCATTTTCATACGGAATCACCAGCGGCACATTTTTGAAAGTCGGGATATTATGCGTAATGTCTTCACCCTCATTTCCGTCGCCGCGTGTAGACGCACGAATCAGACGCCCGCCTTTGTACTCCAGCTTTACGGTAAGACCATCCAGTTTGAGCATCAAAAGCACCGCTTTGCCGTCTATAAAAGACAGCACATCTGAAACAAGCTTGGCTTTATCCAAAGACAACAGCGAAATCGGATGCTGAACCTTTTCCAAACCGTCAACCGTTTTATATCCTGCCGTCTGTGTGGGTGAATTGCTCATTACACATCCGGTCTCGGATTCAAGCAACGACAGTTCATCAAAGAGCCGATCATAAACCGCATCGGAAACACTGGGCGCATTTTGATTGTAGTATTCATCCCGGTATTGGTTGAGTTGTTTATTCAACTCATGGATTTGTTTGATTTTTTCAATCATAAAGTTATCCTCCTAACATTTTTTCAAGGTCGATTTTCAACATCGCCATGTTGCGGTTATACTGCCTCATGAAATCATGGTCAATTTCATACAGAAAATAACGGTAACGCAGCATCAGGAAATTAACACGCTCCTCACATGACCTGGAGAGCCGTTTTAGAATTTTACCGATTTCGCGCAATACACGCATCTCTGTTTCGATATATTCCCGGTCTTCCTGCGTGAGATGTGTGTCAACCCAATCGTTTATTCTGTATTCCTTTCCGGCGAGATGTCTGCGGTGTTTATCTGACAAAACAAAATGCTGATATCCACCTGAATCACCGGTATGCCCCACGAGTATCGGGTATGTCCGACAAGCCCGTGGATTCAGGGAATGAATACTGCATTTTCCCGATTTAAGGAATACACAGGCATCTTCGTGTTGCTTTGTCTTCATGACCAATATCGGCATACCCCAATCTAAAGAAATGGTTTTTGCGTACATATTCGATACCTCTGCTGTATCCATGTTCAGATGTTTTGCAATCCGGAACAAGTCAAGACTTTCAAGCATGACCGAATCTTTGACATTTCGGCAGCATTCACCGCATTGACAACACTCAAATTGAAAGGACGCATCATACGTAAGCGGTAAATGTTGAAATTCCGGAATCATTATGTGTTCACCTCCGGTAGAAAGATCAAATTGCAAGATTTAAAATAATCCGGCAATAGATTTTCAGTGTTGATTTCAATAACCGGTTCAGGAGGTGCGGCAGGGTCGATTGCGGAAATATAGAAGCTCTGCGCTTTGTCACTGACTGTTTTAAATTCTTCCAGTGTGGAAATGTCTGAGAACATTGCCATAATTTCATCCCAATCCGCCGTACACTTGTCACCCATGCCGAATTGCTCAAATTCCTCTTTGTCGCCATTGAATTCAGGTGTAACATAACGCTTTCCTGATTGATCTGTAAAAACAATACGTCTTCTTGTCATAATAATTTCAATCCTTTCAAAAGTGAGGACGGCACAGAATATTCCATGCCGTCCCTTTCATCATTTTAAGCGCAAAGTGCACTTGCAGCGTTTTGTGCAATTTCAGGGTCTTTACCGGGCGTTATCCAATAAACGCTATCTTCCGTAATCACCAGAGACGAACCCATTGGAGAGCAGCACATAGACAGCACCTTTCCCGTTCGTGTGTATCCGCTGTTATGAAAAATTACAGCTTTTTCTCCGACAATGAGGGGAATAGCAGGAACGCCTGATATTTGTATAAACCTTTTCTTCACTTGCAAACACCTTCTTTCATCCTCCGCACACAGTCAAAGCGATAATTTTGGCTTTTTCAAGCATCGGCTTAATATCCGTCACTTTTACGCCTTGCCGTTTTGCCGTTTCGCGGACGCCATGCCCGGCAACTTTCATACGAACAGCATGCATTTGCCGTTTAGTCAGCTTAGACGCCATTTCCAAAAAAAGCTGTTCGGTTTCAAAATCCATCATCCCGGGATCGGGACCGGCAATAACATCCTGTAAGGTTAGTGAGCCTTCAGCACCGATGGGCGCGTCAAAACTGATAACATACGCATTTCGTTTTGGACGGCTGAGGTAACGGTAATACTCGTACAGACAGTCGCTCATTTTCCGATATGCGATTGTTGAAAATTTGTATTTCAATAGTTCCGGTTTAGTCAGATATTGATGCACCGCTCGTAAAAAGCCAAATATCACCACGTCAAAAAACTCGCTTTCATCAAGATGCCGTTGTTTCAGGTAAGTTTGTACCAATCCGTAATTTTCCGAAGCGAATTGTTGTTCGCTCGAAGTCAATGGTAAATCCATTTTTCAGATTCTCCTTATAAAAAAATAAGACCACGCCACACACAAATGTGCATGGCGATGATCTTTTAAAGTTTGGCTCACACGGAAATCCGTGTAAATAAATATTTGTTAAGCGGGTAATCCTTCGCGTTCGCCGTCTATGGGTAGACCGGGACTTTGAACGGAAAAACTGCCGCCTTCTGAAACCGGTGATAACGGTTCCAAATCTGAATATTCTTCAACAGCGGCTTCCGTTTCCGGCACACGCTGACTGAGCATATACTTGATTTGCTCTTTGAATCCTGCGGCATAAGCTCTGATATTCGCCAGCTCTTCACCGGTGAAATCATTCAGCTTTTGGAATGTTGCCACAGAATAATCATCCTTGCCGTTATTCATACGTTTCAGTCCGATTCGTACCACACTGCCGAAGGTTGCCCTGCGGTGAGCTGCGAAAACCATGTTAAAAAACTCGTTATAAGGCCTGATACTTGTCGGGGAAAGCGTGAGCTGAATCGGCATATATTCGCCGCTACGGAGAATATATAGCTGCCGCATATTCTTACAGGCCTTGCCCTTAGAATTTTCGCCAGTACCCCATTGATTCAGGGGACATACCGCACAGGCGCCGCCCGGATCACCAAAACCAGTAACGCCGTCTGATGAAGAACATAAGGGATTCGCTTGATCTTCATCATAACTTCCGTCCGGCCAATAGGCGTTCGTGTTGTGACTGTGCAAAATCACACCTTCAATATATTTGGTGTAATTGGGTTCTTCAGGGTTGTCACCGGGTATTTCAAACTGCAACACACCGCCAGCGGGTATTTTGATACGGGGAAAGCTTAGTTGCAATCCGACCATATCATCAGCCAATTCGTCTTGTGTAAAATCTCCGCTTGTGGCTTCCATGCCCGGAAGAATAAAGCCTTTTTGGGTGTCGTTTACCATTTCCATCATTTGATCGTTCATAAAAAAATCTCCTTAATAATTTTATTTGTTTTAATTGTTTACGCGGCTGCTGGTAAATCGACAACCTGAGTGTTGAGCCGATTCCATTGCCGTCTATCCATATTCATCATGGTATAGCCGATAGATTCCAGTTCGGTAGCACGATCATAGCTGTTTACATCTTGACTATGGCGGGTAACCGCATTAGCCAATCCGTAAAGAGATAAATCCTGCCCCTCTACTAAGCGACCCAAAACGCCGTTTTCCTCAGCGTCAGACAATCCGAAATCACGGCTTGCCAATTTTACCACGCCCGGAATATCCGTTGTGTTCATCGTCGCTTGTGTTGCATCGCGCATCATATCAACTACCTTAGAAAACTTTGCTTCATCCACGGCAGCTCTCACGGTATCCCGGACTTTCATCAGAAAAGCGCGGTCGTCTGCTTTGAGCGTATCGTCAGAATAAAGCAAAAAATTTTCATCGGCGGAACCGGCGCGGCCTACGTGATTTTTACGGGTACGCGCGTCATTGACAATCATGCCGTTAAGACACACCAGACGATAAATGAGCGGCTGTATGGTAACAGAGCCTAAGCCCACTTCGCTGTTGGAAATCATAATGCCGGCTTGCACAATATCACCGGGAACAACCTCAGTTTGTAACCGTGGGTTGATTGCCTTGATATACAATCTGCTATCTGTAATTTCACAGCTTTCGACTTGTACACCCGGCATTTCTCCAATGACAGGCAATGCGGCTTGTAATATTTCCATGTGGTCTATACGACGGTAACGGTCGCTTAAAAATGCTCTCGCTGTACCATCCATTGTCCGCACCATGCGGCGGGACGATTCTCGATGAAACCAGCGGTTGACGTTTTCAGCAAGCAGGTCAGGAACATCCGTTAACATACGGTCATAATATCCGGCTGGGATTTTCAAATGAGTTCCAATCTGGCGGTGGGTGAGCATATTGACATCCAAAGGCTCTACCACATCAGTCTGATTGTCATTGAGAATCCGCATAACTACTGAACCACTTGCCGGCATCATTTCTATGTTGCCGGTATCAACAGCATAATCAGCTTTTGCTGCGCTCTGCCGAGTGATTTCAGCCGCCATTTCATCCAGAGTCAATCCTGTTTTCATGGCTTTTTCTCTCCTTTCTTACCAAGATAGCACGAGTCCGGAATCTATTACAGATGCCGACCAACCCGCTTTTCCAAGAACAGCAGCCAGACCGGGCCAATATTGTTTGGCCGGGAAATGGTTGAGTGTGCTATAGGCGATTTCCTTGTCGTTCTGTTTCACAACAATTTCGCCGCTTTCATTGATGTTAAGTGTCTTGAATCCATGCGAATTCAAATCGCCAACGCAAGATTCCAAAACAGATTTTCCTTGCAGGCTATACCATGTCGCGGGGTCAATCGGCTGATCGGCTTTGACTTCATCAGCGGGAACCCCGGTAGCGGTTTTGATATCCGCAAGAGGAACAAGCTTGAGAAAATCACAGTTAATATGAGCCATCTGGTCGAACTCCACATCGGCAAAATTAAAGTCGGGGACGTTAAATAGACGTATTCGGCCTGTACCGCCTTTTGACACCAATCTTTCAGGCTGCTCGGCTATCCATTCCCACGTTACGTCAGGATACGCCGATTTCAAATAAGCAGAAATACGGTGATTGACGTGCCGCAGCAGTACAACGGAAGCAGAATCGGATATATCCGGTACACGGAAGTCATCGGTTCTTATTCCGGACACCGCCTTACCGGTTCGTACAATTCTGAACTTTTTAGGCGGCTCTTTCACAAACGGCACTTTCATAAACAGCGGTTTGATTTTTCTGCCAAGCCAGATAAACGCAGGCTGGCAAAACCAAACACCGGCAATGATAAACACCGCGATTGCGAACTTTGTCTGTAAAGTTCCTTTTGTAAAGAGCGCGACTGCGAGAAGCGTCAAAACCAAAAATTTAAGCGCACCGCTGAAGAATTTCCTTTTTTTCATTTTAAAAAATCCCTTTCAATTTTATTTTGAAAACAAAAAAAAGAGGGGCCGCCCACGCTTTTCAGAAAATCTCTCTGAAAGAACGTAAACGGTCCCTCTTTAATGGTACCGGAAAAACCTATTCCGGTAATGGATCTCTTTCCCCGTCAATCATGCCCGAAGGCTCAGGGAAATCCGGCTCATTGTCTGGTTGGGTACCGTTGTCGGGCAATCCTTTTTTTGATTTGCCTGCGCTAACATAACCCCAACTCTCCATTTTGACTTTTAGCCGTTTGTCTGTTGTGGTTCCATCTTTCTTGGCATACTCTTCAAGTTCCAAGCTGCCGGAAACACGTATCAGACTGCCTTTTCGGACTTTACACTGAATCATTTGTTCAGCGTGCTGTCCCCATACCCAAACCTGAGCATATTGCGTTTTTAACCGTTCGCCGTAGCCAATGGTTTCCGCAATGCTGAAACGGATATAAGGCTGTTTGGTTTGACTGGATTCCTGCATTTCAAGATTAGCAGTTACCCGGCCAATAATGTGTACCTGTGCCATGCTTCTCCTTTCTGCCGCAGCGTCTTATAAAACGCGTGTAGGCTAAAATATCTATATAAAAAGCACCGGCATCCCACATTCAACCCGCAAAGGGGCACAGTGGTAGTGTCGGTGCTCACATACAAACTTAACAACGTGTGCAGTGTCAGCTATTAGCCAGACAGATCCCCGAAGGGATAAAACGCACAAAAATCAATTACAAGGATAGTATATCACTATATCTTGTGGTTGTCAAGCGTTGTTTATCTATATATAGATATTTTGATTTTGTTTGTTCTGAAAAATATAATATTACTTAAAATAGCCGTCTGAAATAATTTTTTGCAGAGTTTTGATAGCATCCGCATATGTTATTGGCTCAAACAGCAAGTTTTGGGTTATGTTGTTATAATCGGATTTATAGTAATCCTCGGAAACAATCTTTTGAAGCAGTTCATTCAGATTGATGCCTTCCTTTGCTGAATGACAGGTAACATGAGGTCTCCTGATTCCGCGAACCTCTGTCACTAATGCTCTGAAAGTATCATTAAATGTGATTTTCGGATAAAGCTTGTGTAAGTCATAAATGTGCCTTGAATGAGCTTCGACATTCCCATCCAAATAATAATCACCTAAAGCAAAGACTTTATCTATAAATGTTCGTTCTAACGATAAAACCTTTATAGAGAACGGTTCGAGAGAATATTTGCGGATTTCATTCTCAGCACCGTTCGATTTCAGAAAATCATAAATATAACTTGAGGCGTCCATCGTTTTTGTTGGAAAAGCCTTGATGTATACTGAGGTTTCCACAATAAGGTTTTGCTTTAAAACCTTATTTGAAGAGGCAGGATTGTAATCAATCACATAACGGTTGAAATCCCTGCGGCTGCGGACTTGTTCAGGATTCATAAACTCAAAGCCATATTCGTCAATAATAGATACAATATCTTTCTTCAGCCGTTTGCGCTGTCCTTCGGTCAATTTGGCAAGTTCAGTCTCGACGCCAAGATCAATATCCTCAGAAAACCTTTGTATTGCTTTATGACATTTTGAAAGTGACGTTCCGCCTTTGAAAATGATATTCGGCTGTGCAACGATAATCTTTTTCAAAAACAGCGTTACAAAGTAGTCCTTTTCGACAAACCCAACATCTTCAATTTTCATAAACTGAGCCGTTAATGCGATCAATGATTGGAAAACCGCTTTATCATTGTGCAAGTTCATACATAGCCCCGCTTTCGATATAGTTTTTCATTGCCTGTGCAGGATATAACCCTGCGTATTGTTTTATCTGGTCTTGTGTGACACCGGAATCCTTAGCATACTTTTTCAGCATAAACTGCTCTGTTTCGTCCATGAATTTTGGATTGATAATATTCATCAAATCCAAGAACTGCAGGGCATTGGAGTTTTCTTTTGTTACTGTGGTTCTTGCTCTTCTTGCACGAACACGCTGAAATCCGATTTTAATATCCCGGACGCGGGAGCGTTCGTTATTTGTCGTTACCTCTATCAAATTCGGACATTGTGTGGAAAGTCCGGCAGAGTTTTTTAACGACAATCCCGAAACATATCCATATACGTTTTCACCGTCAGATAGAAAGCGTTTCTGTACTATTTTGTACGGATCAGGGCAACTATCCCCGAAAGAAAATTTCAACGGGAAATAATATATACCGGTATCAAAGCGTTTTATAATTCCTGAATCTACCAGCTTTTTCATCTGCATAAAAATCCACGAACGAGAATAATCTTCAAACTGGATTTCATCAACATATATAGGTTCATTTAATCCATACTCTTGTTTTAAATATTCTTCAAAATTCATTTGACATCACCTTTCAAAAATAGTATACGCCCTCTTGCAATATATTATACTATTTTTTACGGCGAGTGTCAACATTAATCCAAAATTATTTTGAAAGACTATTCTCCTCAAGCATTTCATATCCCAAAAACAGATCGCTTGTCAGCATGGAATCAAAAAATTTGCTGCCGAGCGGAGCGCGGTCGCCCTGTTTGAAATAAAAGTGGTAACGGGCGCCGATTTTAACCTTTGTCTGTTTAGCGAGCCGCAGAGAGGTTTCGATTCCTTCGTCATCCATCACCCGGATTTCATATTGCCGGCGCATGAATTTTGGAGCCACGCTGACGCAGGTTCCTTCAACGACTTCATATTTTTCCTGAGAGATTAAGCGGTACAGCGTCCATCCTCGATATAAACTGAACACCAATACGGCAGAGCTCAACAAAAGGAAAATCCGGTCATGGGAAAACAGCCAGTAGGCGATACCGAATAAAAAGCACCCGGCTCCAAGCAATACAGTAAAGAAGAGTCTTTTTTGCAAAACCTTCGGAAAATCTTTAAATTTGTTCATGTCGTTCCTTCCTTTGTAAAAATTATTTGTTTACGCAGATATAGATTTGCCACCGCGGTTAATACCGGAATCATGCAGTTAAAGGTCTTAGCGGTGAATATCAGATTGTCGCTGGTGGTGTAATCATCGGTAAAAAGCGCGTCGGTCAGCTTGTTATCACTTGAAATATCCGATACGCCGGTTTCCACGCATTTCATCAGTTCGGCCGTGGAAAGCATTGTCTGTCTTGAGAGGTTTAACACCTGCTTTTCATCGGCAGTATACATAGCTTTTTGGAAAATGGCTCGTTTCGCTGTACGGAAAGATACACCTTGAAGTAATGTTATTTTCAGGAAGAAAGCGGTCTTGAAAAATATATTCCCGGAAATCGGAACAATATATAGTTCGCTGAACAGATCGTACAAAGCATCGGTGTCAGTTTCACCGCTGCCTTTCATGAGTAGGCCGCGAAAAAGCAAGCGTTCAATATATACGATACAACCTTTTTCTGCAACAACGCCGATTTCGGACAACTTCTGATTGTAAAATGTTTCAATCTGCAATCGGTCAGAAATACGCCAATTCAAAGCTGTCCAAATTATCATTTCGTGAATGTCCAGTACGTGTTCCTTTTCTCCGACTACCACCACCGGGTATTGCTTTCCAAATCCGCTGTGTCTTTTTTCAAAGCGGCCTGTTGCTGTATATAATTCTTTCATATAGAAACCTCCAATATTACTTAATACGTTTTTTATACGCATTAAGCCGCATGTTTTTCAACAACGGTTTTTTCAAAATCATCTGTGAATTGAGGGTTTTGGCGGAGCGTCTGCGCTGCGCGGGAAATACGTGCGCCCACCAGATTGGGTTTTATCTTTTGCATCTTAGCAATTTCTGTTATGGTATATCCCCGAACCAGCCATTCCAACGCTTCAATCCCGGCTCGAATTGTCCCTGTATATTCCTGTTTTAACTCTGATAAATACATAAGGATTTCAGTATTTTCAAAAGGATTCGGCGCTTCTAAAAAATCTGCGAATTGCCTGCCGTCCTGCTCTTCCGAATCGGAATTTGCCGGTGCGTCTAAAGGTAAAACGGCAACCTTTGAACGCTGTTCAGACAGCTTTCGGCAATAGCTGATCAATCCGTTTTTTACTACCTTTTCCGCATAGGTTCTAAATCCCGCCCGTTGGAAATCATAGGTTTCCGCTGCTTTACACAGCAAAATACATCCTTCCTGAAATAAATCTTCAAATCCAAGTCCGTAAATACTTTCATTTGTATGTATGTTTTTACGGATAACCCATTTTACAACATCAAGGTGTACTTCTATCAAAATGTCTTTTTCTTTTTTAGAGTTCACATCATTTCATCCTCTCTTTGCCGGATTCGTTTCATGCCGCCCTCCGGATATTGTTTAAAGCCTGATTGCAAATCGCAATGACTTGATCGCACATATACGCTGAAAATTTCGCAATATGGGTCTGTCTTTCATTGAGACCCAGTTTAGCTTGGAGCCATATATACGCCTGCTGTTTTTCCATCAGGCCGGATTTCCAAATCTGATTAAATATCTGATGGGCTTCGATTCGTTTCCGGCGCACCGCGGCATCAGCCAGTGTACCAAGCGGTTTTAATGAATTCTTATGTACCCCTACATAACAGTCGCAAACCGGATAGCGGGAGCAGACGTACAAGAGTTCTTTACCGGCGCTTTCGCCGTATACTACCGAAGCCGGGCGCAGATGTGCCTGAGCACCGCAGGGGCATTTGATTATAGATTTCTTCAATGTTTTCACCTCACTTTCGTTTCACCGATTTTTCTTTTTATTCAAGTAAACAGGAATCCACGTGGCAATCGCAGCTTGCCATGAAAGCCAACGCGGGGCATTCATTTTCCGATTCAATCAGCCACGCAAGCCAAGAAGAAAAGAGTGATTCAAATTTTTTGCGGGATATAACAGCGGCGCATTCGCTTTTATCAGCGGCGTGTCCGGTTAGCTTTTGAATGAAATTAACGGGTAGCAATATTGCTTTTCCGTCACGGTCAAAAGCCAGTAAAAACGCACAGCATGAGCGTCGGCATGTCGTATCATCGCATTCTACATAGACGGAGTTCCGCCAATTGCCTTGTACGGCGCTCAAAAATTCATAGATCAAACAGGGTTGTTTATTAGCCAAATTATTCACCTCCTCCGAATGGATTGGCAACAGCAGATAAAATATCCGTCTATATAAGTATCTGGTGTTTCGTTTTTTAACTTTTCAGTATGAAATGACGTGAATTTTGCAGGAATGCAGCACAATGCACAAAGCAGACCTTTAAAAAAGACGAAATAAGGGCGCAAAACCAGTTGATTTTCTGATTTCACGCCCGAAACTTTGTGCAATATTTTTTATTTTACAGATTTTGACGGATAATCCGCGTAATGATTCCCACAGCTACGCCGCGGTCATCATCAATGTGGGTTACAACAAAACTGACATCATCTTTTTTGCCCGGCATCTTCCGGTCATAACAGGAATGAGCCACAGCATTAACGCCGTTTGACAGCCGGATGAATACCACACCTTTATGAATGTCGGTGACTTGTCCGGCATATTTGCCTTGTACACGGCATTTTTTAAGATTTTCGGCGCTGGTATTTTCGGTTACACTCTTAGCATCAGCGGAAACCGATATATCTTCAAGACCGTTCCGCGTCACGCTGAGAATGCGGACAAGGATTTCATCACCGATATTAAACCGCTCGTGAGCATCGCCCATCCAGTCCCAACTGAGGTCACGCGCCATAATAGAACACTCCACGCCGAATATCTCAACACGGATTACCTTATCGGCCACAGCGATTACACGGGCTTGAACCACGCGTCCCTCATAAATACGGTACTGGCCGGAAGTATCCGGTTTCAAGTAGAACATCTGCCGCTTTTTGAGCATAGCGTCTTTACGGCTGGCAACAACGCTGTAGGTCGTTGAATCAATGCCTTTTACCACAAAATCAATTTCTGCGCCAAGCATATTTCCCATGATTTTGTTTTGCCGGCGCATGAGGTCTTCATACTCCCGGCCGGAAGCATTCTGCAGGTTAATCATCATTTCCTTTAAAGGAATGAGAACACGAAATCCGTTATAGTGAACTATAGCGATGCTTTTTCCGGCTTCATTCTGCTCAATACCGTCCAACGTGCCGGTCAGGATTCTCCGGGTACGATAGGCATTATGAATTTCGTGCCATGCGGTTTCCTCACGACTGCGCTCTGTTTCAATTTCCGTACCGGATTCAATGGTCAGCACATCATCGGGTTTAACCCGTTTTCGGACTGGCCTTTTCGCTGGAGCAGGCGGCGGCATTGCGGTTTGTTCGTTAAAGCCTTTATCCGCCGGGAGGTCGCCGGATTCCACAGGTTCAACCGTTTCAGATTGGCTTGAAATGTCCGGCTCAGGTTCTTTTTTCTTACGTGGAGCCCTCTTTTTCTTTTCGGGCGGCGGTTCAGCAGTAGGTGCGGCAGATTCCGATGGCGTTTCAGCTTCACCGGATTCAGCCGTATCCGTCTCTGTTAAGAGTAAAGGTTCATCAACCTCAGGTTCCGGGGAAACAAAGGTTTCTTCTATTGGAATCGGATCAGTGGTTTCGATTTTCTTTTTTGCTGACATAATTTTTCCTCCTTGTAATATATTTGATTTACGACATAATAGAATTTTTGTCTGTGGACACAACGGTGCCCGGATTTTCCGGTGGCGGCATTTCTTTGTTATTGTCAATGCCGTCAAGAGTAATCTGCATAGGATCGGGTGTTTGATTACGTCCGCGTCCTTTGCGTAAAGGTTTTCGCGGCTTCATTGTATCAGGATTCCATTCCGCTCCCGATTTTCGGTCAGGCAAATAGGCCGAAGCTTTAACATCATGCAGCCTTCTGGATTCAGGGTGCTTTGAGTAATCGTATTTATCCACCTGCAACACCTTCTGTCCGCGAATAATCACGAGCGCCTTATTTATAGGGAATCGCAGCACTTCATCCATTGTTAAAACCTTGCGGCGTCCGGTACTGGAAACTTCCCGGTATTCCGGAGTGTAATCAGATACGCGCATTGTGCCGAGCATTTTAGCCTTACTTGATACGTGAACTGTAGTCTCACCGGTGCGGTCACTTAGGAATCTCGCGGTAAGTTCATCTGTGCACCCCAAAAAGAGTTGCACATCCGCGTTCCCTAAAATCTCCTGCCATTGGTTATACGGGTATCTGTTCTGAAGACCCGCAAGGTTTTGGAACACACATGACATGGAGATATTTCTGGAACGAATGACACTGATTTTGCGCGATAGATCAGGAATTACGCCGCAGTTAATAAGCTCTTCACCTAATACGTGAACCGGAACAGGAAGCCGCCTGTCGGGGCAATGCATATCCGCGAACCTCACTAATTTTATGAAAAGAAATGAAATGAACAGAGAACTAAGAAAATCAAAGGTGCTGTCCTGATCGGACGTTATACAAAAATACGCACACCGTTCCTGACCTGGCAATTCCAAATCAATTTCATCAAAGCTTGTAACTCGACGAATCAGCTTGTTTTGAAAAACCTGAAGTCTGGAACCCAAACCGATTACGACACCACCGCGAACCGTATCCGACGCCTGCCGGAAAATGCTGAATGGCGCTTTAGCGGGGTGTGTTGGCGGCAGCAAATCAAAAAGGCTGTTTAATTCCTTTTCACTGCCGAGCGTCAGCAACTTATATACCTGCCCGATATTCTTGCCTTCCGGTGGATAACCCTGCTCGACATATAACACGAGTGCTTTGAGCAGGTTGGCCTCTGCGTTATTCCAGAAATGATCGCGGCTTTCTGTACCTGTGTTTTTTATGATTACATCGCAAAAGAGCTGTGCCATCAGTTCTTGTCCCTCGATTTCCGCCAAACAGTTCCACGAATCGGAATTTTCAGGAGAAATAAGGTTAAAAACCTTGACGGTATAGCCTTTGTCGCGCAAATAGGAGCTGGTTTTTTCATAAATTTCGGATTTTGGATCTGAGATAATCAGAGATTCTCCACGTGCCGCGCATTGAAGCACCATATTTATACAGAAGGCCCGGGTCTTCTTTGAGCCACTTGCACCGTACACGGCGAGGTTGCTGTTGAGCATGGTATTTTCCGGCACACAAACTACCTTTCCGTCCAGTTCACCAAGAATGGTTCCGTGATGTTTTCGGATATTGGGAACGAGGTCAAGTACACCTTCTGTTTCCTTTTCGGTCATAAAACCCGCTGTGCCGTAAGTTCCTTTTTTTGAAAAGATAACATTGCGGTCGCGGTCATATTCGCCTTTGTCACCGTGTCCTAATCTCATAATCAGTACAAACAGCAAAACGAACAGTCCCAAACAGACGGCAAGCCCGAATAGTCCGTAAGGCATATTGAATACTGCTCTAAAGCAATCCGGAATACTTGCGGAGGGCATAAGTGGTGAAGTTCCGTCGCCCAGCGTACTGGTTTTCTGCCATTCATTGTAATTGCCGATAAACTGAGACAGATAGCCGCCGCCGTATAATAGCGCCGCTAAAAGCGGCGGTAATGCAATCAACGCTTTAAATAGCTTTCTTTTTTTAATACGGCTCCTCCTTTCAGTCATGTGAAAAAGGTCAGAGCCGACATTTTACTGCCGGCCCTGAATCCTAACTACTATTTTGCTTTTTTGGTTTTGCGTTTTTTAAGGAATATCAATCCTGCAAGACTGACAACAGATGCCGCCATGAGTCCGAGCCAGAGCGCCACATTGGAGGTGTCGCCGGTTTTCGGAACATCTGGATTATCCGGTTTGTCAGGAATCTTGTCATTGGTGACTTCAATTTCTACTGTGGAACCATTTTCTTTGACCGAAACAATGTATTCTTTATCATTCTTCCGGTAGCCGGGTGCCGGCGTCTTTTCAATCCAACGATATCCGATTCCATACTCAACGTTTTCCACGAGAATTTCGCCGTTGTCCGATGTGGTATAAGTTCCGTAAAGACTGCCGTCCGGCGCGTACAGTTCAAATACCGTGTCTGCAATTCTGGCTCCATTAGCCGAATCAGATTTAATCAGTTTCAAATTGCCTTTGATTTTGACATTCTGCAACTCCAGTTCGTAGACCTTTTCATGCTCGGTAAGGATAATTTCAAGAGGTTCATCATCAAGAACATATTCCGTCAAAGTGGATTTTTCCCGAACAATGTAAGGTTTATCACTAACAGGCAACCAATCAGTTTCGGCAGTCCCGTCCGGTCCGGTGATGATTTCCACGATATTACCGTCT
>JGI994J12354_10000474_pt1 | contig 40094 bp, 30 predicted proteins | sample IntmicLarv3ML3BL_FD_12354 | JGI IMG/M metagenome (IMG submission 12354) | reverse complement strand
AAAAAGTCGCGGAAACAGGCTTGAAATATATGCCGTATTACGCAGAGCGAATTCATAATCAAGCCGCAGAACGCGCGGGTTCACTTATACGCGAAGGTGCAATAGGAAAGGTTTTGCAAGTTCTTATAATGGCACCTCACAGACTTTCAAAGAATGCGCGCCCTGATTGGTTTTTCGAGCGCGATTCCTACGGTGGAATTCTTTGCGATATTGGTTCTCATCAGTTCGAACAATTTTTAGAATTCACAGGTAGTAACGATGCACAAATAAATTTTGCAAAAGTAGCCAATATGGCAAACCCTGAATATCCAGGACTGCAAGATTTTGGCGAAGCCTCCCTAACAACAAATTCTGGAGCTTCTTGCTATTGTCGCGTAGACTGGTTTACGCCAGATGGTCTGCCAGTTTGGGGTGACGGACGCACATTCATATTGGGAACAAAAGGCTACATAGAAGTTCGCAAATATATAGATTATTCTGATGCTTCAAACCCTCCACAGATACTCTTTATCACGGATGCATCAGGCGTTAAAAGAATCGATTGCCAAAAAGATTCATTCCCATTCTTTGGCAATTTCATCTTAGATATTTTAAACAATACGCAAAATGCAATGACTCAGGAACACGCTTTCAAGGCGGCTGAGCTTGCATTAAAAGCACAACTTAAAGCAGAGGAAAATAAATAAATGAGCACAGAAACAAATATCAATCCCGCTGCCAGAGCGGAAAAACTCTTGGTGGACGCTAAAGCTAAGGGCAAACTCGCAACTCTTGGCGCATTTTGTAAACTATCTGGTCCAGGCTGGATGCAAAGCGCAACAACTCTCGGAGGCGGTGCATTAGCAACGTCTTTATACTTGGGCGTACTCGGTGGATTTGGCTTTATGTGGTTGCAACCACTAGTGATGATATTTGGTATCGTAATGCTTTCAGCAATTTCTTATATCACGCTCTCTATAGGTGAAAAACCAATGTATGCGCTTAACAGAGAAATCACTCCACTCTTAGGTTACGGCTGGGCAGGAGCATCATTCCTCGCTTGTATAGTTTTTGTGATGCCACAGTTCTCGCTGGTAGTCGCGGCGATGGAGCAAAATTTAGCATCAGACTTTTTCTCAAACTTTAATCCAGTAGTTTCCAAGTCCATTATCACTGGTATCTGGTTTGCTCTGGGAATGACAATGGTTGTCATCTACGCATTTGGTGGCAAGGGCGTTAAGATATTGGAGATATTCTTAAAAGGCAGTGTTGCGGCAATCGTGATAAGCTTTTTCGGAGTTGTATTCCAATTGACTTTTTCAGGGGCTCTTGACTGGGGCAAAATTATGGCAGGCTTTATCCCTGATTTGACCACGCTTAGCAGACCTTCTGATGACTTCCAAGTATTTCTATCCATGTTAGGTGAAGAGAGCGTAAACTTCTGGAGTACAATGATAGTCTCTCAACAACGCGACGTTATTATTTCAGCAACAGCAATGGCAGTTGGTATTAATATGACTTTCTTATTCCCCTACTCTATGCTCAAAAAGGGATGGAATAAACATTTCAGAGGTCTTTCTATTTTCGATTTGTCTACAGCACTTTTCATTCCATTTACACTCGCATCTTCTTGCATAGTTATCGCAGCAGCTTCTCAGTTCCACGCAACAGAAGCAAATGGTCTTGCGAATGCTCGCTGGGAAATCGCAGCAAATGGAACTGCAAATGTTCAAGCCGTTATGGTATTTGATGAAACTGGCAAATGGCAAAATATAACAAGTGAAACTTCTTTCGACAAAGCTCTTTCAATCAGCGCTACTACTGCTGATGGTACAGCTTTTGAAATGCCTACAGGCAATCTTATAAATCCTTATATCGAATTGCTTGAAAAGCGCTTGATTGCACTTATTGGTGCAGAAAATTTTGCAGCGCTCACATTGGAAGAACGTGTAGAAAAATTCAATCAAATGGATTCCAATGAAAAATCTATGGCTGCAATGCTTGTCAAGCGCGACGCTTCTAATCTTTCAGAAACACTCGCACCTCTCGTTGGATACGATTTTGCAAACTATATTTTCGGATTGGGAATCTTAGCTATGGCAACAAATTCTATGCTAATGAATATGCTTATTTGCGGACTTAGCTTCGCAGAACTTTTTGGAAAAACAGGCAAACCTAAATGGTCGATACTCGGATCTTCAATTTTATTCTTTAGTGCAATGGGTTCGGTATTTTTGACGGGCGCAAAGATGTGGTTAGTCATCTACTCAGGTATAGTAACTATGGTATTGTTGCCTGTAGCATACGCCGCATTCTTCGTAATGATGAACAGCAAAAAAATTCTTAAAGACAGTATGCCTCGCGGTGCTTCAAGATGGTGTTGGAATATCCTTATGGGTATCTCACTTGCGGCTTGCTCATTCGCAGCTTTGTATGTCTTAAGCAGTAAGCTTGGTACCTATATCGGACCTTCTATCTTTGCGGCTTTCGCCGTAGCAGTTTTGATTTCGCACCTTATCCTAAAATCAAAGAAAAATTAAGATGGAAAATCTTTTCGATATAAATTCTAAAACTATCGTAATAACTGGAGCAAGCGGTGTTCTTGCAGGCGGACTTGCGCGCTACCTTGCGCGTCAAGGCGCACGCCTCGCCCTCCTGGGTAGAAGCATAGACAAGCTCGCACCTGTGCTTGCAGATATCAAAGAACATTCACCAAAAAGTATTGCTTGCGTTTGTGATGTCTTGGACAAAGCCTCTCTAGAAAATGCTCGCGAAGAAATTTTGGCAAAGCTCGATAGCATAGACGTTTTGATTAATGCCGCAGGCGGTAATATGGCAGGTGCTGTTGTTACTCCTGATGCAAGCTTTTTCAATTTGGATTTTGACCAATGGAAAAGCGTTATGGATTTGAACCTAGGTGGCACATTGCTTTCTACATTAGTTTTTGCAAAAGTTTTTGAAGAAACGAAAAAAGGAACAATACTTAATTTTTCTTCTATGGCTTCGGAGTCTGCTATCACTCGCGTTTGCGGATATTCTAATGCAAAGGCTGGCGTTGACAATCTCACACGCTGGCTCTCTGTAGAATTCGCAAAAAAAATAGGCGAAGGCGTGCGCGTAAATGCGATTGCTCCAGGATTTTTTATCAGCGAGCAAAACCGTACGCTACTTTGTAATCCCGATGGAACTTTTACCTCACGTGGAAATAGCGTGATAACAAAAACTCCTTTCGGACGCTTTGGTAATGCCGATGAAATTAACGGTGCTGTACACTATCTTATAAGCGAAGCGTCAAAATTTGTCACAGGAATCGTATTGCCTGTTGACGGAGGATTCTCAGCTTTTTCTGGCGTTTAATAAATATTATAAAAATGGAAAAGAAATTTCTAAATCAAGGATTCAGATGGTACGGCCCTGAGGATTCTGTTAGCTTAGATTATATAAAGCAAGCAGGCGCAGAAAGTGTATTTACGTCTTTGCACCATATCCCTTACGGAGAGCTTTGGACTAAGGAAGAAATTCTAAAGCGCAAAAAAATCATAGAGGATGCTGGATTAACTTGGAGTGCCGTAGAGTCTGTTCCAGTGAGCGAGCAAATCAAAACGCGCACAGGAGATTTTCAACGTCATATAGATAACTATAAAGCAACGCTAGAAAATCTCAGACTATGTGACATTGATTTAGTGATATACAATTTTATGCCTGTTCTAGATTGGATACGCACTGATTTAAATTATACTTTGTCAGATGGCTCTACCTGCTTGCGTTTCGATCCTGCTCAGTTTGCAGCTTTTGAGATATATATGCTTAAACGCGCAGGAGCTGAAGCAGATTATGATGCCGAAACTTTGTCGCGCGCAAAATCTTTTTACGAATCTTTGAGTGCAGAAAAACTCTTGGAGTTTGAACGCACAATCATAGATGTTTTTCCAGGATGCAAGCTGGGCTTAGGCTTAGACGATATACGCAAGATGCTAAACGCATACAGCGAAATAGATACAGATAAATTGCGCGAACATCTTAAATTATTTTTGCAAGAAGTTGTTCCTGTTGCAGAAAAATTTGGCGTACGTTTAGCTATTCATCCTGACGACCCACCCTTCCCTGTTCTAGGTCTTGCACGCATAGCTTCGCGCATTGAGGACTTTAGAAAAATTTTGAGCTACTGCGATAGCCCTTCAAATTCTATAGCATTTTGCACAGGCTCTCTGAGCGCAAGCGCACACAACGATTTGCCAAAAATGCTCGAAGAATTAAAAGAGAAAATCTATGTTGTCCACCTACGTTCAACACAGCGAGAGAAAGATGGTAGCTTCATTGAAGCAGGACACATAGAAGGTTCTGTTCCGATGTACGAGATTGTAAAAAAACTTTTGGAAATCCAAAAAGAACGTCTCGAAAAAGGAGGTTCGCGCATAATATTTCGCCCTGATCACGGACGTCTTCTTGCAGACGATTTGGAAAAACCACAACTTGCAAATCCAGGATATTCCTACATAGGCCGTATGAAAGGATTAGCAGAACTTCGCGGTTTGCAATTTGGAATTTTAAATTCTTCTTGTAAATAATTTACGCTAGCAATTGTAGAATAGCTATTTTACAAAATGTAAAAAAGCCACTATCTTGCTGGCGTATGTATTTGAACATTTGAAGACGAACCACCGAGTGAGTGATTACCTGAATTCCCACACTTTGTATCGAAGAGACCAAACATATAACCCATTTGCGACTGGCTTGTTGATGTTCCAGAAGAGCTAGAATGATGTTCGTAACAGCTTGTGCAAAGAAGCGATAATGCAAGAAGAATAGCTGTTAAAAAAATCTTCATAAAAAATTATGCGTTGATAATGTTAAGAAATTCTGCGTTGCTTTTTGTTTGAGACATACGCTCAATTAAAGTTTCAGTTGCGTCTTCGGTTTTTGAAGAGCTCATTGCACGACGCAAGAAAGACGAAGCTTCAAGTTCTTTTGAAGATAAAAGAAGCTCTTCTTTTCTAGTTCCAGAAGCTGCAAGATTTATAGCTGGCCAAATACGTGATTGAGCGAGCTTTTTATCTAAAACCATTTCCATATTCCCTGTACCTTTGAACTCTTGGAAAATCAATTCGTCCATACGCGAACCTGTTTCAATAAGCGCAGAAGCAATAATAGTAAGACTTCCACCCTCTTCCGTATTGCGAGCAGAAGAAAATATTTGGCGCGGTCTTTCAAGAGCTCTGATATCAAGACCTCCTGACATCGTTCTACCGCTACGAGCCTTTGCAGAATTGTGCGCGCGAGAAAGTCTAGTAAGCGAATCCATCAAAAGAACGACCGATCCACCAGCTTCAACAATGTTGCGAGCACGGTCTATCGCAAGATCTGCAACACGCAAGTGCATATCGATATTTTCGTCGTTTGAAGACGCATAGATTTCTGCGAAAGGCAAATCCATTTTGAAATCAGTAACTTCTTCAGGGCGCTCATCCACAAGAAGAATTATGATTTTACATTCTTTGTGATTTTCAGAAATCCCTATTGCAATATCTTTAAGCAAAGTAGTCTTGCCTGTACGAGGCGGAGCTACAATCAATCCGCGAGTGCCTTTGCCTATGGGGCAAAACAAATCAATCACGCGATTAGTCATACGTCCATCTTTGGTTTCAAGACGCAACTTTTCATCAGGCGAAATAGTAGTGAGATTTTGGAAAGACATTTGTTTTCTGCGCTCTATACAAGGAAGCCCATCAATAGTTTCGATGAATCGCACCTTAGGATTCCCGTGACCTGCACGCTTATGGGCAGTTCCTTTGATATATTGACCACGACGTATTTTAAATTTTTGAATCAAATCGCGCGACACAAAAGGGTCTGTCGGGCGTGTGCGTCCATTGCGCGCTAAGTCCAGTAAAATTCCATTGTGATTTGCCATCAAATCAAACACACCCTCGACAGGCATAATCTCAAGATTATCCTTCTTGGGCTCTTGTTGCACATTGCTTACAGAATTCGACGCATCATTTTTTTGAGCATCAGAATTCTCACTTGATTGCAATTGCATATCATTATTCGCACAGAATTGTGCGTTATTATTCACCTGTGATTGTTCATCACAATTATTATTTGAGTTTTCCATTTTAAAAGAAATTTTTTGTTTAAAGACAATGCATCATATTACATTTGGTCTTTAAAAAGTTTGAGCATAATTGAGCCAAATTTAAAACATAGAAAAAGGCACTTTAAAATACTATGGATAAAGTCTCTCAGTTTTTATGCGCGCTATGCAAGCAAAAAAGTTGACGCAAAAGATATAATCATTTCAAATATAATACAATGGCACTCGATATTCAAAGTGTACGTAAAAATTTTCCCATCTTGCAACGCACCGTAGATGGACAGCCTCTAGTGTATTTAGATAACGGCGCAAGTGCGCAAAAACCTATGCAAATGTTGGAAGCTATACAAAATTTGTATAGTAACAATTATTCTAATATTCACCGCAGCGCACATACACTAAGCCGCGAATCTACTGCTCTCTATGAGTCTGCACGCACTACTTGCGAGAAGTTTTTCAACGTAAAAAAAGATTCTGCTGTTGTTTTTACTTCAGGCACTACACAATCTATAAATATTATTGCTTATAGCTATGGCGAAAAGTTTTTGAAAAGCACTGATACTATTTTGGTCAGCGCATTAGAACATCACGCAAATTTAACCCCTTGGCAACTTTGCGCAGAAAAAACAAAATGCTCGCTAAAAATTATTCCCATCAGCGAAAGCGGAGATATCGATTTTGTTAGCTTTGAAAAACTTTTAAAAGAAAATTCTGTAAAACTAGTTTCTATTTGCGAAGCATCAAATGTTCTTGGAACTGTAAATGACGTGGCAAGAATTTCTGCACTCTGCAAAAATTATGGAGCACTTCTTAGCTTAGATTCTGCGCAATCTTCTCCACACTTTTTGTCAGACTTTGAAAATACTAATTGCGACTTTATGTCATTATCTGCACACAAGTGCTATGGACCAACTGGACTTGGGCTATTGATTGCAAAGCGCAACATTTTAAATTCTATGCAACCTTACCAGTGTGGTGGCGATATGGTCGACACGGTAACTTTTGAAAAATCTACATACAAAGAAGCTCCTGAATTTTTTGAAGCTGGCACACAAAATATAGAAGGTGCAATCGCATTCGCACAAAGCTTAGATTATCTTTCTTCTCTCGATAAAAAAGAAATCGCAACGCACGAGAATTCTTTGCGCGATTTTGCTTTAGAAGAACTTTCGCAAATCAAAGAAGTACGCTTGCTAGGCAATGCGAAAAACAGACTCCCTATATTTTCTTTTGTCGCAGACAAAATTCATCCTTACGATATTTCTTCTTTGCTAGATGCAAATGGCATTGCAATACGCGCAGGAAATCATTGCGCGCAACCACTTGGCAGGCTCTTGAATGCTCCAATTTCTTGTCGCGCATCATTCGCATTTTACAACACTTTAGACGAAGCAAAATTCTTTATAGAAAAATTAAAGTACGCAATCAACCTGCTCTCTTGATTATGAAAAATGATGATGTCATAAATTTATTAAGAGAAAACAAAAAGCTCTCACGCAAATTTAATAAGGTGAATAATCTTATGAACATTTTGCAAGATGCAGTGATTGTTGTTGATAATCGTGGTATAATAGATTTCGCAAACGAAGCTAGTAAAAAACTTTTGAGTCTACCAGAACAACTGGAATCTGTTTCGTTATTTAAGCTTTTGCCCGACTTAACCATAAGTGATGCAAAGCCAATAGACTCTATTGAATGCAAAGAATTTTATATAAATTATCCTGAAAAAAGATTCATCAAAGCATACATCGTGCAAATGGAAAATCCTGATGCACTCGAAAATAACTACACAATTATTTTACGCGACGCGACTAAAGAAAAAATTTCCACAGACCTAACAATCGAGAACGAAAAATTTAATTCTCTTTTGAATCTCGCATCTGGCATAGCTCACGAGCTTGGTAATCCTCTGAATTCAATGAGCATTCATCTTCAGCTTATCACTCGCTTGTTAGAAAAAATTGGTGATGAAAAAACAAAATCTGCGATGCAAAAATCTACAAATATTTGCACGTCTGAAATCAAAAGACTTGATGCAATTATTAAGAATTTCTTAAGCGCACTGCGCCCGATGAATCCCGTGCTTTCTACTTGCGACATAATCAAACCTCTTGCTGAAACTCTGCAAGTTTTGGAAGTTCAACTCGCAGACATTCCAATAGAAGTTGAAGTAAACATCCCCAACACTTTACCAACTGTTCGCGCAGATAGCACTTTGCTAAAACAACTTTTCTTTAACATAGTAAAAAATGCTATGGAAGCCACAAAGACCGCTGGCTCCCTCACAATCACAGCTTCAAGCTCTGACGACTTTGTAAACATCTCTTTCGCCGACACTGGCTGCGGAATAAACCCAAACGACCTAACCAAAGTCTTTGACCCATACTACACAACCAAAGAAACAGGCAGCGGACTAGGTATGATGATTGTCGAAAGCATCATCCGCTCTCACAAAGGCAAAATCTCCATAGATAGCAACCCAGGCAAAGGCACAACAATATCCATATCCATCCCCCGCTCCCACCCAGCTATCAAAAGAATCGAATAATAAAATTATTATTATTATTTAAAAAAGAGCATTTTATTAATAAGAATTCTTATTAAGTAAAATGCCCTTTTTTGTAATTAATTATTTTTCTCTATATTGCGTAGCTCTTTTTCAGGGGGCTTTTTGCCCCCTAACCCCCGCGCAAAGGCTGGCTCCGCCTTTGCAAACCGAGGCAAGTGCGACTTGCAGCGAAGAGTAGTCATAGCCTGCAATGATGTTCACACGCATTGCTCCGCAATTGCTCTATGCGTTAGATTTATAAAAGAAGAAGGGATATGCTCTAATTAGAATAAAGCACGAGTGCGCCACTTTAAAAACTTTAAAAGAATCTCATTCAGCAATTGCGAAGCAATGCGGTGAGTCTTTTATGTAGCACACCCTAATGGATGCTGGCACTGCCTGCTTTGGGTTGCAAGGGCGAAACCAGCCCTTGCTCAGGATTTCGAAAGGCAGAATGCCTTCGTGGGTTGTAGGGCAAAGTCCTACAAAAAATAACAACGCGATACGCGAAGAAAATATATACAAAAAGAGCATTTCATTTAATAAGAATTCTTATTAATGAAATGCTCTTTTTAAAATATACTTTTTATTTTGCTGTGCGTTTAGTTGTTGTTTTTTTTGTAGTGGTTTTTTTGGTGGGGGTTTTGGAGTCGCCTTCTTTTTTTGCTCTGGGAGGGAATTCAAAAGACACGGCGCCTTTTTCATCTAGAACCAAAAACGCGGAGAATTTTTTGTTTGTGCGTTTTGATACAAAATCTTCAATCAAAGGAGTTTTGCCGTTTTCAAGTAAAGCTTTAACTTCGTCGTTTGTAAAGCGATGCGAAAGCATTACTCTGCTTAGCCTAAAGCAATCCTTGTTGATTTCGCCTTTTTCATTCAAGCAGCAATATGCTTGCGGAGTAATTACAATCTTACCACCCTTCTTTGATGCGCAAAGATTTTTTGACAATCTTGGACACTCATAAAGAACTTCTGCTTGGCTTAAATCGAAATTCTCATTTGCAGAAGCATCGCCAGATTCGTTATCTGCATTTGCAAACTGGAATTTTACTTTGAAATTTTCATCCAAATACAAAGATGCATCGTAAGGTTTTCCGAGCTTGCTTCTAAAACCTGTCAATGGACCAATTTTTTTATTATCCACCAATTCGCGGATTTCGTTTTCGCTAAATTTACGATTACCTATTGTTTTATAAATCTGGAAAGTGCCATCTTTAGAGCGGAAGGCTCTAAAAGTTTCTAGCAAAAATCCGTCGCCAGTAGGTGATTTAATATCGCTTTCGCGCGTTTGTGTTTCGCTTTCGTTGAATGCTTTTGTAGTTTCAACAATATGTATGGTCATATTTTTTATTCCCTGCATGAAATCGTCTCTTGTAAGAATCTTCTTTTCTACGAGCTTGAGTTTGTATTCCCAATCGCCTGTCATTGCTGGACTTGTTAGCTCTTCTGATTTTACAACTTTTAAAAATTGAACCAATGAATCGGCTTTTGCTGTTGGGATTAACTCGCGTCTGTCTCGCTCTACAAATTTATGAGCGATTAGTGTTTCGATAATTTGTGCTCTTGTTGCAGGAGTTCCCAAGCCCTTTTCTTTCATAGCTTCAGCGAGCTCTTCGTCGTCAAGAAGCTTACCTGCGGTTTCCATCGCGGTAAGGAGTGTAGCTTCTGTATAGCGCGCAGGAGGTCTTGTTTTGTCGGCATCCAAAGATGCATCCAAGACATTTGCTTTTTCGTTATCGCTCTTTAAAGATGGTATAATTGCATCAGCAGAATCTTCTTTTTCATAAACCTCTAACCAACCTGCGTCGCGCATAATTTTGCCTTCGCTCTTGAAAGAGTGTTCACCCACTTGACTTGTACGAACGGTAACATCAAACTGCGCTTCAGGGAAAAATGCCGCGATAAAACGACGCGCAATCATATCATAAATTTTAAATTCGTCTGCATTCAGTTTGTCGCTAGACAATCCTGTAGGAATAATTGCAAAGTGATCGCTAACTTGCTTGTTATCGAAAAGACGCTTATTACCTAATCTTACATAAGAATTTTTCAACGCCTTCTTTGCAAAAGCTTCGTACTCGCCACCCATAGATTCAAGAGTACGCAAGACTGTTGACAAATAATCTTCTGGCAAAGCTCTTGAGTCTGTACGCGGATAAGTAATCATCTTATGTTTTTCATAGAGACTTTGTGCGACATTCAAAGTTTTGCCAGCGGGATAAGAGAATCGATTATTAGCTTCTCTTTGCAAAGTGGTCAAATCGTACAAGCGAGGAGCAATTTGTTTAGACAAACTTTTCTTATCTGTAACCGTTGCTTCTTTTGTATTTTTGACTTCTTCAAAAATTCTATTAGCATCGTCGCAAGACCAAATTCTATCAGCTTTGTCGGCAGACTTTTTTTCTTCTTTGTCCGCTTTGAAATTTGGTTTTTGATAAACACCTAAATACTCGCCATTTTCTACGCCAAAATTTGCAGAAATTTTCCAAAAATCTTTAGGCTCGAAGTTAGCGATTTCGTGTTCTCTATCAACAATCATAGACAAAGTCGGAGTTTGAACCCTACCTACAGTGATTACACTTTTTCCGCGAGAACCAAACATTCTTGATGTGATTGCACGAGTTCCATTAATGCCAATCAGCCAGTCAGACTCGCTACGGCAACGTGCTGCATCTTGCAAAGACTCCATATCGTCTTGAGAAAGCAGATTGTTGAAAGCATTACGTATAGCATCAGGAGTCATTGAAGAAAACCAAAGACGCTTACGTGGCAATTTACACTTACAAATCTCGTAAATATAAGTGAAAATAAGTTCACCCTCACGACCAGCGTCGCAAGCATTGATGACTTCTGTAACATTTTTATCGCCCATCAACTTTTTCAAAGTAGAGAGCTTTTTCTTAGTTTTTTCTATCGCCTTTAAAGTGAATTTTTCAGGGATAATTGGCAGATTCGCCAATGCCCAACGCGCATATTTTTTATCAATATCCGCAGGCATACAAAGCTCGACCAAATGACCCAAAGCAGAAGATACTATATATTCTTCACCAATATAATAGTCTTCTTGCTTTTTCATTTTACCGAGCACGCGCGCGATATCGGCAGCGACACTAGGTTTTTCAGCGATTACGAGCTTCATCAGATTTATTTCACAAATTCAGATATAACTGAATCCAAGCCTGCAATCAGTTCTGATATTGTTTCTTTAGTTTCGTCGCCCATATTAGAGATACGAAATGTGTTACCCTTGAGTTTACCATATCCGCCATCGATAATAAAGCCTGTGCGCTTTTTGAGCTCTGCAACGAATGCCGCAACGTCAATATTTGGAACATTCTTAAAGCAGCTAAGAGCCTTTGATGCGTATTGCTTTTCTGGCAACAACTCAAAACCTTTTGAATAACCCCAATCATGCATCATCTTATTATTTGCTTCGTGACGTGCATATCTATTAGCCATACCTTCAGCAAAGATATCTTCTAGCTTGCTTTGCAAAGCGAACATCAAAGAAATAACAGGAGTAGAAGGTGTCATACCTTTTTCATAGTTGCTTTGGAATTCTAAAAAGTCGAAGTAGTAACCGCGATTTGCAACTGACGCTGCTCTTTCCAAAGCGCGCTTTGAAGGCACCAAGAAAGCCAATCCAGGAGGCAATGCCAAAGCTTTCTGACAACCTGTAACCATAACATCAATACCCAACTCGTCTTTATGAATTGGCAAAACTGTAAAAGAGCTAACTGTATCAACAATGCTAATAACATTATCGAATTCACGAACAACATCCATAACAGCTTTAATATCTGTCATAGTACCAGTAGAAGTTTCGTTATGAACCAAAGTGATAGTATCGTACTTGCCAGTAGAAAGTTCTTTGCGAACAGCTTCAGGACAAACAGGCTTACCCCATTCAAAAGACAAGAAAGTAGCTTCTTTACCATTGCGTTTAGAAACATCATACCACTTGTCAGAGAAAGCACCATTACCACAATTCAAAACAGCTTTTTTGCAAACATTATTAACAGAACCTTCCATCACGCCCCAAGAGCTACTTGTGCTGATATAAACAGGGTCTTGAGTAAAGAAAAGCTCCTTAAGTTGTGGTTGCATACCGTTATACAAAGCAACGAAGTCTTTGCTTCTATGACCCATAATAGGATGGCACATTGCTTGATATGTTTTGTCCGAAACTTGAATAGGACCTGGGATGAATAGTTTTTGTTTCATAATGATATGGTTATAAAGTATTTTGAGTTTTGATTACTTTTTTATTAGAATCAGACAAAGTTGCAGTGCGGGGAATCCAAGTTTTTGCTTCGTCCTCAGACATTTGGGCAAAAGACATAATAACAAGCAAATCGCCAACGTTCCCTAGATGAGCGGCTGCACCTCTTATAGAAATAGTTAAACTTCCAGCAGGGGCCTCTATTGCATACGTTTCAAACCTTGCTCCTGTGTTGATATTGCCCACCAAAATTTTCTCGTGAGGTAAGAGTCCAACAAGTTTCATTAAATTGCTGTCGATTGCCAAGGAACCTTCGTAATCTACACAAACTTCTGTCGTAGTTGCGCGCAACAGCTTACTTTTCAATATTTCAAGCACCATTTCTTTGTATTTAAGAAAAGCCGACTATAAGTAGATAAAAATCAGCCAAGGTCAACAATTTTTTTAAGAAACGCTTTCATGCTGAGCTATGATTTTCAGAAAAGAAGGTAAAATTGTGGATGCTTTTTGAGGCCCTATACCCTTAATAGTCATAGCATCGTCAACAGTCTTTGGCTTCATATCGGCGAGTTGTTTTAATACATTATTTGGAAAAATCACATAGGCAGGAACTTTTCCGCGCAAATGCTGTAACTGATTCCTTTTTGACACTAGTTTTTTATAAAGAATCTCATCATCTGGCAAATCGTCAGTTTCATAGAGCTTCTTTTCTTTACTCATTTTGCGTAGACCCTTTTTCGAAAATTCAGGGAAATCCATCAACACATTTCGCAAGCCAAACATAACTTCAACGCCTTTTGAAGTTATTCCCAAAAGACGATACTCACCTTCAAAAGAATCAATAAGTCGAGCGTCTTTCATTGCGTCCAGAACTTTCCCGACAAAGACTTTTCCGTGACTTTTCAAAATTCCATAAGTCGAAAGCTGATCAAGATTCGCTGCCAAAGTTTTCTCGTCTTTTTTGCCGACCAAACATTTTAGAATGCGTTCTCTGCCAAAGCGCGGAGTAAAAGTAAATTTATCAATTCTGTAAGACATTCTTGCAATTGCACTCAAGGCTTTGCGAACAATATCTAATTCGTCTGCATTCAGTTCACGAGTCGTAGAATTTGTACCTGCAATGCACTTATCGCATTTGCCACAAGCAGACAAATTGCTTTCTCCAAAGTAATCTAAAATCCATTCTTGTCTGCAAGATTTTGAATATGCAAAGCTCAATACAGATTGTAATTTTGATAAATCACGCGCGCGCTTTTCTTCTAAAATATCTTTTGGTAAATTCAATAAATGTGGCAATAAAGACATATCACAAATCCTTGTGCCTCTTATGCGCGAAGAAGAAACATCATACCTATCTATATATCCACAACCGCGCAAAATACTTATCGCGCTAGAAACGGCCATTGTGTTTATAGGTTTTTTGCTAGAAACTTTATCTTTCATCAAAGTCGCAATGTCTTCGATTTTCAACAACACTTCGCCAGCCTCGTTCGCTTGACGATGCAAAACTTCGTAAGTCTTACTAATAGTATCAACATCAGGATTCGCGCCTTCTATGAAAAATTCCTGAACCCTTTTGTCTGAATACATAAAGAGCATTTCGCAGTGAGCATCAAGCCCATCGCGCCCAGCTCTGCCCGCCTCTTGATAAAAAGCTTCAATGCTACCAGTGAGCTCATAGTGACAAATAAATCTTATGTCAGACCTATCTATACCCATACCAAAAGCATTTGTTGCAACTGCAATATCGCAGTTTTTTTTCATAAATTCTTCTTGAGCGATATCGCGCTCTGTCGGAGTCATTCCACCGTGATAGAGTATATGATTAAATTTATTTGCAGTTAAAAATTCTGAAACTTGCTCAGCACTTTTTCGCGTTGAACAATAAATGATTCCTGTTTTGAAATCATTTATCAAATGCTTTATCGCCTCTTCTTTTTCTGTTTTGCTAGAAACTGAAACTATATTGAAACTAAGATTCTCACGCGCAAATCCTGAAACAAAAATTTTCGCTTCAGGAATTTTTAATTGAGTCAAAATATCTTTTTTTACATCAGGCGTTGCAGTAGCCGTGAACGCCGCAATGCGAGGCTTTCCCAAAAGCTCAATAGCCTTACCTAAACGCATATAGTCTGGTCTGAAATCGTGCCCCCACTGACTAATACAGTGCGCTTCATCTATAGCAAAAAGAGAAAGTTTTATCCCGTTTAAGGCATTCAAAAAACTCTGCGCTCTAAATCTTTCAGGCGCTACATAGACTATTTTTAGTTCTCCATTTTTTAGAGAATCTAAAATCTCTAACTGCTCGCCCCAGCTCTGCGCACTGTTAATACAAGCCGCCGAAATGCCTCTTGCCTTGAGCGCATCAACTTGATCTTTCATCAACGCAATCAAGGGCGATACTACACATGTCACGCCATCTAGCATCAGCGCTGGTAATTGATAACAAAGACTCTTACCTTTACCTGTCGGCATTATCGCAAGAGTATTTTGTCCATTTAAAATCTCGCGAATTACCTCGTATTGCGAACTGCGAAAACTATCAAATCCAAAATGTTTTTTAAGACACTCTTGCGCCCTAATTTTCAAATTTGAATCTTCTGCTGAACTAATAGAATTTTCAGAATCTTCGTTCATCACGCATAGATAAAGGCTTGCCTAAAATTTCAGACACTAAGATTCCTGTTTTTAAATTATCTTCATCATGCAAGAAAGCCTGCAAGTGAGCCGAACATTCTTCGCCTTGTGCATAATTCTCATCAATTGCATAAAAGTTCCTATCGATATTTTTTGGATCTGCCACAAGATTTTGCAAATCGTCATAAGAAAAAAACTCAACGGGATTAGACACCCTTTGCTTTTTCTTCTTTTTCTTCGGTTGTTCACTCGGGTAATAAGGCGACTTATCCGAAGGATTATTTGTCTCTTGCATTTCGCGAAAGAGCTTTTTTGCCTCTTCAAAATAATCGCCTCTATGGTTTGTAGGATCGTAATGCTTGCGCGCCTTTGGTTCTTCTTTATTTTCAACCGTCGAGAATCTCTTAGCTATTGTAGAAATAACAAAAAACGCCATCACCGCGAAGAATATCAATCCTTCGAGTGGCAGTTTATCTATGATTTCTTCGAAATTCACTTACTTATGGTCTTTTGTGTCGTGCGGATTCTTGCCTGAAATAGATTCACGCATAGAAGTATCGGACTGTAAATTTTGCAATTTGTAATAATCCATAAAGCCCATCTTGCCTGACTTCAAAGATTCTGCCAATGCCAACGGAACTTGAGCTTCAGATTCTACAACCTTAGCTTTCATCTCTTGAACTTTTGCTTTCATTTCTTGCTCAAGAGCAACAGCTGCTGCACGTCTGATTTCAGCTTGAGCTTGTGCCATATTTTTGTTTGCGACAGCTTGAGCTTCTTGCAATTTTGCACCAATGTTTTCGCCAACATCAACGTCTGCAATGTCGATAGACAAAATCTCGTAAGCTGTACCAGAGTCTAAGCCGCGACCTAACACAACTTTTGAAATTCCATCTGGATGTTCTAAAACAAATTTATAAGAATCGCTCGCGCCAATTGAAGAGACAATACCTTCACCCACACGTGCAATAATAGTTTCTTCCTGAGCACCACCTACGAAAGTTTTTAGATTTGTACGCACAGTAACACGCGCACGAACTTTAACTTGAATGCCATCTTTAGCAACGCCATCAATAGAGTGCCTGCCAGTGTTTGGATTAGGACAATCAATAACTTTGGGATTGATAGATGTACGCACCGCTTCACCTACAGTTTTGCCTGTGCCCTTAGTTGCCAAGTCAATCGCACAAGCTTTTTCCCAAGATAAATCCATACCAGCTTTGTTTGCAGAAACAATAGCTTGAACAGTTGGCAACAAATTACCTTCTGCCAAATAATGACTTTCTAGCTGGGCAATGCTTAAATCCAAACCAGATTTCAACGCCGTAATGCGAGCATCAACAATCACAGAATATGGCACGCCTCTAAGACGCATTGCCAAAAGAGTCAGCATATTGACAGGCGCACCTGCCAAAAGAGCCTTTAACCAAGTGCCAACGAAAGTTATTATCACTAATAAAATAACTATCGCCGCAATCAGCGATGCAATTAAAACTATACCTGTAAAAGTAGATGTTGCTAATATTCCTGTACTCATAATTTTATATTTTTTTAACTTTTAATTTGAAATTGTCTGCGGCTACTACCGATACTTTTGAAGTTTTTTCTATAAAGCCAATATCGCTTTGAGCCTCGTATTCTGCGTTGTTTATTGAAACTTTTCCTGTGGGAGCCATATCTGTTAGAGCTATGCCCTCTTCGCCAACTAAGCTTGCATTTTGATTCTCAACTGGCGTTGCCACAGATTGCAAAGATAATTTTTTTGTGAACTTTGTTTTTGGAAAAAGTTTTAACCACATCATTAAAACAAGCACTACTAAAAATATGCAAATAGAAGTAACTGCTAGCCCGCCAACTACGCCATATTCAAGATAGCTAACATATATGCCATACGCATAACATATCAAACTCATCACGCTAAGTAGCCCCAAGCTTGGCAAGAAAAATTCTAATGCCATTAAGATTGTTGCGACTGTCAGAACTATTGCAATTTCCATCATATTCCTTTTTTAGGCAAAGCTAAATTCATCTCACAATTATTGCAATCAAAATCAATTTCAAGACGCACATTTTTGTTTTCTAAAAACAAAGGTTCGGAAAATTGTGATGGAAATTTATTTTGTTTTTTACACAAATTCATCTCACGTAAAATGCAATGTTTTGTGCGCATCAAAATTTTGTTTTCAATTTTTGTTCCATACTCAAGAGCATATTCAAAAACTTTTATATTTCGCTTTTGATAAAATATTTCTGCTTTCTTATTTAGAATATTTAAACGATAATCACCTGTAAGCTTCGGGATATGCAATTCTTCTGATTCCTGACGCACGCTATCTTTAGGCTCATTGAATTGCGAAAGAGTTTTTTGATAATTTTCAAAAAGATTGCGTCTGATTTCATTTATTTGCGCGAAGCTAATGTGTGGCAATTTATCGCAATCAAAATCTACACTCTTAACCTCAAAAAAAGAATCTGCGCTTTTAGACAATGAATCTAAAAGTCTTGCCTTTGCCATCTCGAACTTGTTTGCGTACTCTTCGAAAGACAAAGTAGCAGATGTTTCCAAAATATTCTTCGCTTTGATAGAGAGTTTTAATTCTTTCTCCACAATTTGAACTTTAAGATGCACAGGCAATTTGCGCGTTGGAATTTTTGCAAAATCTTTATCGTCTGCAATACAAGAGTTACGCCAAATTTTTGCATAAGACATAAGTCTTGCACCCTCTTGACCACAATATGCCATATTGTTTTCTATCTTTTGAATACGTAAACCAAAAACTTCTCCGTCTGGATTTTCAACAAAAAGACCATCTCCATTATCAACGCTCTTTTTAAGATGACGCACATCAAAACTTTTGCCTCTTACAAATTTTGCTTCGCCCAAATATTCGCCACGCGACTTTGGACTCGAAAATGATTCGCAATTTCTATCTAACTTATGCAAGTGATATTCTGTAAAGCGTCTATTAAAACTTTTTTCGAGATTAGACGTGAATGGCAAATTCACTTTTCCAAAACTTTGTCTTGGTCGGTTCAAAAATCGAGACAACTCATTTAGTTTTTCAGAATAAAAAGCTGTAACATTTTTTACATAACTTTCTTCTTTTAATCGCCCTTCTATTTTGAAAGATGTCACACCCGCTTTAATCAAATCTTCCAAAGACGCACTCCTATTCATATCCTTTAATGAAAGATAATGAGCTTCGCTTGAAAATACTTTATCTTTAGAATCAAGCATTGTATAAGACATTCTGCAAGGCTGAGCGCACACACCCCTGTTTCCACTTCTAGAGCCGATTGCCTGACTTAGATAACATTGTCCGCTATATCCAACACAAAGGGCTCCGTGAACAAAACATTCAATCTCACACTTAACGTTTTTTGCAATTTCCGCGATTTTTTCTAAGCCCAATTCTCTTGCAACAACTATACGTTGAAAGCCTAAACTATCAAAAAATTTTGCTTTATCTAAAGAATCTATATGACACTGAGTACTTGCGTGCAAAGCAATAGGTGGCAAGTCGCACTCAAGCAACCCCATATCTTGAATAATCACTGCATCGACTTTTGATTCGTACAATTTCCAAATCAAATCACGCGCCTCTGCAATTTCCAAATCTTGCAAAATAGTATTTATTGCAACATAAATTTTCACATTAAAAGTGTGCGCAAACTCGCAAAGATTTTTTATATCTTCAATATTATTGCCGGCCGCGCTTCGCGCACTAAAAGATTGCGCACCGACATACACAGCGTCAGCACCAGAGAGAATTGCGCTTTTTGCAACTTCAATATTTTTCGCAGGACTAAGGAGTTCTATCATAAAATAAAAAGCGGAATTAAAGTTTTGAAATTTTAATTCCGCATTTAAAAGATTTTTAATTTAAAACAAAAAAATTATTTCTTTTCGTTTGCGCGTATGCACTTTGCGGCTTCAACAATAGCAGCAAAGCTATCTGTTGGCACACCAATTGGAATTGAGTGTCCGCAACCAAAGCCGAAACCTTTAGATTTGTTTCTTAAACGAGTGCCGTCTTCAACAAACAAATCAAACAAGTAGTCATATTTGTTGTTAATCAAAACAGTCATATCTATACCACCGAAAAGACCAATTCTATCGTTATATTTTTCGACCCAGAAATCCATAGGTGCGATAACGTTTTCGTTAGAATGTTTTGCATCGATACCGTTATCGATAATTTCGTCCATAAGAGGAACAATATTACCGCAGCAATGGAACAGGAACTTTTTGTTGTGCTTATGGACTAAGTCAATAAAGCGACGATGTTGAGGGAAGACATGTTCGCGAATAGTATCTGGTGACAACATTGTAGATGACTTATATGCCAAGTCGTCGCCTAAGCGGAAGAACAAGAACATATCGCCATAATTCTTCAAGAAAAATTCCCAAATTTCGTACCACAAATCGCCAACTTTTTTGAAGATATTTGCGAACAATTCAGGTTCATCATAAAGCATCACGCAGAGATTTTCGTAACCTACGAAATCTTGAACGCCTTCAAAAATGCCGTATCCAGGACCACCGAAAGGCATCATACCTGTGATAGGAATAGTTTTGCGCAAAGCTTCAAGCTGAGGAACATATCTTTCTTTCCACAATTTTACGATATCATCGAATGGATATTTTTCAAAATCTTCAGGAGTTTGGATAGGCCCTTCACGAGTACCAAAAATTGCACCGTGTTCAGGAATAACATCACAAATCATCGCTTCGTAATCCCACGCATCGTAAGTCATTTCTTTCCAGAAATTCATCACTGTAATATAATGATCCTCTAAATCCTTGCCCGATTTACCCAATGGAGTCAGCTCTTGACCTATAGTTCTGCTGATAAAAGGGTCTTCAATATGGTGTTCATACAAAGGAAGATATTCAGGTTTTTTATTTTCTAGAACAGCCAAAATGTTTGCAGGATTTGGCTTCCAGTTTTTGTCGTATTTTGTGAGATACATATTTTTAATTGTTAGATGTTAAATTTATACACGCGAATTCTATTTTGCAGAAAACATCATTGTCAAATAAATAGTAATTATAAATCTGCTACTAAATATTGTAATCTACGCTTGCGTCGGTGATGATATCAAAGATTGAATCTTCGTTATTATCTTCAGATTCCTGATGCATTTTTTCTACTGCATCTCTGCGCTCTTCCCAAGAACCACCTGATGCGATTATCAAAGAAATTATTGCTTTATACTGTTCACCTTTTAAGCGAATAAATTCTCTGTCGTTTAGCAAAGAAACTCTTTGAGCATCGCTGACTTCAAAAAAATCAACATAACCTTGCTCGTATTGCTTCATTGTCAAATCGAGAATTTCTCTTGCAGAAATCATTGTCTTTTCACGTGCAAGATATTCTTTTTTCAAGTTATGAACTTTTGTCATAGAGCTTTCTACTTCAAAAATTGCATTGAGAACTGTTGCGCGATATTTTTCTACAAACTCCTTATGTTCTTGCAATGCTGCTGCGCGTTGAGCTATCAGCTTGCCTGCTTGGAAAATAGGATTATAAATTTTCGGACTCACACCCCAAGCCAAACTGCTTGCATTAAAAAGAGTATCTATATCTGAAGACGCTAAATCTGCCGATGCAGAAATCGTAACCGTCGGGAAAAATGCAGCATTTGCTGCACCTATTCTTGAATTCGCTGCATAAACGCTACGTTCTGCAGATGCAATGTCTGGTCTGCGTTCTAACATTTGCGATGGCAAGAATTTTGGAACTGAAGGAAAATGATCACCTAACAAATTTTTTGTTGGAGTAAATTTTGCTCTTATCGAACCTGTCAGCAAAGCAATATACTCGCCCATAACTTCGACAGTAAAAGTTGCAGAAGCCAATTGCGCCTTCGCTTCAAAGACCTGTTGCTCTGCACGCTTGACATCGAGAATCATTGAAAAACCAGAATCAAATCTATCTTGAACTAGTTTCAATTGTTTTGCTCTGACTTCAACCGTGTCCTTGAGTAGCTCTACTTCTGAGTTTGCTTGCTTAAGTGTAAAGTAAGTATTAGCTAGCTCGCCTTCTAAAAGAAGCATTGTATTCTCGTAAGCAGCCAGAATCGCTTGAGCTTGAGCTGTGTCAGAATCCAACAAGCTGCGGACTCTACCAAAGAAGTCTAAGTCCCAAGTAAGACCTAAACCTATGCGCCAAGAATCAAAAGTTCCGCGATAGCCATAATCATTCTTACTTGTGCCTGTGCGAGCGTAAGAAGCCGAAGCTCCTGCATTTGGATAGAGTTCACTGCCTGTCATACGAGCGCGCTCGCGAGCCTGTTCTACTCTATAAAAAGCTGCCTTCAAATTCGGATTTTGCTTCCGACACAAAAGCATTAAATCATTCAACTCTGCATCATTGAAAAGCTCCCACCAAGGACCTTTAATAGTGTCGTCTGCGGGAGTTGCATTCTTCCACAAATCTTCCTCATGATAAAATGAATCAGGAATATCTTCGTTTAGCGAAATCGCGCTTGTCGGAACACTATATTCGGGCGTAAAACTGCATCCGAACAAAAACAAAGTTGGTATTAATATAAGACAAATTTTTTTCATTTTGAAATCTCTTTTGTTTTCTTTCCGACTAAGCGTCTGATAAGATAGTATGCAACTGGAGTTATAACAAGTCCGAAGAAAGTCACACCTATCATACCGAAGAGCACCGATGTTCCCAACGCTTCCCTCAGCTCAGAACCCGCACCAGAAGCAAAAGCCAAAGGCACTACCCCTAAAATAAACGCGAACGAAGTCATCAAAATAGGTCTTAATCTATTCTTAGAAGCATTGCTTACAGCGCTTACTAATTTTTCGCCTTTATCTTCGCGTTGCTTTGCGAATTCAACAATCAAAATCGCATTCTTACAAGCTAAGCCAATCAGAACGACAAAGCCCACTTGCGACATAATATTGTTATCGAATCCACGCAAGTTGATACCCAAAACGGCAAATAACAATACCAAAGGCACAACCAAAATAACAGCCAATGGCAAAGCCAAACTCTCATAAAGAGCTGCCAACACTAAGAATACTGCCAAGACACAAAATGCAAAAATCCAAATAGCTTCATTGCCTGTTTGCTTTTCTTGAAAAGCTAAGTCGGTCCAGTCTATACCCATTGAAGGAGGCAAAACTTCTCTTGATAATTTTTCGATAGCTGCAATTGCTTGACCTGTACTATAGCCATCTGCCAAGTTTCCTTGAATTTCCGCAGCAGGATACAAATTAAATCTTACAGACCTATCTGGACCTACAATACGCTTGATGTCGGCAACAGAACCTAACATCACGCTTTCTCCAAGGGAATTTGGAACACGAAGATTATAAATATCATTTATATCTCTTCGACTCTCATTCTTAGCTTGAGCCACAACTTTGTAAACGCGTCCTAAAATATTAAAGTCGTTAACATAGATAGAACCTAAGTTATACTGCATAGTTTCAAAAATCGCACCGATTGGAACATTTAATTTTTGAGCACGTTCTCTATCAATTTCAGCATAGAGTTGAGGACTTGTAATTCTATACGTAGTGAAAGCCATCGCTACTTCTGGGAGCTCATTTATTTTTGCCATCAGAAGCTTTGTATATTTATCCATCTCCGTGATGCCTATATTTTCGCAATCTTGCACATAGAACTTAAAGTCGCCACCTATACCAATACCGTTAACAGCAGGCGGTGCCAACACAAAGAGCGTTCCTTCTTTCACATTAGCATTAATAAGCTTTGAAATATTTGCTGCGATAACATCTGAAGAAAGTCCGCGTTTTTCGCGCGATCTCTTTTCTTCTAAAGTGAAAAAGAATGTAGCACAATTTGCCGCAGGAGTTCTTGTTGCTCCACTGAATCCTGCAACGCCCGTTACATTACCTACACCTTCTATTTGCGACAGCAATTCAACTATACGCAAAACAGTTTCTTCTGTCCTATAAAAAGATGCACCATCTGGTAACTGCAAAGTCGCGTTAAGATAACCTCTGTCTTGCTTAGGAATAAAGCCTTTCGCAGTGCTATTAAAAGACCAAACCGTTGCCCACATCAAACCAGCATATATCAAAACTACAATGAGAGAAAATCTTGTTAAGCCAGCAACAAAGCTTCCGTATTTTGCAGAAACCCAATCGAAAGCTACATTAAAATAATGGAAAAGCTTACCCAAAGAAACATCCCAAATTTTAGTAAACCAATCTTTTGGAGTATTTTCATCTTTCAGCAAAAGAACACAAAGAGCAGGAGTCAAAGTAAGAGATACAATCCCAGAGATAACTGTACTTGTTGCAATTGTAAGCGCAAATTGCTTATAGAATTGACCTGAAATTCCAGGAATAAATGCCGTAGGCACAAACACACAACTCAGCACCAAAACAATAGCAATCAGCGCGCCTTGAACCTGAGTCATTGCCTTCTTTGTAGCATCGCGAACAGACAAATTATCGCGCATATTTCGCTCGACATTTTCAACCACAACGATCGCATCGTCGACCACAATACCAATTGCAAGCACAAGTCCGAACAGAGTCAAATTGTTCAAAGTAAATCCAAATAGATACATCACAATAAATGTACCAATCAGCGAAACAGGAATTGCAAATATAGGAATAATCGCAACTCGCCAGCTTTGCAAAAACACCATTATCACTATAATCACCAAAAATATCGCTTCAATAATTGTAGAATAAACAGCGATAACTGAATCTGAAATATAAGTTGTATAGTCAATACCTATCAGGTAGCCAACACCTGTTGGGAAGTCTTTAGAAATTTCTTCAAGAGCTCTTGTAATTTTTTTTGCAGTCTCAATCGCATTAGTTCCAGGCAACTGTGCAAAACCCATTGTTACAGCAGCATTCCCATTTAGATAAGATTCGTTTCCATAAGTATAAGAATCCAAATCGACATCTGCGACTTCTTTTAGTCTGATAATTTTTCCGTCTGGCTTATATTTTACAATGATATTGCCAAATTCTTCCGCACTCTTAAAGCGCCCTTGAGTATTGATAATAAGCTCGTGAGGAGCTCTATAATCCAAAGGAGGTTGATTGATTTTACCAGCTGCAACTTGCTTATTTTGTTCACGCAAAGCATTCACAACTTCGCGAGCAGAAAGATTCAAATGTGCCAATCTATCTGGGTCTAACCAGATACGCATACTAAATTCTTTTGCACCGAAAACTTGAATTTCACTAACACCTTCAATGCGCGCAAGTCTATCTTTGATTTGCGTAATTGCATAGTTTGTAAGATAAAGTTTTCCTCTCGAGTTATCAGGCGAATACAAACTCGCTAATAAAATAAAGTCTGGCGATTGCTTCTTAACGCCAACGCCCATATTATTAACTTCTTCTGGCAAACGCGGCATCGCAACATTTACTCTGTTTTGCACAAGAATCTGTGCTAAATTAGCATCCGTGCCAGTTTTGAAAGTCACAGCAATACGCATAGTGCCGTCGTTAGTGCACTGACTTTCCATATAAATCATACCTTCGACACCATTGATTTCTTGCTCTAATGGAGTAGCCACAGTTTCTTTAACAATCTCAGCAGATGCCCCGGGATACGATGTCCAAACAATAACCGTTGGTGGCACGATTTCAGGATACTGAGTAACTGGCAATCTCGAATAACCTATCGCACCAAGAAGAACAAACACGATAGATATCACCGCCGCAAAAATCGGCCTATCGATGAAAAAGTGTGAAAACTTCATTATTTATTCTCCACTAAAATGGGCTTGATTTTTACTGATGGAATAGCGCGCTGTAGTCCGTTTACAACAACACGCTCACTGCCATCAAGTCCGCTTTCAATAATGCGCAAAGTACTACTTGCCATATCGCCAACTTGGATTGGTCTGTATTGGGCAACATCGTTTTCGTCTACAACAATTACATATCTGCCAACTAAGTCCGTGCCGATTGCTTCTTCTGGAAGAGTCATTTTTTCTACACCCTCACTTGCGCGAAGAATCGCTTTTGCGAACATTCCAGGAATTAAAAGATTATCTTTATTATCAATAGTAGCGCGCAACTCTAAGCTTGAAGTGTTTAGCTTGTTGTCAGCATAAGACAAGAATCCAACCGCGATAGGATCTGCTTGACCAAGCAATTTAATCTTCACAGGAATTTTTGATTGAGCGATATTATTGAAAAGATTTGCATTTGCATAGCGAATAGCATCGCGCTCGCTAATTTCAAAATAAGAATACACTACATCGCGCGAAACTAAAGTTGCTAAAAGAGTTTCTGACATCGCAACCAAATTGCCCTCGTCTATGTAGCGCTTGCTGACGTATCCAGAAATTGGAGCCAAAATTTTTGTAAATTCCAAATTTAATTCGCTCTCTCTTAGCTTTGCTTGAGCGAGTGCTACGATAGATTGGCTCATTAGCAAATCAGTATTACGAGTCTCTAAAACTTCTTTTGAAACTGCGTTCGATTTAATCAATTCTTCCGCACGCGCCAAATTGTTTTTTGCAAGAGAAAGCTTGCTTTCAGCCTCTTGCACTTGAGCCTTACACGCGTTTGCTTGAGCTTCAAAAGGACGTGGGTCTATCTCGAAAAGCAACTGACCTTTTTCAACGTAATCGCCATCTTCAAAACAAATCTTTGCAAGATAGCCATTCACACGTGAACGCATATCAACAGATTTCTCACCTTCAATAGTCGCAGTGAATTCGTCCCAAATTTCAACTATTCTCATAACAGGATATGCGACATCGACTTCAGCAAGAAACACCTCTTGATTTTCTGATTTTTTTGCTGGGCAGCCAGAAACTAAAATTGCTAATGCAATTAATAAAGAATATAAGAATTTATTTTTCATGTTATTTTAAAAGTTTATCGACAGCATCACTAGTAATTTTTAGGATGCACTCAGAATTTTTCGAGGAAAATTTTTTAAGTTTTAATAAACGCATCATGCCACGCTTACAAATAATAGTTGAAGAATTGAAAAACAAAAGCCCCATAGCTTCAATAGTGGCTTGTTCTTGAGAAATTTTATTATTTCTAGCATATAGAATCAAAGTCGACACCATATCGTTCATCGGCTTATGAGCACCTTTATAGAGAATATCAAATCCTTTAGTTGGATACATTTCTTCGCGATGCATTATCAAATGCAAACTTGCAAAATGTGCGCAATCTAGAGATTGCAAATGCAGATGCATTAATTTTTTCAAGAGTTCTTTAGCTTTTAAAGTATTTGTAGTTTCTCGCTTTTTGAGTACTTCAATTTCTGCAAAAATTTCTGAATAGTATTCTTGAAAAGCAGTAACTGCTCTGCGCAAAATTTCAAAATACATTTCTTCTTTACTGCCGAAATAATAATTTATACAAGCATGATTTATGCCTGCTTTTTCGGCAATTTTTCTAGTGGTAGAGCCTTCTAATGAGTACAAAGCAAACTCATCAAGAGCCACTTTTAAAATAAGCTCTTTAGTACTACATTTTGCACACTTTGTTTCTTCGCTAGCCCCCATCACATATTAATCGATTTAAACACTTGGTTAAATCTCTTTTTCTGTCAAGACCTTTTGAGCGTTTTTGCCTTAGTTTTGTGGCAAAGAAACAGAATTTATGGGCACATACCTCAGGACATAATAATACTTGTTTTCCTCTAAAGAAGAAAATATTTGCTTAGGCAAGGCATCAAATAGACCTCTACCCATAAAAACTTTTACAAAATCATCTTCACTCTCTACATACTTAGCCTTCAAAATTTCGTAAGAATCTTTTTCTCCAAGAGCATATAAAGCAATCAATGCATAGATTTTGCCTTCGATATTCTTTGCATCTTTGAAGAGTTTTTGAGTAGCTGCAATGCTCTTTGCTTTGTCTTTATTTTGAACCAAAATTGCAAGCGCACGAGTTTGGTCTATATGGTAATTGTTACCTAGCTTGGTTTTGGCAGACACAATAAATTTTGTGTTAATCAAAATATCTAGAGCATTTTCAAAAGACATATCTTCTGTAAGAACAGCCATTGCAGACGCAGGTGAAGTTGTAGGTAAAGGCTTAGCAGATGTTTCCGCCAAAAGAAAAATTGGGAATAAAAATATTGATATGTAAATTAATTTTTTCATTCAAAACTCCTTTTTATAAAAATCATAAATCAAAGACGCGCCTTGAATTCTTCGTAACCAAAAGACTTATGCTTGATTGCAGTTTTTCCATTCCAAATATAAATAGATGGCAAATTCATTCCATTAAAAGTAGATGTTTTTACCATTGAATAAATTGCCATATCGCCGAATACAAGACGCATACCCTCTTTGAGTTCTTCATCAAAAGAGTAATCGCCAATCACATCGCCCGCCAAGCAAGAGCGCCCACCAAGTCTGTATGTATAAGCCTTTACAGAAGATTCACCTGCATTCAAAATCTGTGGACGATAAGGCATTTCTAAAACATCTGGCATATGACAAGTTGCAGAACAATCCAACACAGCAATCTCGCACTGATTCTTATGCAAAGTCAATACTTCGCTAACAAAAATTCCTGCGTTCAATGCAATTGCTTCCCCAGGTTCTAGATAAACTCTTTTTAAATTAGGATACTTTTTTCTGAAATTTTGGATAACGCCGATTAACTTCTCAACATCGTAACCTTCTTTAGTTATATGATGACCTCCACCTAGATTTACCCAAGAAACTTTTTTTATCAAGTCATCAAACTTTTCTTCAAAGTGCGCAAGTATGCGCTCTAAAACATCTACACCCTGCTCGCACATTGCGTGAAAATGAATTCCGTCGATAGAGTCTGTAATATCTTCTGGCAAGAGACTCTTCATAGAACCCAGCCTAGACTTAGGTGCGCAGGGATTATAAATCTCAGTCTCAACTTCGGCGTACTCAGGGTTCACTCGAATTCCAACCGAAATTTTTCTTTTAGAATTCTTAATTGCCTCAGAATGTTTTTTAATTTCTGCGGAAGAATTAAAAATAATTGTATCTGCAAATTCGCAAAGTTTTTCTACTTCGCTCTTTGGAAATGCTGGACTATAAACGTGGATACTTCCGCCAAAATATTGATTCGCAAGCATTGCTTCGTTTAGTCCGCTAGAGCTTGTTCCGCTAAGATATTTTTTTGCCAAATCAAAAGTTTCGTAACAAGAAAATGCCTTCAATGCCATTAACACCGTTGCAGAACTTTTTTCTTCCACATATTTCAAGAGTTTAAAATTTTCTTCTAACTTCTCTAAAGAAATCACAAAAGATGGAGTTTCAAGTCCATATAAATCTAGATTTTTAAAACTCTCAAACATTATATTAGCTTGGCAAATTATAAGATTCGTCTGGAGATAATTCTACAACTTTCCAAGGCAAACCATTTTCTGCAACAGCTTTCATAAATGGATCAGGATTCAATTCTTCTACATTGAAAACGCCTTTACCTTCCCATTCTTTGCTGAGCATCATTAGTGCACCAGTCATTGCAGGGACGCCTGTTGTGTAAGAGATTGCTTGGCTATTTGTTTCTGCGAAACACTCTTCGTGAACACAAACATTGTATATATAAATCTTTCTTGGCTTGCCGTCTTTGATACCGCTGATTACACAACCGATATTTGTTTTGCCCTTAGTAAGAGGTCCCAAACTTGCAGGATCAGGCAATACTGCGCGCAAGAATTCTATCGGAGCAATTTCTACGCCTTTTATTTTGATAGGCTTAATAGATGTCATACCCACGTTTTCTAAAACGCGCAAATGAGTAAGATATTTCTCACCAAAAGTCATCCAAAAACGAATACGTTTAAGACCTTTGATATTTTTGCAAAGACTCTCAAGCTCTTCATGATAGAGCAAATAAGATGGTTTTACGCCGACTTCAGGATAATCGAAATCGCAACGAACACTGATAGGGTCTGTTTCAATCCACTTGCCTTCGTCCCAGTAGCGACCTTTAGAAGTAATCTCACGTATATTTATTTCTGGATTAAAATTGGTTGCAAAAGGAAGCCCGTGATCACCTGCATTGCAGTCGAGAATATCGATATACTCGATAGAATCAAAGTAATGTTTTTGAGCGTAGGCGCAGTAGATATTTGTTTGACCTGGATCAAAACCGCAACCCAAGACTGCCATAATGCCAGCTTCTTTAAATCTTTCTTGATACGCCCACTGCCATTTGTATTCGAACTTTGCGGTGTCGAGTGGTTCATAATTTGCGGTATCAAGATAATTAGTTTTGGTTGCCAAACAAGCATCCATAATAGTCAAATCTTGATATGGAAGAGCTACGTTTATCACTAAATCTGGCTTAATTTTATTGATAAGCTCTATAAGTTCAGGAACATTATCTGCATCAACTTGAGCTGTATCTATAGGTCTTTTAAGCTCTGCTGCGATAGCATCGCACTTGCTTTTTGTACGACTTGCCAAAGTAATCTTTTCGAACTGAGGCGAAGACGCACATTTATGAACAACCACGCGACTTACACCGCCTGCACCTATAATTAAAACATTAGCCATTTTTTTATGTAAATTAAAAATTAATCTAAGAATAACATTTCAGGTGACTCCAGCGCTTGAAGAACATTCATAGCGTGAGCCCCAACTTTTTCGCACTGACCCAAAATCTCAATAAACAACACACCTCCGCGAGTTGCACTACCTGTTGTTTCCATATTTGCTACGGCTTCACGACGAATCATTTTACGAACAAAATTTAATTTTTCTCTTATCTTGCGCGCATCTGCTAAGTCTTCTTTCGAGATGTATTGCTTCTCTAGCATAGTCTTTGTAAGAGCCAAGAAAGACTGCACTTCTACGCAAAATTCTACGAACGCAGGAACAGACATCATACTATAATTTGTCTGTTTGCGATAACGTTTCTTCGCCATAGTCAAGAGTCTGTAACAGCAGTCGCTCAAATCTTCAAGCTCGGCTACGATAAGCATATTTTTGACAACTAACTTTGTGCTCTTATCGCTTATTTCGTGCGCGCTACAATGAACAAAGAACTGTGTAAGAGCATAAGAAAGCTTATCGCAATCTTTCTCTAAATCGCGCAATCGATTAACCTCATTGCTCAAGTCTTGTTCTGGATGTTGGAATACATTTACGAATCCAACAAACATATCTTGCGACATCTCCGCCAATTTCACAACTTCACGCTGCCCTTCATACAAAGCCAACTCACCAACTTCTTTGAAATTGTTTGTGAGATATTCCAATCTTTGTGTAGGTCCAGGAGTTTGTTCTTCTGATTTTGAAACAGGAATAACAAAGCATGCCAATTTTTCAATCCAAGGCACAAAACCTATCAAAACGCAGATATTTGTTAAATTAAACATGGTGTGGAACAAAGCCAACTTGATATGATTATCATCGGAAGCACCTGACAAATCGCCTCTACCCATACCAAAAAATTCCATAACAGAATCAAAGCCCACAAGCATTGCGCCCAATGCGTTTATGAAATATCCAAAAACACAAAGAACCCATATCACACCTAAAACATTAAAAACTAAGTGAGTAAAGGCAGCACGTTTAGCATTTCTACTACCTGGAACTGCAGCTACAATAGCTGTCATTGTTGTTCCGATATTTTCTCCCAAAACAATAGCTGCTGCCAAAGTAAATGCCCAAAGAGAATCCTCACCAAACCAACCTTTTGAAAGCATAGACATTGTTATTGCAACTGCAACAGAAGAAGACTGAACAACTAATGTCAATATAATGCCAAAAGTTAAAAATATCAATACAGAGCCAAATCCAAAACCTGTGAATCCTTTAATCCACTCGAAAAGTTCTGGGTGCGCTTGCAAATCAGGAACAGAATCTTTAAGATAAACCAATCCAAAGAATAATAATCCTAAACCAATCAAAAATTCACCTGAATTCTTGTAGCCTTGCTTTTTAAAGAAAAACAAAAACACGACACCTATACCAATCATAGGTAAGCAAACCCCTGCCATATCAAACTTGAATCCGAAAAGAGCAATAATCCAAGCCGTTGCAGTAGTACCTAAATTTGCACCCATAATCACGCCAATAGCTTCGCGCAATTTCAAAATTCCTGCATTTACGAAACCCACAACCATAATGGTCGTTGCTGTGGAGCTTTGTACCGCTGTTGTTACGATAAGTCCAGAAAAGAGTCCTTTGAATCTATTGCCTGTCATCGATTGCATTATAGAACGAAGCTTATCTCCTGTTGACTTTTGGAGAGCGTCGCTCATTAATTTCATCCCGAATAGGAATAATCCTAAACTACCGAGTATCTGGAAAAACGTGCTCATAAATAATAAGCCTGTAATAATTCCCTAACAATTGGAATTTGTAAACTGTTTTTTTCAAAAGATGAAACTAGACTGTTTCAGTCTTAAAATCTTTTGCTTCGTATTCTTTGTTCTTCGCAGCAATCTGAGAATATTTTTCAGCCCAGTACAGAAGGCCTTTGCGAGTCTTTTCATCTAACTCTTTGACAACCTTTCCCGGTGACCCTAAAACCATAGAGCCTGCGGGAATCTTAGAATTCTTTGTAACTAAAGCTCCTGCACCAATGATACATTCATCACCAACAACAGCTCCATCAAGAACAGTTGCCCCCATACCTATCAGACATCCAGAACCAATCTCACATCCGTGCAAAATTGCCCCGTGACCAACAGTTGTATAATCACCTATCTTGACACCAAAATCATCTGCCAAGTGAACCTGCGTACCGTCTTGAATATTAGAGTAATCCCCAATTTCTATAGTATTCAAATCAGCCCTCAACGTACAATTAGGAAACACACTCGCGTACTTTCCCACTCGCACTGACCCCATTAACACAGCATTTTTACTAATATATGCCGTCTCGTCCACCTTAGGCGATACCATTAAATACTTCTCTAATCTCTCCTCTAATGTCATACCCCTATATCAAATCTACTCCACCTATTTCGTCAAGGAAACTTTTACTACACACGAAGGAACTTCTTAACGCCAACGGAAAGGGCTCCTCGCCCTTTCAAACCTCGGCAAACTTGCTCAGTTTGCAATCGAGGCAAACGGGGTTTGCATCCATAGTGGTGAGGCTGCAAGCGCAGTACTTGCAGTTGCTCGCTATACGACGATTTCATCACTTGAATCGGAATTATATTTTTTATTCAAAAATATAATAAACCCCGATTCAAGTGCGCATCAATTTTTTTTACTTTCTAAAGAGGCGTGCTTCGCTCTTTGTCTCTAGATTAAAGGATGGATATTCCATTCTGTTACTAATAGTAGAGATTATTTCTTCTCTTCCAGCGACAGTCTGACGACAAGAAAATATCTTCGCGTAGGCTTATTTCACAACGCTTCAATTCGCGGTGATGAATTCGGTATATAGAGTTTTACTTGTCGTCAGGTTGTCACTGGAAGAAGAGAGAGACTATACTATAATTTTTCATTCAGCTAATCGCATTCAGCAATTGCGAAGCAATGCGATGACTCTTCTTTGTAGCACACCCTAATGGATGCAGGCACTGCCTGCTTTGGGTTGTAAGGACGAAACCAGCCCTTGCGCGGGGGTTCGGGGTCAAAAAGCCCCCGAAAAGAGAGGGCTACGCATTATAAGATATATAATATATACAAAAAAAAGGCGCATTTCGTTAAATAGAAATATTTAACAAATGCGCCTTTTTTTAAAATAAATTTCTTTTTATTTTTTTGAGTAGAAGTCTTCGGATGCTTTGAAGAAGGCTTCGATATTTTCCCATTTTGACATTGGTGGAATATCACAACCTGAAGAGAGGACGAAGTTTGAGTGAACATTACATTGCTCAAGGAGATCAAGGGTCACTTTGCGAATTGATTCTGGAGTTCCGTGGCAGAATTCTGCTGCGGGGTCGACGTTGCCCATAACGATTTCGTTTGCAGGAGCAAGTTCAAGCATCTTTTTCAAGTCTATTGCGTTACCGAAGTGATACGCACTGGCACCCATAGTAAATAATTCTTTTGTCATATGAAGAGTGCCATTGCCGCAGTTGTGATAGAACACTATGAAATTATCATCCTGCACTGCATCGATAAGTTTCTTCATATATTTTACGGAAAAATCCCTATTCAAATCTGGAGTAAGCAAACCTGCGAGAGGTTCTGCAATAAAGACACCGCTTGCGCCAACTGCTTTGTATGCGTTGCAGTATTTAATCAAAAATTCTGTAACTTTATCTAAAACTGTTTCGACCATTTCAGGTTCTTCATAGCAGTAAATCATAGCTTCGGAAACGTCGAGCAAACGACCAGCCAAAGAAAAAGGCCCAATGACGCCTGCAAGAACAGGTCTATCAGTAATAAGCTTAACAGCCTTTGCAATCGCCTCTATGTAAAGACCTGTACGACCTGCGCCGACTTCTGGAACTTTCAAAGCGTCTGCTTGCTCAGGGGTTTCAATAATGTGACCTACAACTGTTGGAACTTCGTCGTCTGCAACCTTAATTGTAGAGCCGAAAGCTTCTGCTTCAACAGACAAATCCATCATACTTACAGATGCAGAAGATGCAACTTTATCAGCAATCATCTTCATACCCTTAGCCTGCAAATCAGAATCGGAGATAAGTTCTTTAACTCCTATACCCAACAGCTGTATTGATGGAAAAGAGAGCACTGGACACGGCTTCTTTACTTTTGCTGTTTTAAAATCTTCTAACCATTTTTTCATGTTCATATTTCTGCCTTTTTTTTAATATAATAAAGTTAAGATTTCCGAATGATAAGCAAATTGATTATCATTTTGCAAGAAAATCTTTTAAAGAATTTACGACGTACTGAAGTTGTCCTTCGTTGAGCTCAGGAAAGATCGGTAAAGCCAAACAATCTTGAGCAATTTTCTCAGACACAGGAAAGTCACCCTGCTTGTATCCTAGAGAGACAAAACATTCTTGCAGATGCAAAGGCATAGGATAATAGATTTCGCAAGTGATGCCACGCTCTTTCAAAAAGCTAATACACTCATTTCTTTTGGGAGTACGAATCACAAACTGATTGTAAATATGAACATTACCTTTATCAGTTTTTGGAAGAAGAATTTCATTAACATCTTTGAGAGCATTCAAATAAAACTCTGCATTCCTCTGACGCATAGAATGCCACTTTTCTAGATGCTTAGTTTTGATAATCAAAGCAGCTGCCTGAATAGTATCTAACCTGAAATTGCCACCTACAAACTTGTGATAATATCTTGGTTCCATACCGTGATTGCGAACCTGACGCATTTTATCGCCCAAAGATTTATCAGAGCAAATGCTCATACCGCCGTCGCCAACCCCACCAAGATTCTTTGTTGGGAAGAAGCTAAAGCAACCAGCATCACCGAAAGAGCCTGCTCTCTTGCCGTTACGCTGAGCACCGATAGACTGGCAAGCATCTTCAATCACCGCCAAATTGTGCTTCTTTGCCAGAGTCATAATAGATTCCATATCTGCACACTGACCATACAAATGAACAGGCATAATAGCCTTAGTTCTTTCAGTGATTTTAGATTCAATAGATTCAACGGAAACATTAAAAGTGTCTTCATTAATATCTGCAAAAACAGGGCGCGCACCGCTTCTCCAAACGCTTCCTGCGCTAGCAAAGAAAGTAAAAGAAGGAACAATCACTTCAGGCGCAGGCTCATTACTGCAAGGGCTACGGGTGATATCTAAAGCCAACAAAGCCGCGATAAGCGCGTCTGTCCCACTAGACATCCCAATAGCGCAATCTACACCAGAGTACTGTGCGATAATTTTCTCAAGCTCTGCGATTGCTGGGCCACCAATAAAGTACTGACTTTCCAAAACCTCATTCAAGCTTTTTTGCATTTCTTCGCGAAGACCTGCGTATTGCAATTTTAAATCCAATAAAGGTACAGATTTTTCCATTTTTTTAGTGAGGGAATAGTAGAACTTCGTTGAGTCTTGAAATATGTGAAGATGTGGCAGTCAAGAGAAGTTCATCATTTATCCAAACCTGCCTCAAAGCTGGGAATTCAAGAGCGTTAGAAAAGCGCCTATAATCAGAGAATTTGATCTTTATTTTATAAGATTCTCTCTCATAAGTTATCGCTGCAAGCCTTGAAGTATCTTTATCAAAATAGAAATTATATTCTTTGCCTTCAAGGAACACGCTTATTGAATAGTATTCAACGTCGTCCAAAGCTTTGACACCCCTGTTTTCAAATAACATACGGTGAGCAATAACAGCATCTTTTTCAAGAGGGAATGCCTTGGCGAGAAGAACTTCGTCATAGACCATAACAGAGCGTAAAAGCTCTTCGTCTATAACATCCATAATTTCGCTTGGACCAGAAATTGTGCTTTCTAAAAGTCGACGACCCATTACTGGAGATGGAAAGAAATATCCTGTTTCAACACCTGCGGCATCTGTTAAAGAGATATAATTTTTACCGTGACGGCTTTTCAAAGCTTTATAAATATACTCTTTACCCTTGTAGCGAACAAGCCCACGAACAATTTCATCGCTCGACTTACTTACGCTTTCAAGAGAACCTATAGTCAGGAAGAATGCCTTAACTGCATCGTTTGCAGTACTTGAAGACAAAGTCCAAAGATTATCTGCTTCTTTAGATTCCAACGCAGCTAAAAGTTCTTCTGGGATTTCGTCTTCTTGACTAAAGTGGTCTATTGCCAAAGAAATACCTGCTCCTGCTGAAACCAATGTCAGAGCGACTAAAAATATCAATGTCATCAATTTTACGAAAGCATATTTACGCTCTTTCAAAAGCATCTCGCCTTTTTTAATCTGAGCCTGCTCTATTATCTTAGCGTGCATACGCTTAAAATTTTTGTCTCCAACCAAAGAACGTCCTTTAGGTTGTTGAACAACATCTTCTTCAGCGTCATCTTCGCCATCAGACATTTCTTCAATGATATAGCCTTGCGCAAGATATTCTGCTACTTGAGATTTATCAATTTCGAGAGGTTCATCATTTTCATCTGCTTCATCGACAACTTCTATTTCGTAACCTTGTGCGAGAAATTCTTCGATATTATTTTCATCGATTTCAATTTCTTCATCAAAATCATCCTCGTCCGCGAGCATAGGCGGAGGCATCATGTGCGGAGGAAATGGCGGAGGTGGAAATGGCGGACGCATAGGATGGAACGGAGGAACAAAAGAAGCTTTTCTTTGCACCTTTTTATTTTCTTCATTCAATCCTTCTTCTCTATCCATTTTCTATTTGAGTTCTTCTATTGAAACACTGTGTTGTTTACCGTCTATTTCGACTCTGAAATTCTTGCCATTTCCCGCTGGTTGAAGCGCTGGCGCTGCTTGGGGTTTTTTCAATTCAAACGCACTGCGCGGCTTTTTGTAAGCATCTTCTAATTGTTGCGGGAACATTGCAAAAATTACTGCGTGTTCGTCGTCGTCTTTAAGACCCTTTTCACGCAAAGATTTTTTCAAAGCTTCCATTCCAGGCTTTTGCAAGTCAGCAGGGCGCACTGTGATTGGCTCTTTGCCAGACATTTTTTGTGCCAAAGCCTTGACCTCTTCATCAACAGGTGCAGGAGTTGTTCCATAATAGCCTAAAGCGATATCTATTGCTTGAGGTGTGAACATCTTCCATCTGCCAAATTTTACATTCATCATCGCTTGAGTTCCCACTATCTGAGAAGTAGGTGTAACCAATGGAATCCAACCGAGCTTTTCACGAACATATGGTACTTCGGCAAACACTTCGTCGAACTTGTCTTCCATCTTTTGTTCTTTGAGCTGATTGCGGAAATTAGACAACATTCCTCCGGGAACTTGATAATCTAAAGCATCCATATCTATCTGCTCATTCGCGCGCATCGTGTATGCACCAAGCTCTTTATAGATTTTTTCAAAGTAACCACGAAGCTCTCTTAATTTTTTCTCATCATAATTTGGGCAGCGCTCGTGACCTTTAAGCATAGCTTGCATACGCGCTGCATCTGGCTGACCTGTTCCGTTCGCGAAAGGTGCAATAGAAGTATCGATATAGTCAACGCCTGCTTGAACAGCCGCATAGTAAGTTGTAGCGCCGATTCCAGAAGTATCGTGCGTGTGAATTAGCACTGGAATCTTGATGGAATCTTTCAATGCTTTCACCAAATCGTAAGCTGCTTGCGGAGGAATTAATCCTGCCATATCTTTAATGACAACTGCATCGCAACCGAGCTCTTCAAGCTTTCTTCCCATTTCAACAAACTTAGCAATAGTATGAACAGGGCTTGTAGTATAACAAATTGTTCCGTGAGCTTCTTTACCAGCCGCCTTTGCAGCCTTGATAGCACATTCCATATTTCTTGTATCATTCAACGCATCAAAGATACGAAAGATATCCATACCGTGCTTTGCAGAAGCCTTGACAAAAGCACTCACAACATCGTCTGCATAATGAGCGTAAGCTACGATATTCTGACCTCTTAACAACATCGAATGTTTGCTTTTCGGACACGCTTTTTTCAACGCATCAAGCCTATCAAAAGGAAACTCACCTAAGAAACGCAAACCAGAATCAATAGTAGCTCCGCCCCAAGTTTCAAGAGCTCCAAAGCCCATACTATCTAGGAGAGAACAGATTGGAAGCATTTGATCCGTTTTCATACGAGTTGCCGCCAAAGACTGATGTCCATCACGCAAAACATTGTTGTTAAAAATTACTTCTTTCATAATTAAAATGTACTATCAAAAACAGTAATTATATTTTCCATAGTTTCAATAATTTTTTTGAAGTTTCTAAAGTGACACACTTTGTGCTTTGATTCTTAATTTAAGGATGGGTATTTTTATTCGCTTACTAAATAATCCTGCCCCTTGTATCTTTATATGAAAATTTCAGAAAAGTATTTACTCTATATTTTCAACGCCACGTAGGGCTCTGCCCTACGCCTGAGAGTAGTCGTAGTCTGCATAGGCTATCACACGCATTGCTTAATGCAAAAAAATCTGAAAGAAGAAAATTTTGTAGACGTGTAGTAAACTCGTCCTTAAACTAGAAGACAAAACAGACAATGTCTGCTCGAAGTACCCTCTTCGTGAACATCACACAATGTGTACTGTGAATGAAAAATGAAGAATTATTTAAACAATAACTTTCTTATTTCTCTAGCGACAATCTGTCGATAAGTAAACATCTTTCACTCTTAAACTGCCATCAAACCGCCCCTTCCGAACTTTAAAAGAAACAGAAACGGACGAGTAGAGAAATTTTTTTCATTCACTACTCGTCCGTGATACTAATCAACTATTTTTAAAGTTCGGAACAGGCGCACTTCGTACTTTGATTCTAGTTTAAGGATATAATTCCATCTAGATCATTTCACATTTTGTTTCACCTTTCAGAACTAAAAATTATTTCCTGCGATAGATTGCCAAACCTAGAGCCAATACCCCAAAAATCATAGCGTATGTGCTTGGTTCTGGAATTATCATCGTTATGTTTTCAATTCTATATCCATCGCCACCTATATGAGTTACAGTCCACACATAGTTACCAACGCTCTCTGGAATATAATGTTCTAAAGTACCACTACCATAAGTATTGTATGAACACACAACAGTGTCTGTGTATATATCAAAATAGCCAGCTCCTGCATAAACTTCTGCAATGAACAGTTCGCTTAAGTTATAAAGGATAGTATTTGTACCTATAAGAGCTAAGTTATCTAGCGTAAGTGTAGAATTACTATTGTGGCTAGCTGTCCAAAAACCTAGTTCAATTGTCGAATCGGAAAGAGTTAAATTTCTAATCTCGTTCGACAAATGATAGTTTATTGAAAAAAGCGAATTATTCATAATTTTCATTTGGAAATCGTCTGCATAATTATTAAAGGTACCTGAAAAATACAGAGTAACATTATTTTCTAAAAATAAATAAGCTCTAATTCCCTGAGTTAAGTCTATTTGGTTTACAAAAACTGTTGTGCCAGTCTCTAAAGACAGTGTAGCCTCAAATATACCCATTACTTGTTCACCAATGCGTATATAATTCGTATTGTAAGCTGAATGACCTAAAAGAGAATTGGAGAATACTAAATGTGCACCAGCATTAACATAAATACCTAAAGGAGTATAATCCGTGAGGTCATGATAAGTAGTATATTCACTCTCTTCTGAGTAATAATCTACGGCATTAGCAGTTGAAAACGTGAGTCCAACAATAGCCGAAGCTAAGAGTAAACTCTTAGATAATAATTTTCGTATTAAGTTAATTTTCATAATATGAATACAGTTGTTTATAGTTTGATTGATTTAATCATTTCGAAAAAATGGATATGAATAGGAGTGCTATGCATATCCACTTTTGAAATTGAAATTTTTAAAAATTCTAAAAAGGCAGACTCGGTCCTGTGATTCTAGTTTAAAGATGATATTTTTCTTCTCGCAAAATCTGAAATTCTCCTCAGGAAAAATAGAAAAATTATTTGTGAATTTTTGCAAAAATTTAAATGTGATATTCGTTGCAAAAATTTTTGTAGATTGCACAAAATAAATAAGATTTTTTTCAAAAACAAAATTTTGAAATTTAGAGATACAAAAAACAAAAATTGTAAATCTATAAAAAAGTTTTTTAGCAAAATTAAATGAAAAACTCTTGCGTAGAGAAAAAACGCAAATGCCCGCGAAGCTATTATTTAAGCGCGCTCGGGGGGGGG
>JGI994J12354_10000473_pt1 | contig 40094 bp, 29 predicted proteins | sample IntmicLarv3ML3BL_FD_12354 | JGI IMG/M metagenome (IMG submission 12354) | reverse complement strand
GCACTTAAACTCAACTAAGTTCAATTTCAAAAACAGCGGTGATCAAGTACGTGTAAATGACGCGAATATTTATCGCTTCTTAGGCGGTGCTAAGTTCGGTCAATTGACTTCTGTCGGCAGTGATAATAAACCTTTTATCTGGTATGTATCAGCTGATATAGAAAAACAGATAAGCGCCGGCGGCAAAGTAGAGGGTATGGATGAATCATACAGCTCTGCAACTGACGGTATACGCAGTGTATTTGGTTTAGGTATCATGTACGATGACAGTGATTCTTCACAACTGTATATTAACTTAGAATCATCATTCGGTGAAAAATATAACCGACCTTGGAGTTTTATAGGTGGGTATAGAAAAGTATTTTAAGCTTTTGAAAAAGCTTAGGCTTTAACTTTAAGATTAAAATGGCGGTTTTTATAGTTTTTCAAACTTTAAAAATCGCCATTTTTGATATAATATTTTGATAAATTTATTCACAAAATACTTCTTTAAAGGTATCTTATATTTATAACTTAAAATAAGTGAAGTAAAAAAGTCGAAGCGTATGGTGCAAGGAGCAAAAACTACATTTACTCATCGCGGACAAGGTTAAAATAGTATATAGTTTAACAATCAATTTTAAATAAGCGAACATTTTGACCAAATCTACAATAAAAAAAGTTTACAACATTTTTTAAAATAAATCACACATAAAAAGTAATCTTATATGGGGAGAATCATAAAATGTAATATTTCTTTTAAGTTCGGTCAGTATTTAATACAGACCGAACTTTTTTATGTTGACAAAGGTTGTTGTACAACGGTATTAATATAGGGTATCTCTAAATGAAGCTAATCATTTTATAAACTATAGGGCACTCTAAAAACCTCGTAAAGAGGTTTTTAGAGTGCCCTATATAATAATAAAAAGGCGATCTACCTCATTTTTTATAAATCGTTTGCTGTCTTAAAGTTCTCTGCAAACGCTAAAAAAACAAATAAACCGCCTTTTTAATCTTTTAAGTCCTAAGCTTTTCCGAAAAGCTTCGTTTCGTAAAGCTTCATAAAACTTCGTTTATTTATCGCGGGAAGCTGCTCCGTCTATAGCTGCTTGCGCTGCTGCGAGCCGTGCTACCGGGATACGTTTTGGTGAGCATGATACGTAATTTAGTCCTATCGAGAAGCAGAACTTTATACTATCAGGATCGCCGCCGTGTTCACCGCAGATACCAAGTTTGATATTAGGACGAACTTCTTTAGCCTCTTTAGCGCAAAGTTGCATTAAACGGCCAACGCCTACAGTATCAATAGACTCGGTTGGGTCAACGTCAATGATCTTCTTATCAAGGTAAACAGGCAAGAATTTCGCTGCGTCATCACGTGATAAACCGTAAGTCATCTGAGTTAAGTCATTAGTACCAAAGCTAAAGAATTCAGCATGTTTAGCTATCTCTCCCGCGGTTAATGCCGCTCGCGGAATCTCAATCATAGTACCGAACTTATAGTCAACATCAACATTAGCAGCGGCAATAATACCCTTTGCAACATCCTCTAACTGTTCTTTAACATAAGTAAGCTCGTTTAAGATACCTACAAGCGGAATCATTATCTCAGGATGAACATCAAGCCCTGATTTTTTAACTTCGCACGCAGCAGCTATAATAGCCGCAACTTGCATCTTAACAATACCCGGAATATAAACAGAAAGACGAACACCGCGAAGACCAAGCATAGGATTATATTCATGTAAATCACGAACATGGCCAAGCATTGTCATTTTTTCGTTGTACTCTTTCCCTGTATCACCCTTAACACGCATTTCAGTTGTTTCAACTAAAAGAGTCTCAAGTGCAGGAAGGAATTCATGAAGTGGCGGATCTATAAGACGAATAGTAACAGGAAGTCCGCCCATTGCCTTAAATATAGCAACGAAATCTTCTTTCTGCAGAGCTTCTAACTTATCAAGAGCAATATTTCTGTCAGCGTCATTTTGTGCCAAGATCATATCGCGAACCATATCAGCGCGCTCTTCGCCGAGGAACATATGCTCTGTACGGCAAAGTCCGATACCTTCAGCACCAAGCTCAATCGACTGAAGTGCTTGCGCAGGAGTATCAGCATTAGCTCTTACGCCATAATTTTTGGCTTTTCTTATATCGTCAGCCCAACCCATAAATGTTCCGAAATCGCCGCTTACTTTTACAGGTTCGGTCTGTAATGCTTCTTCAAAAACTTCACCCATAGTACCGTCTATAGAAATAATATCGCCTGCTGAGAATGTTTTTGCGCCTATCTGTACTTTATCGCCAACGAATTTAACATCAGGACAGCCGCAAATGGTAGGAATACCGTACTGACGAGCAACAAGCGCTGCATGAGAAGTACGTCCGCCAAGTTGAGTTAAAACACCTTTAGACGCAAGCATACCGGCAAGATCATCAGGGTTAGTTTCTTTTCTAACCAAAATAACATCTTTGCCCTGCTCTTTAAACAGAACAGCCATTTCATTGTTAAACGCAATAGCTCCAACCGCGCCGCCCGGACCCGCATTTAGACCCTTAGCAATAGGAGCCAATTTTTTAGAGTTCACAAGTCTTGGGTGAAGAAGTTGTTCAAGCTGCTCAGGAGCAACTCTGGCTACTGCCTGTTCTTTAGTGATAAGACCTTCATTTACTTGGTCAACCGCTATTTTAACAGCAGCGGCACCTGTGCGTTTGCCTGAACGGCACTGTAGTATATAAAGTTTGCCTTTTTCGATAGTAAACTCAATATCTTGCATATCTTTATAGTGATTTTCAAGTTTAGTTGCAATATCGATGAATTGTTTGTAAATTTCAGGATTTTGCTCTTCAAGCTGGCTTACAGGTTGCGGAGTTCTAACACCCGCAACAACGTCTTCGCCTTGAGCGTTCATAAGGTATTCGCCGAAAATTCTGTTATCGCCTGTTGCGGCATCACGAGTAAACGCAACACCGGTTCCGCTGTCGTCTCCCATATTACCAAATACCATCATCTGAATATTAACAGCGGTACCGAGTGAATCAGAGATTTTTTCACGGCGGCGATAGATAATAGCGCGCTCGTTCATCCAAGATTTGAACACTGCCATAACAGCATATTTAAGTTGTTCCATTGGGTCTGAAGGAAAGTCAAATCCGGTGATACCTTTAAAATACTCTTTATAGCTTACGCAAAGACCTTTAAGGTCATCAGCGCCCACTTCAGAGTCAAGTTTAACGCCTAATTTTTCTTTTACTTCATCAAAGATGATTTCAAATTCGTGTTTTTTAAGTTTAGCATATTCGCCGCTTAAAACGATATCGGAAAACATCATAAGAAAACGTCTGTATGAGTCATAAACAAAACGTTCGTTACCGGTTAAATTAATAATACCTTGAAGAGTTTCTTCATTCAAGCCAAGGTTTAAAACAGTGTCCATCATGCCCGGCATTGAGAATTTCGCGCCGGAGCGAACAGATACTAGAAGCGGATTTGAAGCATCGCCGAATTTTTTGCCCGCAGTTTCTTCTACTTCTTTTAAAGCAGTAGCAACTTCATCCCACAGCCCTGCCGGTACTTCTTGACCATTTGAGTAGTATTCATTACAAGTTTCAGTTGTAATAGTAAATCCATTTGGTACAGGCAGTCCTATTTTGGACATTTCCGCAAGGTTTGCGCCTTTACCACCTAATAAATCGCGCCAATCTTTGTCACCTTCTCTAAAAAGGTACACATGTTTATTAGCCATTTTTTCCTCCATAACTTTGTTTCTATCTCTATTTTTTTTATTATTAAAAAACAGTTTTGCCCACTTTAATGGGCAAAAAAAACACTATTATAATTATACTATTTTTTCAGTATAAAATCAAGGGCAACAACGGATTTTATTGTACGATTATACAGCGTTTGCAAAAAATATTTTATGTGTTAAAAAAACGCCAAAATTTTACAACAAAAAAAACAATTACGGATATAAGAAAGAACATCCGGTATAAAACTTAAAATAGCTTCAACTGTAATATTAAATACCGAAATATTAATGTTTTTTCTTATTTATTGATGGAAATAGGCACGTCATTTGAATAACAGAAATAATCCCATACTGCTGTAAACGGCAATGTTTTATTCTCTTCCGTATATACTAAACGCCGTCCGTAATCTCCGGATAGTTCAGCTTTCATCATACGCTCACGCGGAGTTAAAAAAGCTATCAGCAGTGCTTGCTGCATCGCTCGCATACCTATAGACCAGGCTATGATATGATCAATGCCTCCGTCAAAATAATCGAGCCCTATATGTACACGGTTTAGAGCATCTGCTGAAACTATTTCTTCCGCAATCGCCTTTAAATCGTCAGTCAATATAACGATATGATCACTGTCCCATCTCACACCGCGGCTGACATGAAGGAGCAATTCATCTATATATAAAAGCATTGACGAAATTTTATCTGAAATGCTCTCAGTCGGATGAAAGTGTCCGCTGTCAAGACAGAGCAATAGGTCATTTTTTATAGCGTATCCCATATAAAATTCGTGTGATCCAACAACATAGCTCTCTGATCCTATGCCAAAAAGTTTTGACTCAACAGCGTCTAAAATATATTTTTTATCTTTATTTACACTCAAAATATCGTCCAATGACTCCATTAAACGCTTTCTCGGAGATAACCTGTCAGCGGGAGTATCTTTAAAGCCATCAGGAATCCATATATTCACAACAGATGGAGTGCCAAGCTCTTTGCCAAACGCTTCACCTATATCTCTGCAAGCCTTAGCGTGACGAATCCAAAAATCGCGAACACCTTTATCAGAGTTAGAAAGTGTATTGCCGTCAGAAGCTAGCGGATGAGCAAAAAATGTACCGTTGAAATCAAGTCCTATCTCTTGCTGTTTTGCCCAATCCATCCAGCCTTTAAAATCAACAGTGCTTATCTCGTCACGCGCGACCACCCTATTTTCAGTCTCTGCGTATATTGCGTGAATATTTACTCTATGCTTACCGGGGATAAGTTTGAATGCTTTATCAATATCTCGGCGCATTTCATCACCGTTTTTTGGCATATTATCTCTTGAACCGGTAACCGCGAGACCGCTTGCAGAAATATCGCCTGATTTTTCAAATCCGGTAATATTATCTCCCTGCCAACAATGCATGGAAATAGGTATATTTTTAAGCGTTAAAAGTACTCTATCGGTATCTACTCCCAGTTCTCCGTACCTCTCTTTAGCGAGCGCGTACATGAGCTCTATATTTTTACCATTCATTATCCTTACTCTCCAATTTTTCTTGTAATATAATTATAATCTATTAATATTTTTTCCGCAATAGGTTTTATATCTTCTAAAGAGTTTATACCCAACCATTCTATACGTTTATTTTTATTAAACCATGTATATTGTCGTCTGGCGTAACGGCGACTGTCACGAACGATCATTTCAATGCCTTCATCAAGTGAATATTCGCCTCTGATAACTCCTAAAAGCTGACGGTAAGCTATGCCGAGCATCGCGGTACTATCGTGGCTATACCCTTTGTTGTGAAGGCGTAAAACCTCTTCAAAAAGACCGTCTTCCATCTGTTTTTCCACTCTTTTGCCAAGCCTTTTATGTAGAGATTCCCGATCACACCCTACCCCGTAAAACATAGGAAGATATTGGCTTTTTTCACTATTAGCTTTATGGTTAAAGGTTGACAGCGGCCGTCCGCTTAACCTGTACACCTCTATCGCGCGTACTATACGATGACGATCATTCTCATGCAGCCTCGCGGCGCTCAAGCTGTCTATAGTTTTCAACTCTTTCCGCAACCACTCTATAGGCATCTTTTCCAGTTCTTGCCTTATCGGCATGTCTTGTGTGTCCTGCGGAGGAAATTCATATCTATCGATTAACGCGTCAATATAGAAACCTGTGCCGCCCGCGACTATAGGGCATTTCCCGCGAGATACAATATTTTCTACAGCCTTATCCGCTTGCAAAGTAAAGTCCGCGACAGAAAAATATTCATCAGGATCCGCAACATCAATAAGATGGTGCGGAGCTATTTTCCGCTCCTCTACAGTCGCTTTTGCCGTTCCTATATCCATACCGCGATAAATCTGCATACTGTCAGCTGATATTACTTCACCATTATTTTGCCGTGCGATTTCTATAGCGAGACCTGTTTTCCCTCCACCTGTCGGTCCGACAATAACTATTACAGGAACTTTTTTTCCTTCGTAACTTTTCTCTGTCATATTCTTCGTTTCATGTGGAACGCATCAGCTATTAAAACCTCCGGCGAAGCACCGGACGGAACCTCTATACAAGAAACTTGCGGTATCATAGACGCTACAGCGACTATACTTCCCTCGTTCGCTACAACTAATTTCGCTTTAGAAATAAGCGCTGCAAGCGACAAATCATCAAACGACGCTATATTTATAACTTGAATATCAGACTCATATGATGTGTCGTCACCGTCTGTCAATACCACTGGTTCAGCAAAACCGCTTTTTTTAACTATCTCCACCGCTTTTAACCACTCTTTTTTATCATCATAGCGACCTACGGCAAGCATAACAACTCTCCTCTCAGCAGAAAAAGTGATAATGCTGTCCGGGAGAGATATTTTTTTAAGCGGCGTACTTTTTGTTACACCTATAAATCCCGCGAGAGATAACGCGCGAAGTTTAATATCTTGCGGCGCTTCAAAATCATCTATATAGTCAGTATAACAAAATAGCGTGCTGCCGCCGGACGATATACCATACCTCTTCTTAGCGAAACTAAGAAGAGATAGAAGTCCTGTTTTTGGAGTATTTCGCATTGAGAGAAAATAGAGAAAATTGCTCCTAAACAGCGTAAAAGAGAGGATACAGAAATCTTTTAAGCTTTCCGGATAAATATAAACTATATCAAATATATTTGTACGGCGCAAAAGCGCTTCTTCCTCTTTATTAGCTATAATATTTATCCGTTTTCTAATATATTTTTCACGAATAGCGTTACATACCGGAAGCATTTGCAAAGTATTATAGAGATTATCAGGTGCTACTATAACTATATCACCCTCCACTTCTTCAGAATACTTTTTGTCGTCGTCCAAGTTTAAGTCAGCGCTTAAATATCCGGACAAAACAGCGAGCAGTCCTTGATTTAGCTCACTTGCTATATCACGTCCATTTTTAGCAAAGTTGTATCTGTAAGTCGGGTGATCAAACAATCCGGATATCTCAGTCAACAAACCTTTTTCGGTTAATTTCTTGTTGGCTGTAAGCGAATATTTACCAAAAGCCACGCTCGCTCCTGTTTGATAATTTTCTTTAGTTATCGCGCCAAACAGAGTTTTTGACCCGGCAGCTATAACTGCTTTACTACTGTAAAGAGATTCTAACGCAAAACGACCATTTCCAAGGCAAACTGTAGCTATCTTTATAAGAGGAAAAACATCTTCCACAAACCCAAGGCATGACACTACTTTACGCTTATAATGCCCGTTTATCTCTTCAGAACGTTTAACAACCGCGTCAAGTTGAGAACCATCTCCAGCTATAATTATTTGAAGTCCGGGAATCCGCTTTATAAGCTGCGGGGTTATAGCTAATAGAGCTAACGGGAGTTTATTTGAACCTTCACGCGTAAAACTATCGGCAATCATTATAGTCGGAGCGTCAAAAACTAATCCCCACTCATAAGCTATCTGATAATCGCTAAGATCAACCGGCGGCAAAAAATCGGGTAAAATATAAGGCGCAGAAACTATTCTGACGCCGCCCGTTACCCTTCTGCTGTAAAAATCTTTTGTCAGTTCAGTATCAACATAAATGGTGCTGATACCTCTTAAATCATATTTTGAAATATCTTCATCGCGCTCGGAAGGAACTGTCAGAGTGATAACTTCAACATGTGTTTTAATCATTGGTGTGAGGGAGCGCGCTGTGACTATACCGAATATATGTACAATATCCGGAGCAAGATCTATAATAAACCGTCCTAATTTTTTGTCTGATATTGATTCGTCAGTATCATAAACGCTTATGCCAGACATCTTTAAAATACGCTTATCAGACTGTCTCGCTCCAAAAGCGATAATTTCATGGCCACACGCGGATAAGGTAGCGGCAAGCCGTGTTGCCTCTACCTCTAATCCTATATCTTCCTTATTTGGATATACTATAACAACTTTCATATTTTACAGTAAAACTTTAATTATTATTCGTAATTACCCATCTCACGCCAGATGTCAAGTATGAGCTCATACCGTCTGAGAGCCATACCGGTATACACACAGTTACTGGTTGAGAATATATAACCATATCCCGGCATACCGTGTGTAAGAGCATAACGCGCTGACTGAGCGACCTCTTCATCAGTTCCGGTATCCATAACTCCGCAGTTCACGTTTCCGATAACCGCTACCTTATCTCCGACGAGCCGTTTGACCTCTGCTATATCAACTCCTGCCTGCGGGTCTATAGAGTGCAGCGCATGCGGACGACAGTCCGCCAACTGGTCAAGGATGGGCATAATATTACCGTCTGTATGTTTAATAGTATAAAGCCCTATCTCTCTATACCTTGAAATAAGATCCTTAAGATAAGGGGCTGTAAACTCAGAAAACTGCGCCGGACTCATAAATGGTCCTTGATTTAGACAGTAATCAGAACAAAGCGTTATGCCGTCTAATGATGTCCTGCTTTTCACTCTTTCAGCGAAACCAAATGTTTCGTCAATCATCCGTTTTGCGCGTTCATGCAGAAACTCCGGTTCGTCAACCATCTGAATAGCAAACTCAACCATATTGTCTCCATTCGGCAGTCCATAAGTTGGGTCGCCATGCATAGTTATGTAATATTTATCTCCGCTTTTTTCTCTTATCAAGTCAATCAGCCGAACGGTATTATCTTCATCTCCAGGATTAGGATGCACAAAAATAGCGCTGTGTTCATACTTTTCAGCAGTCATTATATACAGCTCAGCCATGTCAGATAAATGAAGTTGGCGTTCTTTTTCTTCCATCTGATCCCACTGATGATACACTCGCTGTGATGGGTGAACTTTACCAAAAGCTTCCATAGTTAAAAAGAAGACCAGTTCAAAATGCGGAACACGCCCGCTTAATGGTTTTCGCTCAAGCGCGGTTATAAATCTCTCGCGCGGTGTCATCTCTGCCACAATCTTTTACCTCATTTTTTATTTCTGTTCACAAGCGTCATATCTCTCGCCGCTTTTACTTCATCAAGCCGTCCAATAATAGTTGAAGACGGAGCTTTTGATAATATATCAGGATCATTTTTCGCGATCTCAGCTATTTTACCCATAACTTCAATAAAATTATCAAGTGTTTCAAGGCTTTCAGTCTCTGTCGGCTCTATCATTAATGCCTCTTTGATTACAAGCGGAAAATAGACTGTTGGCGGATGAATATCCATATCTATCAACGCTTTCGCTATATCAAAAGCGTGAACTCCCTCTGAAATATCTCCCGTTGCCACAAATTCATGCATACAGTATCTGTCACCATGCGGTATATTGTACCATTTTCCAAGCATTTTTTGCAAGTAGTTGGCGTTTAATACAGCGTTTTTCCCTATTTCCGCTATTCCCTCTTTGCCGATAATTCTAAGATATGTATACGCTTTCACCATAACGGCAAAGTTACCGTAAAAAAGTTTGGTCTGCCCTATAGATTTCTCCGGATTATAAAATACAGCTTTGCCGGTGTTATCTTTTTTAATTATGGGAGACGGCAAAAAATCTTTCAGTTTATCGTTCACCAAGATAGCTCCGGCGCCCGGACCTCCGCCGCCATGAGGAGTCGCAAATGTCTTATGCAGATTGTAATGCATGACGTCAAATCCCATCTTCCCGGGCTGAGCAGCGCCAAGCAAAGCATTTAAATTCGCTCCGTCACCATAGACCAACCCTCCGTATGAATGGATAATATCTATAACTTCAGCCAGATTTTCTTCGTAAAGCCCCAACGTATTTGGATTTGTCAACATTATGCCGAGAAGTTTTTTGCCTATATACTCGGTCTTTTCCTTTAAATCACTCAGATCAATATTTCCTCTTCCGTCAGACTTCACCACCAAAACAGATAGACCGCACATATTTGCGGACGCCGGGTTTGTGCCGTGCGCTGTATCAGGTATCAAAAGTACACTACGTTCATATTCGCCCTTATCAACCATAAATTTTCTCATCATGAGTACACCGGCAAATTCTCCGGATGCCCCTGCCGCCGGCTGTAAAGTTATATGAGAAAACCCGCCGATTTCTATAAAAATCTCGCCTAAATGAGCCATCATTTCCAAAGCGCCTAAAGAATCTTTTTCCGGAGATAACGGATGTAAACTTAAAAATTCCGGTAAACTCGCAGTCAGCTCATTCACTTTAGGGTTATACTTCATGGTACATGAACCAAGCGGATAAAAATTGGTATCAACCGACAGATTAAGCTGAGACAGCGCTGTATAGTGGCGGCAAAGATCAACTTCTGAAACTTCCGGCAACTCAAGATCGCCGCGTAAATATTCCTCTTCAGGCAATGTCTCTAACGGTACATCTGTTTTGGGGAGAGAAACTCCTGTTCGCCCGACTGCGCTTAGAGTATAAATACTATCAATGTAATTTGACACTATTTTCCCCTCCCTATTTCCGTTAAAGCGGCCGCGAATTTATCCAGCGCGTCTTTTGATAAAACTTCAGTTACCGCTATTATCATTTTATTTTGCTCAAAAGGAATACCGCCAATCAAAGAATATTTTTCGTATAAAATTTCGTTAATTACGCTTGTCTTTAACGGACATTTAACCGTAAATTCTTTAAAAAACGGAGAATGATTTACAACTTCAAATCCGTCAATCCCAGATATAAGCCGTGCCAGATAATGGGATTTATGGTAAGAGAGTTCAGCGACTCTTTTCATTCCGTTTTTGCCGAGCGCCGCCATATATATTGCAGCGCGAAGGGCACAATGCGCTTCGTTACTGCAAATATTACTCGCGGCTTTTTCCCGTTTTATATGTTGTTCGCGTGCAGATAATGTAAGCGTGTATCCTTTTTTTCCCTCACAGTCAACAGTCTCTCCGACTATCCTCCCCGTGCTAACCCTTACCATCTCCTTTTTCATAGTCAATACACCTAAATAAGGACCGCCGAACGATAAATAATTTCCAAGCGGCTGTCCTTCCATCACTACCATATCAGCTTCTTTTGGCGGGGAAAACATACCAAGAAATATAGGATCTGTGATAACTATCAACTTAGCACCGTTATCGTGAGCGATATCCGCTATCTCACGAAGTTTAGCGGGATTTAATATATTTCCTAAAAAGTCCGGCGTCTGAACGGTTACAGCGGCGACAGAAGAGAAATCAATATCCATCATGTCGCCGTCATAAACATCTATATTCGCCTTGTTTTGATATTGAAGATAAGTTCGCGCTACTTTTATGTAATCCGGATTTATGCTGCCGAGCGCTTTTACAGAAGTTTTTTTCCCGCGAGAAAAATTAATCGCCATCATAACGCTCTCTGAAAAAGCTGTCGCTCCGTCATAATGCGACAAAACAGCGTAGTCCATACCGGTCAGCGCTGTTATCATGGACTGAAACTCAAAATGCGCCCGCAGCGTCCCTTGGCTGGCTTCAGCCTGATAAGGAGTATAAGGAGTGACAAATTCACCGCGAGAGGCGAGGTAATCAACAACTGTTGGCACAAAGTGATTATAAACACCACCGCCAAGAAAAGAAGGATAACAGCTATTTTCTCTCGCGAGAGCTTTTATCGTTTCCACGGTTTCAAGTTCACTCAAAGCATCGGGGATATTAAGCGACGGAAAGCGATTCTCTTTCGGAATATCCGTAAAAAGCTCTTCTATAGAACTAACGCCTATTTTTTTCAGCATTAACTCTCTGTCATTATCTGTATTTGGGATATATGTCATTTCTTCAGGTAAATCTCGTAATCTTCAGGTGAGATAAGATTCTCGTATTCATCTACGGAATCAGCGGCTATTTTTACCAACCATCCGTCTCCGTACGGGTCATCGTTTATAAACTGCGGGCTGTCAGTGAGTTCTTCGTTTACAGCAACTATCTTGCCGGTTACAGGGCTGTAAATCTCAGCCGCGGCTTTAACCGACTCCAAAACCCCTATGCCTCCTCCCGCGACAACTTCCTCACCAGCCTCCGCAAGATCAGCGTAAACCACATCAGAGAGCTCGCTTTGCGCAAAGTCAGTAACGCCTATTATAAAAAAATCACCTTCCGACCGCACCCATTCATGAGTTTTTGTATATTTTACACCATCAATAACTTTTGACATAGTAGCTTACCTCCAAAAATTTATTTATTCTTTCTGTACGTTGGTGTATAAAACGGTTTTTTCACTACTTTTGCCGCTTTAAATGAGTCCCGCACTTTTATCTGCACTTCCGCGCCTATATTTGAATATTCACTGTCAATTATAGCCATAGCAAGGAATTTCCCCAACGTTGGTGATTTCATACCGCTTGTAACCCACCCTATTTTTTTGTTATCAGCATAAACTTCATAGTCAGCTCGCGGCACAGCAGTATCAACCATCTCAATACCGACTAATTTTTGCTTTACACCATCTTTTTTAAGTTTCAAAAGAGGCTCTTTACCTATAAACTTATTCTTCCCAAGGTCAATTGAAAAACTAAGTCCGGCTGTCAGCGGATTAATATTTTCCGACAATTCATGTCCATAGAGCGGCATACAAGCTTCAAACCTTAAAGAATCTCTCGCGGCAAGTCCGCAAGGTGTCACCTCACCTTTTGAAACGTTTAATATCTTGCGCCAAATATCTACAGCCTTACCCTTTTCAAAAAATAGCTCAAACCCGTACTCACCGGTGTATCCTGTAGCGGCAAAAAGTACTTCAACGCCGTCAATATGTCCTATAGAGAGAGTATGAAACTCAACTGTGCCGAGATCAAGGTCATCTGTATCCATAACTTTACTCAAAATCTCGGTTGACTTTGGTCCTTGAACTGCTATCATATAAAGGTCATCTGACATATCCATGATAAGTACGTCATAGAACAGCGACTGTTCAAAAATCCAGTCAACGTCTTTTTTATGGTTGTCAGCGTTAAGTATAAGCATATACCCGTCGTTCACTTTGTAAACAAAAATATCGTCAATAACGCCGCCGTCTTCATTTAACATCATCGCGTATAAAGCACCGTTAGGCTGTATCTTCTTTATATCTCTTGAAAGAGTGTTTTGCAAAAACGGCAAAACTTCTTCTCCTGTCACGAGAACTTTTGCCATATGATCTATATCAAATATACCGCAGCTTTCCCTTACCGCTTCATGCTCTTTTATAGGTCCTATACCGTCATACTGTACCGGCAGTAAGTATCCTGCGAACTCTATCATCCGTCCACATAGCGCGAGATGCTCTTCATATAACGCTGTTTTTTTGGGCAATTCCATTTTAAAATTATAACATTTTTTCGCGTGAAAGTAAAGATGCAAAAAAAGATAACGGAGCGCGGTTTTTTAACCGCGCTCCGCTTTTTCGACCATCTTCTAAATTAAAACAAAACTTAGAATTGGATTTTATATCCGCCGCTAAACGCGAATGGACGTTTGTACTTCTCACCGAAAGAGGTTTCAAAGTCAAAGTACAATTGGGTATTAGCGGTATGGCGATAGGTTAAACCCGCGCCGAGTACTGTGCGAACGCCATCAGGATCAACGTTAAGTACGCTGTCTGTTATTCTGAATTTTCCGCCGTCAGAAATCTCGTCTTCAAGACCGGCTGATAAATAGTAACAGAGTTCTCTGTTATTATCGCCGATAGTAACGTTCTGACCTAATTTAACAGCACCAACAAAATGATATATATTCATGGCGTCTATATTAACATCAAAGCCATGAGTCAGAGTAAACTCTTTCTCTGCCATGTGCATAATAGCTGCCTGAAGGCGAGGCTCGATAAAGAAGCCATTGCCTATTTTGATAGGAGCTCCAACTTCTATTGAAGCGCCGAAAGCCATATTGTTAAATTTCAGACCGTCATTTTCAGGAAGATTCATCGTCGTTCTGAAATTTTGAGCTTTAGCGACAACGTCAATATAAAGACCGCTATTTGCTACCCAAGTGCTGTACAAACCGCCGTAAAGACTGTTGGTATAGCCATTGCTTTCATTAACGTCATCAAAGGTGTTGTCCGCTCGTGAATATCCTCCGAATAAACCAAATAAGAGTCTGCTGTTTTCGTTGTTCTTAGCTATAATATCGTACCCAAAGTCTGTTCCGTATTGCATTCCTTTGAAGTTAATATTATTGGCGAGGTTGAATTTAGTCTGTATCTGACTTCCAAAACCACGAATCCAGAGTTCATTTTCTTTATAAGCGGTATGATCATCAACCCTTACCTGACCTAAACGATGAGTTAAGTTGTCAAGCTGAGCAAACCAGTTTGTAGAGAGGGTAGCGAGACCGATAACAGTTATGTCAGACGCGTCATTAAAATCTTTTCTGACCAAGTCCCAGTTACCGTCATCGTTAAGAACAGGACGATAGTTGAAGAAACCAACTGATATTTTGCCGCCAAATGTACCTTTTAAGTCTCCGTCAACCATTATCACATCAGATATAACAGATTGGGTAGCGTTGCCTAAACCAAATCCGCCTACGTCATATGAACCGTTTACGTTGCCTGATATCTCAATCACGTCGCCGGCTGTTGTATCAGAGTTAAAGCCAAGCAATATATTGCCGGTACCTGTAAGTGAGTTCATACGCAATCTGTTATAAGTATCACTTATGGCGTTCATAAATATGATATTACTGTCTGCTGTTAAAACATCAGCGTTTATGATATTCGTTATATTCGCGTCCGCTACGCCAAGATTTCTCATACTGAGAAGAGACGTGCCTTCTTTTAACTCAAATGTGCTTGATTCATCAATTCGTCCGTAAATAGCGTTGTTCGCTAAACCGAGTGTTCCTTTGAAAACTGTGGTATCAGTTATCATGTCATAATATCTGTTTATATCATCTTGGTCATAATAATCAATACCGTCAAAAATGATCGCGCTGTCGGTTGAACCATTCTCATTTATGTTTACTGTTACGCGCCTTGAGCTGTCAGCAATAGCAGTTATAGGATCATAGAACAGTATCTTACCACCCGCGCCGGAGTTTAGGTTCAACGTAGCTGATACTTCTATCTGGTTTCCTCTCCAATCTTCTTCACTGTTATCAAAATAAATAGCGTTAGCGATTCCTCCAACAGGGTTTTCAATGTCTGTCATATCAACGTCGTACTTATTGCCCCTGAATAAAACAAGGCTGTTATCGCCGCCATTTATATTCATATAAGAAGATCCTGTTCCTGACAAAGCAATATTAACAGCACCGCCAAATCCGTATTCACTAGCTCTGCTTATCATATTATCCGTAAAGATAATCTTTCCGTTCGCGCCTGTGCTTAAAGTAAGATTCGCGCCTGCCTTTCCTTCAGATAGGATAGCGCCGCCGGCACTGACTTCAGATCCATTCGCGATATTTTTGGAGAAGATAATATTACTGTTATCTCCGGCTAATAATGACAACTCAGTGTTGTCAGAAAAAGAAGCGGTAAATATCGCTCCGCCGCGTCCGTCGACAGAACCTATAGCTCTGTTGTTGAAAAACAGGATATTACTATTATCCTCAACTGAAATTAAAGTGCTTATTGAGCCTCCCATGTTTCCAACGGCATAAATAGCGCCCCCTGCGTTTGTGGAGATGCTATCGGATGGCAGATAGTTACTCTCAAATATAATGCCGCTGTTATTTCCGGCAGTAATTGTCATTAAAGCATTAGTTAATGCTAACGCTCCGCCTTGACTGTCGCCTTTGTTATCAGAAAAGATAATATAGCTGTTATCAAGAACAGAAAAATCAACGGAGGAAGAACCGCCAATAAAATTAGCAGCGCTTATAGCGCCGCCGACATCTGCCGAGTTGCCGTCAAAAATAATCTTGCTATAGTTACCGGCTGACACAGAAAGATCATTACGTGTATTAATCGCGCCGCCGTTGCCTATAGAAGAGTTGTTAATGAATGCAAAAGTGCTGTAATCACTGCCTTCTAATGTAATGTTTTCAGCGAGCATAGCTCCGCCGCCGCCGCCTCCATACGGGGGGTATGTTGTTGCAATCACATTATTTATAAAATATGCGCTGACGTTTTCTTCAAGAGCTATATTTATAAACGATCCACCTTCGCTCATGAAGATTCTTTGTAAGATTGTTCCCTGTCCGTCAAATACATATGACGCACCGTCAGCGTTTGGTAATGTACCCAAAATAAGCTTTGCGTCAGCAGATCCAAATTTGAAATTATTTAATGTAGTTCCAAGCTGTGTTATGCTTCCGACTCTAAGAGTACCGGAAGTTAAATCTATGCCACCCAAAAAGCTGTTCTCAGCGGTTATGCCGCTAAAGTCAACTACAGTATTTGCACCGGTTATGGTTAACTTACCTGTAGCGTTCGTAAATGATGTACCGGCTGCGTTGTCAGCGGTTATGCCGCCGCCAACAAAGTTGTATGTACTGCCAGTAACTGTCATATCAGCTACCTGAACTCCGCCGGCATTGATAGTTATATCGTTAGTACCCGCTTTGTTAAATGTAACTTTATCGCCGTGAAGGAATTTTGTCGCTCCGCCGATCCAGTTTCCGTCTGTGGTAGCATTCCATAGTCCGTTTGTGTTGCCGGACCAAGTTAAGTCGTAACTTTGAAGGTTACCGGTTTGCTTTGCTTTGAAGTTAAGATACAGAGGACCTGTTGCAAGTGATGTTTGAATTTCCAACATACCATTTGCGCGAGTATTAGCTAAATTTTCACCGCGAAGTGTTAATGTTCTACCAGGAATTACCACCGTACCAAGTATAGGAGCTCTCATCAAAGCATATTCCCCGGCTGTTTTATGTAAAGATAAAACGTCAATTTTTATAGAACTGCCCCAGCCGATTAGATTGGTGGAATTAAGTTTCAACATAGCAGAAGCGGTGCTGGTACTCGCTCTGCCAAGGTCAAAAGCGAAAATCGCGTTAGCTTCAATAATTATTTTACCGTCATCGACATCTATGGTGTTTCCGCCACCGGAAAAAATGGTAGCGCCGGATTTTATGTTAAATGAAGAGTCGGCAGTCATATTTTTATATATTATCTGACCCGCGGCAACATTATTCGCACCGGTTACTGCTGCGCCTGCTCTGTATAGATATAACGTTCCTTCGTTTATATTTGTTGTTATGGTAGAGGTTTTAGCTGCGCTGTAGCCCGTAAAAGTATTAGTACCGCCAACTTTCCAAGTTCCTGTGCCGTCTTTCGTTACAGCTATGGAATTAGCGCCTGAGACATTCGCATTCATCGCGTAAATGTTATCACGCATATCAAAAATAGAGTTCGCTCCTATATCAAAGGTCAATTTTAAATCTCTGCCGCTGACATAAGCAAAATTCCCGTTTGTGACAGCTGTGTTTCCGGCAACTAAACCGTAACTGTTCTCACCCATAGTTACAGAAAGCAAGCTTTGTATGCCGTTTCCGTATACAACCGCTACACCGCCGCTAGATTTTGAAGTATTTTTAGTTAGGATAAGATTACTATTGTCACCGCTCTCAAAAACAAGTGAGGCTGAAGTAGACGTACCAAGACTAGAATTGACATGAATATTACCGCCGTAATGCGCCGTAGTGCTTGTATTATTTGAAGAGTTATTTGAAAAAATAATGTTACTGTTATCACCGCCGTTAATAATAACATCTGCCCGTGATTCACCGTTCAACGAAATAGCACCGCCAAAAGAGCCTGACGTATTATTAAAGAAAAAGATGTTTCCGTCATTACCAGCGGTTAAAAGAGTTTCTACCGCCAAGTGGGCAGAAGCGTTACTTCCGTTATAGATAGCGCCACCCACTTCAGAAGCGCGGTTTCCGGAAAAGTTAATTGTTCCTTTATCTCCGGCTTCTATATTCAATTTCGAGTTATTATTACTTAATATGTAAATAGCGCCGCCGGCTTTAGTACCAGTGCTTGTTGTAATACCTGCCGTATTATTCTTAAATATTATATTACCGCCTGCGCCTGCCGCTATATTTAAGTCAGTATCTTGGGTAGTCATGTAAATAGCGCCGCCGCCGCCGGAAGAATTGTTATCAAAAATAATATTACCGCCTGCGCCTACTTGTATATCGGTTTCACCAAGAGCGCGTGCAAGCATGTAAATAGCACCGCCGTTATAAGTACTGGTTTTATTTCCGAAAAATATGATATTACTGTTGTCTCCACCGTTAAAATTAATAGTTCCGGTTAATGCCGAAATTTCTATACCTCCGCCCTGATATCGCGCAAAATTATTCAAAAAGACAATATTTCCGTTATCGCTAACATTAAGCTCAACAAGAGCATTGCCTATACCGTTAAAAGCTCCTCCTGTTGAATCCGGATAAGGAGTAGCTAAAACTGACATAGCGGCGCCATAACCTCCAGGAGCCGTTGAGTTATCAGAGAATATTATGTTGCCAGTGCCGGCGTTTAAGGTAACTGACGCCGTTTTCGCGGATGTTACAAGTGAAAAAATAGCACCGCCGCCATAGTAACCCGGAGTTGATGTGGAAACTGTTTTGTTACCGTCAAATATGATGTTAACTCCGCGAGTATCGTCAACACCAGAATAATCTCTTAGTCCTAAAATAACAGTAGAGTCTCCGGTTGTTGAACTAGAATAAATAGCGCCGCCCGCGCTTGATCGTGAATTTCCGACTGTTCCGCCGTTCGCGTGATTATCTTTAAAGATAATCTCACCGCCGTCTTCCGACATTATGTTAATTGAGGAAGAACCAACGGAAGAAGAATAAATCGCACCGCCAAATCGGTATGCGTTGTTTCCAATGAATTTAAAATTTCCCTCAAGATTGAGCGTAGCATTATTGCCAGCCTCCATACGTATAGCGCCGCCTGTAGCGTCAGGTTTGATAAAGTCTTTGTATAAAAGATTACCTTCAACAGAAACTTCTAAATTTCCTGTTGACGTCTCATCTATACCCCCCCCCCTATAGCGACCTCATACTCAATATCCGTTTGCGCCAATGTCATCAAACACGGCACGAATACTGCTGCTAACATTATTATTAGCGCAATAAATTTCGAATTATTTTTCATAATTCACTCCTTTTTTTTAATATTCAAACAAAACGACACCATGCTCCATCTTAAATGATGTATAATTTGATGTCTGTACTTCCATAATGCTCTGCAAAACCTAATTGATCGGCAAGTTGATTTCTATCTCACCACAAAAAATAAAATTCTAAAGCTGTTTTAGAACAAAAAAAATGGACATATCTATAGATAGAGAGATAGAAGGGGGGGGGGATTATAAAAATGATGCTGTCATCACCTTTAAAATTATTATAAAATCTATAAAACAGTCTATATTTATGCACAAAACAGTGCGGAAATTAAATATTCCTCCTTAAAAAATTGTTTGTTTTTTAGCATCATAAAAATTACTATGCTAATAGTATACCCCATTTCAATTATTTTTTCAAGAAAAAAAAACATTTTTTTTTATTTTTTTAACGTGCAAAAAAACTAGCTCATTGGGATTTGTAAACTCCATAAGCTATTTCATACCCATACGGCATAAATTTCCTCGTCCTAAAGGTTAATTACATTTTTTATATTTCCCTTAAAATATATCGCAAAATCACTTGTCACTCCCTCTTTTATGTGGTAAAATATTTACTGTGCTTTTTAAGGAGCAAAAGAGATGAAATTTAAACTATTTACAAGTATGCTCATTGCTGCTTCGTTAATAATGATTTGTTTACTTGGCGGTTGCGGCAACAGTAAGAACTCCGATGAAGAAAACTCTGATGGAGGAAACTCCAGCGGGGAAAACTCCGGTGATGTAAGAGTTACAGCAATAAACATTGAATTTGACCAAGAGTATTTTCTGCAATCCGGTGAAAATCGGATTGAAGAATATGGTTTGGTAAACGGCGGAATATATGATGGACTGTATGAATACTTTTTATACACTTCTAACGTGGGTATAGGCGACATAGACTATGATATTAATGAAAATTTGGTAATCCTTTCGTTTGCCCGAAATGTCCCCTTAAAATTAAACATTAAAGTATTGCCGGAAGATGCCACTAATAAAAACTTATCTTATTCCGCTGTAAAAATAGAGCAACAGACAGGTGCAATAACAGATGATACTATAGATATCGATGACTACATAAATATAGCAACAGACGGAACTGTAACTTTAAAAGATACAACTGTTTTTTCTAATGGTGACACTATAAAAGTAACTGTCATAACAACAGACGGAAGCGGAACAAAATATATTTTTTATGTTAGAAGTTTTGCATAATAATTAAAAGACATCTCTAAAGATTATATCATAGAAAAAGGCACCTCTAAAAACCTCGTTCACGTGGGCTTGTGAGATACCCGAATCCTCAAATGGTCTAAAAAACCTTACTCAAGATTAGAGTGAAGCGCCCGCATAGTTTCATCATCTGTGCCTAATTTTTCTTTTAACATTAAAACTATTGCGTCAACTAACAATAAAAGAGATTGCTCAAAAAGCGATGCCATCGGCTGAATAGAGCGTACATTTTCACAATTTTCACCGCTGTCACCACGGACAGGAGCCTGAATGATAACCGCAACATCTGCGATATTAGCGAGTTCACTGTCCGCCCTTGAAGTGATAGCAGCAACACTGCCGCCAACTTTTTTAGCGAGCTTTGCAGCCGCAAGCGGAGTAATAGTCGCACCCGAACCCGAACCTATTATAAGTAAATCATCCTCACGTAAACTCGGAGTGGTGAATTCACCGACCACATGACACTCAATACCCAAATGTGTGAGCCGCATAGCAAACGCCGCCATCATAAGCCCTGATCGACCGCGACCGTCCAAAAACAGCCGCTTACTTTTACTTATCATATCAACCAAACAGTTTATCTGTCCTTCGTTTACTTTTGACAAAACTGTTTCATTCTCTTTTATTATTTTTAATAACTTATCATTTATCAATATCCAAAATTCCTTTCTTCTATATATCCTTAAATCATCTTTTCTTAATTTATGATTAATTTATCGTTCATTGTTGACTCACTTATTTACTAATAATATATTATAACATATTTTAAATTACAAGTGAACGTTAAATGCAAAATTTAAGAATGAGAAGTGTAAAATTATTTCATTTTCTGTGCCTAAAAACAGTAATAATATCCTATATTTCAGCATTGATAAAAGTTTATTTTAATTGCATAATTAAAACATAGAAACCAAAGGATAAAAAAATGAAGCTTAAGTTGATTGCTCCTTGCGGTATGAATTGTAGTTTATGTTATTCATATATTCGTCCACAAAATAAATGCTCCGATTGCCGTGCTATTCATGAAAACAAGCAAAACTCGTGCGGTGAGATGCGTAATAGTAAAATGTGAAAAACGAACGCAAAATGAATGGATAACTTGTGCTTCTTGTGATAAACCCTGTCGCCGCTTAAAGAATCTGGATGATAAATATAGGTCAAAATATCATATGAGTATGCTTGAAAACCTTTCTACCATCAAAAAAATCGGTATGCAACATTTTTTACAGCAACAACAGGAAAAGTACCGTTGCTATAATTGTGGTGCGACACTTTGCGTACACAGAAATGAATGTCCTTCTTGTAAAACATTAGTATGGGAAGAGAAAGACTAGAAAAACTTAAGAAAATAGAAAATTAGTGTAAAAACAACTTACAAAATCTTAAGCGTAAAACATAGCTATTAAATCTTATAAAAATCAATAATTTCTCATTTTGAATATAAAATCATCTGTTTTACTTCTTCAATAGTATATGCCGGAAGCTTAGAATGTATAATAAAATGACAATTTGCACATACCGGACGCAAATCTTCTATTGGTGATACGACACGTTCTTGTCCTTCACCGGTATGTAGTGGTATTAAATGGTGTACATGTATCTTACCTTCACCAACATCACCATAAATCTCTTTAAAATCAAACCCACATATGCTGCATGTCGTCCCATGATAGCTGATACATTCATCTCGTGCCTGTTGGTTACGTTCATATACGTTATACGTCTTATTAGAGATTGCACCTTCACGATATGCATCTATTTTATTATTTTGCCTTTTATATTTTGGGGGAGTATCATAAAGATCTAGTAATGCTAATACAAGTTCAGAGCGAATAATAAACCAAAAATGATTTTTACTATCATACTCATAGATTTCATCGCCGGTGAAACATATGTTCCAATATCTATAACCTTTATACTTACGCGGTTGAGGTGTTCTATCGTAATGATTCAATATTCTTTTTGAAAGTAACCTAATAATTGAGCTTATCTTGTTATGATGTACATTAAAAACTTCGCCCATTTCTGATGCCGTTGAACGGTGTTCCGGACAGGCTAAAACATATAATAACATCTCAATATCTTCCGGATAAAAAATATCCGGTGATTTCAGCAGTTTTATCCAGTCGTTTTTATATAATTTTAACCAATCATTTCCCCAAGAGTAATCCATATATTCTCCTTATTTTATATAAAATATGACCGAATCCCATCGTGGAGTTTTATGTTATCGGATGAGATGTACCAAAACTCTGCCAACATTGGTGGCTCGTGGAAATAATTTTAATCCCACTCCTATGTATTATAATATTTTACCAACACCAATAATTATGATATTTTTTGCCCATTTTGAAATATAAATTGGAGAAGATAAGGCAAAGACAAAATTTTCTTGCGAGTACGCAAACTTATTCAACATACACAAAAAAATACTTTCAAAAAAGTTATCATCAGAATGTTTTTTGCCCATTTTGGGAGGGAGATTGGACGAATCAAAATGAGGTGTGCTTGGCACTCCGAAATTGAAGATTCGTTCAAAGGCACTTTATGTGCCGATCTCACCCCAAAATGGGCAAAAAAATTAGTCTGTTTTGGGATTGCAGGCTAATACTTCGGGAGAAACATTGGCTGCAAATTTTTCAAAGTTTTTATTAAACAACTTTGCGAGCTCTTTTGCTCTGTTGTCATAACCCTCTTTTGACTTCCAAGTCTCACGCGGAGTAAGCTGAACACTCGGAACACCGGGACAACTAAGAGGAACATCAAAACCGAAAATAGCGTCTTTTCTGAACTCAAGATTTTCCATCTCACCTGAAATAGCGGCTGTTACAACTGAACGAGATACAGGGATGTCAAATCTCTCACCATCACCGTCAGCCGGACCGCCTGTCCAACCGGTATTTACCAAGTAAACCGGTGTGTTATACTTCTCTAACTTTTCACCAAGCAGTTTTGCGTAAACTGTTGGGTTAAGCGGCAAGAATGGAGAACCGAAACACGCGGAAAATGTAGCTTCAGCCTCACTGCCCATACCTGTTTCAGTACCGGCAAGTCTCGCTGTATAACCTGATAAAAAGTGATACATAGCCTGCTCTTTTGAGAGTTTAGCGACCGGAGGAAGTATGCCGAAAGCGTCAGCTGTTAAAAATATAACGACATTTGGTTGACCGCCAACACCTGCGACTACAGCGTTATCTATAAACTCAAGCGGATATGCCGCTCTGGTATTTTCCGTTATAGAGTCATCGTCATAAAGAGGATGGCTCTGCGCCGGATCAAGCACCACGTTTTCAAGCAAACAGCCAAAACGGATAGCGTCCCATATCTGAGGTTCTTTTTTCTTAGAAAGATTGATAACTTTCGCGTAACACCCACCCTCAAAGTTAAATACACCGTTATCGTTCCAACCGTGCTCATCGTCACCTATCAAACGGCGAGCGGGATCTGCTGACAGTGTGGTTTTTCCCGTGCCGGATAAACCGAAAAATACAGCGGTATCACCTTTCTCACCGATATTTGCCGAACAGTGCATAGGAAATATGCCTTGCTCCGGATAAATATAGTTTAAAACAGAGAAGATAGATTTTTTCATCTCACCGGCATACTTTGTACCGCCAATCAAGATAACTTTCTGTTCTAAATCTAAAATAACAAAAGCCTCACTGGTAGTACCGTCACGCTCCGGAACAGCCTTAAACCCGGGAGCTGAGATAACTACATATTCAGGAGCATGATAAATGAGTTCTTCACGTTTTACACGTCTGAACATCTGATGTACAAACATGTTATGACTGGCGTATTCGTTTATAATACGGATAGGAACCTGAACTTCAGGATCAGCGCCGGCATGACCGTCAAAGACAAATAATTCACGTCCCTGCAGGTATGACAAAACACGCTGTTTTAATGCTTCAAATTTCTCACGTTTCATAGGTTTACTGTTGTTCCAATCAACTTTAGTTTTGCTGATCTCATCTTCAACAACAAACTTATCTTTAGGTGAGCGGCCTGTGCGCGGCGTTGTATTAACAACGAGAGCACCATTAGTTGCTAAGGTGCCTTCACCGCGTTCTAAGGCTTTTTGCACGAGCATAGCGACATGCAAGTTCCAGTGAACTGTACCCGCGTTATAGAGACCATGAGCCTCTAACGGAACTTTAGGTGAATAATTTTCCATAAACTACTCTTTTTCTCCTTGGTTTAGTGTGACATTTTGTTAAATTTCACTTAGTAGTATTATACTATATTTTGCCACAATTGTCAATAGAGCTGTCTCTAAAGATAAAACAGCTCTATTTGTTAATAATACTCACAAACTATATCGCTTAAATATTTTTAAAGAACAGTGAGCTTATATTTTTTCACCTTTTCTTTCGCTAACTCCGTGAACTTTTCTAAATCAGCGGGGTTTTTAAAAGCCGCTTTTGATAACCAGCTAAATTGACGCTCAGCAAGCACAAACATAAAACCGTTTCTGTTTTCAAGCACGCTCACTATCTTAGACCACTCAGTATCACTATGAAAATCATTGATAGAGTCTATAGCTATATAATCATCTGTGATGTCCCACTTTATCTCCGCGTCAGCAAACTTAAAACGCTTAAAGTCGTTTAAAAGCATAAACCGACCGACAGCTAAAAACGCCGCTACTATGACCGCGGCAAAAAGAAGAGCTATCCCTATAAATATAAGAGGCTGTTTTGTTACTACAAAGATAACTAAAAACATAGCGATTACCAGTATCATGGAGATGAGAATACGCTTTTCATCTATAGCGTGAGCTAAAAGCCACTCTTTTTTATCTATAGTAAATTTCAATTTTAAATTCATTTCTGTTTTTTATCTCCCTTTATAAAAATATCACCTTAACTCATGTATAAGCCGCCGTCAACATTGATAGTCTGACCTGTTATATATCCGGCATCTTCAGATGCCAAAAACAGAGCTAACGACGCGACATCTTTTGCTGTTCCAAACTTTTTTTGCGGTATCTGAGCCGTTAACGCCGAGCGTTTTTCAACGCTTATACCGCTTAAAAGATGAGTTTCTATCATTCCCGGAGCTATAGCGTTTACTGTTATGCCGCTGCTCGCAACCTCGCGGGAAAGAGAGTGAGTAAGACCTAATAAACCTGCCTTTGAAGCAGCGTAATTTCCACGTTGAATATCGCCTGTAAAAGCCGCGACAGAGCTTATATTTATTATCCTTCCCCATTTTGCCTTTAACATGCCGGGCAGAAGTATTTTACTGCAAATAAAAGCGCCTGTTAAGTTAACATCTATAACCTCTTGCCACATAGGAAGAGACATAAAACGAAGGTAACTGTCTTTTACTATTCCGGCGTTATTTATGAGAACTGTTATCGGCTTCTCTTCCGAGATAGCCTTTAATATCTCTTTTGTACTTTCTTCGTCTTTTACGTCTATTCGCGCCGTTATACCGGTACCGCCAAACTCTTTTATACGAGACAGTGTCTCTTCAGCGCCTTTAACACTGCTCTGATACCCTATAACTACATCATACCCCTGTTTGCCAAAAGCAAGAGCTATCTCACTGCCGATACCACTTCCCGCTCCGGTTATTAATACTCGTTTACTCTCCATTAATCCTCACCTGCTTTTGTCTTTATAAAATCCAGTAAAACCTTAAAGTCTGACACTGTATGCGCGTGTTCGCCGTTTCGGTAAAAAACAGACGCGTTTTTAGATTTGCCGTATAACTCAAAAACCTCCATAGCAGCGTCATGAGTCAATTGTGTGCCTTTCGGACTTGCCCAAGTATCGTCTACAGACTCTGTCGTCAATAGTAAACGAGGAGCGATTAAAGCTTTTAAAAAATGAGAGTCAAACGGTATATAACCCTCTTTACGAACGTAAGCTATAAGCTCCCTGCTGAACCAGTAAGGAAAGTGAGTTAATATATTTTCAACCTTTTCACCGCCTTCGTCAGGATAGTTGAAAGATCCCGCGCCGCCAAGACCTGAATGGTTCGGAGCGGTCAGCCATACCCTTTTGTCAAGCGCGCCGGCGAGAAGAGCGCTTTTACCGCCGCGTGAATGACCGGTTACAATTATTTTATCGAGATCTATATCATCACGCTTAAAAAGAGCGTCTATTACACGTGAATATCCCCACGCCCATGCCATTACAGCGCCAAAATGCAATTCAGGGTAAAGAGAGTACAAACCTCGACGTCTGACATTTTCATTATTATCGGGAACTATGTCCAGACGGTCAAAAAGAGCTAAAGCTATGCCACGTGAAATTACTTCACTGACAATATCTTTATCTATTATACGCCATCCGTCATCTCCGTCAACTATGACCGGAACTTTGTCATCTAATGAAACAGAAGGCATAAACAATGTACAACGAAGAGTGAAGGGCAACTCATGAACAACAATGTCAAAAATCTCACCCTTTACCTCTCTGTTTTTGCCAAATATGCCTATATCATGCACCTCGTCAATCGTAACGCTCTTTGGCGCCGGTATTACAGATCCATAACACTGAGACGTTAAGATATCGATAATCTCTTTTCGTCTTATATCCCACGCACTCACGGTTTTTATCTCAGTATTGTTATTAAATTTTAATAATTCAGGAAGTTTTTTCATTTTTTATTGACTGTTTAAGAGTTCGTTGCTTTTTATAACTTTTTCCGCGAGTTTTACCTTGAAATCAACTAATTTTTCTGCAACATCAGGGTCTGATGTACCTATTATCTGAGCGGCTAAAATAGCTGCGTTTCCACTATTATTAATAGCTACGGACGCTACAGGTATACCGTGCGGCATCTGTACTATAGCTAAAAGCGCGTCTAATCCGCCAAGAGTACCGCTGCTGCCGGATATGGGAAGTCCGATAACCGGCAAAGTTGTGTACGCCGCAAGTACACCGGGCAAGTGAGCGGCACCGCCGGCAGCGGCAATTATAACCTTCATGCCGTTAGATTTAGCGTTTTTCGCGAAATCAGCAGCCATATCAGGCGTGCGATGAGCTGACATTATATGCACTTCATAACTTATATCAAGTTCTCTCAGTATAGTAAGCGCGCCCTCAACTATACTTAAATCAGAGTGGCTGCCCATAACAATTCCAACTAAATTAGTCATTATTTTACCTTTCCTTAAAAATTTGGTATAATAATATTATAATGTATTTTATAGTTTTTGAAAAGGCACAATATAACTAAGATGATAAAAAATAACCGCAATGAGCTAATAAATGCCAAAAGAATAGTGGTAAAAATAGGAAGTAACCTTGTCGCTAAAGAAAACGGCGAGATAAATACTGAGCTTCTCGACAATATTTGCCGAGAAATAGCTGAACTTTCATCTGAAGAAAAACAGATAATTTTTGTTACATCCGGCGCGGTCAGAATAGGACTCTCAAAGATGGGGATAGACCCCAAAAAGAATAAACCGGATCTGTCTATACGGCAAACAGCGGCGGCTGTCGGTCAGGTTGAACTTATCTCTTACTATAACGATACTTTTTTAAAAGAGGGAGCATGTGTTGCCCAACTGCTTCTTACCGGAGATGATATAACTAACCGTCAACGGTATCTGCATATAAGAAATACCTTGTTACCTATTTTTACCGACCACAAAATAATTCCGGTTATTAACGAAAATGACTCTGTTTCTATAGAAGGAGTTCAGATAGGAGAAAATGATCGTTTGGCAGCGCTTATAGCGGGAAAAATAGAGTGTGATTTACTCATAATACTCTCTGACGTTGATGGACTTTACACTAAAAATCCGGCTATAGACAAAAACGCTGAACTTATAAGCGAAGTTGACCGAGTAACCGATGATATTTTAAAGATTGCCGGAGGCAGTATCTCAGGAGTCGGAAAGGGAGGTATGCAGTCAAAAGTAGTCGCGGCAAAAACAGCGGCTATGATGGGTACCAATACAGTTGTCGCCCTCGGCAGAGAAACTGATGTTCTAAAACGAATAATAAACGGCGAAAAAATAGGCACCTGTTTTTATAAAACAAAACAAAACCGACTACATGCTAAAAAGCAATGGGTTGGCTTTGCGGCAAAACCAAAAGGATTTATCTATGTTGACGACGGAGCGAAAACCGCTCTTTTACATCATGGCTCAAGTCTTTTACCGGTTGGAGTTAAGTCAGCAAGCGGAAATTTTGCTTCAGGTGATGTTGTCAATATATGCTGCGGAACATGTGAAATAGCGAGGGGTTTAACTAACTATTCCAGCGATGAGATAAATAAAATTGCCGGACAAAAAAGTAAAGAAATAGAAAAGATTCTCGGCTCTCACCCTTATGATGAAGTCATTCACCGCGATAACCTTATATTATTATGATAAAATTACTGATAACATTTATAATAACATTTTATCTCTGTTTTGCCGTATTTGCCGCGGAACCTATAATGACCAGCGGAGGAAACAGCGTTTACTTTGAGTACGCGGATACTGATGTCACGACTTTGACGCTGAGCGTAAACCGTACATACAGCCTTGAAACACAGCGTCCCGGTATAACTCATCTTTTGGAACACTCTGTATTTATAACTACAAAAAATCACTCTGAGCCATTCTCATTTCAGCAATATCTGGAACGTGAAGGGATTATCTCTTCGGCTATCACTGATTTTAATACTTTTACCATAAAATTTGAAGGAAGAACAGATAAACTTCCGCTGATGGCAAAATCAATAAAAGAATTAATAGATAATGTTATTTTTGACGCGGAGCTTATCTCAAATGAAAAGACAATCGTTATAAAAGAGGCGCGGTGGCAGGAGAATAATATACCTATAATCTCCGGCATACGTACGCTGTCTGATATAGCTTGCGGCGGAGAAATATACCCTATAGTCGGTAACGTTGAAGAAATACTCTCTATAACCACTGAAGACTTAAAAAAACATTACGAAGAACTATTCTCTTTGCCGTATAATATAACTGTTTTGGGACCATACTCCGCGCAATATGTCTCAGAACAGTTTGAAGATATAAAACCGTCAAGTATAACACCCAAAAATATTGATAATAAAAAAATAGGGGAACTTTTTAGCAGTAAAAAAGTGACGGCGAGGTCTGTGAATGACTTTTCCTATGATCAGACAGTCTTTCAAATGCTTATGTACCCATATACAAGCGAACTTAAAAATGATTTGCCGGCAAAAATCATCGCCGCGTCACTTACAAGCGGGATAAAGCCGTTGCTCGCTGATATACTCTATATACGTGACATTTCTGTTTATAGTTATGGAGTAGAAAACATCTATATCGAAGGCAAGGGGTATTTTATAGTTTGGGCATACTTAACGGGAAAAGACTCTCAAAAATTTGAAAGCGCTGTAAATAATATGATAATAAAGATAGATACTATTATGCTAAACAGCGATTTTTATTTGGCGAAAGATAACCTCTTAAACTCAACTGACAAAATATTTGTTATTGACAGGCTGCTCAATATACACACTATGAGCGCTCCTGTCAGCAGACAGGAATATCGCGAGATAATAGACCGTATACAGAAAACCGATATAACATTTTATCCGCTTGCAGGATTGGTTATAAGAGGTGTTAATTCATGAATAAAATAAAATCGCTGTTTCTCATTATAACCTTATTTTTATGCCACATTGCTTTTTCAACAGAAGTTACGGCGCTTTCAAACGGACTGAGGGTAGCCGCTGAACAGGTAAACAGTGACCGCGCTTATATAACCGTGCTGATAGATTATTCATGTTATGACGATTATCTTCCTTACTCAGAATTGCCGGCTGAATGGAAAGAACTGCCGTTTATGCCATCATACGGTATGCTCCTGCCAAACGCGCGGCAAGGTTTACTAAACAGTTTTTCTATAGGTTACGCTAAACAGCCAAAGCAGGCGTTTACTGAGATTGGCGGCTCACTCACTTTTTCTAATACTCCTGATTATCTGCTGATACACGCAGAGACACCGAAAGATGAACTGTCAGAAGGCTTACAAATCTTAAAAGGGATGTTAGAGCGTGTTCCGGGCGAAGGGTACAGTGAGCAGTCTTTAAACAGCGTACCGCAAACATTAGAGAACAACAGCTACTCTAAAACAGCTATCTCTCACCTTTACTCCGGCGTTCCATACGGATTTTATTACTCAAACGATACCTCATCACTAAGTTTGGTACGCGGCGTTTTTATATCTATAATGCAAACACATATGGTAAAGCCGTCAAAAACTATCGTCTCCGTTGTGTCAGGAAATGAAATAAAACAAACTATTTCTGATGTAAACTCAATATTCTCAAAATGGATTAATAAACAAAACAACTGGATGCGCCTCGGTAACGATAGTTTTTTGCCGCCAATCAGAAAGAAAATTGAGTTTATCGAAATAGATAATATCACTGTTTCTTACTACTATATGACAGCTTTGCTGCCCTCTATCAATACAGAAGAATATGCTGTAGGGTTGGTGCTTACCGCTCTTTTTGACGGCGTTGGCGGTGAGCTCTTTCAAAATCTTAGAGTTAAAGAGCAATTGGCTTATTTTTACAACGCGGCAAATATAAGCAACCGAGACGCGAATATTTTACAAATCTCCGCAGAAGTATCTTCGGATGATTTCGGGCTGACCAGTAAAATAATAAATCTGTCTGTAGCGAAAATAATGAATGGTCAGATAACAGAAGAAGAACTTTTTCGCGCGAAAAACTATGCTGTAACAAAAATTTTAAATAACAGACGCTCACCCGATTTACTCAGCAATGAGCTCGCAAAAGAGGTTTTATTCTTTGGCGGTGATACAGAGTCTAACAAAAAACTTATCAAAAAGATAGAAGCTGTTACCACTGAAGAAGTAACCGCGCTCGCCGCGGAGAGACTAAAAGACACCACGGAATATATAGTTATGCCGAAACTAAAAAATGTACGGGGAGTCATAGAAGAGGAATAATGGACAGCGACGATAATCAACATAATAATACCATAACCGCGATATCTACCCCACACGGACGAGGAGGTATATCCATTATACGGCTCAGCGGAAATGATGCCATAGATATCGCGAAAAAGATATTCCGCCAAAAAAAAGAACTCAAAACAGGATACTTTATTCCTCGCCGCCAGTATTTTGGTGAGATAGTTGATGAAAACGGTGATGTTATTGACGAGGTTTTACTCTCTGTAGCTTTTCAGCCAAATAGCTTTACCGGTGAAAATACGGTAGAGATAAGCTGTCATGGAAATCCTTTGATAGCGGAAGAGATAATCTCGCTCTGCCGTTCACATTCGGCAAGGACTGCCCTCCCCGGTGAATTCACCAAGCGTTCATTCCTAAACGGAAAGATAGATCTCTCTAAGGCAGAAGGGGTTATAGATACCATTAACGCTAAAACTGCCGCCGCGTTAAAACTCGCTAAAAAGTCGCTAACCGGCAGTTGGTCAAACAAGATAGAAGGACTTAGAGAAGAAATAATACGGCTTTTAGCTTTTTTAGAGGCAGCTATTGATTACTCTGAAGAAGATATTACCTTCCTTGGAAAAGATGAGCTGTTAGAAGCGCTAAACTCCATCATAAATGAATTTGATCTGCTTATCGCCACTTTTGAGCGCGGAAGAATGATACGTGACGGCATAAAAATAGCTATTGTCGGCGCGCCTAACAGCGGAAAATCTTCCCTCTTAAACGCAATGCTTGGCAAAGATAGGGCTATAGTCAGCGAGTACGCCGGCACAACCCGTGATACTATAGATGCTGAGATATCCTTAAAAGGAATACTCTCAGTTATAATAGATACCGCCGGCATACGGCACACAGAAGATCCGTTAGAGAGTATAGGCGTTCAGCGCAGTTATAAAAGTATAGATGAAGCTGACTTTGTGATATTTGTTTTAGACGGAACTAAAGAAATGGACAGCGATGACCTAAAACTTCTCGGCATGCTGCGGGATAAGCCTTGTATGATAGCGGTAAACAAATCAGATTTATCTGTAAAAACCGATTTAGCGGGAATAGAAAATTATCAATGTATATCTGCTCTGACCGGACAAGGTATAGAAGAGATGATCGATAAGGTGATAGGACAGTTAAACTTACATATAGACCGCGAAGAGTTTTTGATAACAACTTTATTTCAAAAAGAACAATTGCAGCTGGCAAAGCAAGCGGCACATGACTGCATAAAAGAATTAGTACAGGGAAAAAGCGAGGAATTCCTTGCCGTTCATTTGACTGACTGCGCTGCGGAACTCGCTAAAATAACAGGAGCGGATGTCTCAAAAGAGCTTTTAAATGAACTTTTCAGCCGATTTTGCGTCGGCAAATAATAAAATAAATAAATATTGGAAGAAAGATAATGTTTGAATGTAAATTTATAAGAAGAAAGACAACGCTGTATGATGACTCCGAACCTATAACAACTGAAGTTACAGATGGTGAGTTGTACGCGCTTGGTATGTGTTTTGAACCTCCGCATCTGGATAAAGGCGGCGAAATTCTGTCGTTTGACAAAAAACAATATATGCTGCCGGCAAACGGAGAAGTATTTCAGAAAACAGATCTCGAAAACTCAATAGACCTCTGTTACGGAATGGTCGCAAGCGGGGAATTCGATACGGTTATTGAAGTTAACGAGCCAACTTCACTCGGAAAAATATTGGACGACGCGCTTGGCATGGCTAATGATCCGTTTGCTTGTATCTTTATTGAAGGGGAATGCAAAGATTTATTCGGAAAATACCTCACCGTTAAAAATACCGGTGAAAAACCTTTTCCAAATCTGTCCCTTAACTTTTCTGTATATAATGCCCATCGCGATATACGTGTTTCAGGCCTCGGCATCATATCTATGGGAACTGATGAGATTATCTCTCCGTTTCTTATGAGAAATGAGGAGGTGAATGACGGTATTGACTATCATATCCATATGCTTTGTGATGAAGGAAACATCAATGAACAGGTCGTTCATCTGTACGATATGACATTGTCCAAAGGAACCATAAAGATAGCAAATATCTCTGAAACCACTTTAACCGAATTGTGAGTTTTTAAATTTGTTTATTTTGCCGAAAATAAAACTTAAGAAAAAAGCCTATGATTTATGAAATACAGGCAAAGAGCCTATTGCAAAAAACAAAAAGTCCGTCTTCTTGGTTTAATGTTTATTACAATATGAACATTTACCGCGGCTGCCAACATGGCTGTATTTATTGCGACAGCAGAAGTGACTGTTACAGAATAGAAAATTTTGACACCGATGTCTCAGTAAAGATAAATGCCCTTGAAATATTAAAAAAAGAATTACCTAAAAAAGATAACCAACTCACGATAGGAACAGGCGCTATGTGCGACCCATATATGCCGACAGAAAAACGGTATAACTTAACTAAAGGCGCGCTTGAACTTATAGCAGAGCACAAATTTCCACTCCATCTTATAACCAAAAGCGATCTTGTACTAAGAGATAAAGAACTTTTAAAAGAGATAAACAATAACAAAATAGCAACTGTCGCTTTTACAGTAACAACAGCGGATGACTGTCTCGCTAAAATAGTGGAGCCAAAAGCTCCTATCCCCTCAAAACGGTTTGAAGCGCTAAATGCCCTGTCGGAAGAAGGGATTAATGTCGGTGTTACCCTTATGCCTGTGCTTCCGTTTATAGAAGACTCAGAAGAAAGTATAGCGGAAATAGTAAACTTGGCGAAAAAAAACGGCGCAAAATTTATAATAGCTTATTTTGGCATGACTATAAGGAACGGACAAAGAGAATATTTTTATAGTAAACTTGACGAGCATTTCTCCGGAATGAAGGATAAATATATAAAAACTTTCAAAAATTCTTACAACTGCGACACCTTAAACCATAAAAAATTGTACGCGCTTCTTTTTAAACTATGCAGAGATAAAAATATTGCCTGCTCTATGAAGGATATAACATATTATAATCCTAAAAAAGAACAACTGTCACTTTTTTAAAATAAAATCACAAAAAGAAACAAAACTGAAAAAAATATAAAAACTTTTTTTAACAGCTTGTGTCTAAAATATTGTGTGTAAAATCAATCGGAGCGCAATTATTTAGTAAAGTCATTGCTTTTAAAGATTAGTACAAACGACTTATAAGGACAAAAGGTCTTAAATAAATATGCTTGATTAACTATACTCTGCTATTCACACAAGAAACGTGAAAATATCAGGCAAAAGCCGTACTTTACAATGGCATAATTTATGAAGAATGATAACAATAATCATACTTTAAATAATTTTGAGATGGGTAGTGAAAGAAGTGACGCCGCAGCTAAAACCGGCAGCGGCGCCGATGTTTCTTTTCACATACTTGAAGCTGAAGCCCAACGTCTCCATGGGCTATTTGACGCTACATCTCTTTGCGCCCCACAGACTCTCTTAAATGATGTTTTCAACAGTTTTGAAACATTGCAAAACGAACGATACGACTGCGAAAAAACTATAGAACTGCTTGACAGTTATCTTGATGGCAGCCTCAGCGAAAACGAAGAATATCTGGTCCATGAACATTTTTTTTCCTGTGAAACATGCTTTAGCGAACTGCAAACTATTCTAAATATAAAAACAGCTTTCAAAAAATGCGAGACAGACGCTCCAAACAAAGTTTCAGAAGTGGTTTACAGCCTGATAACAGCAGAGATTGATGAGAAGAGTAAGACGTCTGAACTCTTAACAGATGTTCCCTATGACACTTATAACACAGAAGAGAGACTTTACGCTGCTATCACAAAAGAGCTTGATAACACTTCAAGACTGCAAAGTATTTTTGAAAAAACCGCGCTCAGTGTCCCGTCTGCTGTCACAGAAAAAATCACAGCTATATATGATGAAGGGGCAAAGTCCTATAAAACAATATTTCGCTGCTTTAAATATATTGCCGCCGCGGCAGCGGTCTTTGCGCTGGTAGCGCTGAATTACACAAATTCCGATATTACAAATATCCGCCCGTCTGAAAACACCAAAGTTATTTCAGACGCGGCAAAAAACAGCTACAATGATAACAAAACAGATGATAACTATATTATAAATGATGTATCACCTATCAACGCTGTTAGCTCTGAGATAGTAACCGAAACAGAGCAAAAAAACGAACTGACTAAGGCTCAACCGTCAGCGTATACTCCTAATATCCAAGTAGCGGCAAAAACAAAAAAAACCGCTAAAGCAAGCGGCAGACAGACGGATAAAGTTAGAATAAATCAACAGGTTTCAACAAACAAACAGGCAGTAAAAACAAACTCCGCTCCTAAAAACACAGAAGAACCTACACTATCTGTCGTTATAAGCGAAACATCGGTTGAAAAAGCTGAGACTATAATAAGAAATGAACGCGCAACTGTTATAGCGTCGGACACGAAGGAAAAGTTTAATAATAAAGCTGCAGTCAGCAGCGTTGGAATGGCGGAAAAAAATTATGAAGCGTCCTCTTTAAAGGCAAATGAAAATGCCCAACGTGACAGCATTGACAAGATGGAAATTCTATCAAGAGGATAGTTTTGTATTGTTTTTTTTTAATATGATATATTTAAAAAGTAATCAATAGATAATATTGAAGGGGATAATGATAATAAAGGTTTTAGCAGTTCAAAAAAAACCGCTAACGCAAAAATAAAAAATGGCAGCACCGGTAAACTACAGCAGAATAACAAAAAAAAGGAATTGGGTGACATTTATTATAATGCCACTCATTTTGTGCTGTATGCTGTCCTCTGTTTTTGCTTTTAATCCCTCTGAATCTTCTATTTTAGCTCTAACCGGTCTGCAAGACGTGATGAACCTTACTAATGACGACTCAAGCGGTGAATACATAGCTCCTATAGAGATCGGAGCTGTTTTGGAAACAAAATTAGGCACCGCTAAATTTTTCAGTTTAAACGGTCACAACAGCAGTCTTGAAGACTCTATCAACCACCTCCAACAGCTAAATCTCACAAATAATACGTCAAGCAAAAGCTTAGAGGATACTTTCTGGGAAGATGTGATGAACAGAGAAAACCAGTATTCGCTTATCTCAGCTGAACTCGAGAAAAACGGATTCACGGTTAATTTTTCGCAGACTGATATCGGAAAAAATATTACTGACATTAAAGAGTTAAAGAAAAACGCTCCATCACAACTTCACCGCTATATAGAGACCGGCAAAAAAGCTATGGATTTTTCCGGTTCTTACACCGGCATAAAAGGGATGAATGTAAAAAGCAGCTATAGCTTTTCAACAAACGATATAACAAATAATCAAACAAACGAAACTCTGACAGAGCTTGGATACACGCTTAAAGACGGAAGCGGGGCATTTGAAAAAATAAAGTTTAATTATATAATAAAGGACAGCGATTTTAAAAACCTCTCAAATAATGAACTAAACAGCGAAGATGTAGAAAAATTGCAGTTTAACGCCAGGCTCGGTACCAACTCAAACTTTACTCTTATAAATGACGCGAAAAGAAAAATTGAAGGCGCGAATGTCGCGGAAGATTACGAGAATTTGTCTGTAGCTATGAAGCTTAATGATATCTCAAACGCGTCTTTATCCGGTACATTTAACCGAAATCTTAACTTTAAAGATAATAAAACTATTCTTAAAGCCGACAGTAAAGCTGAATACTCGCTCGGCAATGGGAAAATAGCCCTGAAATACGTTCAAAACTGGGAAACAAACCATACCGATAATAAATATAAAGTCGGCAGTCAGCGACATGATATAAATTTGAACAATTTAGCGTTTGGCGCGCTCAGTTTAAACGGCTCAGTATTTCAAACTATTGAAACCAACACAACAGAAAATACACACATAACCAACAATCAAATAGATCTAAAAGCAGTATACAGCTTTAATAATTCGCTAAGTATTACCGGTAAATTCACTGATTCTAATGCTAACAACAATGCTCATACCACAACTTATGATAATCTGCTAAAGTGGCAGGCAACAAAAAAATTCAACGCTGAATTAAAATATCTATCGCAAGAAAACAGTTCAACAGGTATCAATACTACGGCGGATATGACCCTAAATCAGACATTTTCAAACACTCACAAAGCATCTTTTACTGTTCGTCAAGATACTGCGGGAGATGATGTAAGCGGCGAGAGAAAAGAAATCGCGTATACTCATATCGCAAAAAAATACGACGATAACTCTTTGGCTGAAATAACTGTCCGCGGCGGACTGTATACTCTAAATGCTCCTCAAGGCGATCTTGACGGTACGCTCATGTCTATACAACTAAAAGGGTTAAAACTGACTACAAATACAAAACTAACTCTTGGCGCTTATACAGGTCCGCAGCTTGGCGGCGGATACCTCAGCTACCGATCTTGGGGTGAGCGAATCAACGGTAATTTAGGCATATGGAACGACAGCGACTTTCAAGACTACACAGAGATTGGCGGCGAGTTAACGCATAATTTCAGCGCTAAAACCACAGTAACAGCAAAAGCGTTCCTCGCTGAGATAGGAGAAGAAGAGAGAAATATAACCGATATAAAGGTTACGCATAAGCTTTCAAAAACTTCATTTATAGAAGCAACACAGGTCGATACCTGCTCTAATATAAATCCGGATACTCACTTAAGCGGATTCAAAATAAGTTTGTTTGAAAAAGAATTGCCGGCATGGGCTATCAGCAGTACAAACCGCGTAGTATTCTCTAACGGAAAAGATTTAGGGTTTTATAAATTTTCCTCATGGGAAAATAACGCTCCAAAAGCCGGGATCACTTATGAGCTTAAGCAATATACAGAAGACAGCCTTGAAGTAGAACGCCATACATCTAAAGCCAGTGTTATGATAATGAAAAACCTATTTGTGCACTCCGTATATGATAAGAACCCGCCAAATCAAGATGATTTATCAAAAACTGACAGGTTAAGCCGATTTATGATTCATCTCAGCACACCGCTAACAGCAAATAATTCCGTTTACATCCGAAATACAAGAGAAAATAAAGCCGCGAGCAATGACTTTAGCGATATGTATACACTTGGGTATTCAGCTGTTTTTGATGAACGCCATAAATTGCAGCTTGAACTGAACCACTACCACTCTATTATAGAATCAGCGCACGGCGAAGGATTAATTTATACAGCGCAATATGAAAATAAAATAGCTGATGACCATTATCTGCAATTTAAATTTAACTTTTCACCTAAAAATATAGCAAAGAAAGATGTTTCGTTCTCAAATAAATTTGAGGTCGAATACAAGTTAGCGTTTTAATCATTATGATTTCAATAGTAATCCCAACATTTAATAAATCCAATTATACAATCCGCTGTCTGTACAGCCTTCTTAACACTACCGGAATAGAATATGAACTCATAATAGTAGATAATGGCTCAACAGATGACACAAACAGCCTTCTTTTAAAATTCCAGAAAGATAGTCTGGATAAAGGTATAAAAACGACTCTCGTTTTAAATCAGGAGAATATTGGCGCTTCTTCAGCAAGAAATCAAGGGATAATGCTCGCTAAAGGCAGTGAAGCGGCATTTCTCGATAATGATATAGTACTCCGCAGCCGCAATTGGTTAGAAGTGTTACATAAAACACTGTACTTAGATGAGAAGACTGCGCTTGTAACACCGAAACTACTGTTCCCCTTCTCTCCGTTTGCCATAGAGCATACTGAGATTGGCATAACAAAAAGCGGAGCTATCGGCTATATCGGACGCGGCGCTGAAAAAAATGATCCACGTTTTAACTTTCGCCGTCAAATTCAATGCTCGGCAAGCGCTTGCGTAGTTGTTAAACGCAGCATTTTAGATGAAGTTGGGTATTTTGATGAGATATTTAACCCTGTTCAGTTTGAGGATAATGACCTTTTTTACCGTATGAAAAGTAAAGGATACCATCTTATTTACGAACCGTCTGTTGAGATGTACCATTTCGAGAATGTTACAACTGACGGCAGCGGCGGAAAAATCAATTTCAAATATCAGACTATAAAAAATGGTATGGAATTTAAACGCAGATGGCACCATATGTATGAAGAAGAAGATGGTCCTGAACCTGAAGATATAAAATGGAATGATTTACCGCGAAAACGACTCGACGAGATCACAGATAATCTCGAAATGATTTAAATTTTAGAAGTGCCCTTTAGTACTTCCCCAAAATAAGACATTTTTTTCTTCGTAGTTTATCAGAAAAAAAAATCGTGAACTTTTTATGACTGAATTCGGTTAAACTGCAGCTTAAAATTGTCGCGCGTAATGCCCTTAAACTTTACCAATCCATTTATTGTTATATTTCTTTTAATCACAAAATGAACATATTCACTCTTATATGAGAAATCTCTAAATTTTCTGATTATTATCAAAATATTCTAAAAATACTCTTGCCCCCCCCCCTTATTTTTTGGTATAATATTGTTACAGTCTATAATCACGTTGATTACTGACAAAAAAATAGGGTATCTCTAAAAACCTGCTTTATTTGTATTTGCGAGATAATTTTTTGTTATACAAGGACAATATATTAAATACATACCGGAGAGTATTATGAATATATTGGACAAAGTATAACGGAAAATTTGCTAAAAAGGCAAATGAACGCAAGTTTTTAGAGGTGCCCAACATAAGGAATGAACAGAATGAAGAAAATTTTATTTGTAATGGCTATGCTTGCCATAGTTGCGTTAACTCTTGTCTTAACCTCCTGTTCAGGCGGTAAAAAGAAAAATGGACCTCCCGGG
>JGI994J12354_10000472_pt1 | contig 40139 bp, 33 predicted proteins | sample IntmicLarv3ML3BL_FD_12354 | JGI IMG/M metagenome (IMG submission 12354) | reverse complement strand
AATTAAAGAATAAGATTCCAAGTTCGCTTACATGAAACACTTTTTCCTTTTTCAATTAATCGCATCGAGCAATTGCAGAGCAATGCGGACTGTCTGTCTATGCAGGCTATGATGAATTATCGCTGCAAATCGCACTTGCTTGGGGGTTTGGGGCGAAACCAGCCCCAATCAGGTTTCAAAAGGGCAGAAGTCCTTTTGCGGGTGTTGGGCAGAGCCCAACAAGAGATAATGAGAGCAAGAAATAAATAATTACAAAAAGAGAATTTTCGTTTAATAAATTATTAAATGAAAATTCTCTTTTTTAAAAATAAATTTTTATTTTTTATTTCTTTTTCTTTTGGATGTAGTGGTACATTAGGGATTCTTTGGTTGGGTTATTTAGTTCCCATTGTTCGAGTCTATCTAGGTAAGTGCTTTCAACAATTGCGTTGTATTTTTTTGTGTCTCTCACGTGTTGATAAGCATTGTCACCAGCGTATGCAAGAAGCTCTTGCATACGAGTCTTTAGTCTTTCTTTTATTTCAGCGTATTCAGGGTCTTTGATGACATTGACTTCTTGATCAGGATCTTTGATGTTGTCGCACATGAACCACTCTCTGCCATTCATTTCACAATAAGTAAATTGCTTTGTGCGAACACCACGCCAAACAGGTCCAGTGATATTCATAATCAAAACAGCATCGTTTTCCATCGCATCTTTTTTGCCTTGAAGAGCAGGAGCAAGACTAATTCCATCAAACTGCTTTGCATCAAAATCAATATCTGCTAAATCAAGAATCGTTGGCAAAATGTCTATAGGACTCAAAAGAACATCGCTAGAAATATTTTCTTTAAGCTTCGCAGGATAACGAATAATAAATGGCACTTTAATACTCTCTTCAAAAGGCTGATACTTGTTTACCATGTTGTGAGCACCCATCATGTCTCCGTGGTCAGAAGTGTAAATAAGTATAGTTTCTTTTTCGATGCCCAAGTCTTTGAGCTTTTGAACAAGCCTGCCAAAGTCAGTATCTATCGCCTCGCAGGAAGCATTGTATGGACGCAAAACATTTTCGATAAAAGAATCTCTATTTTCAAAAATGTCTTGAGCTGTGTCTGACGGAGGCTTGAAATTGTATGGCGCGCCTGAAGGCAAATCGAAAGGCTTTTGACCATAAGTCTTGTAAGGGATTACTGTATCGGCAGGTTTTTTTGCCAAGTCAGATTCAAGAGCAAAATACTGCGGATGTGGCGGATTTACTGATATTACAGCTAAAAAAGGTTTGTTTGCATCAACTGCCATTTCAATAAAATCAATACCTCTATCAATGTTGTAGCCCGCAAAATAACTGCCCTTTTTGCCCTCTGTTCTGTATTGAGCAGGCAAACCTTGACGTCTGTATTTGAGAGGAAAAACTTCTTCCCAATAGTCGTCAAATCCGCACCTATCCTCTTCAGGAACATCTGTCATTCCGCCAAAATATAAATGCCATTTGCCACTGTATCCCACCATGTAGCCACTTTTCTTAAAGAACTCTGCCATAGTAGGAATCCCTTTATAAATCTCCGCCGAATTCGTGACAACTCCATTGTTGAAAGGATATTTGCCTGTGATCATCATAGCTCTATAAGGGCTACAAACAGGCCAAGAACTAATAGCATTTTCAAGCTTGATTCCTTGAGTCGCCAACTTGTCTATATTTGGCGTGTTCTGATTCACAGCACCATAGCAGTTGATAGTCTTTACATTTTGCTGGTCAGAAAAAAAGTAAACCACATTAGGGTGCTTTTTCGCATGAACTGTAAGACAGCAAAAAAATAACAATAAATAAATAATTCTCATAAACTTCCTCGTACGTATAATTATTCTAAATAAAAAGATTTTGTAATATCCAAAGAATTTTTGATTGATGAAAAATTTTCTAAAAAATCTTTTTTGTTAGACGCAAAAAGTGGACTAATTTCTATATCGTAAGAAGGCGAACTTGCAATATTTGAACCAGCCTCTTTCAGCCATGTAGCCCACTGTTTGATTTGCGCATCTTTGCAAGTTTGCGGAGAGTCTTCTCCTGTCGCATTTTTAACAGGAGCAAATTCTTCTAGCCTGCTAGCCTCGATAATCACAGGATTTTTTGCGAATTCTAAAGCGTCAAAAACAAAAGTTTCAAACTTAACACCATTTGCGAGTTCAGGTTTTATCTTGTTTCCAGAGACATCAACAAATGGAATTTTTTTATCTGCTCTATGAAAAGGCATTTTCAAAGTCGCGCTACTTCCCGCAAATTGCTCTATGAAATCCACAGAAAAAACATGTATAGCAACACTGCCTGCAACATAAATCAAATTGCCATTTGAATCACGTTGCTCTTGAAAATTTTTCGGCAAATCAGAATATTCAAAAACTTTGATTTTATCATCTACTTTGCAAAACAAACCAACTTTTTCAAGAGCATCACGCTTTGGAATCATCTTTGAACTTAAGTCAGAATTTGCATTTATATGAAAGCCTAAAAATGCGCAGTCGACTATATTAATTAAAGGATTATCTACTTGAAAATAACTCAAATATTTTATGCCGCGCTTTTTTAATTCTGCAAGCGCATTGCTTTTGCAAATGGCTTTCAGACTGCCTCCATGACCATCCGGCGCAAATGCGATATTGCCCTTTTCTTCCAAAATAATTTTTCCTAAAGTATCGCAACAAGGCATTTTACCTTGCTTAAAGAAAATTACATTTTCTTTTTTTAGTCCGAAAAAATTGTTCTTTTCAAAAAATTCCACAGTTTGCGCATGATTAATTTCGCTCGTCATTACAAGCCAAGGAATAGAAACATTATACTTGCGCTCTGCTCGCAGAATTTTTTCCGCAAAAATTTGAAACAAGCTTTTCTCTTTTATAGGACTCACTTTAAACGTGCCTTTAGGAGCATCTAAACCAAGCCTTGTGCCTTGACCTCCTGCGACAACAAAAGCCGCAAGCTCGCCACGACGCAAAGCGTCTTCGCCAAGGCTATACATTTTCGCCCAAAGATTTTTGTCTCCATTATTTTCTGGCAAAGCAAAATATGGCGCAGGTTTTAGATTTTCTAAATTCGCTTTTGCCCCACATTCTTCACCAAAAAAAAATTTTGTAAGAGAAGAAAATTCTTCAAAATCAATACTCTCTATTTGTTCAATAAGAGATTTTTTTTGTTCATCCGAAAGTTCGTCATAAAAAGCTAATAGATGCTCTTGATTATATTTCTTCAAGAAAGAATAAAATGTTTTCATTACGCAAAATCCTAAAAAGAGCATAATTAAAGTCAATCAAACAAGTGCAACGCACATACGCTAAGCATTATACGTCTTGACTGATTGGAAAATTTCACCAAGCATATTCACACAATGAATTCCTCAAAAGACAATCTTTGGAGCAATGTCCATCAAGCTAGCAAAATATATTTGCTGCCAAATTTTTTTACTGCCGGAAATCTGTTTTTCGGATTTTTATCTATGGTGCTATGCATTCGAGGAAGATTCGATGCAGTCGCAAATTCTGCTATAGATAAAATCGCTCAAGTGCTCACGCCCATTGTCGGCGTGACGGACGACCCTAGCACTAGCTATTATCTTTTATCAATATTGTGTATCCTAATATCTGTATTTTGCGACGCCCTAGATGGCAGAGTCGCAAGAGCAGTTGGCAAATCTTCGTTATTTGGAAAAGAATTTGATTCTATTGCGGACGTTGTGTCTTTTGGAGTAGCACCTGCATTGCTAATGGTCTTTTTGATTTTGCGCCCTGTGTCAGAACTTCCAGAATCTGTTCAATCAATAATGAGAGGTTCAGGATTTTTTGTGTCATTTGTCTTCTTGCTTTGCGCGGCTGTAAGATTATCAAGATTCAATGTTCTGACTTGTCCATATATAGCAGGTCATGAAAAATATGAGCACGGAGATTTTTGCGGAATGCCCGCTCCTGCTGCTGCAGGTGTCGTGGCATCTATCTCGCTTACATTGCTCACACTCAATATGAAATCTTACATATTGTTGCTCATTCCTTTGATGCTTTTGATAGCTTGGTTTATGATAAGTAATATTCCATATCCATCTTTCAAACACATAAATTGGAATACTAGCACAAAATTTAGAAGCTTTATAATTTTAGTAGCATGTGCGCTGTTAATTATATATTTCAAAGAATATAGCTTCTCTATAATATTTTTAGCATACGCTTTTTACGCGCCAATTAAATATCTCCCAAGAGCAATGAAAATTATACGCTACGCAAGAAAACGCAAACTCGTCAAAAAGAGTTAATGCTTTTTACTTGAAGCGCGCTAGCACATTATCTGAAAAGGAATTGCCTGAGAGCAAATAAGTCTTCAGGAACACTCCAAGCGTTGGATTTTGCTCAACACAATTTGCGACAAAATAATCATCATCTAGTTGAACAATGGCAACGTAATCAAATTCGATTTCTTCTCCTTGAGGATTTAGTCTTTGAAAAAATATTAAATCGCAACAATCAAGTTCAACTATAGCGACAAATTTTTTTGTGGATTTTAAATATTCCGCAAAGAATTCTTCGAGCTCAGCATAACTCAAATGTCCATATAATTTTTCAAAACCTTCAAGCCTATTCGGAGAAAGAGTTTTTTTGAAATTGTCATAATCTTTATTGTAGAAAAATTTTTGCGATTTTTTAAACGCTACAAGCGAAGCATCTTTATCCATATCCTCCCCTTTTTTGAGAGGCAAAACATTATTGTTTTTAACTATGTTTGGCAAAGCTCCTGAAAAATCATCTATGGTTAATTTACTCATTGCAAGAGCTGACATCTTCAAGAAATCATCTGAAATTCCTGCATCCCACTTGCCATTTGAATCAAACACAAAGTAAAGATTTTCAGGACGCAATCTGCTTTTTTCAGAATTAAAAAACACAATATTTTTTTCTCCGACTTTTACAATTGCATACACAAAAATATCTTTTACTTCAGACTTTATCGCATGCAAAAATCTTTGAGCATTTTTTAAATCTTTCACATCAGAAATTAGCTCTGTTAATTTTGAGGTGTCTGTTTTTGCTTCAAGAATCTTTTCTATAGGGAAAGCCAAATTACATTCATCTAAATTCTTGAAATACTTTTCCCCTTCAAGAACAATACGACAATCAGAAACCACATCTTCAGCATCTAATCGCACAATCAAAGGAACACTAAGAGTTTCGCAATTAGCAAAAGAAGTTAAAAATAAAGACAATAAAATTATTAGATTCCTCATACTATTCCATCATGAAAGCAGATATTTGATATTTTGCATTTAAGGAATTCCTCCCACCTTTACTCAAAGTTGCATTCTTAATACTGATATATGGAGCAAATTCCGTAATGCTTTCTTCAAAAGCAATCAAGGCTTCCAAGGGCGCATTTTGAAAACTTAAAGCAAGCGTAAATATTCTGAAATTACTGATTTTTGTTTCGACAGGCTGCGACATATCATAAAGTAAATTTACACTTTTTGCGCACTCTTCAACCGCAATTTGCAAATCTTCAACATTTGCAATTTTACTTTTATCCATGTTGCGTTGCAAAGATTCCAACTCCTCTATAATCATTTGTTTTTGAGACAAAAACCCATCTATGGAAATTTGCTTTATAGACAAAGTTTCTAGCTGGTTATTTATTTCAGATTTTTTTTGAAAGAGCCAACTTGCGACAACTAAAATCGCAATCCAAGCAGTCAAAAGCAATAAAACACGTTCTCGTGGTTTTTTAGATTCGTAAAAAGATACTAATTTTTCAAAGCGCATTTTATTCCTTAAACTTGATTTTAAGAGTGAATTTTGCTTCTCCACTTTTAGATTGGGTTTCAACTTCAACCTTTGCTAATTCTGGATTTTCACGCAAAGTTTGAGCATAAGAATTTAACTCTGCCAAACTTGCCGCAGTGCCAGAAATTTCAAGCTCGCCCATAGAAGCGTATGTGCGCAAGAAATCCACATTAGGCGGACGCGACGCATTTACTTTTGCAATCATTAAAGTGTTGAACATTGTTTTGCCTGAAAAATTTCTAAGAGAAATCAACTGTTCGCCTAGTCCTTCGATTTTTTTCGACTCAGGCAAAAGCTCATTTATCACAATAGTTTTTTCCTCTAACAATTTTGATTTGTAATAGATGTATCCACCAAACACAAGCAAAAGCAAAACGGCATAAGGAATAGCTTTTAAGAAAAACAGCGCTAAAGATTTTTTGAATCTTTTTGTTTTTAAATTTCTGATTTGAGTAATATTTCTAATATCAAAATTATCGAAATAATTTTTTGCGGAGAACACAGATTTGAATTCTTGCCCATTAGCTTCTTTCAAAACCACTTTATATTTTCCTAATTTTAATTTTTTAAATTCTTTTAATTTTAAAATAAGAAATTCTTTGGCTCCGCAAATTTTTGCGAGTGCAGAAAATTGATCATGAATATCCGCAATAGTTTTCTTTATAGAAAAAACTTTTTCAAACACGCCTAATTGAGAATATATCGCGGTAATAGAATCGTTTGTCTCGTAAAAATTCCAACCATTTGGCAACTTCACAGCAGATATAATTGCAATAGATGGAATAGCATAAAAAGCGTTTTCAATTTCCGCATGAGTATAACCAGCATCAGCAAGACGCTCCGTAGTTGACGCCATTATTAGCGCTTTTTCATCTTGTTTTAAATAGCCCCAACGCAAGGAAAATAGCGGCATTGGCGCCGACATCTCAAGCTCGTTAGACACAAAAGATTTTGTCTCTTTTTGAGACAAAGATTTTGGCACATCTATTACTTTATTGAAAAATAGATAATCTGGAAAAATTAATATGTTATATGCAATCATTCGAATGTATAGATTTTATTAAACGCACTTTAAGACTAATAGTTTCATATTAAAATATCAAGTTTCGTCTTACACGAGTTGGCAAAGACACCATTGTTTCCCAAGGAATACGGCGAGTCCAAAGACTATAAGAATATAAATCTATACACTCATTATTTTGCGAACCTATAAAAACAACTTCGTCACCAACTTTAACATTTGCCACATTTGAAATATCGGCAAACATTTCGTCCAGCGCAACATTACCAATTATAGGGCACTTTTTTCCGCCTATAAGAACACAAGCATTAGAAGTGAAATCCGCTGGAACTCCATCGCCATAACCTGCGCTTATCGCCGCAAGACGCTTCCCATTATTTTCACTGATTGCGGAAACTATTGCTTTGAAAGAAAGTACAGATTCAACATCTACTTTCTTCATATCTTGACAAGGCAAAATTCCATATTGAAGCAAGCCTACTCTGACTGCATTAAAAACAGAATCTTCTTCAAAAAATTCAATACCTGCACTGTTGTGCGCATGAATCAACAAGTCGCTTAAATCAAAATGCGATATTGCTTTTTTGAAATTGTTTAACTGTTCAATTGTGTAATTTTTATCACAGTCTGCACAAGATAAGTGAGTAAAAATTCCACCTATTTTAAGATGTTTAAAAGTCTTTACAGCTTTGATAAATTCAGGAGCTTCTTCATGCCAAACTCCAACTCTGCCCATGCCTGTGTCGACTTTTATATGAACAGTTAAAATCTCATTATGTTCTTTTGCAAGAGCGTCAAAATGCTCACATTCTTCTAATGTAGAAATTGCAGGAATCGCACTATAATCGAAAACAAAATTGCGTTCTATTTTCAAAATAGGACTCAACACAAGTATGGGTTTATCTGAAATCAATTCACGAACACGCGAAGCCTCGTACACATTTGCAACCGCAAAATAATCTGCCCCGCCACTTAAAAATCTCAACATAGATTGAGGCATACAATGTCCATAAGCATCAGCTTTCACAACGCAAATATATGCGCAACTTTTCGGCAATGCCGCTTTTATATTATGAACATTTGATTCAAGTTTTTTTAAATCTATCTCTATCCAAGATCTGGGAGGCAAGAAATTCATTTTACACTTCGGCTGTCTTTGCCATAGTTTGAATAGCTTTTAAATCCATTTTGCCTGTGCTCAAAACAGGGATTTTATCGCACTTTACAATGTAGCGTGGAATCCACAAATTAGCGAATCCTGCATCAGATAATTTTTTGCGCAAATCATGTTTGTCAATATCGAGAGTCGTTATCAAAACGATGCACTCGCCTTTTGCGGCGTCTTCACGAGAGCCAATTGCGATAGACAATTCCTCGTCACTTTCTCTCTCGTAGATTTTGATGATAGCTTCTTCGATAGTTGTATGCGGAACCATTTCTCCGCCAATTTTTGAGAAGCGAGAAAGTCTGCCTTTGATAAATGTAAAGCCATCTTTGTCCATGTATGCGATGTCACCCGTGACAAGCCATCCATTGTGAAATCTTTCAGCATTCAATTCGGGCATATCTAGATATCCTTTGAAAACATTAGGACCTTTCAAACAGTACATACCTGTACTGCCTATGGGTAAAAATTCCTTAGTGTCTAAATCCATTACCCCTGCCTTCATACCAGGGAACAAAGGCCCTATAGAACCAAATTTAGTTTTGCTTTCGTAGTCTCTAAATTTATTTCTCTTGCTTGTGGGAAACAGATTCACAGACACAACAGGCGAAGCTTCAGTCAATCCATAGCCTTCCTTGTACTTGCAGTTAGGGAATCTTTCTTCCCATATTTGAGCGAATCCTTCAGGAGTTTTTTCAGCTCCTGCGATAACATACTTCAAAGATTCTATGGCGTCAGGATTGCCTTTGCGACAATAGGAACGCAAGAAAGTTGGCGTTGAAATCATTACAGTTGATTTGCCTTTTTTGATTGCGTCAAAATTTTGTCTTACGTCTAGAGGACTTGGAACCATTACGGTTGGAGTCGAAAAAAGAATAGAAAACCACAACTGTATAGATTGTCCAAAGCTATGAAAAAGAGGTAAATTTGCGTGAAGAATAGTATCTTCTTCAATAAAATTCACATAGTGCATTTGCAAACAATTACCCGCAATATTCTTGTGCGACAATACCGCCGCCTTAGGCATACCCTCGCTACCACTTGTGAAAATAATAGAGGCTTCTTTGTCTCCCCCTTCAGTAGGCACAGAAAAAAGTTTAGTCAAAACACATGCAGGCAGAGTTTTTATCAAGAGCAAATTTCTGAGAATTTTTGCTTTTGGTAATCCTTTAATTATAGTTTCAACATCAAAAAATTTATCAGTCCAAGGAAAGTCTATACCTCGCTCTGGAAGCTTCTCTCGCAGTTTTGTTGCGCTTATAATTCCATCTATTTTTGCGATATCCAAACACGCTTGAGCGCTTTGACGACCCAAAGTAAAATTCAAATTCACACAAGACTTGCCTGCAAGTTGAGCCGCTAAATTTACGAGCATCCCAGGAATCCCCGAAGGCAATGCAATGCCGACTCTGTCTTGATTTTTGAAATTCTGCTTAATGAAATCTCTCATAACAAGAGCCACAGCAAGAACTAATCCTTTTGACATTCGCTTTTGAAGCGCATAGTCATAAGCCAAATGTTGACCTGTTTTGGTAGACAAGCTTTTTACAGCGAGTTCTGCCAAATTACCTTTCAAGAAATCCAATTTGCAAAATTCGTCAAAATTGGTGTCTATAAATCTATCCTCTTTTATAATACTCATAATCAGCAAGCATATATATAATAATCGTCTTGAACTTAGAATCTTTGATAAAAATTTCAAGTATATAAGTTATTTTGTTTACATATTTTGCAAATAAATTAGCGTTTAAGCTATAATTTATGTCTAAGGTCGGCATTCAGAAATTCTTGATTCTACTAATGGTAATAGCTGCTTTTGCGCTTATTGCCTACTTTGTCCTTGAAATTAAAAACGTCATTGAAGAAAATGACAACCTCTTGGCTCGTGAACAAACGCTCTCGAAAGAACTAGAAAAAATCAGGACAGACTTGGAATTTCAAACAGAATATTACCGCATGCTGTTATATGATGACAAATTTGTTGAGCGTCGTATCAAAGAAAAATTCGGATATGTGGGCTCTCATGAAATCACTTTTAAATTCACCGAAGGCGAGCCTGTAAAAATCGAAGAAGGTGAAGAAGAATCAAAAGGAGAAAATCCGTGAAGATTTTAAAATCGTGGTGGCATACTCGCACACAAATATTGTCTTTATTTGAACATGATTTGGATTCTGTGCCTGAACTTTTTCTTACAGACCCAGCTGGCAATGCGCCTTTGAAAAGTTCATTCGCTCCAAAAAATATTTTTGCCTCGCACACTTGTTATTATGAAGAAGATGATAAAATCGTTTTTGTTTTGAATGAACAAAATCATCCTAACATAAATCTGAATTGTGAAAATTATTATCTGTGCGGCAACTTCAATGGCTGGCTAGACGCGCTTGGCAAACCTGAATGGAATCTGAAATGCGGACGTGATAAAAAAGAATTCATTTTAGCTGTTGATAAAAAAAACCTCTTTGATGGCAAAAGAAAATTGTTCTTTAAATTCGCAAAAGATTTTGGACAATGGGTTGAGCCTATGAGTGACGCACTCAATATAGACCACGACAACACAGGCAACGCAAATTTAAGCATCGCGCGCAACAAGACAGGTAAAAATTTAATTCTCTCTGAATGCTTAAATGAACAAGACATAAATGTTGATATAAGCATTTGCTCGCCTAAACACGAAACTTGCGCGCCTGTAAATGCTCGTGATTTATTTTTGTCTTTGAAAAGCGATGACTCGTTAGGTGTGCAAATTCAACATGGATATACTCGATTTTCTATATTCGCCCCCCGTGCTTTGCGGGTGCAAGTTCTTATACAAGAAGCTTTGGATTCTGAAATAATTTCTTACGATTTAATGAGTGCTGAAAATGGAATTTGGAAAACTTTTATCAAGGCGGATTTGTCAGACAAACTTTATTCTTACAGAATTTCAGGAAAAAATTCTGACAACACAACCGCATTCGATTCCTCTGTAAAAATAGCAGATCCATATGCTTTTGCCTTACATAAACACACAGGTCCTGCCCTAATTATAGATAAAAAAAATCTGCCTGTCGCAAAAAATTTCAAGACTCCAAAGTGGCACGACTTGAGCATAATGGAAGTTCATTTGCGAGATGTTCTTGCAAACGCAAATATAGAAGATTCACAAAAACACACATTTAAAGGCCTTGAAAATTGGCTAAAACAAGAAGAGTGTTATCTCAAAAAATCAGGCATAAATTGTATAGAACTTCAACCTATTCAAGAATTCGACAACCTCACTTACTCTGAATATCACTGGGGTTATATGCCTGTTAACTGGTTTTCGCCATCAAGCGCATATGCCAGTGAACCAAATAAATTTTCTCAAATTACAGAGTTTGCTTCTTTGATAAATACTTTTCATGAATCGAATTTTGCAGTGATTTTAGACGTGGTTTATAATCATGTTGGAGAACCAAATCATCTTTTGCGTGTGGACAAATTTTATTATTTTGAAACTGCGCATGACTTTAGTTTGATGAACTATAGTGGTTGTGGCAATGATTTCCGAGCAAATGCTCCAATGTCAGAACGCATGATTATAGATTCGCTTAAACATCTTGTAGTGCATTATGGCGTGGATGGATTTAGATTCGACTTGGCAGAACTACTTGGTGTTGCAACTTTGCGAAAAATCGAAAAAGAACTAAAGGCATTAAAGCCTGATATAATCTTGATTGCGGAACCTTGGAGTTTTCGAGGCCACATCGCTCAAGCACTTTCTGAAACAGGCTTTAGTTCATGGAATGACGGCTTTAGAGAATACGCAAAAAAATATGTTTTGAATCAAGGCGATAAATCAGGATTCAAATATTTTGTTTCAGGATCACGTCAACACTTTGCAAATTGGCCCGCACAAACAGTCAATTATATAGAGAGTCATGACGACAAATGTTTTCTTGATAACATTACAGACAATTTTGAATCGCCATCTCTTATAGATTTAAAGCGCTATAAATTAGCTTACGCATTTTTGTTTATGTCTATAGGGATTCCTATGGCGGCGGAAGGATTCGACTTTGCCCGCACAAAATCAGGCAAAAACAACACTTACAAAGACGGTGATGAAAACGCGTTAAAATATTCACGCATATATAGCCACACAAATTTATGCAGATGGATGCGCAATTTGGCAAAATTCAGAAACTCAAAATTAGGCGAAGCTCTGCGCCTTGCAGACCCTGTCAACGACAGCTATTTTAGATTTTTTGAAAACGATTCAAACGCAATATGTGTTTTGTTTAACGCAGATAATTCTTCAAAAGCAAAACAGATTTTAGCCACATTTAACCCTACTTCGCAAACTCAAGCAATTTATTTGAACGCATTCAACATTTCAGAATTTACACATATTGCCGATATAGAAAATTTCGACACTGCAGGTCTTGACGATATTGCAATGGAAAAATCTGCCATAATAAAATTGCCTCCTTATTCATTCTCTTTATGGGTCAAAAATTCATGATAAAACTTTTAAAAATTTCTTTCATTTTAATTTTTTGCTCATGCGCATACGCGCAGATAGAGACGAAAATTCTCCCAGGATACGCAAACAAATTCGAGCTTCCCAGCTTTGATGAGAAGTCAGGATACAAAGAGTGGGAACTCTTTGGTGACGAGGGCACCTACATTTCTGATGACAAAATTTTGGTAAAAAAAATGAAGCTAGAACTTTTCGATGGAAGTGAAAATCTAGTTAAAAAATTCACCATACTTAGCGACTCTGCAGAACTCTTTCAAAAAATAAAATCCGCTGGTGGCGATAACGAATTATTCGTCACAGGCGATGGACTTTATATAGAAGGCAAAACATGGCTATGGGATGGAATCAATAAAAAGATAAGTCTTTTCAATGGCGTAAAAATTGATTTTGAAGAAGAAAAAGATAAAGACAAAAGCACTATTACAAGTACTCGCGCAAGCTTTTCTCATGGAGGAGAAAATCATGTTTTTGAATTTGAAAATTCTGTAAAAGTTCGTGGAATCCACTCTGACATCGATAGCGATAAACTCATACTCATCACTGAAAAAGATAGCGGTGTGAAAGAAGCTAAAGAAGCTATTGCATCAGGAAATGTGTTGCTCACTCAAGAAGATAAAATCGCAACCGCGGGTGAGATTCGTTTGATTCCATCTAGTGAACAAGTTGAGATGACTCAACTTCCTATAATCACTGATACGAAAAATAAATCTCAATTATTTGGTTCGAAAATTTTTCTTGATAAACAAAAAAATTATGCGGAATCTTTTTCAGATAAAAGCACAAAAGCAAAAGCAATTATTCTTTATAATCAAGACGACACCCCCACTACCCTCACTATAATTGCGGACAAAATTGAAATGCAAGGCAGTGAAGATAAAAATGTTTTTGAGTTTAAAGGAAATGTAAAATTAACTTCCGATGATTTTGATGCGTCTTGCGACTATATGTCTGCCGAAACTGAATTGAAAAATTCTTCACATGAGCTTGCAAAACTTTTTGGCAAAGGCTCTGTTAATATACGTAGAGGCACAGCGCATGCGTCTGCAAAAGAGTTTGAATATATTCCAGAAACATCCGAATTTTGGCTCACTGACAATGCAAAAATGAGTGATATTGAAAAAGGAGTTTTTGTTGAATCTCATGTAATAATTATGTTGCAAGATTCGAATAAAGCACTCGCAGTTTCAAAGAAAGATAATCCAAATTCATTTGTTAAAGTGCGAATTTTGCAAGCTAAAGACAAAGATATGTCAGGCAATAAAATTTCACAAACAGATATAAAATCTCGCCAGTTAGTCTCAACAAAAACAGACGATAAAATTGCTCTTAATTTTGTGAATGATGTTGAAGTTGTTTCAGGCGATATGCGCGCAACTTGCGCCAAAATGAATGTTTATGCGGATTCTAAGGGATTGAAAGACAAAACACAAATCACGCTTATAGAAGCTTTAGACAATGTGATTATCACACAAAAAGCTTACACTGCAAAAGCTGAAATCGTAAAAATTTATCCGCAAGCCGAAATGAGTGATGAAGAAAAAAAGACAAATCACACATTCACAGAATTACTTACTTCAGAAGAAAAATCTGATTTGCGTCCCACAATTATTTTGCCTCCTATGGGCAACATTGGTCTTAATGAAACTTTAGCGGCAGGCTCTAAGGCAGACACAATCATCATTAGCGACCGGCAGGCTCTCATTGAAGGCGCTGACAAAGACAGATACTTTTTCGATAGCAATGTAGTCGTCACAGGTAGTGACATGAATGCTACTTGTGAAAAAATCGAAGTGATAATGAAAGATAATCTTGGAAAAAGCACAAAAGAAATTTCTCAAATTATCGCAACTGAAAAAGTGAAAATCACTCAAGGCACAAAAGAGGCGCACGCTGGCAGAGCCGACATTTTTCCCGCAGAAGAAATGCTTGTGTTAAGCGAGTCTCCATATGTATTGAACAAAGATAACAACACTAAAGCAGTTGGACATAGAATGACTTATCGCAAAGGCAAAAAAGGAATAAGTATCGAAGGCCTAAGCGAAGACAAAGCGCAAACTCAAACAAAATATAAACGCCCCACAATCATCTTGCCTCCTATAAATTAAAATGGGAAAAGCCAAGGGATTACTATTATACTAATCAACATTACTATAATAGAAAACGGCATTCCTATTTTAAAAAAGTCTGAAAATTTATATCTGCCAGGGCCTAGAACCAGCATGTTTACAGGCGAAGATAATGGAGTCATAAAAGCGGTCGAGCACGCAATTGCAACTGTCATTGCAAAAGGATATGGAGACGCATTCATTGCTACTGCTGATGTGATTGCAAGAGGCGCCATAAGAATTGCTGTCACAGTGTTCGCAAGGAAAAGTCCTATTGACACTGTAATCAAAAATAGTCCTGCCATTACAAATCTCGGACCATACCCTCCAAGGGTATCAACCAAAAAATTTGCAACCATAGCAATCCCGCCTGTTCTCTCGAGCGCGATTGCAAAAGGCATCATGCCTATAATTACCATAAGCGCTGGCCAATAAATAGATGAATACGCTTTTTCAATATCTATACATTTGAAAATTATCATAAGCATACATGCAATGAAAACTGCAAAAGCATTTGGCACACTGTCAATAATCATCAAGGCAATCATCACGCCTAAACTAAACAATGCGTAAGGAGCTTTCCCAGGAGCGGCAGCAGCAGTGTCGTACTCGACAGGTATATTTAAGATGATGAAATCTTTATGTTCATCTTTCAATAAACGCACAGATTTCCATGAACCTATAAGCAAAATAATATCACCAACTTTTAAAGGTGTAGCAAGAATGTCTCCTTGCAAAGCCTCTGCGTTCCTACGTAAACCAACCGCGTTTAATCTATGCACTGTTCTGAAATGCGAATCAATTATAGTTTTGGAAATTAGTGACGACCCTGGAAGAATAGTGATTTCAACCATTCCAACTTCAGCAGAATAATCTTCAAAATATCCGCTATCTAAAGAAACTTCATTAAGATTTAAATCTTGAGCCATTTGATTTGCGACAGAAATATCTTTGCTTAAGTCAATCAAAAGAATGTCGCATGGATAAATTCTTGTGCTTGCCGTTGGCTCTATGAGCCTGCGCTCCATGCGGCGGCGACGCTCGATACAGACTATATTCGCACCATACTCTGTATAGATTTTAAGCTCATTTAAAGTCATCCCCACAAGCGGACAATTTTCATCAACAATAAAAATTTTCTGACGCTCATGTAATCCATAGTCACGAATAAAATCTGAAAGTGTTCTGCGTGAATGCCGTTTTTTTGAATCATTTTTTTCTCCGCCTAAAAATCTGCGCGCATAAAACATGTACGCTGTTCCGCAAATCAAAACAATAATCCCTATAGGAGTGATGTCAAAAAATCTGAATCCATCATAACCTTCACGAATGAGAAGCCCATTCATAATCAAGTTTGGCGACGTCGCAACGAGCGTTGCCATGCCGCTTATTATCGCAGCAAAACCAAGTGGCATCATTAGCTTTGATGGAGAAATTTTCATTCTTTGCGCCACGCGTAATGTGATAGGAATAAAAATTGCAATCACCGCTGTTGTGCTCATGCATGAACCAATAATTGCCGTAGACAACATCAACAACACAACAAGACGCGATTCACTACCACGCGATTTTCTAGCAATCCAATTGCCTACTTTGTAAGAAATTCCTGTGCGCGTGATTGCCGCACTAATTACAAACATCAGCGCAATAATAATAACGCTTGAATCACTAAACGATTTCAAACAATCATCAAATTCAATAATACCAAACGCAGGCAAAAGTAAAAAAGCACAAATTGCGACAATATCACTTCTTGGCTTATTGCGCATAAACGCAATCGCACATAAAACCAAAAGAATTAAAGTAATTATTAACTGACTATTCATTTTTTAATTTTTGATTCTAATGCTTTGATAAAAAGCTCTGTGTCTTTTGGAAATACATCTGCATAATATATTTTTTCTGGCGAAGATTCCTTTTTATATTCTATACAAACTTTTTTTATTTTGAAAAATTTGTCATCCAAAAAATATTTTTCTTTGTAAATTTTTTCTATTTTTCCATACGCGATAGTTTTAAAGAAAAGACCTTTTTGTATAACAAATTTATTTTTCCACAAAAGATAACGCGTAGGCAACGAACCCAAAAGAATAAAAAGTATAAATCCAAATATAAATGGAATATCGAAATTAAAATCCCAACTTATTTTCAGAGCCACAAAAAATACAACTGCAAAAATTAAAAATCTTAAAGCAGACCCTAACCAAATTAAAAATGCAAAAATCATAGAGATATTTGCAATAGCACTTCCCAACTGTACCGTATAGCGTATATACACATTTGTTATGTCGCTCAAAAAGCAATGAGTGCATGGAATCTTCATCATAAAAGTCAACCCAAAGCACACTGTAAAAGCGAACAACGACACTCTTAATTGTGTAAGCTTTGTAAGAAAAACTTTTTTCATTTTGCAATAGTGATAAATTCAATCTCAAATCGACTGATTGGAATCTAGCAAGTTTAATTTTTTAGTCAATCTTTAGAGAGAGAAATTAAGTTCTATTTATATAAACAAAAAAGCGGAGATTGCTCTCCGCTTTTGTTTTAAGATTTTTTAAATCCTAGTACATTCCAGGCATACCGCCGCCTGCTGGCATTGCGGGTGCTGCAGATTTTTCTTCTGGTTTGTCTGCAATCATGCATTCAGTTGTCAAGAGCAATGAAGCCACGCTTGCCGCATTTTGCAATGCTTCACGTGTCACTTTAGTTGGGTCAACAACACCTGCTTTGAGCAAGTCTTCAAACTTACCTGTTGCAACGTTATATCCCATTGCGCCTTTGCTTTTGATTACTTCTTTAACAACCAATGCTCCTTCTTCACCTGCGTTTGCACACAACTGACGAAGTGGAGCTTCGATAGCTCTACGAATAATTTGCACACCGATAGCTTCGTCGCCTTCGAGTTGCATTTTTTCAATCACAGAAGCTGTACGCAAGAGAGCAACGCTACCACCTGCAGAGATGCCTTCTTGAACTGCTGCTCTTGTAGCATGCAATGCGTCTTCAACACGCATCTTCTTTTCTTTCATTTCAGGCTCTGTAGTTGCGCCAACATTGATTACAGCAACGCCACCTGCCAATTTAGCCAAGCGTTCTTGCAATTTTTCTTTGTCGTATTCAGAAGAAGTTTCTTCGATTTGTTTGCGCAAGATTTTAACACGAGCTTGGATTTCAGAAGCTTTACCGCCGCCTTCAACGATAGTAGTATTTTCTTTACCAACTGTGATACGTTTTGCTTTACCCAAATCAGCAAGCTCAATGCTTTCAAGTTTGATACCCAAATCTTCAGTGATGCAACGACCACCTGTTAGAATAGCGATATCTTCGAGCATAGCCTTGCGTCTATCGCCAAAACCTGGAGCTTTAACAGCACATACATTCAAATTACCACGCAATTTATTAACAACCAAAGCAGCCAAAGCTTCGCCTTCGATATCTTCAGCGATTAGCAAGAGAGGCTTGTTTGTCTTTGCAACGAGTTGCAATACTGGGAGCAATTCTTGAAGATTAGAAATTTTCTTTTCATTGATGAGAACATATGCGTCTTGCAAGAAGCATTCCATAGTTTCAGCATTAGTGATGAAGTATGGAGACAAATAACCTTTGTCGAATTGCATACCTTCAACAACGTCGAGATAAGTTTCGATAGATTTTGCGTCATCAACAGTAATAGTACCATCTTTGCCAACTCTGTCCATAGCGTCAGCGATGATGTCGCCGATTTCTGTATCCCAGTTAGCAGACACTGTTGCAACCTGACGAATTTCTTCACGGTCTTTTACCTGCTTAGAATTTTTTGCCAATTCTTTAACAGCAACTTCAACAGCCTTGTCTATACCACGCTTGATGAAGATTGGATTTGCACCTGCCGCAACGTTTTTCAAGCCTTCACGATAAATCGCTTCAGCCAACACTGTCGCAGTTGTAGTGCCGTCTCCAGCATTGTCAGAAGTTCTTGAAGCAACTTCACGAACCATTTGAGCACCCATATTTTCATATGCGTCTTCGAGTTCAATTTCTTTTGCGACCGTCACACCGTCTTTAGTCACTAATGGAGAACCGAATTTTTTGTCTATCAAAACGTTTCTACCTTTAGGACCGAGAGTCACTTTTACAGCTCTAGCCAAATCCTCAACACCTTTGAGAATCTTTTTTCTTGCCACTTCATCGAATATTAATTGTTTTGCCATTTTATTATCTTTTTAATTTTTTGAATTATTTAATTATAGCGAGAATATCGTCTTGACGCAAAATAGAATATTTTTCATCGCCAACTTTTACTTCTGTGCCACCGTATTTTGACATAAGAACTACATCACCGACTTTAACGTCGAATTCAACAACTTTGCCATCTTCGCGTCTGCCTGTGCCGAGAGCCACGACTTTAGCTTCTTGAGATTTTTCTTTTGCGGCATCAGGGATAATAATGCCACCTTTGATTTGTTCTTTTTCTTCGACCTGCATAACAAGAACACGGTCTCCGAGAGGTTTAATTTTTATTTTGTCCATTTTTTATTTTTTGGTTTAAAATTTTAAAAGTGTAAATTTGCTTAAGAAAACAAAGCGTAATAGGCAAAGATTTTTCATCTTTGTCTATCACCTTGCAATCAAAAATTATTTTTTGTCGTCGTCAACAACTTCAAAGTCTGCGTCGACAGGAGCTTTCTTTGAAGAATCTTCAGCGGTCTGCTCGCCTGCAGGCTCACCTTGAGGTGCTCCTTCGGCTGCTTGAGGATACAAATGTTGAGCATTTGCTTGCAATAAATTCATCAACTTATCGCTCTCAGCCTTGTATTCATCTTTAGTTGCGCCAGCTTTATCGAGAACTTTTTTAGAATCTGCAATTGCGCTTTCGATTGAAGTTTTAACCTCAGCAGGAACTTTATCGCCCACCTCGTTTACTTGCTTTTCGATTGTGTAAATTGTGTTATCCAATTTATTTTTTTCTTCGATTGCTTCTTTTTGAGCATTGTCTTCACTTGCATGGAGCTCTGCTTCTTTGCGTAATTTTTCGACTTCTTCTTTGCTCAAACCAGAACTATTAGAAATTGTGATTTTTTGTTCTTTGTTAGTTCCTTTGTCTTTCGCAGAAACGTGCAAAATACCATTTGCGTCAATGTCGAAAGTCACCTCGATTTGAGGGAGCCCACGAGGAGCAGGATTGATGCCATCGAGTCTGAAATTGCCAATGAGCCTATTGTCTTTAGCAAGAGGTCTTTCGCCTTGCAAGACGTGAATATCAACCGCAACTTGATTGTCTGCATAAGTTGAAAAGACTTGGCTTTTCTTTGCAGGGATAGTTGTGTTGCGCTCAATCATTGGAGTGGATACGCCACCTGCAGTTTCAATAGACAATGTCAAAGGTGTGACATCTAACAAGAGAACATCTCTTACATCGCCTTGTAAAACTCCGCCTTGAATTGCAGCACCGCGAGCAACAACTTCGTCAGGATTTACACCTTGGTGAGGTGCCTTACCTGCGAGCTTTGCAGCAACATCAACAATCTTTGGCATACGAGTCATACCGCCAACGAGAACGAGTTCCTTGATATCTGACGCAGATAAATCAGCGTCTTTCAAACAAGCTTCAAATGGAGCAATTGTACGCTCTGCCAAATCTTCTGTTATCTGCTCGAGCTTTGCTCTTGTGAGAGGCACGTTCAAGTGTTTTGGACCAGAAGCATCTGCCGTAATAAATGGCAAATTGATATCTGTTTGTTGAGAAGTTGATAATGCAATCTTAGCTTTTTCAGCTTCTTCTTTTAATCTTTGCAAAGCCATAGGGTCTTTGCGTAAATCAATGCCCTGCTCTTTTTGAAAAGTTTCGATGAGCCAATTGATTACAGCAGTATCCCAATTGTCGCCACCTAAATGAGTGTCACCATTTGTCGCTTTTACTTCAAAAACTCCATCTCCAATTTCGAGCATAGAAATATCGTATGTGCCACCACCTAAGTCGTACACCGCGATAGTTTCTTCTTTATTTTTGCCCAAGCCGTATGCGAGAGCAGCAGCAGTAGGCTCGTTTATAATACGCAAAACTTCAAGACCTGCAATAGCGCCAGCATCTTTAGTCGCCTGACGTTGAGAGTCGTTAAAGTAAGCGGGGACAGTGATTACCGCCTTTGTGATTTTTTCACCTAAAAAAGCTTCGGCATCAGCCTTGAGCTGTTGAAGGATGTATGCAGAAATCTGTTCAGGAGTGAAAGTTTCTTTCTTACCTGCGATTTCGCATTCAATGACAGCCGCGCCATTAGCGCCTTCTACCACTTTATAAGGAAGAGTTTTCGCCTCTTCAATGATTTCGGAATATTTTCTACCTATAAGTCTTTTAGCAGAAAATATTGTGTTATGGGGATTGGTGACAGCTTGCCTTTTGGCAGCTTGACCTACGAGTCTTTCACCATTTTTCGCAAAAGCTACAATGGAAGGAGTTGTACGAGCACCCTCTCTATTGGGGATTACCTCTGATTCTCCAGCCGACATTATTGCCATGCAGGAATTAGTAGTTCCTAAGTCTATACCTAATATTTTACTCATGATACAACTTATGAGCAAGATTCATGCCAATTTGAGAGCTTTTTTAACTATGCTTATTTTTAGACACTTACAACTTTACGCAAAATTCCACATTCATATCCACAAAAAAGTCGAGACAAAATGTCTCAACTTGAATCAATAGATGTCTCAAAAAGTCTCAGTCTTGCTTGCGCTTTTTTCTGATTACAAAAGCTAAAGCAATCAATCCGAAAATCAAAGCATAAGTGCTAGGCTCAGGAATTATAGGTGCTGGAGCCGTACCCCAATTCAAAACTGCAACGCCTTGCAAGTCGAATCCAGGGCTACCCCAATTTGGAGATGGGTCATAAATTACATGTCCTGAACTATCATAAGTTGGGCTTCCATAAGTAAAACCTGAACCCTCTATATCTATAATGCGGACAAAGTTGATTTCATCAATATCCACAAACTCATAATTTTCTAAAAAAGAATCAATATAAGCTTGGTTAAAAGAACTATCTGCAACAGCAACAGTCTTTATATAATTATACGCATACTCAAGTTCGCCTAAATCAAAACCTGTGCCATAATTCATATCGTACTTGCCTGCCAAATTGTAAAAGTATTCGCCATAATTGTCTCCTGAATATTGAGTCTGCGGAGTTTCTCCCACATAGAAATTTGGGAAACGCACAAAATGTATTCCATCTGTTGAGACTTCCACAAATGCCAATTCAAAAAAACTTGGTCCAAAGGCATTTTCAAAAACAGCAAAATCTAATCCTGCACCATTGCCAATAGGATTATCGAAAGTCAAAGTAATCTGACCTTTGTCTCCTAAACAAACAACATCATAAACATCTGGAGTAGTAATAGCTCCTAGCGCAAAATCAGGAGTTCTCCAAACATCGTCGACAGTGTGCCCCATAGGACTTCCTGTGCCGTATACTAAATTAGTATATCCCGAAGCCCAACCTACTATACGAGAATCATTATATGCGACAGCTACCGCTTTTTGGTCATCATTACTAAAAAATCCGTAAGCCGCATAAATAGGATTTGAATTTATGTCTCCATTCTGCGGAGCATAAGGAATGTTTGCATTCGAATAGTTCTGCGCATTTGCGCAAAGAGATACTAACAAAAATAATATTGATAATTTTTTCATAGTTTTATGTTTATTCCTATTTTAAGAGTTCTTCCCGCATTTGGATAAAAGCTGGAATTGTATGCAAAAGCCGCATAAGTTTCGTCTAAAATATTTTCAACCGCGCCGAATATACTTACCTCTTTAGTGAGCATAATATTCACCTGAAAATCCAAAGTAGTATAAGAGGGAATTCTACGCTTAGAAGTATTTGCGTTATCATTACCCATTGTTTGACTCGAAAAATATGTAGTACGAAGAAGTGTTGTCACGTTCTCCAAAGGCTTTGCGTAAACCGTGAGAGTACCGTTAAATGGAGCAACCAAAGGAATAGTGTTTCCTTTATATTCTCCTCCCGCAAACTGCGCGTCTACAATAGTGCCTGCGACAGAAACTCCCCAATATTTGGAATCATAACAAGCATCAAAATCCAAACCATAACGCATAGTAGGCCCTTCAAGATTTATGTTCATTTGCTTGAGATTATCCCATTGAATTTCATCATTCAAATACATGAAGAAAAAATTTGCGTTCGCGCGCCACTCTTTGTTCAGAAACTTATAGCCTATTTCATAGTTTTGCCCGTGTTCTGGCTTTAAGTCTTTATTGAAAGTGAAGACATTTGTGCCGTATCCTTGATACGAAGCAATCTCGTCAGTCATCGGATAATGATAGATTTGATTGAATCTTACATAAAGCGAAGATTCTTCATTCAATTTGTAAACGACTCCGAAGTCTGCGGCAACACCACTACTCCAATTGCTTTCATCATAAGAAGTAATAGTAGGTGGAAATATAGGTAGCAGATACTTTTTTTCTGTGCTCGAAACAGATGTGTATTGAAACTCCACTCTCGCACCTGAAAAGAAAGACCATTCTTCTGTCAGCTCGTGATTTGCAGATAAATAGTATGCCGCATCAAAACGCTCAACGTCAGCATACGCAGTATTTAATTGAGTAGGAGGCATAAGAAACTTTGTGTCTTTGCCATAATCTATAGTTGAAAATCCTAAATCGAATCCTGTAAAAAATTTCCAAGATTCAAAACAATCTACTTCATAACTCGGAGCAAAAGTATATGTCCATTGATCGTTTCTTGTTAGAACATCAATGACTCTGTCTCGGAAATTCAAACCCGCAGTAATACTGCCTTTGCCTGTTGATGACTGCGTTGTAAGATTAGCAGTATAAATTCCCGCATTGTTTCTATACTTAGTTGATGAATTCGCTTTTTGAGGATTATTTTGAAAATCATCCCAACTTAATCCATTAGGATATTCATTGAAAGACTCAGCATAATCACCACGTAAAATCAAAGAAATATTTTCTGAAAAATCATATCCAAAAGAAGCTCCTGCAGAATTCGACCAAGCACTAGATAAGTCTCTAAAACCATCTGAGTTATACATAGAAGCATTTACAGAATAAAAGAAATCACCTGTCCTTCCCATTCCCGTAGCCGAAAGGTTGTATAAGTTGTATGACCCATACATTCCATCTAAATATAAATCTTGCCCTTCTGTTGCGCGTTTTGTTGAAATTTTAATCACACCACTAGACGCAAAAGAACCGTACATTACACTTTGTGAACCACGCAAAATTTCTACTTGGTCAATATTGTAAAGAGGAATTTTACTCCAGTTAATAGAGCTCATATCCATAGGATTATAACGCAATCCATCGACCAAAACTAAAACGCGCGATTGAGAATTTTCTCCGAACCCACGCATTGCTAAAGAACCTTCTGCGTCATTTCCTGAAAAAGACATAAAGCGTATATTGCCTGTTTTTCTCAACATTTCAGGAAGAGTCGAAGATGCTGTTTGTCTGATTTCTTCACTCGTAATCACCTGCGAATTCACAGGCACAGACAAAGTATCTAACGCAAATCTATACGCCGTGACATCAATAGATTCCAGCATTTGAGAGCTATCTTCTATCTCGATTTTTGCTTTGTAATCTTTAGAATTTTCCTGAGCAAACACAATTGCAGAACATCCAAATAACAAATTTAAAAAAATAATTTTTTTCATCTTTTTTAAAACACAAAGGATGTTTGGAAGATTTTAAGACTTCCAAACATCTGATTTTATAAGGAATCGCAAAGAGAAAGAACTACTTGCGAGTTCTTTTTCTGTAAATCGCAAAAGTCATTGCAAGTACGCCAAAAATCATTGCGTATGTCGATGGCTCTGGGATTACAAGTGTTGTGCTATAAACAATATTGTCTATGCAAATATATGCAGGAGCTGTCAATCCGCCTGAATTCCAAAATCCATCTTTTGCGCCTTGAAAATACATCTCTAATCCAGTGATTGCTTTGTCAGCAAATGGAAGAAATTCTATTGTTTCCCAATTATCAGAAAATACATAAATATTATCAGCCGCATCTTTAGACGCTAAAACAATATCAAAATAATCAGTGAAACCACCACCTTCTAAAACACCTCTTACTCTAAGAGCAAAGTAAGCTTCTACTCCATCTGCAAGAGCTGTAATACCACCTACAGGTAAATACATTCCGCCAACATTTATCCAATCATAAAGATATGAATTCATAGACATATCTATACTTTGTAAATAAATACCTCCACTGAAATCAATTGTGTATGAATATGTTTCAGTAGGAGCACCTGACCATGGCATACCTGCATAGAGTACAGCGTATTGAGCACTGCCATCAGCTCCTGTGCCACTATTAGCAGCGCAGTCATTTGTGTAAGAAGCAGGAGTTCTATTTGTTTGAGCAGAAGCCTTCCAGCCTTCCCAATAAGAAGCTCCATATGGATGCTCTAAACTGAAAGTTGCTATACCACTAGTCCATTCTGTCGAACCCATAGAAGATGGAGTTGGCATATAACTACCAGAGAAGCTTACATCTTCGAAGTCGATGACCTTGATATCTGCATGCGCAGAAAAAACGCATCCTAAGAACGCGATAAGAATTGTTATTGATTTGATTATTTTCATTGTCTTTTGCTGATTTCTTTCGAATCGATTAAGAGTTGAATTAACCCTCAAGCAAAGAAGACAAAACAGTATTTATAATCTGCCCATCCTCGAAAAACTAAAACCAACCAATGGAGGCAGAATACAACCTAATTTAAAAATTAAGTTTTTGCAACGTCCTATCTTCCTTACTCGAGAAGTTAAAGGGACATCTGCATACACACGTCTTCTGGCTATTTCTAAAGTCGATTTAACAACATTTGCAATTCCTTCCCACACCTAAGCAGTGGAACTACATTTCAGAATTTACAGCGGCGAGACCGCACCTGATTCTAACAGGATTTCCGTTTGTGCACAGATTCGTTCGCTTCGCAAAAAGCAAACCTAAATTTAAAGAACTTTGCCCACACTCTCCCTAAATAAAATTTTTGTCAATAAAATTTTTATTTTAAAAAGCGAATTTTATTAAATAAAAGTTATTTAATAAAATTCGCTCTTTGTATAATTATTTTTTGTTCCACAAATATTTTTACTATGCCTCTTCAAGGGCTTTGCCCTTGCACCCACAAAAGGCATTCTGCCTTTTGAAACCTGAGCAAAGGCTCCTCGCCTTTGCAAACTCGGCAGGAAGTGCGTTCCTGCACCTGAATTTGACTCACTGCATAGACAGACAGTCCGCATTGCTTCGCAATCGCTCGATGCGATTTGCCGAACAAATAGAATGCTAAGCGAGGAAAACTAAAAAATGATTTGTAAGACATCGCATTCAGCAATTGCAAAGCAATGCGTATGTCTTCTTTGTAGAAGGGCTATATGATGCAAACGCAACGTTTGCTTTGGGATTGCAAAGGGCGAAACCAGCCCTTTGCTGGATTCAAAAGGCAAAGCCTTTTGCGGGTATGGGCAGAGCCCATATAGAGACAATAGAATTAAAATAGAAATATATACAAAAAGAGCATTTTCGTTTAATAAATTTATTAAATGAAAATGCTCTTTTTAAAATAATTTATTTTTTCTTTTTAGCCTGCCATTACGAAAGTGGAGGAGGCGAGGACTAGGATACCGAGCCAAAGGACGGCTTTGGTGACAGCTTTAGAGCCTTTCCATTCGCCGAGGAGTAGACCGATAATTCCTGCAAAGATGATTATAAATGCCATTAGGATTGGCCAGCTTGCAAAAGCATAGTCTGGAGCAATCTTTGTTTTTCCCATTCCGAAGAAGAAGAATTGGCTGAACCAAAGGAAGCCACCGAGTGTGCATAAAATCAAGTAAATAACGCCACTAAAAGCTCCTGCTGTTTTGATGTCTTTGATTGAACCTGTCTTGAGAGAGAGGTAGAAACACCAAATGAAGTTTGTCAAGAAACCACCTAAAAGTGTGACGACCAAAGTTGCGTTGTTTTGGAAAAGGTCAGCTAAAGCCGCATCTGCACCACCTGCGATTGCTAGGTCTTTTGCAGCTGATGCGATAGGTGCTCCTTCTATCAAAGAAACATTCATGCAAGCGCTCATAAAACCAGCAAAAATTGCAACAGCAAAACCTTTTACTAGATTAAAATCAGGATTGCTTGAAGTGTTGTCGGAAGAATCATTTTCTTTAAGAATACCTGCAACGCCATTTATCGCAATGCCTAAAGCGCAGATGAATATGCCAACTAGTACAAGCATCCCGCTTTTTGTTGATGCGATTTCGAGCAAAGTTCCGTTCTTAACAGGGTCCCACAATGCGCCAACAAGAGAGCAAAAGCCAAGAGCAACTGCTGTCCCTAGTCCAATGCCAAGATAGCGCATCGATAGCCCGAAAGTCAGACCGCCAACGCCCCACATCGCGCCGTAAAGGAAAGTCCAAGCCAAAGTGTGAAACTCTGTTTGACCTATGGCTGCCCAGCAAGTTGGAATTGTAAGAGTTGCAATCAAGATAGGAGCAACTAAGCACGCCATGACAGCATAGAAAATCCACATTACTTCCCATCGCCAGTTCTTAACGAACTTTAGTGGCGAATAGAAAGATGCTGAGAATAAACCTGCAATCGCGAATAATGCGATTCCGATTAAAGAGTTGTCCATACAATTATCTCTTGCTCAAAACTTGATTTTCGTAAGCCTTTACTTCAGCCCAAGTGTCAGTAGGAATGCCTTCACGTTCGCAAAGTTCAGTCCAAACAGCGCCCAATGGGAGAGTCTTAAATTCTTCAGAAAGCATCAAGCGAGTTGTGAAATCGCCTTCTTTTTCTGCTTTAGAAATAATTGCATTAGGTTCTAAGAAGGCTTCAAGAAGAGCCTTCTTTGCGTTGTTCGCGCCAACAACCCAAGCAGCAATACGATTGATACTTGCATCAAAGAAGTCTAAACCGATGTGAACTTTCTTTGTGAAAGAACCACGAACGATTTCTTGGAAGATAGCACGAGTATCATCATTAAACAACACAACATGGTCACTATCCCAGCGAACACCACGGCTGACATGCAAGAGCAATTCAGGAACGAAAAGAAGTGTTGAAGAAATTTTGTCAGAAATAGTTTCGGTTGGGTGGAAATGACCGCTATCTAAGCAAAGAAGAATTTGCTTTTCAGTTGCATAACCCATGTAGAATTCATGAGAACCCACAACATAAGCTTCACTACCTATACCAAAGAGCTTACTTTCGACAGCATCAAGATTGTGCTTTGGAGAAATCTTTTTCTTCAAAATCTTGTCTAAACTATCTTTTAAATTTTTGCGCATAGACAATCTGTCAGCAGGAACGTCTTTCATTCCGTCAGGAGCCCAAATATTTGTCACGCAAGTATTGTTCAACTTCTTGCCGAAGAACTCGCCGATTTCACGACAAGCGATGCAGTGCTCAATCCAAAAATCACGAATTCTCTTGTTTGGATGACTGAGCGTAAGACCATCTGACGCCATTGGATGAGAGAACAAAGTAGGATTAAAATCCAAACCGATTTTCAAACCTTTAGCCCAATCTGCCCAAGAAGCGAAGTTCTTTGGAGAAATCTTATTGCGGTCAGGAGCTTTGCCCTCGAAGTCACCATAGATAGCATGAATATTGAGTCTGTTTTTTCCTGGGATTAAACTAAGAGCTTTTTCAGCGTCTTTACGAAGCTCGTCAATGTTGCGAGCAGCGCCTGGGTAATTACCTGTGACAGCAATACCTCCAGAGAGTTCACCTTTAGATTCAAAACCTGCAACGTCGTCACCTTGCCAGCATTGCAAAGATATTGGAGTTTCGAGCACTTGCTTGAGTGCTTTTTCTGTGTCTACGCCATAGGAAGCATAAATTTCTTTTGCGATAGCGTAGTTTTGTTTTGTTTTGTTTGTCTTTTTCATAATTAAAATTCTTTGTTGTAAAATAGACGGGTCTAATTACCTTTAGGAAAAAATTTTGTTGAAAAATTGTCAAGCTTTTACAGCACTTTGAGAGCTTTTTCTATCTCAATAAATTCATCGCTCTGTAATAGAAAAAGTCTTCATGAAAAGATTCAGGCAGATTTTCTTTTGCCTCAGAAATCAATTTTTCAAAACTAGCCACCTTTTCTTCTTTTGGATAAAGACGCAATGGATAATCAGAACCAAACAAAATATTGTGCTCAAGAGAATGCTCCCAAACGCTCTTTCCATAAAGCAATGGACTTGCCGCCGTATCGAAAAACACATTGTTTAATTTTGGAGCATCTCTAAAAATTTCTCCGCCTCCAAAGTGAGCAAATATAAATTTTAGCTCAGGTATTTTTTTTGCTAATTCAAAAGCCGCATTGTTGTCTGTGAAAATTTTGCCTTTGTAATTTTTTCCATGAGAATCACTACAGTGTATACATATAGGTAAAGAATTTTCTTCACAAATTTTCGCAAGACGGAAAAATTCATCGCTTGAATATTCAAACTTTTGAACAGAATCACAAAGCTCACCAACTCCGCAAAAACCCTGAGAGCGAGCCTTTTTCAAAATTCGTTCAGAAGCTTTTTTATCTGCGGGATTTATTGAAACATATGCGGAAATTTTTTCTTTATTACGCAATGCAAAATCCAAAATTTTTTCATTTTGTTCTTCGCAAGTTTTTGCGTTTTCCCAATAACAACCTTGAATTACAGCATGAGAAACATTTGCTTTTTCCATGCTTTCTAAAAATTCTTCTTCAGTAGGAAAGCTCTGCAAATAGTTTTTTCCATCAGGCTTATTCAATAAAAGCGTCGACCAGTAATGCTCATTACTTCTCTTTGCCCAAGCTTCAATCTCTCCATCAAAACTTGGATAAAAGTGAGTATGAATGTCTATAATCTTACACATTTAAAAGTAGTATCACTGCGCAAAGAAGAATTCTATACCAAGCAAAAGGAGTCAATCCATGAGTTGTAAGAAAGCCCACAAGCCATTTTACAGAAATTGCGGCACTCACAAATGCAATGACTAAACCAACTAATAAAGGCGTCACACTTAGTGCTTGAACCATAGTTGAACCATCTTTTAACATCTTGTAAACAGATGCCGCACTTAAAGTAATGAAACCCAATAGAAAGCTGAATTTTGCTGCTCTCACAGGACTCAAACCAACCGCGTATCCGCCTAAAATCGCCATCATAGATCGACTTGTCCCAGGCCAAAGAGCCACGCATTGACACAATCCTATAAGCAAACTTTGTTTAGATGATAATTCATGTAAATCTAATTTTTCATCTTGAAATTTTTTGTATTTCTTTTGTGCATAAAACATCAATAATGCTCCCGCAAACAAGGCAAATACCACAGGATAAATTCCAAATAAAAATTTCCCTATCAAGTCATGAAACAAAAATCCGAAAACTGCGGCAGGCAAAAAAGCTAAAATTAAATTGCGCGCAATCATCAATCCATTTCTGCTTTTGCCCAAAAAGCCTAACGCCATTTCTAAAAGAGTCTTCCAATAAATCAAAGCCACAGCCGCGATTGCGCCTATTTGAATTATCACCGCATAAGAATCCGCGGCGTTTTTCATTGTAAAGAAAACAGTCTCTCCCGCCTTTTTTGACGCGCGCTTATCTATAATAAATTCGCCTTGAGAATTTTTAAGTGGAATATCTGAATCAAGCCCTAAAAAATTGTCTGCTAAAATCAAATGACCTGTTGAAGATATAGGCAAAAATTCCGTCACGCCTTCGACAAGACCTAAGATAATTGCATCGATAAAACCGATGTCTGTTTTTACATTTGAATTTTCAATATTTTCTTCAGCAAAAACCGAAAATGAAAATAGTGAAAATAATAAAACAAATAAGATTTTTTTCATTTTCATAAAAATTAGTAAGACTTTCTTGCGTCTAACGCGCTTTTAATTGTGAGGGAGTCGGCGAATCCAAGCTGACTGCCACTTGGCAATCCAAAGCCTATACGGCTTAGCTTTACAGAATTATTTTTAATCACGCACTCTTGAATATAATGACAAGTTGCTTCGCCCTCCATATCATTAGAAAGAGCCAATATTATTTCTTTAACAATATTTTGTTCCACAAGTTCTTTGATTTTTGCAAAGCGCAAACTTTCAGGAGACACCCTTTTCATAGGCGACAACTTCCCACCCAAAACCAAATATTTTCCACGCCATGCGCCTGACTTTTCTATGCTCAACAAATCGCTTACACTCTCTACTACGCATAAAAGCTCAGAACTACGTGATGAGTCAGAACATATTTTGCAAACACAATCCTTTACAGACAAGCCACCGCATTCAGGACATCTATCAACTTCGTCTAAAGCAAGATTGATATTATTTACTAATTCGTTTGCAAAATTCTGATTTTCTAAAAGCAAATGCAACGCAATACGCTCTGCGGCTTTTGCGCCAACAGAAGGCATTTTGCGCAAAGAATTTTTTAAATTCTCAAAGGATTCACTCATTTAACGAAACTCAAGCAATCCTAGAATAATCCTGGGATTCCTGGAATATTGAATCCGCCTGTTGCTTGACCCATTCTTTCTTCGCTTACAGATTTTGCTTTTGCGCAAGCGTCATTGATTGTTTGAAGAATTGTTTCTTCCACACTTTGCACATCTTCTTTCAAAAATTCAGAATCTATTTTCAAGCTTTTCAAAACTCCATGACCATTGACCATAACTTTAACAGCACCACCGCCATTAGAAACTTCAATTTGTTCATTTTCTAAACCAGCTTGGATTTCTTCCATAGCTTTTTGCATTTTTTTTGCTTGTTTTAATATAGTGCCTACGCCTGCCATTTTTATTCCTTTGTTTTATGTTTAATTGTAAGTAAAGTAATATCGTCCGCATAGGAATATGTAGGCCCGCAGAAGCGCTGGACATCTAACAAAATTCCCGTGTTGATTTCTGCCGCGCTTTCTAATGCGCAACTTTTAATAGATTTTTCGAGTCTTGCAGAAGAAAATTCTTCGCCATTTCTATTGCGAGATTCCGTGATTCCATCTGTATACATGACGATTATGCTAGATGGTGGAAAATCAAACTTTTTATCTTCTATTGCGATATCGAAAATTTCTGGAGCAGTCATACCTATTGCCATTCCCGAACTCTTGACTTGCTCGACCTCGCCACCTTCTGACGCGATATAAAAGAGAGCCTTCTCATGACCTGCTCTTGCAAGAATCACCTCTTTGCTTTCAGAATCAATAATAGCGTAAATCATCGTGACAAACATGTCACGCATTGGGGACATCATTGCCCTATTCAAAGCCTTGAGTGCCTCTGCAGGACTCTCATAAGAAGGCGCTATGTATCTAAACATACTTTGAGTAATAGTCATTACCATTGCGGCAGAAATTCCTTTGCCTGAAACGTCCGCAATCAAGAGCCCAAGCCTGTTGTTTGGCAATTGAATAAAATCGTAAAAATCTCCGCCAATCAATTGTTGAGGAATATAACGCACTGCAAAATCTAAAGATTCCACCATAGGCATCTCGTGTGGCAAAAGATATTGCTGAACACTACTTGCAAGCTTCAAATCAAAATTCAATTTACTGCGCTCGACCAAACTATCCACAGTATTTGCGTTGTTTATCGACACAGCCCCCTGCTCCGCAAGCGCGCGTATAAGAGAAAAATTTGTGTCACTAAAAGTGCTTTTGCCAACAGGATTCACCAAAGCTAAAACTGCCATAGCTTTGTCTCTGAAAGAAATAGGAGCAATCATCATTGCGTTGATTTGCAAAGAAGCGTCGTCATGACGAATCACTCGAGGATCGTCTTGGGCGTCTTTTATATGCAACGCTTTGCATGTCTTGCCGACTTCAGGAATCAATCCGTCGTTAGCATCAAGAGTTTCATTTTGCAAAATTGCCTCGATGAATTTTGCGCGCGACAAAAAGATTTTATCATCATTATCTACTATAGGCTTTTGGGGCGGAAAAAGACCTTTCGAAGAAACACTTTTCCAAGTATTGTCTGCTTGCCTTTCATAAATACAAGCGCCTTGAGCATCGCAAGTTTCTATAGCTTGCGATATAATAATATCGTAAATTTCACGTATACTTGCGCCCTTTTCAAAACTTGCGGAAAACTTATGTATAGTAGATAAAACAATATCTCGCTCTTCAATAAGAGCGTCGTTTTTGTAGCGGATTTCGTTTGTGCTTTTACGCAAACGCAACAATTGCCAAAGGCTCAAAACGCCAACGACAATCATACCTGCTACGAAATATACAAATCCCATAGAGCCATGCTTTCAGAATTTTATAAACTAATCAACACGCTTTTTTAAGAAAGTAATCACATCTTGAAATTTCTGCTCATTGGCATCGTCCACTTCAATCAGAGACTCATGCGCAGACAACATTGTGTCTTTATTTACAGAAGAAATATTGATTGTTTTTTCTGGAATAAATTTTATAGGAGAATCTTTTTGCACAGTTAAAATACGGTCTAAACCTAGATTGCAGACATTTTCATAAAGTCTATCATTAAGATTTATTATAGATAAAGTTCCTTTTGGTTCATAAGAAAACATCTTTAAAGACATCTTTGCTAAGAGCCCTAAAAAAGTGCTATCCACCCCTGTGCATTGAGAAAAATCTATAACAAGATTTTTCTCTTTTAGCGTGTCGAAAAATTCTGAAACACCCATGCAATTCATGTAGCTTGCAAGACCAATCACAGCAAGCTTTGCATTGCCGTTTTCGATATTCACAAGATATTTTGTCTGCACCATTTTATTTCAAAATCTTATCTAAAACAAATGGCAAAATTCCGTTTGATTCGTAGTATTTAACTTCAATAGGAGTATCTATACGTAAAATCAAATCTGCAAAATCTATATTTCCATTTTCACGGACTATTTTCAATTTTGCTTTCATTGCCGGAACTATACCTTTTTCAAGACCTTCTATGCTGAATTTTTCTGTGCCTGTTAAATTCAATTTTTCCGCTGAATTATTGTTGTCAAAAACAAAAGGCAAGACGCCCATGCCCACAAGATTACTCCTATGGATACGCTCGAAAGATTGCGCAACTACTGCTCTTACTCCAAGAAGAGATGTGCCTTTTGCCGCCCAGTCACGAGAACTACCCATTCCGTAATCGTTGCCAGCAAAAACTATAAGTCCCACATTATTTTTCTTATATTCAATACTTGCATCATAAATCAAAACAGGCTCGCCTGCTCCGTTCATCTTTGTGTATCCGCCTTCAAGAGGAGAACAAATTTTATTTTTGATACGTATATTTGCAAAAGTTCCACGAGTCATGATTTTATCATTACCACGTCTTGAACCGTAAGAATTGAAATCTTTTGCGGAAACATTTTGCTCTTGAAGATGCTTTGCCGCCGCACTGTTTGCCGCTATAGAACCCGCCGGCGAAATGTGGTCTGTTGTCACAGAATCACCAAAGATTGCGAGAGCTCTAAGATTGTCCAAAGACTTTGCGTCTGCGGATTTTGCTTCAAACAAAGGAGGCTCTTGAATGTATGTGCTTTTCAAATTCCAAGCATACACAGAACCTTCTGGACTCTTGACATCTTGCCATTCTTTTGAGCCTTCCAAGTTTGAATATTCTTTTACGAAAAATTCTCTTTTCAAAGATTTTTGCATATACTCATTTACTTCTTTTGCGGAAGGCATTAAGTCTTTTAAGAAAATATCTTTACCATTAACTTGAGCAATAGCCTCGTTTTCTAAGTCTATATCGACTCTACCTGCGAGAGCGTAAATCACAACAAGCGGCGGACTCATCAAATAATTTGCTTTTAATAATGGATGAACTCTTGCTTCGAAATTTCTGTTGCCAGAAAGCACAGATGCGCAAACTAAATTATTATTTTTAACAGCATCGCTAAGTTCGCCATCTATAGGGCCCGAATTGCCTATGCAAGTTGCACAACCATATCCTGCTAAGTTGAAACCAATCTTATCAAGATAAGCCTGCAAGCCAGCTTCATTGAGATAGTCTGTCACGACTCTTGACCCAGGGGCTAAAGTTGTTTTCACAAATGCAGGTGGCTTGATTCCTAGCTCGCAAGCTTTTTTTGCGACTATGCCCGCCGCCAACATCACGTAAGGATTAGAAGTATTTGTGCAACTTGTAATAGAGGCAATCAATATACTCGCATTTCCAATTTTGCCTTTTGAAGTTTCGATTTTTTTATTATCTGCACCAAAATTTTCTTCAAAAGATTTTTTAACAGAAGCTAATTCAATTCTGTCTTGAGGTCTGCGAGGTCCCGAAATACTTGGTTTGATTTTTGACAAATCAATTTTCAAAACTTTTGTATAATCGCAATCACCCTCTTGAGGAATTCCATAGAGACCTTGTGCTTTATAATAGTCTCTAATTTTGTTAATCAAAGATTCGTCTCTACCTGCGAGATTCAAGTATTCAAGAGTTCTGTCATCGACAGGAAAATATCCCATAGTCGCGCCATATTCAGGAGCCATATTCGACACAGTAGCTCTGTCTGCCAAAGATAAATTTTCTGCGCCCTTACCGAAGAATTCCACAAACTTGCCCACAACTTTTTCCGCGCGCAATAATTCCGTCACGTACAAAGCCAAGTCTGTTGCGTTTGAGTGAGAAGGCAACTCGCCTTCAAGACAGACACCTATCACTTCAGGCACTTTGAAATAGAGTGGTTGACCAAGCATACTAGCTTCAGCTTCAATTCCGCCAACGCCCCAGCCAACAATGCCCAAGCCGTTTATCATTGTAGTGTGCGAATCTGTCCCCACAAGAGTATCAGGATAGAAAACTTCTTTATCACCATCTTTTTCCGAGAACACAAGCTTTGCCAAGTATTCAAGATTTACTTGATGAATGATTCCTGTTGAAGGTGGCACAACGGAGAAAGATTTGAATGCTTGTTTGCCCCATTTTAAAAATTCATAACGCTCACGATTGCGCGCAAATTCAATTTCGAGATTTTTTGCATAAGCAGAATCGTCTCCATAAAAATCCATCTGGACAGAGTGGTCTATGACTAAATCCACAGGAACAAGAGGCTCTATTTGCGCAGGATTTTTCTCTCTTCTTTGAGCTTCTGAACGCATTGCAGCCAAGTCAACTAGCAATGGAACTCCTGTCAAATCTTGCAAAACCACACGAGAAACCACAAATGGAATTTCAAAATCTCCAACATTTTTAGCGTCGTAATTTGCGAGATTTGCAATGTCTTTTTCAAAAGACAACCCTTTTGCACTATTGCGCAAAACGCTCTCTAACACTATACGTATGGAAACAGGAAGTCTCTTTAAATTCTTGAAGCCTTGCTTCTCTAGAGCAGGCACGCTGTAAATATAGGCATTATCACTCGCCTCTTTGGACTCAAATTTTACTAAACAATTTTTAATATCTATCATAATTCGTCTGCGTAAATGTAATAAAAGTTCACTAGTATTGCACATATTTTTTGAAATGTGAAGAAAATTGATTCTCTTTTCTTCATTTCAAAAAAAAATTATCCTTTCAAAAAAAATATTTACAAAAGCTCCTCTTTTCTAAATAATTTCGGGCTTAATTTAAATTGAAACAAGGAACGAATTATGTCCGGACACAGTAAATGGGCCACAACAAAACGCCACAAGGCTGCTATCGATGCCAAAAAAGGCAAGATATTTAGCACCTTGAGCAAAGAACTGACAATGGCTGCAAGAGACGGAGGCGGCGATGCAAATATGAATCCCCGCTTGCGCACTCTCATAGACAAAGCAAAGACCGCAAACATGCCTTCTGACAATATTGATAGAGCTATCAAAAAAGGCACAGGTGAGCTTCCAGGAGTTGTGTACGAGAATCTTTTGTATGAAGGTTATGCTCACGGTGGCGTTGCGGTGATTGTGGAAGTGACAACTGATAATAAAAATCGTTCAGCAGCAGAAGTTCGCGCAGCACTCACAAAAAATGGTGGCAGTTTGGCTACCCCTGGGGCGTTGCAATTTAGCTTCACTAAAAAAGGTCAAATCATTATTTCTAGCGAAGATGTCGCTGAAGATAAGCTTATGGATTTGGCTTTGGAATTCGATGTGGAAGACGTTCTAAATAACGGAGACCATTTTGAAATTCTTTGCCCTATGGGTGAATACGACAAAATTTGCGGTTCTCTTTCTCAAGCAAACATCAAGTGTACAGACTCTAACATCGCTTGGATTCCAAATAACACTGTGCCCGTGACGGACGCTGAAACTGCTAAGAAAGTAATGAAACTTATCGATGCTCTTGAGGATTGTGAAGACGTGCAAAATGTCTACGCAAACTTTGACATAGACGATTCTTTATTGGACTAATCATGGCTAAAACTCTTTTTGAAAAAGTTTGGGAAAAACACACAGTTCGTGAATTAGAAGATGGTTCAACTCAACTTCTGATAGGCGCGCATTTGATTCATGAGGTGACAAGTCCTCAAGCGTTTGGCATGTTGCGCACACTTAAGCTTGGCGTAAAATATCCTAATCGTTCTTTTGCGACAGTTGACCACATCATTCCCACAAGAAATATTTCTGAACCCTACCCTGACAAGCTCGCTTACGAGATGCTCACAGAATTACGCAAGAACTGTCAAGAGTCTGGAATCAAATTTTTCGACGTAAAGAGTGGAGCTCAAGGCGTGATTCATATTGTCATGCCCGAACAAGGCATCATTCATCCAGGGATGACTGTTGCTTGTGGAGATAGTCATACTGCCACTCATGGAGCTTTTGGCGCGGTTGCTTTTGGTGTTGGTACTTCTCAAGTTCGCAACATTTTGGCTACTCAAACTTTGTCTTTCAAAAAATTGAAAGTTCGTAAAGTTGAAGTTAATGGAGAGCTCAACGATGGCGTTTCTGCTAAAGATTTGGCACTGCATATCATCCGTAAGCTCGGCGTAAATGGCGGGCTTGGATACGCCTATGAATTCTGCGGAACTACTTTCGATAACATGGATATGGAAGGCAGAATGACTGTCTGCAATATGGCTATTGAAGGTGGCGCGCGTGTAGGTTATATCAATCCTGATGAGAAAACTTTTGAATATTTGAAGGGTCGTCCATACGCTCCTAAGGCGGAAAATTGGGATGCTGCAGTCGACTATTGGAAGAGCATTGCCACTGATGCTGGAGCTAAGTTTGATGACGAAGTGAAGTTTGACGCAAAAGATATTTTGCCAACCGTCACATGGGGAATCAATCCTGCTCAAGCAATTTTTGTGAATGAAAAAATTCCAAATCCTGCAGCAATGTCTAACGAGACAGACCGCAAGGAAGCCCAAGAAGCGCTTGCATATATGGGCCTTGAAGCTGATACTCCAATCGAAGGCACTCCTATCGATGTTGCATTTATCGGCTCTTGCACAAACGGCAGATTAAGTGATTTCATTGAAGCCGCAAAATTCTTGAAAGGCAAAAAAGTTGCAAGCACTGTTAAAGCTCTCGCAGTTCCAGGGTCTCAAATTATCAAGAAACAAGCCGAAGAAATGGGATTAGATAAAGTTTTTTCTGACGCAGGATTTGAGTGGCGCAACGCAGGTTGCTCAATGTGCTTAGCGATGAATGAAGATAAACTTGTTGGCACTCAACGTAGCGCCTCAACTTCTAATCGCAACTTCAAAGGCAGACAAGGTAGCCCTCAAGGTCGCACAATGCTCATGAGCCCCCTCATGGTAGCCGCAGCCGCAGTCGCAGGCAAAATAGTAAAAATGTAAATTATATTTTAAAGAGAGCATTTTTATTTAATAAAAATTTTATTAAATAAAAATGCTCTCTTTTCATATATCTTTATTTCTTCTATTTTTACGTGCCATGTTTTTATAGAGCTCTGCCCTACACCCGCAAAGGCTTTGCCTTTTGAATCCAGCAAAGGGCTGGTTTCGCCCTTTGCAATCCCAAAACAAGTACGACTTGCAGCGATATAGACCTTCTGCATAGAAGACACACGCATTAGCTCCGCTAATTGCTGAATGCGATTTGCTACAGTTTTTTTATCGTTGGAAATTCCTTTCAGAAATTGACATTAACCAATGCGTTCGAATGCAGAGTATAGAAGGCCCACCTAGTTTGCAGGAACGAGCGATTGGAAAAATCCAATCGCTCGTAATTTAATCAGCTATCTTTTAAAAACCATTTTCTAACAATTTCTAAAGAAATTTTTTGTTTATGTTTTTAGATTAATCGCATTCAGCGATTGCAAAGCAATGCGTCTGTCTGTCTATGCAGTATGTCAATATAGATTGCCAATCGCTCATCTCGATTACCCAACATTCAATGTGTAAAATTGTCCTTTTTTTCTAAAGAGGCGGACTATGTCCTTTAATTCTAATTAAAGAATGAGTTCGCCAACTTTTTTTATTTGCGTCTTTTGTATGCCACAAAAGCCAATGCAATTACACCAAAGATTGCCGCATAAGTGCTAGGCTCTGGGATCAGAACGAAATCGCTTACTCTGAAATTTACTCCATATCCTCCACTGAGATCAGTGACTATCCAAGTATATGTGCCGTTTGTTTCTGAAACACTTCCGCTAACTGTTGGTGTTGCAGATGTATCTATTGAACCTACGATAGTGTTAGAACGAAATATATCAAAATATCCATCGCCTGCCATTATCGATTCAATGAAATCATTTGTGAGATTGTATTTTATATTAATAGAACCCGAAAGATGCAATACATCGGTTATATAAATAGCATCTAACGCATTACCCATAAGCAATTCTACCGTAGCATTCTGAGCAGTACATGTCCCTATTATTGATGTTCCCGTAGATATCCATGTTGAGTTTTTAATCTCCATTATATCCGCTTCCGCACGAAATTCACCGTATGAATTATCAAGCAATTGTATTCCCAGAGCCTCTACTCTAGGTGCTATTAAGATTGAATTATTACTAACGTTAATACCATAATAAGGAATATTGTAATTGCGAAGTCCTATATCATTATCCGAAACAAGAAGTGAATTATCCTGCACATATATAGAAAGAGGAATATTATTTGGACCTACAATGTATAATGCTGTGTTGTTCAACATCAAAACAGAGTAATGCTCGTCAGCACTTAAAGAAAAGCGACCTCCCCAAGCATTTCCTAAGGAAGAGTAATTCATATATAAAGTCCTGCTAGAACCTACATGAATAGTACCCGTAGCTTCTATTTCACCAGAGTATGTGTTGCCATCGGAAGTAGAAAAATCCTTAGCCTTCGCATTTGAAAAAGCGAGTAGTAGTGACGCAAACGCCAAGACAGCTCCTTTGGATATAGAATTATTTAATTTATTAATTTTCATTTGTATAGTTGTTAGTATGTTTGATTAGACAAAAAAGGATACCTATAGAAAACTATGAGTATCCTTTTTTGATGAAGAATGAAAAATGCAGAATGAAAAATTGTTTTAATTCTCTAAAAATATTAAACCCGACACAAGGAAGACTGAAATTCAATTTTTCATTAACACCCTTGCAAGGAAGAGAAGAACTTAATTCTAAATTCTGAATTCTGAATTCTAAATTCCCAACACCCGCAAAGCTAGTATTTAAGCGCGTTCGGGGGGGGG
>JGI994J12354_10000471_pt1 | contig 40183 bp, 49 predicted proteins | sample IntmicLarv3ML3BL_FD_12354 | JGI IMG/M metagenome (IMG submission 12354) | reverse complement strand
GACCGGAAAGTCATACAATGTCACCGTGTCAGGCCACCACGCGAACTCTCTGAATGGTAAGAACATCGGAGAGATCGTAGACGGAATTTTTGTTGGTCTCCCCGGGTATAAGTTGAAGATAACAGGCGGAAGCGACGGAAACGGCACTCCGATGAGAGCAGACCTTCCCGGAAACAAGAGAAGGAAGATCCTCCTCTCCGACAGTCTCGGATTCCACGAGAGGTACCCCGGAGAGAGAAGGAGAGTCGCTATACGCGGATCCGCGATCTCGAGCGAGACTGTTCAGGTCAACCTTGCGATCACAGAATACGGACCCAAATCGGTAGAAGAATCCTTTGCGCCTCCGACTGAGGGTGCGCCGGCGGGACACTGATGAAGGTTCCCAAGCAGCCCGAGATAAACATCGGGATGATAGGCCATGTCGATCATGGAAAGACAACCCTCACGAAAGCACTGTCCGGAGAGTGGACAGACCGTCACTCCGAAGAAGTGAAGAGAGGGATCTCTATCAGACTGGGTTATGCAGATGTGGCATTCTATAAATGTCCGGACTGCCAGGGCTCATTGTCGTTCGGTACTGCCGTTAAATGTAAGAACTGCGGCGCAAAGACCGAGTTCTTAAGATCAATATCCTTTGTGGATGCACCGGGTCACGAGACACTCATGGCCACGATGCTTTCCGGCGCGGCCCTCATGGACGGCGCACTGCTTCTTGTTGCGGCAAACGAAAAGTGTCCGCAACCGCAGACAAAGGAACATTTGATGGCTTTATCCATCATCGGCATAGACAAGATAATAATCGTACAGAATAAGATCGATATCGTGACGAGAGAGCAGGCCATTGAAAATTACAAACAGATAAAAGAGTTTGTCAAAGGAACGGTGGCCGAGAACGCACCGATCATACCGGTATCTGCCAACCGCGGCGTGAATATCGATATGCTCATAGAAAGCATCGAAGAGCACATTGTCTCAAAGGTGAAGAGGGATACGCAGGCATCGCCGCTCATGCACGTCGCAAGGTCTTTCGATATCAACTCGCCCGGAACAGTACCGGATGACCTCAAAGGAGGAGTCATAGGCGGAACACTGATCCAAGGTAAGATGAAGGTCGGAGACGAGATCGAGATAGTACCCGGAAGAAGGGTCGAGGTCGCGGGCAAGCCTGTCTACGAGAAAATATCCGCAAAGATAGTTTCGTTGCAGGCCGGAGGAAAAAGCGTCAAAGAGGTGCTTCCCGGAGGTTTGATCGCGATCGGAACAGCGTTGGACCCCTCGATAACGAAATCCGACGGATTGACCGGAAGGGTCGTCGGTATACCCGGGAAACTTCCGTCGGTCGTTCACGATTTCATTATGAAGACAACATTGTTGGACAGGGTCGTCGGTTCATCGGCAGATCTTGTCGTTGACGATATCAAAAGCAACGAACCTCTGATGTTAAGCGTCGGCACGGCGACGACAGTCGGAGTTGTCAAAAGTGCAAGAGCCGGTTCTGCAGAAGTTTCTCTCAAGATACCGGTCAGTATACTGCCGGGTCAAAGGGTCGCAATATCCAGAAGGATCTCTAACAAATGGAGATTGATCGGATACGGCATAATAGAACAGTGAAGACATGCAGACTGTGGTTTTGGACACGAATGCACTTCTTATGCCCTTCGAAGTTAGAATAAATCTCGATATCGCATTAAGGAATCTTTTGGGAGAGTCCAGGTGTGTGGTGCCCGGGCCGCTTATCGGCGAGTTGAAACATTTGGATCACAAGTTTGCCAAGGCCGCTTTGGAACTGGCAAGAAGGTATGAGGTGATCCAGACCGAAAGCAAGGGCGACGATGCGGTGATCGAGGCGGCCGTTGCCACCAACGGATACATACTTACGAACGATAAAGAACTGAGATCGAGAGCCAGAAAACAGAATATCAAGGTGATATTCTTGAGGTCTGGCACTCATTTGGTGATCTATTAAATCAAAGGTCTCGGAAGGTCTTCGGACTCTTTGCCGTCCCAAGGTTGTTTTCCGACTTCTTCCAATCTCACCCTTATCATTTCTTTGCCGATATCGGATATTCCGTAGACCGGTATCTTGCTTCCCGCGATCAATAGATCTCTTTTCTTGGACTCTGCTCTGAGGGTATCGGATGCGCAGGCAGTGATGATGTCGCAATTATCGAACAAACGGACGGCATCTTCTTCCGAAGTACCGGATGTATGGACGGCTATTACGATAATATCCGATCCGAACGATCTTCTCAGTGATATCGCATCATTCGCCGAAGCGATAGTAACAGCGATAACGGAGTGACCGAGACCTTTTGCTTTCTCGGCTCCGGCAAGCATGTCTATCTTTGCTGTTGAGGGGTCCAGAACATTTCCTTCCCCCACATTCTTTATTACGTTCGATATCGGAGACGTTTCGCAGAGTCCGGAGATCCTTCCTCCCAGCCCTTGAACGATCTCCGGATCGGTCACTACCACCGTGCCGCATCCGTCGGCAGCTATGACGGCGGCGTCTATTGTCTTTGTCTTCAGCGCTGAACTCAGAGTTTCGGATACACCGAACGACAGGAAATCCTTCATTCTCACTTCTCTGTTCTCGGTACACATCCCGAAATTCTTGATCCGGAATTCCATGTTCTCTTTCACGACGTCTGCGGTTATCTCATCGATCCCTCTGTATTTTTTGAACAAAGGGCAATATTCGATCAAAGGCTCGCTTACATCCACGACCTTGCCGTTCTCTATCGTGACCCTGGACTTTCCGAGACATTCCATTACATGCCGGCCGGTCATTCCTGGACCTCAGCCTTCAGTATGATCACCGGAGAAAGGGGGACATCATTCCTGTCGGTAGGAACCTTTTCGATAACGTCGACAACATTCATTCCCTTCGTTATTTGGCCGAACACGGGGTGGGCGTAAGGCGTGCTTGTGTTCTCTTTGTCAAGATACGTGTTGTTAACTGTGTTGATAAAGAACTGACTTCCTCCGCTGTTCGGGCTTCCGGTGTTGGCCATTGCGATAGTGCCACGTTTGTTGGAATGACCCTTTCCGAACTCATCCTGTATGTTGTACCCGGGTCCGCCCATACCGGTTCCCTGCGGGCATCCGCCCTGGATCATGAAGCCTTCGATGACCCTGTGGAAAATGATGTTGTCGTAGAATCCATTATCCACAAGTTTTATGAAATTGCCGGTGGTGATAGGCATGTCTGTGTGAAGGGTTATCTCGATGTCTCCCAGATTAGTGTGTAATATCACTTTTGTCATGAGACCTGATTTCTTCGATAGGATAAAAAAACATGGTTGGATGTCGACATCTTCATACAGCATTTCAGGCGGTATGGTTTCAATCGTTGGGTTTTTATTCCGATTTGACATAGCCATGTGCAGGTTTTGTTTTTCATTTTATGAAAACCAAAATCACGACTGCAGCTCGAAACCGGACAGATCTCAGTACTGTGCAGGTGCTCGTTCGAGGAAGTAATATGGAAGGAACAGAAAAGCAGATAAAATGGGCAAACGAGATAATCTCAGATGCCAAGGCATCTTTGGAATCTGAATGGAACGAGCTCAGCAACGAAATGGGAGAGATAGATGAGGATCTCAAGTATTCTTGGAAAATCGTATCCGATGAGGTCAAAGATGCGATCGATTCCGAAAAGGCAGCCTGTGTGATAGAAAAACGCAATATCTGCAAGGGATTAAAGGCCCGTGCATTGGATTATTATTCAGTGATAACGGAGGCCAGAAAACTCATTTCCGATGGAGAAGTGACAAAGGACAGTTTGAAAAGCGCATCGAGGTATCATACAGAAATGTTGGAAGCGGCGGTCCACTGTGAGTTACGCGATGTCATAAAGAGAAAGATCAAGAATTGCGAATTGGCTATGTGGGCAATAGACAATCCAAGATGATTCAGATCATTTTTGATCATTATATATCATTCATCTGAGTCATGAATGATCAAGCAGAAGTTTGACCAAAGGTTCGTTGTTCTGCTCCGTGGCTATGTCAAGCGCGGTCTTACCCTCATTATTTCCTTCGGTGATGTCTGCTCCGAATTCCACCAGCATGTCTGCAAGTGTCTTTGCCCCGGCTTTCGAAGTATTTCTTGCGGCATAGTGGAGCGCGGTATCGGACTTCTCGTCCTTGGCATTAACATTTGCTCCGATCTCCAAAAGCCGTATCTGCACATTCTCCATTATTTCAAAGTCTTTTTCACAGGCATGCATCAACGGGGATTCTCCGAATCTGTTGGCAATGTTGACATCTACGCTGTTTTTGAGTACATAATCGATCACGGTTCTCTTTGTGCTATGTCCGTTGTACGATGTTCCGCGACTCGAACTGCAGGCAAGATTCAGCAAAGTATCGGAATTCTCATTCACGAACGTGTTCAGATCAAGTCCGGAATCGATCAGCGCATCGAGAATCCTTTCTATGCGTTTTTCTTCGAAGGTGCTGAGGTTGAGCGATGCAAGTACATCCGGAGACAGGATATATGAAACGGCAACATTTCCGTTATTATCCTTGATCGACGGATCAGCGCCGCATTTCAATAGTGCCAGAGCGGCATCCGGACGAAGGAAACTACACGCGATGCCCAATGCAGTACAGCCGCCGTGATTGTATTTTTCGTCGTTCAGGAATTCATTCATATCGGCTCCCAGTGCGGCCAGAGCCCTAATGGCATCCGCATCGTTCTTCTGAGCGGCCTGATGTAATGTCATGCCTCCTGCGGTAACGGTGTTGTCATTGTTGTCAAGTGTACCGTTGAGATACGCTGCGATCTTTTTCGCATTGCCATTGATCGCGAATCTCAGAGCAGTCTCTCCGTATTCGTTCTTTTCATCGATATCTACGCCTCCGTCATTGAACGCTTTGACGGTCTTGAAATAATCTTCCACTTTCTCTTCAATCGCCCGGTGTTTTCGTTCTTCTTCGTCTGCCGTAGGGACTCTCTGGCCTTCCATGTACTTTTTTATCCGATCCATATCCCATCCGTTGGCAAGGCGCTCGTTGATGAAGTCATTGCTCCGTTTCTTTGCTCTCTCAAGATCGTTTTCCGAGTGTTTCAATGAGGATATCGCATGTTTCACCGCATCCGCTGCCAGATGTATCCCGGTGTTCCCCCTTTTATCGACCATATTCAACTTTGTGCCGCGTTTAGCCAATGTTTCCACGAATTCGTAGTTTCCCGCTTTCGCGGCATAGTGATAACAGACCATCTTTTCATTGTCTTCTTTCCTGAGGACATTTACATTCTTGTCAAGAAGCAGGTTCACAACATCGATCATGTCATTTCTCTCGGGGCGGTAGAAACCCCATTCTTTTTTTGCTGCCTGATGCAGCAACGTGCGGGAGTAGTCATCAACCGTATTCGGATCCAGACCTTCGTTGAACAACAGTTCGAGTGCACGGGGGTCGGCATTCTTGGCAGCGATGAAACCCAATTCTTTCAACCGTTTTTCATCGGTGCCTTTGATCAATTCTTTGTACGCACCGAAGATAATATCATTCTTCTCGTTCTTTTCGTACATTGTCTTCAAAGTGTAAATGTCTAAGATGATCCCTCCGGCAATATGATCCGATGAAAGTGCATTGCGGAACAATGGATGTATGGACTTAATAATATTATTTGGAAAATTTTGAAAGAAGTTTGATTGATTCGGTAACAGGTCATTCCGAATTTTTGTTTTTCGCATTTTCTGTTTTATATTCGAAAACTTCCCCGATCGGTACTCCGAATACGTCCGCGATACGAAATGCAAGTTCCAGAGACGGAGTATATTTCCCCGCTTCCAAAGCGACGATGGTCTGACGGGAGGCACTCGCTCTCTCTGCCAGTTCCAACTGGGTCATCTCTCCGGCAAAGAAACGTAATTTCCGTATGTTGTTGGTTATGACTCGTTTCTCATCCATGTCTGACCCCTTTTCTGTAAAGGTACACGCCTATGCATCCTTCTATTATCGCACCAGTCATGAAAGATATGAATGTTATGTTCAACGCTGCAACAGGCGAGGCTTCGAAGGCCAATGCCGCAAGGGTTGCAATGAAACCGATCCCCACACAGATGTAACCCGCACGCATGGATTTCAGGCTGATCAGTTTATCCATCTCATCTTCCATCTCGGAAGATGCCATGATCCGTTCTACGTTCTCGCAATCGTCTTTTTCTTTGGCCGCGATCCCGATGTAAAAGGCGATTTGAAATATGATATGGACCACGATCATCGCGATCACGCAGATCCCGATGAATATAAGCATGAAGGTCGCCCAGGAACTTAGGTTCTCTTCGGATGGATACTTATCCATGGCAAGGATCACATAGACGCAGAGGAGAATGATCCCCGTTATTACTTCGGTCATGTTTCTTTTGGTTTTGTATGACATTACCTCACAACTCCTATTTTGTAATGTCTAATATATTTGACATAATATATAATTGCTTTGACACATAGTTAATTTTATTCGACATAAAAACTGATATCGTCGACAGCGATAAAATCACCGTAACTTTTTTTCAATTGGAAACCTCGATGATCTCATCCATTTTAATGAAATACGGATTCTCAATATAATATACCTATTTCCCGCAGCCACTGTTTTTTCTCGATCTCTGAAGAGATACGCCCGATGTATGAGTTTAGTTCAAATCATATCGAAGAGATCATTCCAGGATCTTGTATTTCTTCACAATATCCAGTTCTTTCCACTTTTTGCCGAATCCGAGATGATCTCCGGCGTGGTAGAAATAGACTGCAAGAAGTACGAAGATGTAGACCAGATGATAATCCAAAATCGGATTATCGCCGGGGAACAGACATATCAGATACATGATGAAGAAAAAGACAGTTCCGGATAGTGTGGCGATCTTCATCCCGATACCCGCCAGAAGCGCAAGGCCTATGAGAATAAGTGCGGCCATCAGGAGAACGTCGATAACGGCGTTCCCCGCAAGTCCGTGCATTAGTTCCGCGACCGGACCATCGAAGTACAGTATGAATGATGAGGGGGATCCTCCGTCGATCATTCCCGAACCGGAAGGCGTTTCCAATCCAAGGCCCAGCAGTTTATCGAAAAATGACCAAATGAGCATGCACGCGAGGACGATCCTGAGTATAGAAAGTGAGATGGCCCCTCCGTTCTCCCTGAGGGTTTCGTAAACGTTCATATGCCGGATTATCACTTAACTTATTTTTCTTTTTATTGGGGCGTTTCTCAGGGTTTAACGCATCAAACAGAAGATCGAATACAGAATTGATTGCTGTAAGATTAAGGACAAAGACTCTTCTGTCAGAATTTTCAGAGAGCCGTTTTATATCTTCATTCGCCATGTACGGTTATGAAAGTGTTCCAGTTCATGGGTTATGCGAAGTGGTGGGGACTTTCGAAAATTGGAAGAAAAAAGTCTTTGATAAACACCACGATAATACATTTCGGCTGCAATCTTCGCTGCAAGCATTGCAACGTGGTGAAGGAGACCGAATTCTCTCATATGAAATTGAGTTATGATGAGATCGTATCCGATATGCAGAAAAGATTCGATGCGGGTGCAAGGATAATGTATTTCGAAGGCGGGGAGACCACGCTTTGGAAGGACGGAGACAAAACTCTCGGAGATCTCATCTCGAAAAGTAAAGAGATTGGATATCACAACACGGGATACACAACAAACGGAACCGGTACATTTTATACAAACTCCGATGTGATCGCGGTCAGTCTCGACGGGACCAAGGATGTTCACAATACGATCCGCGGGGAGGGTGTATTCGAAGCATTATTCGATAATCTCGATAAATTGGAGTTCGACGGTTCCATCTATGCAAACATGGTGATCCAGCGTGATAATTTGGATAATGTGGTCGAAACGATCGAATTTATCAAATCTTATCCGAAGATCAAAGGAGTCATGATAAACTTCATAACACCGCCGCCCAACGATATAACGATCGATCCCGAAGAGAAGAAGAAGATCGTTGACCAATTGCTTGAATTGAAATCGAAAGGATACCCGATATTGAATTCAAAAAAGGGTTTGAAGTATCTGGCTATTGATGATTGGAGCAAAAAATGCCCCACGTATATGACCCATTTCCTTCTTCCCGGAGGTCATGTGTTCAAAGGATGTCCGCTGGCGGGGACCGATGCCTGCAAACGATGCGGATTCGCAGCGGCAAGGGAATATTATCTGGTCAACAGAGGCGACCCTTCAACGATAGTCGAGATATCTTCGCTTTTCGCAATGTCGAAATGAAGTCAGATCCATATCACGATCTGAACGATGATGAACAGTATCTCAAGTGATAACGCGATCAGGAACGTAAGCGGTGCGGTGAAGAACTCCCAATGTTCCGACTTTTTCGTGACCAACACCCAGGTCTTGGCGGCGATCAATAAAGTCAACAGCAGTATTCCATATAACAGGTTGAAATACAACATCGCAAAGACCATTATGAAACCGACGATCAGGACGATCTTGATAACTTTCGGCATTCCGTCGATACCGACAATGACCGAGATGCTTTTCTCATTCGCCTCGATGTGTGCCGATTGTCCGGACATGGAATCCACAGTTCTCATCAATCCCACGAAAGTTCCGATGATCAACGAGAACAACAGGATCTCATAATCAAAAGCATATTGAGAACATACTACGAAAGCGGCGAAGACCATCAAGAAAAATGATATTCCCACGAAAAGTTCTCCCAAACCTCTGGCGCCGAGATTCACCGGCGGGGCGGTATAGAAGAAAGCGATCAGTAATCCAAAAAGGCCCAGAATGATGGAATATATGCCGCCATAGATCACGACCGGTATCGAGCAGACGATCGCAACGATCGCAAGCAGGATTATGATCATTTTTGCCTGTTCTTTTGTGACCATGCCGTTGTTCACGGGATTCCCGTCCCAGTAGACCTTCTTCAGCAGAGGCGAGGCGGCACTGTCGAACATGTGTTTATTCTTGAATCTGAGATCATCCACACCCGATAGCGAATCAAAATAATCGTTGGAAAAGTTCACGAATAACGCAAGGATCAGAACAACAATCGGGATCAGTATCGAAATGTACAGCGGGACATCAAAGCGTGTTGCCGCATACAACACCCCGCAAACCGATGCCAAAAAGAACGGTATTGTGTAACTGAATCGAAAAATGAGATTCAGTTTTCTCAGGGGTGAGATGTTTTCCATGGGTCGAAAGAACATTCATTATTTTTATACTTTCAATAGTCCTCGTATCCGATAGTCCCCGATTTCGGAAAATAATTTGACAGAATTTGAATCTTCACCGTTTTTAAGATCTGTTTGTTCCGTTAGATGCACCTGGTCAAAGTCAACCTATCAGAGTTATGATGCCTACCGAGATCAAAAGGGTCACAAGTGTAACGGGTATTCCGATCAATGCGAACTTCCAGAAATTGAATGAGACGCCGTCGTTCTCGGAATGTTCGGACACAATAACATTTGCGGCCGATCCGATAAGAGTAGCATTACCCGCAAGCGTGGAAGAGGCTGCCAAAGTTATCAGCAGAGTCAGATCGGTCGTGGACAACAGATCGGAGATCAATACAACGGCGGGTACATTGCTGACGAGATTGGACAAAATTGCGGTGAAGGCGGTCAGGTTCAGAACGGATATCGTCTCACCCGGGCCGAATCCCGGGAAGAATGAGGTTATTTCGGTCAGCAGTCCCGAAGCCGATATACCGCCCATCAAAATGAAAAGTCCTATGAAAAAGACAAGGATGCTCCAATCGATCTTTTTGGCGACCCAGGTGATGTTCCTGATCGAAGACGACATCACAACAATAAGTGCCAGTACTCCTGCGGTCATGGCAATGATCCACAATTGGATTCCGATGATCCCGGAAATTGTAAATCCAACAAAAGCACCCAGCATAATGATGACGACGGCCCAGAGTCTTGTACGGTCGATCACTATGTTTTTGGCATCGTTGATGCGAGGTATGTCGGAAGTGAGATTCTTTCTGAAGATGAGATAGATTATCAGGAATGCGATCGGCAAACACAATAAGGATATCGGGAGGGTGTGAAGGGTGAAATCAATGAATGAGATCCCCGCTTCGGACGCAATGTAAGCATTCTGAGGATTCCCTATGGGGGTGGCAAGACTTCCGATATTCGCTGAGAACATAACGCCGATGAGATATGGGATGGGATTGCACCCGGTACTCCTGCAGCATCTGATGATGATGGGAGTAAATATCAGCACTACCGCGTCATTCAGGATCATCGCGGAAAGTACTGCGCAGATGATCATTACACATGCCAACAGTTTTACTTTATTTCCGGAGAATCTGATCAAAAGATCGGACACAAGATGGAAGAATTTGGAGAATTCAAGGCCGGCAGCGAGCATCATCATTCCCAGTAGAAGCAGGATGACATCGAAGTTCACCATATCCGGAATATCATTAACGGCGACGATACCGAAAATTATCATCAGGATTCCGCCGACAGCTGCGGCCAGACCCATATTTATCTTCCTGCCGCGGAATTTTCTGAGAGAAATCAAAGCATAAGTAAAAACAAATATGGCTGCGGCCACAAGTATCGTGTTCAAGGTTATGCCTATATCATTAATCAATACGAAGTTAATCAATCTTTTCAGAATTAAAGATCAAGAAGTTCCTCAAGTATCTCAGCCGCATCTTTGACCAGGTTCGGACAGATGTTTTGTACTTGCTTGGAGGCAAATTCCATATCGCCGGTCATCAGATCCACGTTCAGTAAAGTTCTGCATTCCGTCGACCCATTACGTTCGATAAATCTTTTTGAAAATTCCCGTACCAGTTCGTATGTTCTTTCCCTGTCATCGCCGTGTATGAGGCTTATGAGCATGTATGCGCCGGTGACCGCACCGCAGGTTTCACCGAGTCTTCCCATCCCCGCACCGAAACCGCAGGCTATTTTCTGCGCAAGTTCTGTACTCAATCCGTATCTGGGACTGTATGCTGAAAGGATCGCTTGGGAGCAATTGAATCCACGGTTGAAATAAGCAAGTGCTTTATCCATATCGATTTTATCACCATGTATCTATTTTTATTCTTTGATGCAGACCATTCAGATATTGATGCGGAGATCGAATCTTAAGTGAAAAAGAGACCTGACATCATAAAATCCTCTGCCGACCATTATCCTGTATGGCGTATGACGGCAGATACAGGGTTGAGGAGATCGATGATGACAACAAAGTTGTCTATTTCGATCCGTTCCAGATCAAGAAGATCACAGGAACAAGGCTTGCACCGATCCTGGGAAAAGGTGATTTTCAGACACCGTTCTCTGTGGCATTGGATCTTGCTGGTATATATCGCGAGGATACAAAGACAAAATACATTGAGGCAGGCAACATCCTTGAACCTGTGCTCAGATCATACCTAAAGAAGAATGTTTCTTTACTCACACCCTTGTTGGGTCTTCCGGATGGATCCAAAGCGGTCATAGAGGAACCTGTTCCGGGAGAGAAGTGCGGTTACGATCATTTTCATAACGAGAATGTTTTCGGCGGACTTGTGGATGGTTATGTGACAGTGGATGGTAAAAGGAATTCCATTCTGGAGATCAAGACATCCGGTGAAAGGGGGAAGTGGATGGATGAGAACGGAGAGTATACGAACGTGACAGAACAATACATGCTGCAGGCATCACTGTATGCAGAACTTTCCGGGCTGGACCGGATCGTATTCGTGGTGGGGTTCCTGGACAGCGATGATTACGACAGACCGAAGTTCTGGGTCCCCAATGAGAACAACACCAAGATAATAGTCAAGAAGAAACTCGATATGGCGCCGTACATGAAGGAAGCCGCGGAATGGTACAAGGAATACATGAAGAACGGCCAAACCCCGGAGTGGACGGACGCGGATAAGGACCTGGTAAAATATCTTAAGGCATACAAACCCGGAAAACGGTGAAAAAAATGAAAAGGATCGATCACAATTATTGGATCGGTGAATATGCGGGAAAGGACGCCGATAAATGTAATCCGGACCTCAGGATCGCAATGAGAGAACTGTATGGTTGCAAGGGATTCGATTTCGGAAAAACCGAGAATATATTTTTCGACAGCAACAGAAAAAACCATTATCGGCCCGACGGGTATTCGTGCTACACTTCCCTCACTGAAAATTATGTCGGGCGGATGCCCTTCAGACGCAACGCAGTAGAGAACAACAAAGAATTGGCAGACAGATGTTATTTCCTTGCCGGGACCATCGCGGGGGAATTATTCTTTCCCGCACACAAGCTTAGCTGCAGTACGATAAATCAGGCTCGCGGTTGTCACAGGGGAATTAACGATATGGTCTATCAAACTCTGGAAAGCATCAAAAAATATTATGAGAAGGGATGCGGAGACTATCCTCTCAAAAGGGAAATAGAAACGTATGGGTATTTCTTCGATTCCTTCTCTTCTTTCAATGAATACGTTGAATATAGTCTGTTACAGGATTACAGATTATTGCCGAGAAAATTTCCGAAAAACGAGAACGAGCTCGTCGAGTTTTGGAAACAGTCTATCGACTTTTTGGAAGCGAGATTGCAACGGATCGAAGAATACGCGGTACAAAATAATCTGTTCGATTCCCATTAAAAAATCATTTCAATAAAAGTGTCCCCTCATTATTTGTTCATCATCTCTTTGTAAACAAAACACTTCGTGAAGTGATCATTAACCATTCCTGTCGCCTGCATGAACGCATATATAATGGTCGAACCAACGAATTTGAAACCCATTTTTTTCATATCCTTGCTTATCTTGTCGGATATCGGAGTTTTGGCATGTACATCTTCAAACCCGCGGTTATGGTTCACGATAGGTGTGTGGTCGACATATGCCCATATGAATTGATCAAAACTTCCGAATTTTTCAATAACATCCAGGAATAATCTTGCATTGATAACGGCAGCATTGATCTTCAGGCGGTTTCTTATGATCCCGGGATTTGCCATGAGTTCTTCGATCTTATCTTCGTCGTAAAGAGCCACTTTTTTGGGGTCGAATCCATCAAAGGCCTCTCTGTAAGTTTCCCTTTTCTTAAGCACGGTTTCCCATGAAAGTCCTGCTTGAGCGCCTTCCAATATCAGCATCTCGAACAGTTTGTTATCGTCATGTACGGGTCGCCCCCATTCACTGTCGTGGTATTCCATGTACAGAGGATTACCATTGCCGAAGCACCTGAATTTTTCGCATTCGTGATCGTTGCTTTCCATTATTGTTCACCTTCTTCCTTTTCGACTTTTAAAAAGTTCAATTCCAGAAAATATTCACGACTGTCGAATACACGAACGCCGTCGACATGAGGGGTGATATCATCCCTGTCGTAAATGAATCCCAATTTCTCGATCACTCTGGCAGAAGCATGGTTCTCCTTTGCATGACCGCCGGCAACTTTTCTTACGCCGAGATCCTCAACTGCGAATCGTAAAACGGCTATCATAGCCTCGGTAGTATATCCGCGACCCCAATACTGTTTCATGATGTTATATCCGACTTGAAACATCTGCAGATCATTTTCCCAGATCAATCCCCCTGATCCGAAAAGTTCACCTGTTTCTTTCAGCACAAATCCCCAGATATAATAGTCGCTCTTGCAAATATTTCCTGAGCCATCCACCTTCCATTCAATTTCCTTCAGCCATTTTTTGGTGTCATCAATCGAATGATGCGGAAGCCAACTGACATATTTCGCTACTTCCGGGTCACCGGTCCAACCATGGTATGCTTTCTCTGCATCAGCCATAGTAAGCGGTCTGAGGATCAGTCGTTCTGTTTCGATCATCGCTATTCTATGCAGTATGGTCAAATTTTGATAAAGTTCTTTGTGAAAGAAGAAAATCCAAAGCGGGGTCGAAGGGAGTTGTTACGAAATTCGACCCGTCATGGTCCGAGGCAATCCAAAGGTATCACATGAATTCCGTCTTCTCGAGTGTAAGCAGTTTTTCCTGATGCCGTTAGAATTGCAAGAAATGAAGGTTCCAAGGTCACTTTTCTCTTCAGGCGCAGTAGGTTGTTCGCTGCCTCGTTAAAATCATGTGTTCCCTGTTTTACTTCTATTCCTCCCCACCTTCCGTCGTCGAGTTCCACCACGGAATCCACTTCCAATGTGTTATCCTTGTAATGAAAGACCTCTCCCCCGAGGGATGATGTGTAAACTGACAGATCCCTGTAACAAAGCGATTCGAAGAGAAAACCTCCGAAATTGGGATCCGTCAACAGTCGTTCCGGAGTGAGTTTCAGGGCAGCAGCAGCCAGAGAAGGGTCTATGAAGTGATATTTGACAGGTCCGCGGACTCTTGCACGGGTCCTTATATCGGGGCCCCACGATTTTTGTTCGTCAAGTATGAACGTTTTCCGCAGTACGTTCAAGTATGTATCCACGGTGTCATTTTTCACAGGTGTATCACTTTTCGACATATCTTTCGCTATAACGTTTTTATTTACGGTCGTAGAACAGTTTCTTGCCAGAGATAAAAGAAGTGATTGCATCGTTGAGGAACTGTGTCTTTTTCCATCAATGTGTGTATAATCAGTATCCAAATAGGAAGTGAGATATGCCCGCGGTATCTTCATCGCATCAGTATCACTCAGGCCGAGTCCCGCCGGCCATCCTCCTCTGCAGATGTGATGCATTGCGATGGAGACATCCATGGACGATTCGACCGATTTGTATTCGGTACCGTTGAAGAGATCATTCAAACTTATTTCGCCGCTGCTGCTACCCGATTCAAAGAGGGACATGGTGCGCATATGCAAGTGTGTAAATCGTCCAGTTCCGCTATGCATGGTGGATTTTTCTGGTGGCGTTGATGAACCGGTGAATATGAACATTCCTTTAGAAACGGATGAATCTATGGTTCCTCTCGCGTAATCCCAGAGTTTAGGTACTTCCTGCCATTCGTCTATCAGACGCGGTGAATCTCCTTCCAGTGTTTTTTCCGGGTTAAGTCTGGCATACTCGGCAAGGTCTTCGTTTTGAATACTTATTGAAGATTTGGAATGGTAAGCTCCTGTCCAGCTTTTTCCGCACCATTTCGGGCCTGTGATCAACACCCCACCAAATGTTTTCAACATCTTATTGATCGTCGAATCTACTACACGCGGGCGGTATGTTTCTCCAATTTCATTCCGTGAGAGGAATTTCAAGCCTTCCATGATAGTATATTTTAGTGTTGATATTTATTTCTATCATCAATTAAAGGAACAATTGCAACTTAGTTATAGGAATAATTGCAACTTAGTTATAGGAACAATTGCAATTTTGAATAACCTCCGGAAGCAAAAATAGTAAAACATACAAATCCTCGGGGAAGATAGACGGAGTATCGTGATCTGCGTCGCGCCGCAAGAGGCGAGCTTGAAGAGATTCAGATTCCATCGTCAGGTTTTCTGATCAGAGTATGAAGGAAATTCCGAAATATTCTTTCGTCATCGGATAAGGTGCTGAAAAATTGTTTGTCTATCCCCTCGACAATTGGAAGGGCTATAGCGATTATCTCTTGTCCTTTTTCAAGAAGTCTGACCGTATTCGCTCTGGTATCTTTCGGATTTGGTTTTCGTATCAAATACCCCTTTGTCTCCAATCCTCTTAAAATCTGAGATACAGACATGACATCCATGTCGGCCATTTTTGCTATGTCGGTCTGTGTTGCAAATTCCTCAGTCTGATTCAGATAGTTCAAGACAGTCATCAGTACGAACTGGGGGTGGGTTATTCCTATCTTCTGCAACTCTGTTTTGATCGTTGCATGCCATTTGTTGTATGCACGAATGAAAATGAAGCCGGTGGAGGCATCCGCATCATATTGGTATTCTTCCGATGGGAACTTCACTTTTCTCGACCTCCCTCTTGATGATCATCATCGATTTGGGGACATCGTTGAAAACACCATTGAGGAATTCCATATCTTCTTCGGTGAATTTATCTTTTTCCAACCGGACACTGTGTCGAATGTAGGTAGTTCCGTTTTCGTTCAGGATCTTGTGATCAAAGAACAGGCTGCCCACACCGGGTATATCACTTCTGTCACAGTAGGAAGCGTTTTCGATCACTTCCGATAGTGTAAACGGTATTTCTGGCATTCCTGCCAATTTCATTTTTCCAGTTGTGCCGGTTTTTATTTCGCCGTTATAGACTATGCTCTCCAGATCTTCTTCCCATATGGCAAATAAAGATGAATCAGTGTAGTACGGCCAGATTTTTTCCTTTGAAGCATTCACTGCGATTTTGCATGATAGTTCCATTATGTAACCTCCATATTAAGTATACTTATAATAAGTATATTTACTATAGTATATGAACATTTTGTATTTTTCAAAAGATCATCACCGGGTTAAACAGGTAATTTGCATCACTCTGGGGTTTGGCATGATTGTGCAAAACGAATAACTATTTCTAAAAGCGGGTCTGAAGGATTTTCATGGAGATTGGGTTGTAAATTCGATGAATTTTGATTCCAGGGCAGTTGGAAACGTGTTCATTTCTTTTAGGTGTTAATTTTTATTTTTAGTAATTTTTCAACGATTTCGACATCAGCGATATTTTTCACATCTACCATGAACGATCGTCCTTCCATGTATGGTTTTGATTCTGATATCAATGTTAACACAGACGCAGGCAGATCTGCACATTTTGCCTCTGCTACGGCTTTTTCTCCAAAAACGAAATTTGTTTTGAATGATCCTTTCAAAGGAATAAGATATATTATTTTGCGTTTTTCACTATTCACAACAAGGGTCCATCCTGCGGATTTGCTGTAATATTTCCACTCTGTACTTGTGTTTTTACAGGTCTCTCCGAGGTGTTTTAACAAAAGATCCCACAACATTTTGCTGTCAGATAGAAACTCAGAGAGCATGTCCTCATTTGGAAGAGAAGTTTTATCATCGAAAGCACTGAGTGACATATGAATTTTGATTATGTTTTTACTATTTATATCATCAGAATAAAAGCGGGTTCGAAGGGATTCATTACGGCAAACAAAAAATTTGAGCATTTTTAGCTTTTTCTATATTTATTCATTATATTTACATTATTTATCATTCCGCTGGATTAAATTTTGTTGATTACGACAGAGACGTGGCATATCAGGCAATACAAAATAATAATCTAATGCGCCTCAAAGGTAAACTTATGGGCAATGGAAAATCTAAATGGACCGAGAATCCATTCGATTTGGAAATACTTTGAGGACCGTGGTACAAAAAACAGAAATTTATTCAATAGTTTCTCGAAGTCTTGAAACGTCGGACGTTAGCTGATTTACATCATTTGTAAAACGTTCTAATTCTCCTATAGTCCATTTAAAATCAGATACAGATTTGTTCACGTCAGCTTGATAATATAAAATCTGTCCCTCGTTTTCATCCGTTATTGGATGAGCGTGCACTAAACGGTTTCTTCTGTCGATAATGAGTTCAAATTGAAAATATACTAAATCAAGATTTATTATCTGTGGGTTTTCATCCTTAATTCTTTTAAATTTATTTTTTAATTGCCCTGAAGATAAGGCCCATTCTCGGAAGTATTTGTACCAAAACTCTCGGTCTATTTGTGCAATAACGGAAACAATGAATGTTTCATAGTAGCTATAACAGTAAAGGGCCATACCGGCCAGTCTGATGTAATCATCAGAAAGGGGAATTACTAGATTCAATTTGTTTTCAGCCATGATACTTCCATCAATTCTAAATTTTTATGTGACATCAATAAGTTTTGAGTTTACTATTTTTGAATCGCGATTCACCATCCAGGATTAGAGTTTATGTTTTGATTTAAATCTAGCCGTAATACGATTGAATTCGAGTTCCCAACTTTCAAAAGTTCCATAATCCATTTTCTTGGCAAAACACGCGTCATATAACTCTTCTAAATCAATTTTTATTGTGGACCTGGACTCGTAATTTTGTATACATGTCTTAAGTATTGCAGAATGTTTCATCAGATTCAAAAAATGATCCTTTCCTTCCCCTCTTATTATTTCGAAATAAATAGTTTCACTTTTTGTTTTCAAAGAAAGTAAAATGGGAAAAATTACGCACTCAACAATTATATATTCATTATATCTACCAAATCCTGAACTAGAAGTTGTGCCCTTATATTCCGACGCCACATCGTAATGTGCCTCCAATTCTTGTATGTATCTGTTACATTCTCTCATGTTGAGTGTGGAAGCTGCTTCTGCTACTGCTGCGGAGAACCATGTCGCACTCGGCCCTAGGCCCCTGATTGCTGATAAGTATTGTTTCATATCTATTGGCCGGAGGGGCAGTTTCATATCATAAAATCGAGTCAAATAAGAATGTCCATCGGTATCATTCCCATACATTTTTTTTACCATATTTGCTAGTTGATAAGCATTGGTAGAAAATATTAGGATTACTTTTTCATACCCAAAAATGAATTTAACTCTCTCTAACAACTTCATTGCAAAAGCAGGGCTACATCTGTCCAATTCATCAATGAACAATATCAGTTTATCATTATCTCCAAGAAGAAGGTCAATTAACTTTTCAAATTTTTTTCTTATTTCCATCTCTTCCGTTAATGAATCTAAGGTATGATCGTTCATGGCATCTTTGATGTTCTTGAGACTAAATCTTAATCCAATCATATCGAAAATTGAATCTACGAGTGTGCGAACAATTTCCCATTTTTTTGCGCCTATTTTATCCTTCCATTTTATTGATCCTGATGCAAGATTTCCTACCAATGTGATAAGGGGGTCGAGATTTGAATCATACATCCAGGCATTATAGTAAAATGGAAGATATGATTTTGAAATAGAAAAATTTTTAAATGCATTTATTTCAGTCAAATTGTCTACTTTTCTATCATCAATTTTTTTGTTTAAGGTCCGTAATACCAGTTCAGTTTGTTTTATAAAGAATGTTTTGCCACAGCCCCAGGTACCGTCAACGAATATCGAATATCCTCCGTCAATTGAGTCGATAATGAAAATTAAATCAGTAATATCTTCGTTTCTGCCAACCAAATCATGTTTTATTAGTTCAATGAGTTCTTCCTCTGTTGGTTCAATATCGACTCTTTTTATCATGAAAGGTATAATTCTTTTGAATAATAAATAAATTGACAATTTAAAATGGAATAAATAAGACTATCAGCGGGCCTGAAGGGATTCGTCACAGTAAACCACAAATTCGAACATTTTCGACTCTAACTTTTTATGTTCATTATATTCACTTCATTCACTATTTCATTCATTCTATTCTTTATTCGTTGTGAGCCAGTACAGCGGATTTAAGGTAAAAACAAAAAGTGAAGATGAAATGAAAATATACGAAGAAGTGAATATGTCATCCATGACTATCAATTGGGAGAAATGTTTTCTATGTGGGGATGACGGAGATCACAACTGTCACATAAGAGGTTATGGTGCGGATTGTGAGGCATATTGTGAAAGTACAAATAAACGAATATATCTAAATGTAGATTTTGAAAAATATGTTAATATCTGGCCAGAGATTGCGGGGTATATTTCAAATAATGTAGCTAGTGGCACAAGAATTGCCGAATATTCAAAAAGACCTTTAGAACCGAATGAAATGTTAATTCCAGATATAATTTTTAAAATTCCAAAAAAGATGGATCAATTATACACATTACTCAAATATTTGGAGGGAAAATTGAAGAATGTTTTTTCAATGGAATTTGTGAACATTCCACCCTATCTCGTTTATTGTAACGATGAATATGAAGTGGACGGCCATATTGAAACTTTGATGGATATGGGATATGTCAGAGGCGATGGTCATGTATGTTGTTTGACTCCGAAAGGATTGGAAAAACTAGAGGAACTGCGAAAGTCGAATAAGAATTCTAACAGAGTGTTTATTGCAATGAAATTTAAATCAACTTATTCAGAATCAATAAGAAGTGCAGTTAAATTGGGATGTACCCAAATGGGCCTTATTGCGGAGTCAGTTGATGAAGAGGACTACATTGGAGATATTAATGACCGAATCATTTCTGAAATCAATAAATCAAGATTTGTTGTCGCTGACTATACTGAAAATAATTATGGAGTGTACTACGAATCAGGGTATGCGCGCGGCAGAGGGGTAGTTGTAATAGAAATATGCAACGAAATGTGGTTAGATGGCATTGATGATAAGGGTATAAAAAATAAACTTCATTTCGACGTTGAACACAGGAACATGATAATGTGGAAGAACGAAGAAGATTTATCATCGAAAATACGAGATCGAATTGGGTCCCTGCTGTAAGGATGAGTTGCAAATTAAATGAAATACTTCAAAGACTTTGTGAGTTCCGAGGTAAGGTCGGGGTGCATCGCCATGGGAGATGTCCAGCACTCATTTTAATGAATTTGGCACTGTGGCCATTTAACACACGGGCATACAGGTATACGTAATGCAGGAAGTTTGGAATATATTCCGCTGTTATCCCATCGGTATTCTGAGATTATCAGTCCGCTCGTAGTCTTTTTTTATGAGTGTTTCGAGACTCATAGATTTTATTCTATCTTCTAAAAGTAGATCTATTTCTTGCAGACTGTTGCTTTTCAATAATATTTTCCAATCCTCTCTTGAAAGCGAATTTGATAACACTCCACTGATTTTTAAAGAAGCCGTTATAATTTCGTTCATATTTACATTGAATTTCATTATCAATTTTTGCACCTTTGTGCATTTTCACGATTGGTGTACAGGATTGTTCTTTGGTTATATGTGCCGGTGTTGAAGTTTACTTTTGTCATGATGATGTATCGATGCAGAGAATCATTGATTAAAACAATGGTTCGCCGTCGAGTGCAAAGATCTTCATTCCTTTTTCTCATTTCGCAACATATATTCGCATTCGGTGGTTCAAATTCTCCGAGTCTAGGTTTATATCTCATCAATACTTTATCCGAACCCCCATACCGTTTAAGTTTTTTCTTTGCGGATTTACGAACTTTTTTACCCGCTTTATGGAGATCTTGAATCGGTCAGCTAGTTCTTTGTCAGTCTCTCCTCTGTATATTGCTAAATAAAATACGGCTTCTTTGTACGTGAAACACGCTTTTTCTTGAATTAACCAGAACGATACGCCATATTGAATTCGTATGGCTTCTGTCGAATTACATACAGAATACAAATCGACTTTGGCACTTTTTGCCATGAGATGGCGCAGGTGAAGGCAGATGTATAGTTCGTTCGTCAACGTGAATTTGTAATGGCGTCGACTTTTTTTGATCTTAGTAATGCAAGTGCAAAAGCGAACATGAAGAGAATTGGAAATAATTTATGTTTGTTGTTAAATTTTTTGGTTTTTATTTTTGTCCCTCTTTCAATAAATTTATCAGTCATATAAAATTTAGATACATAGGGAAAACAAGTGGTGATGTGGTTATGTGAACAAATAAATATTTACATATTCTGCGAAGAATAGAGAGATAGTTTTTGAGGTGAGCGACATAACAAGAGGTCAAGGAAAAAATCCAGAAAATATTGACATAAACGCTAGAATTGTCGCTCTTGAGGCTGAGTATGTAAACCTCCTTTCTAGGGTGAAAGATACTGAAAACGTTCTTAGGTACGAAAGTAAAATATTCGGACAGGCGGAAATTGATGGCGATAGAATAAATCTTCTTGAGAACGATGATTATTCTGAAGAGAGTGGGGATTATTCTGATGAGGTTGATTCGGAAACAGATAGGGCATGGGATGCGCTAGTAGATGAAGCCAAACGCAGGCACACGCTTACGATGGAAACATTTAATTCCACAATGCAAAGAATCGGTTTCTTATTGGCATTCACACCCATTCTTTTTGTTGAGGCAGTTGACAATATTAAAGATGTAACAGATTTTGTGAGCTACGGTCCCGCCATATTGACCGCAGTGTGCTTTGTATCAGGCGTCAGTGCCATTGTAATTTGGTGGACCCCATCTTTCGGTGTCTATACTGATGATTTGATTTCTGATTACAACAATAAGGATTGGATAGGAGTTCAGGAACGTATACTAAGTGGTGCTGTGGATGGGTTTTATGAAATACTCGATCGTACAGCTAATATCAGAATAATTATGAATATCATGGTTTTGTCCTTGTTATTTGGATCAGCTGCACTCGTGTGTGAGATGTTGGGGAATCGCATAATAATGGAAATGATATTTTATATTGGAATGGGTACAATTTTGGGGTACAGTTCTGCAGAGATACATGACAGATTTGTAAAAAATGAATCGAAATCATCCAATGATTATGAAGGGGGCACATGATGTTTGGCCTTGGCGGAAAAAACAAAAAACCTAAAACGAGGTATGCTCCAGGTGAAAGGCCGTTGGGCGGGACGAGACCTATTGTAAAACCAAACCCAAAACCTAAAACATCTGGAAAGAAAACACCGAGTAAAGGTAATGTATCGAATAAGTCATCTGCAAAAACTCGGGTCCAATCAACTACGACGAAGCGTAAAAAATAAAGTTTGTTATAAAAGCGGGCCTGAAGGGATTCGAACCCTTGGCCGATCGATTAAGAGTCGATCGCTCTACCTAGCTGAGCTACAGGCCCCGTATGTCACGCGGATTGCATCCTGATTAATAAAACTGTCTGTTTTGTTGCTTTGCAAGACACGGTATTATTGCGTGAAATCCAAATTAATATATCTCTATGCGACTATGTTCAACTTAATGAAAGAGCTCAGGGTAAGGGATCTGATGACCACACAGGTGGTCACCGTTAAGCCGACAGACACAGTCAAACGTGCCATACTTAAGTTCGCGGTCGACAACGTCACGGGTGCACCCGTTGTCGATAACAGGAATCACGTACTGGGGATCATATCCGAAAATGATGTTTTGGAACTTATCTTGAAGTACCAAGGCGAGTTGGATAAGGACAACAAATATCACCCGCTGCTCAGTACCCCGATGGACGGGGAGATAACAGACGAACTTGTCGCAAAGGCAAACGAAGCGATATCCGAGATGAAGGTCGAGGATATAATGACCCGAAGCGTTCTCACCACTACACCGGACGGAGAGATCATCGAAGCGCTCAAGTGCATGATGAAGCTCAATGTGAACAAACTCCCCGTGCTGGAACAGGGTGTTCTTGTGGGTACGATCTCAAGATCCGACATAATATTCTACATCTATAAGAAAAAGGTCTGAGCCGATGTTCGAGGTCCACGTCCTAGCCAGCGGCAGTGACGGGAATTGCACCGTGATCGAATTCGATGACGAAGCGGTAATGATAGATGCGGGCATAAGCTGCAAGAGAACAATGGAATTAATGAATCAGGAAGGATTCGATCATAAAAAACTCAAAGCTCTTTTGGTCACACACGAACATTCCGATCACATTGCGGGGGCCGGGCCGGTATCAAGAAAGTTCGATATTCCCGTTATGTGCAACCGGGCAACCTTCGACAGCAGCGGTTTCACCAAAGTGGTGTATTCTGAGATAAAGACGATGAGTTCTTTTTGTGTTGGCAATATGGAGATAACTCCTTTGCCGACATCGCACAACGCAGCGGAACCGAATGCGTTCCTTGTCGAAGCCGGAGGAAGAAAGGTTTTGCTTGCAACGGACACGGGAATGCTGACATTTCAGGTGGAACATGCATTGGCGGAGGCGGATGTCGCGGTCATCGAATCCAATTACGACAAGAAGATGCTTGTCGAAGGTCCTTACCCTCTGTATCTGAAGCGACAGATCGCCAGTGATAAAGGGCATTTATCAAACGTGGATTGTGCCGGAGCGATAAAACGTACCGCGAAAGAAAGCAGACAGATATTCCTGGCACATCTTAGCAAAACGAACAATGTGCCGGATCTCGCGAGGGAGACCGTTGCAGAAATAACCGGAATGAAACGTCTTAAGATCGATTGTCTTGAGTTCCAGGGAGACACCAGGACGCTCAGGGTGCAGGGTTGAGAGGAACGGCTTTTTCCCTGTTGATCAAAGCTTCCGCCATGATCTTCGGCATTCTTACGATATCCTCTTTCGTCAGTTCGTAATTTCTGTCGGGACCGGAAAACGCGGGCAGGTCCTCGAGGATACGGATGACGACCATATCATCATCGGTATCGACGGCAGGAGAAGGTATATCCTCCTCAGGCATCGGTTCCGGCTCTTCCATATCATATTCGTCTTCAGGCATATAGGGCGGCATTTCCGCGGGAACTTCCGGTTCTTTCTTGCGCGGAGGGGTCTTGTCGACAACGACATCTCCCTTCGATACAGGTTCAGGATCGATCGGAGGGGTTTCGAATTTCTTCTTTCCGCTGAGCCTCTCCACGATATTCACATGGCGGCGCGAATATTCCAGAATGGAATTGTAATACTCCTTTTCCTCCGAGGTAAGGTTGTCCAGAACGTTCTGTCCTCCTCTGGCTCCCAAAAGCGCGAGAGAACATATCTTCGCCATTCTGATCTCCGTAATCTCTCTGGACAGATCGTTGGCTCGCTTTCTGCGCTGATTCGCTCCTTCGCAAAACAATGATTCCGAATCGATGGATAACTGTTTCTCATATTCCAGTCTGAGGCCGATCAACAAAGCTGCCATTGCCGGATAAAGGTCTTTTCTGACAGCCGAAAGCGTGGCTGTCTTCTTCTCTATCCTGTAGGCCGAGCTGAGGTCTTCGAAAGAGAGTGCGTCGGAAAGATTCGACATAATAACCCCTATTTCATGTCGATATATGGTTTTATTGTAGAGCGTGAGGGAAAGAACGATATTCATCCCGGGACATATCATGCTATGAGGGTCGAAGACGTCTCGAAGAGAGTACCCGGCGGGATAGAGTTCTATGTCATGGTGTCTCCGAGGTCCAGCAGATTCGGTGTCGAAGGTATTGACGAATGGAGGAAGAGACTGATCATCAAGGTCAAGGCACCTCCTCTCGACGGAAAAGCGAACAAAGAGGTCAAAGAGGTGATCAAAGGGATCACCGCGTGCAGATCGGAGATAACGGCGGGACATACCGACAGACAGAAGACGGTGTTCGTCGAAGGCGATCCGGACGAGATATTGAAAAAGGTGGGAGAAAACCTGTGAACGACAGGGAACGCCTGGAGAAGATACAGGAGGTCCTTACGGAACTGTCTTTGCTGGCAGAGGATCACATCCTTCTGATCGAGGGATCGAAGGACAAAAGGTCCCTGGAAACTTTGGGGATAAGAGGCACTGTGTTCATGATACAGTCGGAAGGCGGTCCGATGAAGGCGGCGGAATTCGTCTACCGCAACAACAAAAAAGCAGTAATATTGACTGACTGGGACAGAAAAGGCGGAACCATCGCATCGGAACTGTCCAAACAATTGTCGTCTCTCGGCGTTGAATATGACACGTCGGTAAGAGCGAGACTGTCTGTCCTCTGCAAGAAATATGCCAAGGATGTGGAATCGTTGGATTCCGTGGTCGAGAGATTAACGGCAGATACAAGTGCTATTAAAACGGATGATATGATACCGTAAAGGTGAAAAGATTGAAGGGAGTATTTCTTGTTATCGAGGGGATAGACGGGGCCGGCAAATCCACGCTTTGCGAGATCCTAAGGAAGTCTTTGGAAAGTGATGGAAGAAAAGTCATTGTCACACAGGAACCAACCCATGACGAGATAGGTTCCTTCATAAGAAGGGGAGACGTAAAAGGAATATCCCAGAAGGGTGAAGCACTTCTGTTCGTCGCGGATCGCGCGGTCCACACGGAGAGGATCGAAGAGTGGTTGGAGGAGGGGAACATCGTGATATGCGACAGATATTTCGCATCCACCGTGGCCTATCAGTCCGTAGCCCTTAATGGAGTGGCTTTGGATAAAAAATGGCTCATATCCCTCAATATGCCGGTGATTAGAGAGCCCGATCTGACAGTCCTCCTGGACATCGATCCGAGAAAAGGACTCAGCCGCATCGGCGGAAGGGACGAGATAAGCAAATTCGAGAACGCCGGATATCTGAAGGGAGTACGGAAGGCATATCTGGAATTGGCGGAAGAATTCGGATTCTTGGTAATGGACGCCGAGAGGGATAAAAAGGTCTTGTCAAAAGAGATAATAGAGAAACTTAAGGAGAGATTGTGATGCACCCGTCCGAAGAAATATACTGTGAGAAAAGCAACAGACTCAGAGGAAAAACGATAGTATTGGGAATAACCGGAAGTATTGCGGCAACAGAATGTTTCGCTGTCATAAGGGATATGGTCAGACACGGTGCGAAGGTGGTCCCGGTCATGACGGAAAGCGCAACAAAACTCGTTGCACCGGACGCGATAGAATTCGCGACGGGAATAAAACCGATAATATCGATGACCGGGCAGACCGAGCACATAAAGTACCTCGGGGATCCGACGGCGGCAGACCTTTTCATAATCTATCCCGCGACTGCTAATACCATCTCCAAGATAGCGAACGGGATCGACGACACTTCCGTCACATCGATGGCGACCGTCGCCATTGGATCGAATATACCTGTGGCCGTGGCACCCGCAATGCATCTGTTCATGTATGTCAACCCCGCGGTGATGAAGAACCTCGAAACCCTGAGGTCGTGGGGAGTCCATGTCATCGGCCCTCATTCCGACGGCATACGCGCCAAAGCGGCTTCGAGGGATGAAGTCGTGTCATGGGCAATAAAACTCCTGTCAAGGAATGATCTGTGGGGTAAACGAGTGCTCATCATAGGCGGAAGAAGCGAAGAGCCTTTGGACTCGATGAGAATGATAACCAATCGTTCAACGGGACAGATGGCCGTGGCTCTGGCACAACGCGCATTCGAACGCGGTGCAGAGGTGGAATTATGGATGGGAGGACATTCGGTACCTCTCCCGGATTTCATTCCTCTGAAAAGATTCACTACGGTCTCAGACCTGGTAAAGATGGTTGACACGATCGATCATGATATGGTGATCGTACCGGCCGCATTGGCGGATTTCGCACCTTCAGAGGCAAAGGAGGGGAAGATCCCAAGCGACAAGAGTTTCGAAATGATATTGCAGCCTGTTCCGAAGGTCCTTCCTCTCATTCGCAAGAAATGTGACAAGGTCGTCGGCTTCAAAGCGGAATCCGGACTGGATCTGAAGGAACTGGAGACCAAAGCGAAGGCAAGGATGAACGAGTATGGATTGACGGCGGTCGTTGCCAACGATATCGACGATGCCGGAAGATCCACGTCATCGGTCATTCTGGTGACCGACAGAACTTCCAGGAATATCACGGGTACAAAGGCCGAGGTATCGGACGATATACTCGATTTCTGTGCGGAAATAATATGATAAAGGCATATTGCCCCGCGCACATAACGTGTTTCTTCAGACCTGCAGAATCATCGGATATATTGTCAAAAGGATCCTTGGGCGCAGGTATCCGTTTGGAATCGGGAACTTTCGTATCAATGGAAGAGAGGACAGGCAACACAAGGATCTCTCTCAACGGAGTTCCCGTCGATACCAAGATAACGCAACTTGTTCTGGAGAAGATGATTCCGGAGAAAGGGGTCGAACTGGGCATCGAAACACAACTCCCTTTTGGACAAGGGTTCGGGATGAGTGCATCTGGGGCGATCGCCACGGCGTTATGTGCGGCTGAAATGTCTGATTCGGATAGATACGATTCCTTCGTGGCGGCACATACGGCGGATATCGAAGGAGGCGGAGGATTGGGAGATGTCGCGGCACTGATGACGGAAGCTCATCAGCCTGTTCGAATAAAGGCGGGCATACCTCCAAAGGGGTCGATCGTCGATACAAAATTATCATTCGACAGGGTCACGGTCGTCGTTCTGGGTCTTAACATGAAGACATCGGACATCTTGAAAGATGACAGTAAGTACAACGCGATAATATCCGCAGGCGAATCCACGGTTGCAGATTATATGAGGGATGCAACGAAAGAGCGTTTATTCGATATCTCCAACAGATTCTCCATGGCGTCGGGAGTCGAACGAAACAATGTCTCCGATGCTATCGGAAAGCTGAAAGAAAAGGGAATAAGATCGGCAATGTGCATGTTGGGCAACTCGATATTCTCCGAGGCATCGGAGGACGAGATCAAAGAGGTGTTGGGAGAGGACATCTGGACATTTTCCACCCGGTCTACGAACGAAAGCGCAAGGATCATTCGAAAAGAGTGAAAAGGACATCGTCCTCTCCGACATCGAAAAGACCTATCCTAGCACCGCAGTCCAGCCATCCGTGAGCATAATTCACTGCTGCGAAAGCTGTTACGAGATCCCCCGATTCCCTGAAGTGTTTGGCATCGTTGTGATACGAGATCGCCATTTTCAGGAAATCATCGGCCAATCTTCTGTTGTATGAACGTTCGGGAGCGGCTATCCTGATCTTATCCAGGGCTTTCTGGGTTATGTCGAGGTACCGATCTATTTTTTCTTCGGTGACAACGTTCTGCATATTGGATTATACATCAACAACGATAAAATATTAGTCATTCGCAGGGCCGCTTCATGCGTATGTAATTATAATACGATGCGAATTATGCCATCATGATAGTGGTTGGGGGATCATCATCGAGGGACCTCGCGAAGGAATTGTCACGCCTTTTGGGGTGTCGGTTCGTACAGGCGACAACAACAAGGTTCCCGGATACTGAATGCTATACGAGGATCGACAGCGAACAATTGGATGACGACGTTGTGATAGTGCAGAACACTTATCCGGATTCCAATCTGATCGAGATGTTCCTTCTTCAGGATGCGGTCAAGAAAATGGGTGCCAAGACGATAACTTTGGTGATACCGTATTTCGGATATGCCAGACAGGACAGGGTATTCAAACCCGGAGAGCCGGAAAGCGCAAAGGTAATGGCAAAGCATCTGGGTATGGTATGCGACAGGGTGATCACGATAGACATCCACAAAGAAACAGTTCTGGATCATTTCGATTGCCCCCACAGGGATCTGAAAGCGGCTTCCGCGATCGCAGATCAATTCAGGAACAAGGGAATAGATCTGGTACTCTCCCCGGACCTGGGTGCCAAAGACCGTGCACAGTCCGTCGGGGAAGGAATGGGGGTTCCTTACGACCACTTGGAAAAGGTAAGACTTTCCGGTTCGGACGTTAAGATATCTCCCGCGAAAATGGATTGCAAAGGAAAGAACATCCTGATTGTGGATGATATGATATCGACCGGCGGAACGATAGTGGCGGCAAAACAGGCGTTGAAGGAAGCGGGAGCAAAAAGCGTATCGGTGGCATGCACACACGGGATATTCGTGAACAACGCACTTGAACGGCTGACAGGAAATTCACTCGATGCGGTGCTTTGCTGCAATACTCTGGAGAACAAAGTATCCCACATATCCGTGGCGGGAATAATCGCGGATGCACTGAAAGACAAATGGTGATCGTGTGGAGAAAGAGGACAATTTCAACGATTGGTACATAGACATCGTAGAGAAAGCGAATCTCTCGGACAAGAGATATCCGATCAAAGGAATGAATGTGTGGACGCCGTACGGCTGGAAGATAATGAGGAATATCGACACGTACATCCGCAAGGAATTGGATGCTACAGATCACGACGAGGTCTGTTTCCCTCTCATGATCCCGGAAACGGAATTCAAGAAAGAGAAGGATCACATCAAGGGATTCGATTCCGAAGTGTACTGGGTCACTCATGCGGGACTCAACGAATTGGATGTCAGATTGGTCATAAGGCCCACATCGGAAACCGCGATGTATCCGATATTCGCCCTCTGGGTAAGATCGCATCAGGACCTTCCGCTTAAGGTGTATCAGATCGTTAATACTTTCAGATACGAGACCAAACAAACAAGAGCGTTCATCAGAGTCAGGGAGATACACTTCTTCGAGTCTCATACATGTCATGTAAGCGAGGAGGATGCACAGAGGCAGGTCGACGAAGACGTGGAGATACTTGCCAAGATAGCAAAACGTCTGTGCCTTCCGTATTTCCTTTCCGTTCGCACGGAGTGGGATAAATTCCCCGGCGCTCATTACACCATCGGGATCGACACCGTGATGCCCAACGGAAAGACGCTGCAGATCGGTTCGATCCATCATTATAAGACAAACTTCTCGGAGCCGTACGAGATCACATACGAGAACGAGGAAGGAGAACACAAACACGTTCACCAGACCACATACGGTATGAGTGAGAGATTACTGGGAGCGGTCATAGGAGTCCATTCCGATGATAAGGGATTGATAATGCCTCCTGATATAGCACCTTTTCAGATCGTTGTGATCCCGATCATATCGAAGGATAACGGAGAGAAGGTCGGTGCGGCAGCGAAGAAACTTGCGGAAATACTCACAGATCATGGATTCAGAGTGAAACTCGATGACAGGGATGTAAGGCCCGGAAGCAAATATTATGACTGGGAGATAAAAGGAGTACCGCTCCGTTTGGAGTTGGGAGGCCGAGATATCGATAACAATGTCGTGACCTTCGCAAGGAGAGACAACGGAGAGAAGGGGACCATTGATCTGCAGTCGGTAGGTTCGGGAGCAAGATTGATCCTGGATATGATATCAAGTTCAATGCTAGAAAAAGCAAAGGAGATCCAAATGTCCCATATCCATGATGCAAACTCTTTAACGGATATCCCTGAGGACAAGATCATAAGATTGGGATGGTGCGGATGCGAAGAGTGCGGACACAAGTTCGAGGAAACAACGGAACTGAAGATCTTGGGTGCAACCTACCTATCTGAAGAATACAAAGGAAAATGTATAATTTGCGGGAAATCGGTCAATAAACCGACGTATGCGGCCCGCACAATGTGATATCATGCCGATCGAAGAGGGAGAGACAGTATATCTGGCGGACGATTCCGGAAAAAAGGTCTGGATCAAAGTAGCGTACGATATGCTGAAGATCGGAGCGATAGGGACACTGGACGGCAATCGTTTCAGGGATCTCGACGATGGGTCCCGCATGAGTGTTGCGGGGAAGGAATACACAGTGTTCAGGCCAGGAATATTGGAGTTGATCGGATCTCTGGACAGAGGTGCACAGATAATCACTCCGAAAGACGCCGCAACGATAATTCTCAATTGCGACATCTGTCCCGGAAAGAGCGTACTGGAGGTCGGTGCCGGATCCGGAGGATTGACCACGGCACTGCTCAGTGCGGTGGGATCCGAAGGGAAGGTGCACACGATGGAACTTAAAGAAGAGAATGCGCTGCGGGCACTGAAGAATCTTCGCCGTACCGGATTGGAAAAACGTTGGTCTTATACCATCGGGGATGCGAGAAGCACTCCCGTGGATATCCTTGCGGATGCGTTGATCATGGACATGCCGGACCCATGGCTGGCACTTGAAAATCTCTGCGGAAATCTGAAGCTGGGAGGAAGGATCTGTGCGTATGTTCCGAACATGAATCAGGCGGAAAGTATAGTCGTTGCGTTGAGAGAAGGAGGATTCCAAGAGGTATATGCTCTTGAGAACATCCAGCGTGAATTGGAAGTGCACCCTGGGGGAGTAAGACCGTCTTTTGACACGCTGGGTCATACAGGTTATCTCATCTTTGGCAGAAAGGCGGAACCATCTGTCGTCAGATCAAAGTAAACAGCATGGATAGAACATTTAATTATGGTCAAGCGTTACACCAATCAATGGCAATAATCGACATCAGGATCGATCTCAAGAAAGGAGTGGCAGACCCGGAAGGAAGCAACACGAAGAAGACGCTCGAAGCCTTGGATTTCAAGGGCATAAAAGAGGTCAAATCCGTGAAAGTGTTCGAGATCACTTTGGATATGTCTCCCGAGGAAGCTAAGAAGTGTGGAGAGGAAATGTGCAGGAAATTGCTCGCAAATCCTGTTATACAGACCTTCAGCGTAACGGTGAGATGAATAATGTCCAAAAACGGGCTGGTAAAGAAAAGGGATGTTCCCTTCGAGTTATTCGATATTGACGTCATCTCTGCAAAAGACGAGGATCTGAAGCAAATATCCGACGAGATGAGTCTGAGCTTGTCACTCGATGAGATGAAGGCAATAAGATCCTATTTTCAGAAAGAGGGCCGAAACCCTACCGATGTCGAGCTTCAGGCACTGGGTCAGGCATGGAGTGAACATTGCTGCTATAAAAGTTCAAAACTGATACTGAAGGAATTCGTGTTCGGTATAGACAGAGAAGATGTGCTTTCCAGAGGGGACGCGGGAGTCATGGAATTCGATAAGGATCATGGTTACGCACTGAGAGTGGAGAGTCACAATCACCCTTCGGCCATCGAACCGTACGGAGGTGCGGCCACAGGGATAGGAGGGATACTCAGAGACGTTGTCTGCATGGGGGCTCAGCCGATAGGATTGGCGGATCCGCTTTGCTTCGGTCCGATAGATCTGAAAGAAGCGCCTCCGGGAGTAAAACACCCCCGCTATCTGATGAAAGGGGTTGTTTCGGGAATAAGGGATTACGGCAACCGCTGCGGGATACCGACGGTCACCGGAGGTTTCTTCTTCGACGAAAGATACACAGGCAACTGTCTGGTCAATGTCGGGTGTATCGGGATAGTGAAGAAGAAGGATCTCGCGCTGAATTATGCGGGTGGTCCCGGAGAGATAATGATACTTATAGGAGGACGTACCGGAAGGGACGGGATCCACGGAGTGAATTTTGCATCAAAGGATCTGACCGAAACATCCGAGGATGATTCGAGAGGGTCCGTGCAACTCGGCGACCCCATTGTAAAAGAGCCGGTTATCCACGCCTGCTTGGAAGTGAACGAGAAACATCTCATCACGGGGATGAAGGATCTCGGAGGCGGCGGACTTAGTTGTGTCGTTGGAGAAATGGCACTCGCCGCGGGATGCGGTGCGGATGTCGACATGGAGAAAGTCCCGTTGAAAGAGACGGGGCTGGCACCATGGGAGATATGGGTCTCCGAGTCTCAGGAACGGATGATGTGCACATGCAAAGAAGAGAACGTAGAGAAGATCCTGGAGATCTTCGATATGTGGGATGTGATCGCTACGCCGATCGCCAGGACAACAGATTCCTCTCGTATGCGCCTCTTCTGGGAAGGAGAACTCATGTTCGATATGGACCTGGAGTTCTTGACCGGCGGACCTGTGTACAACAGGCCCTATGTTCTTCCTAAGGTCTCGACCAAAGAAGAAGAGGTATTCCCGAAGATACCCGGACACGACAAAGTGATCAAAGCTCTGCTTTCGGACCTTAACGTGGCATCTAAAGAATGGGCGATCAGACAGTACGATCACGAGGTCCGTGCTGCAACAGCGATCCATCCAATGGTCGGTAAGATGAATCGTACGGGACCCGGAGATGCATCTGTTCTGATACCTGTAAAAGGCAGTTTAAGGGGATTGGCGGTGGCCACGGGATGCAATCCTTGGTTCACATCCATGGATCCGTACAAGGGGGGAATGTCAAGCATCGACGAGGCTTGCCGCAATTTGATCGCCGTGGGAGCCAGACCCAATGCGTTTACTGACTGTCTCAATTTCGGGAATCCCGAGAAGCCGGAAAGACTCGGCGAGCTCAGGGAAGCGGTGAGAGGCATCGGGGAGATCGCAAGAGAACTGAATATACCCATTCCCTCGGGGAATGTGAGCTTGTATAACGAATCCTCGTCCGGGACGTGTATACTTCCGACACCGATGATAGTCGGTTGCGGAATAATCGACGACGTACGAAAGGCTGTTACCGCGGATCTCAAAGGAGAAGGAAACAATCTGTTCGTCATAGGCGACACAAAGGATGAGATGGGCGGATCGTTGTTGTTCCGCAAGTTCGGGGGAGAAAAGGGATGTGTTCCAGGAGTCGATATATCCAAACTGAAGATCCTGACAGATAAGGTTTTAGCGGCCATGGACAAAAAACTCATTCTGAGTTGTCACGATTGCTCCGACGGCGGACTTGCCGTCGCGGTTGCGGAGATGTGCATATCGGGAGAGACAGGAGCCGATGTGAACGTGCGTGAGGTCCACAAGGACATCAATGTAGCATTATATTCGGAAAGTAACACGAGATGGATCGCGGAAGTATCTGACGATCGCGTGGAAGAGTTCAGGGAGATACTGGGTAAGGACGCAGTATACATCGGGAAGACCGGAGGAAAAGGGTTGAAGATAGCCGGCACCGAATTGGCATTGAATGAAATGAGGTCCGCTTGGAGCGATCCGATATGGAATATGCTGGGAGGTGTTTCGGGATGAAGCCTGAGGAAGTTAAGGTATGCGTACTCAGAATAGAAGGTACGAACTGCGAAGATGAGATGGCGGATGCATTCCAAATGGTCGGAGCATCGTCCGAGAAGGTACATTTGAAGCAATTGATCGGACAGGCCCCCGCAGGAATGAAAAGGGATCTGAGCGATTATGATATCCTTGCGTTACCCGGCGGATTCTCCGCGGGAGATTACGTCAGGGCGGGCGCGATATTCGCCGCAAGGATGAAGAGCGCGATCGGACCGCAACTGAAAAAATTTGTGGAGGACGGAAAACCCGTGCTCGGGATATGTAACGGATTCCAGATATTGGTGGAATTGGGGTTGTTGCCGGCATTGGAGGAAACAATGTCTTCCGAACCGACCGCGGCACTGTATACGAACGATTCCGGAAGATTCGAATGCAGACCCACGGTGCTCAGGAACGACAACAAAGGCAAGTGCATTTTCACCTCGCGCATACCTGAGAAGAAGACTCTGATGATACCCTCCGCTCATGCGGAAGGAAAACTGATGAGCATGGACCCGCAGTTCATCGAGAAACTGATCGATAACGATCAGGTGGTTTTCAGATACGTCAAAGACGACGGTTCCAAAGCGGAATATCCCTGGAATCCGAACGGTTCGGAGTCCGATATCGCCGGAATCTGCAACCCCTCGGGTAATGTCATGGGAATGATGCCGCACCCGGAACGGGCGATGACAAGATTCACACATCCGGATTGGACCAGAGGATATTCGTCGCAAGACGGCGACGGCGTGATGATATTCGAATCCGTGGTAGGATACCTTACGAAATGATCATATCTTGACTTTGATGTCCACGCGGTCCCCGTTGCCGGTGTTGAGCGTTCTTCTCAAATGGTATTGGCAGACGATCTCGATGACATCATCGTAATGTGTTCTTTCGGGTATCACTATGGCACATTCTATGTTGCGTATCTTCGCCTTGTGTGCAATAACCTTTCCAAAGCTTCTCCCGTCCTTGTTGAATCCGTTGACGTATTCACCGGGGGTACTTCGGACGATATCCAATTTTCCGAGGTCTTCTTTGTCTATCACAATGTTCAAGGTTCCTTCATAAGGCTTGAATCCGAGTTTATCCTCGAATTGTTCCATGTATTCCCCTTGGCAGATGTAGTAGCCGCCCTCTCCCATGCCTTCCGTGACCACTCCGCGCAGAGTTATCTGATCGTTGTGTTCGAATATCCTGCGATATTCGCTGTACTCTTGTTTGAGTTCGTCAATTCCTTTCGGGGTAAGCTTTATTCTTTGCTTCCTTGCACCCAGATCCCTTGCTATGAGTTTTTCGTCGAGAAGCTCTAAAATACGCTTCGATGCAGACTGTTGACTCATTTCCAGGGCTTCGCCTAGTTCTCTTGACGACAGAACAACGTATTCATCCATTCCTCCGAGGAGGGCTATCTTCCTTAGTGCGAAAGTAAATTTTGAATCCACGTACCAATATTATTGTACTAGAATTTAAATCTACTGAAAAACTGGTATATATTTGTAGTATCAATATTGTAAAATATGAGGGACAATAGTCTTTTTTTCGCGTTTCGAATAAATTATCGAAGTTCATTCTCTTAGAAAGAGAATTGAGAAAGTAATTTGGAAATGGGCCCCGTCGGGGCGCCAATGTTTAGAATCTGTATCTGTTCAGCCAAACCTTCGATGAAGGGAATGCCAATGTAGCTACGATCATGGCACCTATTGCGATGAGAACAAGACCATACAGAGGCTCAACGAGTTCGTAGATCATGCATGCCGCGATTATGCCTATCGTAAGGAACGTCATAAGGGTAAGAACGTCCCATGACCACTGGCTGTTCTTTGTGAGTGCTCCTGCCAAGGCAAAGAACAGAACAGCGAACAGCATATACACTCCCATCACGGAAAGGGCATCCGCGTCCGTTTCAAAGAACATAGCGAGACACATGATACTTACTATTCCTCCGACGAGGCCCAGCGCACATCCCGCTTTCACATTTTTTGGTACTACATCCATTTTTGCACCACCTGCTTTGTAATCTCCACGAAGTAGTTAATCCTTCCCGCTGGTCATTATCATTCTGACACTTTCCATCAGGATCCATATTGCTATCAGGATCACGCCGTACGCCTCGACTTCCGCCACGGTGTAATTCAGCATCATTGCCACGAGTACGAACACGATCACAATGGATATCCCGGACAACATCTTACGGTCCGCGACCCAGTTGGCTGCCGCCAATGCGATTATCGAGAGCAGGAGGAAGAGGGCCATTGTTCCCGCCACGTAGTCGTGAAGGTTCCCGTTGCCCACGTCCATTGTCACGATGCCCACAAGTGCAAGCAAAGCGCCTGCGACCATGATGAGGATCCCTCCGGCTTGATAGCCCGAGTTCTTTGCACCGATGACGTTCCCGAAACCGAACAGGACTATCAGTGCGCCCGAGATGAGGCAGCAGCCGTAGTTGAAGAAGTATTGGGCATCGGTATCCGATATTCCGAACTCGGACAGTGTGTTCTCCGCAAAGGTCCATGAGGGGTCCATTGCTATCGCGCAGATCCAAGAGATCACGAATGTAACTATCCCCAAAATGCCCAGCCATGCGAATGAGACATTATGGTCTTTTGTCTTAGTCATGTTCCCGAACCTCATTCCAATTAAATTAGGTTTGCGTTTGGACAGCGCTCCCGAAGCAAATTGTAAATCGTTCAAAGTCATTGGGCGGTCGATCATGAGGAACATTTATTTCGTCGGAACAGCGGGAAGCGGAAAGAGCACGATGGTGGCGGCATTCAAGAATTGGCTTGATATCAACGGCATCGATGCGATAATAATCAATTTGGATCCCGGAGCGGACAGGCTTCCGTACGAGGCGGATATAGACATAAGAGAATGGGTGTCTCTCGGGGAGGTCATGGACGAGTATTCTCTCGGTCCCAACGGAGCACAGGTTGCCGCAGCTGATCTGATGGCGGTGAACATCAAAAAGATGACGTCTGTGTTGGAAACTTACAAAACAAATTATGTTCTGATCGATACTCCCGGGCAGTTGGAGCTCTTTGCGTTCAGGGAATCATCGAACGTGATCGTCAACTCCCTGAACAAAGAGAAATCGCTGATAGTGTATCTCGCGGACCCGATGCTTTGTAAAAGACCGAACGGATTCATCTCTTCGATGATGCTTTCCGCGTTGGTGCAGTTCAGACTTCAGCTTCCGATGATAAACGTTCTGTCCAAATGCGATGTCCTCGGCGAGGAAGAGATCGACAGGATGATAGATTGGTTCGATAACCCCGATGTTCTTCACGGGGATCTGCTGGATGAGGACTTTAACCCTCAGACAGTCGTAGGTATGGAATTGTTCAAGGCACTGGAGAATACAGGCATATTCGGGGAAGTGCATGCGGTGTCTGCGGAAGAAGATATGGGGTTGGAAAATATCTACGCATCCGTCCAATTGACCTTTTTCGGCGGAGAGGATGCGGAAAAGAATTGAAAGAGGTTATCCGAACATATAAGCCGGAATGGATTTCACTTTGTTCCTTCCGGCTTCCATGACCTTTTCTCTCGCATTGTCGAAATCCGATGCAAGGATCACGTTGCGTCCATCCCTGATGGCAAGCATTCCCGCTTCGGTACATATGCTCTTGATCTCCGCACCGGATGCGCCTTCGGTCATATCGGCAAGCTTCCTGGCTTTGACAACCTTGTCCACATTCATGTTAGTCAAGTGGATCTGGAAGATCTGCGTCCTGCCGTCAACATCCGGTAAACCGATATCGATGATACGGTCGAATCTTCCCGGTCTGAGGAGTGCATCATCCAGGATATCCGGCCTGTTCGTGGCACCTATTATCTTGATGTCGCAGGTCGGTGTAAATCCATCCAATTCGGCAAGGAGCTGCATGAGGGTCCTTTGGACCTCGCGGTCTCCGGATGTTGCTACGTCCATTCTCTTTGCACCTACGGAATCAAGTTCGTCGATGAAGATTATGCTGGGCGCTTTTTCTTTCGCAAGATCGAACAATTCACGGACGAGCCTGGCGCCTTCTCCGATGTATTTCTGAACGAGTTCGGAACCGACCAGTCTGATGAATGTTGCACTCGTGGCGTTCGCAACGGCTTTTGCCATCAATGTCTTACCCGTGCCGGGAGGACCTACGAGCAGCACTCCTTTGGGAGGTTCTATTCCCACGGTAGCATACAGCTCGGGCCTTAACAGAGGGTCCTCGACCGCTTCACGAAGCTCCAGCATCTGCTGTGCCAGACCTCCGATGTCCTTGTATGTGACATCCGGTTTGTCGATTATCTCCGCACCCGTCACGACAGGGTCGAGCGGTGCGGGAAGCACGCTCATCACAGCAAGTGTCTGCTTGTTCAGAGATACCCTGGATCCTGGAATGAGTTCTTCGGGGGGTATGTATTCCGATACCGAGACGATGAAATCCGGACCGGTGGAGCTTTTTACGACAACGCGGTTGTCGGGAAGGACATCTCTCAGCGAACCGACGATAAGGGGCGGACTTTTCAGTCTTTCCAATTCCGTTCTTATGCGGCTGAGGTCTTTCTGGAGTCTGAACAATTCTCCTTCCGAAAAGCGTTTTTCCCTTTCGGCGTTCTGGAGGTCCTCCATCAATCGGACGTTCCTCTCTTCGAGTGTTATGATCTTCGCCTTCAGTTCCTCGACTAGACTCTCGCTCACGTTTCTATTCCTCAAAGGGTCATGCGCTCTTCGTCTTTATTACTTTTTCTTGCTACGCCCCATCAATTTTAATTAGGTCTATAATAATGACCGTGTGATGATATGCGAAATGTGCGGGAGTGAAGTTCCCGTTACCCGACCGATGTTGGTGGAAGGTACGAGATTGAGCCTTTGTCCGAATTGTTCGAAGTTCGGAGATGAGTACAAAGGGCCCACAGGATCGACGAGCACACCCGCCTCGAAAGTAGTGATTGAAGAAAGGCTACAGAAGAGGGAGCGCAGGATGCAGACCCGCGATATCTATTCCACAACGACATTGGAACTTGTCGATGATTACGGTACGAGAGTGCGCGAGGCACGTGAGGCCAAGAAGATGGACCTGGAAGAATTCTCGGCATCGATCTTTGAGAAGAAGGGTATAATCGCCAAGATAGAGTCCAACGACCTTGTTCCGGACGACAAGATGGTGACCAAACTGGAGAAGGCACTCGGTATAAAACTGAGAGAGCAGGTACAATCCGGCGGTCAGATCGGCGGAGGGAACAATTCAGGTTCCATGACGCTCAGTAATTTCATCAAGAAAGAGTGATCAGCGGCTCAATATCTGTTCCGAAACTGTGTCCAGATAAAGGGAGATATCCACATTCAGTTCTCTCAAAGCCAGCATTGCCGCCACTTCCATGTCGACGTTCAGTGTCTTGCTTATTCGGTTGCATTCGGAGACGAATTTTCCTTTGTTCGCGCCGGAATTCACGGCAACATTGATCAGCTGAGGAAAGAGTTCTTCCGATCCGACGATGACGGTTTTCGCGGATGCTTTGTAAGAGTTCAACATCTTCAGCAGCTTTTCATCAGGGCGATACGCCACGGGAACACTGACGGACGAAAGGTCGACGGCCGGTCTGAGATAATCGCCGGATACATTGATCATCTTCTTTTCCGACAGAACGGCTATGAGATTGTATGAATCCTTTACCGGCATCCATCTGAGGTCAAGTGAGACGTACATAGCGAATTCCTTTGCAGTGAGAACATCCTTCCCCTTGTTCAGGAAAACGGCCGCTATGCAGGTCTTCAATTCATTGTCCATCAGACCAAGTGATATGAGAACAGGTAAAAATACTATCTCTCTCGCGTGCGTTGTTTGTTCTTTAAACTTACAGATAAAAATAAAGGGACGGTAATTTTTCTGCGAAAGATTTATAACAAGCACCATAATACCATGGCATCCTGTATGGTGACTAAAATGATGTATACTAGGTTCGAAAAGGCAAGGATCATAGGTGCGAGGGCACTTCAGATCTCGTATGGTGCG